>ERZ772855.5-NODE-5-length-345381-cov-8.998674_pt1 | contig 345381 bp, 261 predicted proteins | sample MGYA00511900_ERZ772855 | MGnify/ENA primary metagenome ERZ772855 (study PRJEB29015, sample SAMEA2737701) | human gut metagenome | biome: human gut; feature: human-associated habitat; material: faeces | place: China | collected 2012 ... | reverse complement strand
AGCAGGAGAAGCAGGAGAAGCAGGAGAAGCAGGAGAAGCAGGAGAAGCAGGAGAAGCAGGAGAAGCAGGAGATTCCGGCATGGATGAAAAGGGGGTTTCCGTTTAGACTCCCTGATGCCGGGGAATGCTCAATGCGTCTGTGCCCAGGACATGGAAAGTTCCCTCCTGCAGCCGGTTCAGATCAGGACAATCGCCATCAGCAGCATTCCGGCGATGATGCCCATGATGGAAATGTGATGGTGTCCCCAGCGTTCCGCCATGGGCAGCAGCTCGTCAAAGGAGATGAAGACCATGATTCCCGCGACGGAGGCAAAGAGAACCGCAAGTACGGTAGGTGTGAGGAAGTGGAACAGGAAGAACATGGCGATGGCCGCGCCCACCGGTTCCGCCAGACCGGAGAGAAAGGAATAAAAGAGGGCCTTTTTACGGCTGCCCGTACCGTAGTAAAGAGGTACCGCCACGGCGATTCCTTCCGGAATGTTATGGACGGCTACGGCCAGGGCGATGGAGGTGCCCAAAGTCAGGGAGTCCAATCCGGCGGCAAAGGTGGCGATTCCTTCCGGGAAATTGTGGATGCCGATGGCCAGGGCGAACAGAATGCCGGACCTTTTAATTCGGGATGAGGAAAATTCACCGCTGGCCTGTCCATGGATGTCTTCCGGGCCGCGCGCTTCGTGCGGGTTTTCGTCTTCCGGAACCAGGTAATCAATCAGAGCCGCCACGGCAATTCCCCCGAAGAAGGAAGCAATGGCGATCCAGGAACCTGCCGTATGGCCTTCGAACTCTATCAACCTGTGCTGGGCTTCTCCCAGCAGTTCCACCAGGGAGATATACACCATGACTCCGCCGGATAATCCCAGGGCAAAAGTAAGTGCCTTTGTATCCGTCCTTTTCATGAAGAAGGCGATGAAGCCTCCTATGCCGGTAGCAAGACCAGCCAGCGTGGTGAGCAGGAAGACAACGAGGATGTGATCGGCGGAAAGGTCCATGCGTGCACCTGCCGGGCAGGGATGACCCCGGCAGTAAAGAAAGGGGTGTATTATTTTGCGGGAGCCGTGGGAACGATCATCTTCGTGGCCCGGATGGCGCCGGGGGGAAGGGGGGGCTCTTCCCCCGGCTTCAGGAGGCCCCGTTCCTTCTTGATTTCAGGCAGCTTGTCCAGAAGTTTGCTGAACGCTTTTCCTTCAAAACTTTCTGGGAGGAGCGCAACGCCTTCTTTGAGAGGCTGTTCCAATTCATTGACCCTGTTTTGCTGCATGAGTAGGTACACTTTTTGCATGAGAACAGCTTGTTTGACTTCCGGAAGAAGCCCGTTCTTTTTCAAGTAGCTGTCCATGATGGAAAGCGCTTCATCAGGATTTTGATCCGCCAGAATGTGGATGTTTTTCTTCCGGAACGTATCGGCCCATTCCAATTTCTGGGCATGGAGCAGATCGTCCCTGTGCAGTTTGGCGAGAATTCCGGAAGCGTCCTGCGGGTCCAGTTTTTCCAGTTCTGCCAGAGCCGGCTTATAGAAAGTGCGGATGCTGGATTGGGGAACCGTTTTCAGCAATTGGACCAGCGTGTCCCGCCGCTGCTGGTCAGTGAGCTTTTCCGCCAGCTTGTTTGTCAGGGACTGCTGCGTGTTGAGTGCTTCCGCCGCTTTTTTTGTATCCTGCATGACCTGGGCAGGATTGGCGTAACCTACGACAGTGTGGATGGGCCGCCCCTGGGCATCCGCAAACACCAGCGTGGGGAATCCGGTGATGCCGTAGGATTTTTTATAGGTTTCCAGAGAAGTTTTTGTCTGCGCGTCCTGCTGCTTTTTACGTGGGTAGTCCAGTTCCACGGGAATAAAGGAACGGGAAATGGCTGTCTGGATTTCAGGAAGGGAAAGAGCCTGCTTTTTCTGCATGATGCAGGCTCCGCACCAGTCGGAACCGGTGAATTCCAGCATTACTCCCTTATTCTGTGCGGCGGCTTGCTGCATGGCTTCCGCAGGGCTGGTACTCCATGTTTCGGAGGCGCCGGCACTCCAGGCGAGGAGTATGGCTGCGAGGGGATGTATGATTGTTTTCATGGCAGGAATGTCATTATTGCATGGGGGGAAGCGGAGAATGGGCGGGGGGAACCCACATGTTTCCGGAAGAGGAGCTGCCGGAATCTCCGGTGTGGGTAGGTGTTTCAATTTTCGGTTTTCCGGCGGGCGGGTCCAGATCTTCCACCACCACTTTCTTTTTGGCGGGCTGGGGCACGGGGGCGGCAGCCGGGGCCGGTGAGGGTGCCCTGCGGATAACGGGGGATTTGAGGGAAGCATCCGTCTGGTTCATGGCCGTAATATTCAGCGGGTCGCCGTAGGCCAGCATTTCCCGGATGTCGTCAGGAAGATCTCCGGCAGGAATGGAGGTGCTTCCCTGTTCGTGCATGATACGCACGAATTCATTTTCCACGCGGGTGATTTCCACATTCAAATAAGTTTTGCCTGAATGGGATGTCTTCAGAATGTCGAACTTGCGGCCGCGTGCCTTGGCTCTGGCGTGTTGGCGGTAGCGTTCGAAGTAGGAGCGGATTTCTCCCCGGATGCCGGCTACGCGCATTTTCTCTTTCTCAATGGATTTTTGCGTCTCTTCCAGGTCGGAGGCCGTATGTTCAAAGATATCCAAAAGGCTGAGCAGCTGTTCCTTGGGAGCGGTCCTGTTCCGTATTTCCCTGAGCTGTTCCTGCTTCTTCAGCAGCTGGGCATGATTGTCCTCCAAAGCTTCCCGAGCATCTTTGACAGGGTCTGGAAGCTGGGAAAATTTTTCATAAACAATATAGCCGGCACTGATGACGATAAGGGCGAACAGCCCCAGGCAGAGGTTCCAGAAAAGAGCGTCTCCCCTGGCTTTCCGTTCGGAATCCTCCTGCCGGGCGGATTCTTCTTCCGCAGCGTGTTCCGAGACGACGTCCAGGGAGGTTTTCAGACGTTTTTTGGCTGCGGGGGCGGAGTTTTCATCCTTATGTTCTCCTCCATTCTCCTTCGGAGCAAAGCGGGTTTCGTCTTCCGCAGGGGGGAGAGTTTCGCCGGACGGCTGTCTGGGAGCGGGGGCGTCGGTCATGGGATGCGCGGGAATGGAGGTTAGTCTACCGGGTGGGTTTGTTTGAATTCAGCCAGTTTGGCCGCATACGCGTTATATTGATATTGCAGGGCATGGAATTCCTGCTTGCGCTGCGCCAGCGTTTTGCGCATGTCTTCAATGTCAAAGCACAGGTGCTCGAAGTCGCGGCGTTTGGAAGGCAGGACATCTATATCCTTCACCGTGAAGGGCGTCGTGATTCTTCCCGGGTTGGAAAGCCTTTTCTGAAGATTGTAATTAACGCGGGCATCGTGGGATTCCGCCTGGCTTATTTCCTGTTCCGTCTGGGCCAGTGCGTTTTTCATTTGCTGGAGCTGGGCCTGGAGCTGCTGGTGTTCCTGGGATGAATTCCCCGTCAGGAAGGAGGTCAGGGCTTCATTCGTACTGCTGTCGCACGAAGTAAGGGCCAGCGTGAGGGCCAATGCCGGACAGGTACGCCTGGTGAATCTCACGATGTTGAACATGCCGGGGATTATGAACCTTAACGGAGGGGAAAGTCAAACTGTTCATGCGCCCTCCGGAACAATGATTTTTCTCGCATAAAACGCGTATGCGGCTACAATGCCCGCGGCATGATGCAATTATCGGAGATCGGAGGCCATCTGACGGCCAGAACGGGTATTGATGATTTGATGGAGGATTTGTTCAAGGCCCTCCATTCGGGAGACGCCGGCCTGTGCCAGTTGAACGGCGGGAGCCCCGCCGTTATTCCTGAGGTGACGGAACTTTGGCGGCGCAGCATGGGGGAACTGGTGCGAAATGGCAAATTTGACGTGCTGGTGGGCCATTATGCCCATCCGGGCGGGGATCCTGCCTTTATCCGTGCCCTGGTGCGTTTTCTCAATGAACGTTGCGGATGGAACCTGACGCCGGAAAATGTGGCGATTACCCAGGGCGGCCAGATGGCCTGCTTTACACTGTTCAACATGCTGGCGGGCCCGTGCCCGGACGGTGCTGTGCGTGAAATCCTTTTTCCCCTGTGCCCGGATTATGTGGGATACCAGTCCCAATCCCTGTGCGGCGGCGTCATGTTCCGGGGCATCCGGCCCGGCATCCGCATGCTGGACGGGCACACGTTCAAGTACGTGATTGATTTTGACCGTCTGGACATACGTCCGGAAACGGCCGCCGTCTGCATGTCCCGGCCTACGAATCCCACCGGGAACGTGGTGACGGATGAGGAATTGGGGCTTCTGCGGGAAATGACTTCCCGCGCCGGGGTTCCCCTGATGATTGACAATGCTTACGGGCCTCCGTTGCCCAATATTTGTTTTGTGCCCGTAACCCCGGCCTGGGATGAGAACATGATCCTGACCATGAGCCTGTCCAAGATCGGGTTGCCCGGAACGCGCACCGGCATTGTCATTGCGCGCCCGGAGATCATTCGTGCCGTCGTGAGCATGGTGACTACGTCATCCCTGTGCCCGAACAATCTGGGCCAGGCTCTGGTGACGCCCTATCTGGAAGACGGCACTCTGGAGAGAGTCTGCCGTGAAACCCTCACGCCGTTTTACCGTGGCCGGGCGGAATTCGCCCTGTCCCTGCTGCCGGAACTTTTCGGAGAATCCATCCCCTGGCGCGTTCATAAGAGTGAGGGTGCCATGTTCCTGTGGCTGTGGTTTGAGGGATTGCCCATCACGTGCCAGGAGCTTTACAAACGGTGCAAGTCACGGGGCTGTTTTGTAAATCCCGGCCATCACTTTTTCTTCGCCCTTCCGGAGGAGGGGGAACCCTGGCCGCACCGTCATGAATGCATCCGCATCAGCTTCACCCAGACGGAGGAACTCCTGCGCAAGGGGCTTTCCATCGTGGCGGATGAAGTGCGCAAGGCCTACTCCCGTTCTTAATCCAAACCTGACCCGTATCCATGAACAGCATGACCGGCTTCGGCAGAGCCGCCGCCCAGACAGACCGTTATAATATCCTTGTTGAAATATCAGGCGTAAACCGCAAACAAACGGAAATTGCCGTCAATGTGCCGCGCGGCTATGCGGAATGGGACGCCTCCGTGCGTTCCATCGTGCAGGGGGCTGTTTCCCGCGGCCGTGTAGGCGTCTCCATTTCTGTGGAGCGTCTGGAGGAAGCGGATGGCTCCCTCCAGCTTGATGAGCAGAAACTGGCCTCCCTGGCGGAGCTGCTGAACCGTGCGTCTGACCTGACAGGTCAACCGTTGCCCCTCCAGGCGTCCGACCTGCTGAGGCTGGATATCGTTACTTCCGCAGCGGAAGCATCCCTTTCTCCGGAAGAAGCGTGGCCGATGGTGGAAAAGGCGCTCAAAGCCGCCTTGAAAGATTTTATTTCCATGCGTGCGGCGGAAGGCGCCAACCTGAAAGCGGACGTTCTTGGCAAGCTGGATGTCTTAGGGCAATTCCGCCTCCGTATCGCGGGACATGCCCCTTCCGTGCCTGTCAGGCTTCGGGAGGCTATGCTCAAGCGCTTGGCTGATGCCGACCTGTCCGTTTCCGCGGACGATGAACGCATCATCCGGGAAGTGGCCCTGTTTGCGGACAAGTGCGACATTTCCGAGGAAATTACCCGTCTCTCCTCCCATTTTGACCAGTTCCGCACCTTGTGCGGTTCCTCCGCTCCCGCGGGCAGGCCTCTGGATTTCCTTTGCCAGGAAATCTTCCGGGAATTCAACACCATCGGCTCCAAGGCGAACGATTCCACGCTGGCCCATCTGGTTGTGGCTGCCAAGACGGAGCTGGAGAAAATCAGGGAACAGGTTCAGAACATCGAATGACAGCCATGAAACAGCCATTGGGAACATTGCTGGTGGTATCCGGGCCTTCCGGTTCCGGGAAGACGACGTTGTGCCGCCGCGCGACGGAAAACGGTCTGTGTGTGTACAGCATTTCCTGCACGACGCGCCAGCCCAGACCCGGGGAAGTCAATGGAGTAGATTACCATTTCCTGACTCCCGCCGAATTTGACGCCAGGGTGGAGCGGGGAGACTTTCTGGAATATGCGGAGGTGCACGGCAACCGCTACGGTACGCTGAAAGCGGATATTTTGACTCTTCTGGAACAGGGGAAAAACGTGGTGATGGATATTGACGTGCAGGGGGCTGGGCAAGTCCGTTCCTGCCGGGAGGGCATTCTACCCCTCTGCTATGCGGACGTTTACATTTATGTGCCGCAGGCGGAGCTTAAAAACCGCCTTTGCGGACGGCAGACGGATGGCGCTGAAACGATTGCCCTGCGTCTTCGCAATGCGGAACAGGAAGACGCCTGCCTGCCGCAGTACCAGTACTGCCTGGTTTCCTCCGACCGCGAGACGGATTATGCTTCCTTTTGCGCCCTGCTCAAATGCCAGTCCATGCGGGTGGGACTGATGCGGTGATAAGGTCTTGCCTGTTTATCGAGAGACTGCGTTCTCACGTTTCGTCCCCCGTCGTATGGCATCCGGGATGGAGGCTCCGGTTCCGAGACATTTGGAATTGGTTCTCTTCCCGTGCCTATATGGTATGTGATTCCCTTTCCTCTGATCCGGCCTGCGTGAAAAAACGCGGGTTGAAATTCTTGACGGGCAGGATACTCATAGGCTCTTTGAATAATTCAATGTTGAAATTATCCTCTAGGCAAAGAACCTCGGAAGAGGTGTCCCGGTAGGTCAGATACTGCCCCGTTTCCTTGTATCCGTTAATTGCCTTTTTGACTAAAATGTTTGACTGTCAGTTGAACGTGGATGGATGAAACTACTGTTTTCCGTTGTTCTCCTCTTAAGGAGAAGGATAATGTAAAAGAAGAACTCTGCTTTTAGACGAAACAGGGATATTGTTTTTTGTTCCCGTGGGAATGATGGCGCCTTTGACCGGACACTTGGGTTTCCTTTCCGTTGACCGGGCCTTCCAAAGCTATTATCGCTCTACTTGAGCGGATACAACCAGCCGATGGCGCAGGTAAAAATGACCCAGAGGAGCAGGTTGAGGGGGAGTCCCACTTTGACGAAGTCCTTAAATTTGTAACCGCCCGCATTGTACACGTAAGTGTTGGTCTGGTAGCCGATGGGGGTGGAGAAGCTGGCGCTGGCGCCGAACATGACAGCCAGAATGAAGGGAATGGGGTTGGCGTCGAATTGCAGGGCCATTTCATAAGCCAGAGGCCCCATGACGGCCGCTACGGCATTGTTGGAGATCATCTCCGTCAGGATAGAGCAGATCAGGTACAGGCCGGAGATGGCGACCAGGCACCCCAACGGGCCTATATTATCCACTACGCCGAAAGCAATGGCTTTGGCAAGCCCGGTTTTGCTCATGGCTTCTCCCACGCACAGCATTCCCAGAATCAGAAAAATAATGCCCCAGTCCACCGCCTGGTAGGCTTCCTTCGGCTTGATGCAGCCGGAGATGATGACGATGAGAGCTCCGATGTAGGCGAGATAGAAGGGATTGAAGCGCGCGAAGAATTTGAAGAATTCCCCGTATTGCTCAAAGGAGCCCAGCAGGCCGATAAAAATGAACAGCCCCATGGCCAGGATGGCCCAGCCCTGTTTGCTGCGGTTGTGCGCTTCCGCAGGACGCTGGCTCAGGGGGATGATGCGCTGCTTGGTCAGGATGCGGTTCATTCCTTCCTGCGGTCCTTCCAGAAGAAGCGTGTCCCCTGCCGCCAGCTTGGTGTTCGGCCCCATGTCCGTGATGTTTTTGCCCTGCCTGTGGATGGCGAGCACGAAGATGTTGAATCTCTGGCGCAGCTTGAGTTCGGACAGGGACAGCCCGGCGAATTCGGAATTGTTGGCGATCATGCCTTCCACGATTTGCACATCGCGCTGCTCCAGCGTTTCCAGCCCGCGGCTGTCATCCCAGCCCAGGTCCACGCCTTTGGCTTCCCTCACCTGGTTGACTTTTCTGGCGTTGCACAGGAAAAGAATGCGGTCTCCTTCTTCCAGGTTGATGTGCTGCAGCTCTTCCTGCATGGAGAATCCCCTGCGGCGAACTTCCACGATTTTGGTGCCCAGCAACTCGGTTTGCATCAGGTTGATGGGAGTGGTGCCGATGTGGGGGGAATCCGCGGGAATTCTGACCTGGAGCAGGAAATCGCGCTGGATGCCGCCCGGAAGCATGGTGGACAAAGTGGGGCGGGATGGAAGCCATTTGCGGCCTAATGTCCAGAGGTAGAGCAGGCCCGCCGCCGCATAAATCAGGCCCATGGGCGTTACCGTGAACATCTGGATGCCGTCATAACCCAGTTTCTGCACCTGGCCGAGCACAACTACGTTGGTGGATGTTCCGACCACGGAGCAGGTGCCTCCCAGAATGGTGGCGTAGGAGAGGGGGATGAGCAGCTTGGAGGCCGCGATGTTATGATCCCTGCAGAAGGCCAGCACGATGGGCATCAGGATGACGACCACCGGGGTGTTGTTGACGAAGGGGGAAACCATGAACGCTCCCAGTGTAATGACCAGCAGGGCGGTCAGTTCCCTCCCCTTGGCTACCTTGTTGAACAGTTTGGAAAGGTCTCCTATTAATCCCGTTCTTTCCAGGGAAGCACTCAGAATGAACATGCACACCACTGTCAGCGGTCCGCTGTTGGCAAAGCTGGACAGCACATCACGCGTGCTCAGAATTCCCGTGAGCATGAGGACGGCGGTGCCTGTCAGGGCTGTGATTTCCACGGGCATCCATTCCTTGATGAAGCTGATGAATAACAGGACCAGCAGAATGCCTACAATCCATTGCTGGGCGGCCGCTGATTCCAGCCAGCCTATGACGGAGGCGGAGTTGATGTTGAGAAGAGGAAGCATGGTTTGAAAGTTGAAGGTGTGGGGAAAGGGTCCAACTCTCCTACTTTCCCGGCTTCTATCTGTCAAGCCGCAATAATTTTCCGGAAAGGGTTTGAAAAGGTTCCTGCGCTTTTTTATTGTTGGTGCGCCGCATGGATTCCCCCATAATAACAAGGTTTGCTCCCAGCCCTACAGGCAATCTCCATCTGGGGCACGTCCTGGCTGCGTGGGAAGCCCGTTCCCTGGCGAACCGTTTTTCCGGGAAGTGCGTGCTGAGGATGGAAGATATCGACCAGACGCGGTGCCGTCCGGAGTTTGTTCAGGGCATATTGAAAGATTTGGAGTGGCTGGGCATCCGCTTTGACGGTCCCATGATGGTTCAGTCTTCACGCTTCAGCGCTTATGAACACGCTCTTCAGACGCTGAAGGACCGGGGCGTGCTGTACCCCTGTTTCTGTACGCGCCGGGAGATTGCGGAGGAGGTGGCCGCCATGGGTGGGGCGCCGCAGGGGGGCTGCGTGGACGTATATCCGGGAACTTGCCGGCTGCTTGACAAGGGGCGCAGGAAAGAGCTTCTCAAATCCGGCAAACCTTTTTCCTGGCGGCTGGATTGCCGTGCTGCGGCGCGGATTACCGGTCCCCTGCTATGGAGGGACATGCGGTTCGGAGATCAGGTCTGTCGTCCGGAAGAACTGGGGGATGTGATTCTGGGCCGCAAGGACTGCGCCGCCAGCTACCATATTGCCGTGGTTGTGGACGACGCCGCCCAGGGAGTTACCCATGTAAGCCGTGGTGAGGATTTATTCCCTGTGACGGGCATCCACCGGACGCTCCAGGCCCTGTTGGGGCTTCCTGTTCCGCAGTGGTATCATCACCGGCTGGTGAAGGATGCTTCCGGCAAGCGGCTTGCCAAGAGGGACAGGAGCCTGAGCCTTCAGGAAATGCGTGCCGCCGGGATGCGGCCGGAAGACGTGTTCCGGCTGATGCGGGAGAGCTGAGGGATTTTCATTCCCTTATAGGCGGGGGTGCGTTGTTCCGCCGGGAAAGGCAGGGGTCAGGCTGTGGCTTGCGTTTTTCCAGCAGCCGGTCGGATGGTTTTCTTTCCGATGCAGAGCAGGCATGCATAAGCCGCCGCCAGGGTCAGCAGGAGAAGGGAGCTCAGGATGGCCAGCAGATTCAGATGCCCCAGCGGGATGAGCCATGCGTGCGGCATGGCTGCCGTTCCTGCCAGTATCTGGGGAAGCCAGATGAAAACCGCCTGGGAAAACAGGCTGACGGCTGTGAAGGCCAGCCCCGCGGCCAGGGTGAGCCATACCGACGGAAGTACTGGCAGGAATGTTTCATGGATGTTTTTTTTCATGGCCCGTGCCGTTCCTGCGAATATGGAAATGAGAAACAGGGGGGCCAGCAATGCGGCGGCAGGGAGGGTGTCCCAAAGGAGCCATGTGCAGAGGGGGGAGACGGCCGTCAGGAGGCCCGCGCTCTTAATCAGGAGGCCCCGGGGCGGCGGGGCTGGTGCCGCGGCGTGGTTCATATCCGTTAATCGGGCCAGACATTGCCGGGCGTGCTTCCCTGGGTAATGACGACTTCCTGGCCTATTTTCAGGGTGAAGTTTGGCGTTACTTCCTGCTGTACTTCCACAAGTTCGTTCGTATCCTTGAGCTTGACGCGCACGCGGATCATTTTGACGGCTTCCACCCTGCCGTCCACGATGGAGCCTGTGGCGGAAGCCAGTTTTGAGGTCCCCATGCCGATGATGCCGGGAGTCATGGCCTCCGCCGCCGTTCCGGCCATGTTGGCAAAAGTGCCGTCGTCCGTGGAGGTAAGGACGTTGATTTCCTTGATGCGGACCACGTTGCCCAGCTTGATGGTCGTCACTTTGCCGGTGGCGATTTCCAGATTGCTTTTTTGGGTGCAGGAGAAAAGGACTGGGAGAATAAGAAAAGCGGGAATGAATGGAAGCGGATTCATGATGAACGTAGTTAACTACGCTGGCGGGGTTAAGCGTTTTTCAGCGTGTGGGAAGAATTGTGTAGGTAGCCAGATACAGGAGCAAATGGAGGGAGGAGAGTGCCAGTACCCTGTTCATGCGGCTGTCCGCGGGCGTTTTGCGGATTAGGAGCATCAGATACCCGCCGAAGAGGATGGAGGGTATCCACATCCACCACGTGTGGGACAGGTTCAGGTGAAGGGCCCGGCTGGATGTGGGCAGCGTGATGTAGGCAGCCAGGATGAAAGACTGGGCCATGGCGCGCGCCTTTCCTTCCCCCAGCCGCACGGCCAGCGTGCGCTTGCCCGTAGTGAGGTCTTCCTTTCTGTCGCGGATATTGTTGACGGATATCATGACGGCGCACAGGAGGCCGCATTGAATGCCTGTTACGATGCCGGCATTGTACACCGCAAGCGATTCCACCAGCGTGCCGGGTACGACGGGCGCCGTGCCTATCTGCACCAGAATGGTTCCCAGTACGGCAACCAGTCCGAAGAAGAGGATGACGAATATTTCCCCCAGGCCCTTGTAGGCCAGCGGCCACGGCCCTCCCGTATAGCCATAGGTGAAGTAGAGGGACGGGATGCCGATGGCGAGGATGGGCCAGCCGCGCAGTTCGATAAGGGGAAAGGCCAGAAGGCACGCTCCCAGCAGGAAGAAGAGGCCGATGAGCATGACTGTTCTGTGGGAGAGGGCTCCGCTGGCCGTCATGCGCACGGGCCCGGTTCGCCGTTCCGTATCGGCGTGCTTGGCATGGTCAATGGCGTCATTGAAAAAATTGCAGGCAATCTGGAGGCACAGGCAGGAAGTCAGTGTCAGGAGGGCCAGGGACGCATTCCAGCTGCCGGTCAGTTTCTGCACCACCATGCAGCCTGCCCATACCGGAATCAGGGAGGCGGTGAGCGTCTTGGGGCGTGCCGCCAGAAAGGCGGAAGTAATGATATTCATGTGAGGGAAGGCTCCGTAATCAGCGGAGGATGGGGCCGAGGCGGCGGAGGGTTTCCTTAATGAGTGAGACGTGCCATTGCCCGGGGGCCGTTTCCTCTTCTCCCAGGTAGCCATATACCAGGCAGGAACCCAGTTGAGAGTAAAGCAGGCGGGAGACGGGTCCCATGGGCCCCATTCCCATGACGGCGATCGGCCCCTTGGGCTTGGTGAAAAGCTGTACTCCTGTCTGGATGTCCGAGGCCAGGCAGGGCGTGAATGCAAATTTGACGATATCCGCCTTGTAGGAGCGCGCCTTTTTTTCCTGTTCGCGCAGGTAATCCACACCCGGAGTGATTTGGAAATCATGGGTGGAGCCGATGATGATGACGTCCCGCTCCCGCGCTTCCATAACCAGTTCCCTGGCGTGGCGCATGGCCTTGATTTCAATGTCCATGGCGGCGGCATACGGCATATAGGCCCGGAGCAGGGCAAAGCGCTCTTCTTCCGGGATGCGGCGCAGCCCTCCTTCCTCATGGCAGCGCACGGTGACCAGCAGGGGCATCTCCGGCCGGAACTCCATAACCTGTTCAGTCGTGAGTTCCGGGGGAAGGGCATCCACGCGCAGTTCTACTAGATCGCACTGGTCTGTTAAATCTTTTCCTTTCAGCGTTTTCCATAGCTCCCACGAGGTAACGGACGCAACGATTTTCGGCGGATAGGCCTGATGTTCACGTACAATCTGCTGCATACATCCTACTATCCCAGCAAAGGAAGGAAGGTCAATCTTCTATTGATGAGTTCCACTTCATTTTGGGGCCGAGTATGTCAGTTCGCCTGCCTTTTCCCCTTTTGGAACTGTGTTTTTCTTCCTGTGCCAGCCCTGTTGGCCGGTTTCCCGGCAGACGGATTGACGGATGTTGGCGCCGGCTGCCGTTCAAGATGCCGGCAGGGCTGTTTCGTATGGTCCGTTTCCTTGTTGTGGCGGAGGGCGTTATTTTCCTGCCTCTGCACGTTAAAAACATGTTGAGAATGGAGGTCCGGCTTGAAAAGGGAGTTCGGAGGGAGCTAGGTGAAGGCCATGAATATGCTTTGGTCAAGGTTATTGCGGATGGGGAGGAATCCCTTTTGGGCGGCGTTGGATGCCGTGCTGGTGGTAAGGACGGAAAAAGATTCGTCCGGGCATCCGGAATGGTCCTGGAAGGCGTATGTCCCTCATGGCGTTCCGGTTCATGAATTGCCTCCGGTGCCCGTTCCTCTTCCGGAAGGGGATTGGGATAAGGAGCGGTTTCGTAAGGAAAGACGGAAAGCTGCCCGGGTGTTGGGTCACCAGGCCGCTTTAACGCTGGCTTCTTCCCTCCATTTCTCCCGTTTCATGATTGTGGAGGAAGAGTGCCGTTTCAGGCTGCCGGTAATAGGTTCCACGGCGCGGATGCTTGGGCAGCTGCTGAAAGGCTGCCGGGAAAGAACTGCTCTGTTTTTAAGTGAGCCGCGTTTGTCTCCCCATACGGCCTGCTCCGTGGCGAAAGGAGAAAAATCCATCCTGCTGCGCGTGACGGATATGGCGGCATCAGCTGCGTATGTGATGGACCTTTCCTTATGTGAACGCATTCTTTTATCTCTTCCGTCAGATCAGCGGGTCTGGCCATGGCTGAGGTATTATGGTTCTCTGGAGGAATGGTTTGCCCGGTATCTGGGACGTTATGGTGATTTATATGCTCTTTCCCCTGCGTTCGTTTCCTGCGGAGAGGGCGCTCCCATGCCCTCCCTCTGCAAATCCCTGGGCCATTTCAATAATGCACGCACCAAATATACGGATCTGTCTTATCTGGTGAATCCGGCGGTCAATTCATGGCGCTGGCTGAAAAACGTGAACATTTTTTCCGGCAGAAAAAGGCTTGGGTGAGAACCCCGGGATGCGTTTTGCTCCGGCTTCGCCGGATTACCGTTTGCGGGGGATGAACGCCTGCATGGCTGGGGCTGCCGCCTTACGGCAGAGCTTGAAATAAGGTGTTCCGTGCGCCCGTCATCTCAAAAGCAAAACCCCGGACCGCAGGCGGTCCGGGGCGGCTCCCTTTTTCCGGAGGGAGGATGCCGTGATATTAGAGGGGTTAGCTGGCTCCTTCGTCGCACAGGATCCTGACAAAGCCTTCCTCCTGGAGGCGGGTGGCGCCGCAGGCGAACTTGGCCCGGATTTGCAGGGCTTCCTCCATATCGTCGCGCACGGAAAGCTTCACTTTGAAATCATTCCATATGCCAAACTGGGCCTTGCTCTTTACCCAGGCCAGGCAGGAACGGACTCCCTCTTCTGTTTTGGGAAGCCTCTGGGTGCGGATGAATTTGAATCCCATGAAGGTGTCTATTTTCCCTTCCACCAGGGCTTTTACATTGTTGAAGTCATAACTGCTGACCTCCGTTTCCCGCAGCAGGTTCATGATCTGGGAACTGGTTACCGCAATGACGAGCTGGTCTCCGAACTGCGGGGCATCCTGGTTCCAGGCTTCGTTTTCCTCAAAAAGCTGGAGGGCTGCGCGCAGCTTGGCCACGGTAAGGTTGCTGGCGGATTTGGTGCCGCTGTCCACGTGATCCACGGCTATTTGCTGGCTTTCCTTGAATGGAACGGCGGTCATGCCGTCTTCTCCCACGTAGTTCGTATCCAGGAAGCCGGAGATCATCACGTCGTCCATGCGGCGGCCTGCTGCGGCCTGGAGACCTTCAATCGTCTTGCTGACGGGAAGGTCCATGTCTCCCAGGCGGGTGGCGTCAAATTCATCGTAGCCAATGGCTTTGGTGAACGTGCGCGGCCGCATGGACCGGCGTGTGGTGGGAGCCTCGTTCAAAACGGTCTGCCCCACCCGTGTGGTTTTTTCCGTGAAGTCCAGAATGCCGAATTGATCCAGAAATACTACCTTGCCGCTCAAGTCGCGCATGACGCTGACATACTTGTCCAGCCGGGAGGCGTGCTGCTGGAGCAGGGAGCCCCATTTTCTGGTGTATTTTACCTGATAATTATCGCTGATAGTTACTGCCATGATTGCAAATATAATGATAGTTTGAATGCAGGAACGGCAATTTGGATTATCGGGTCCGGAATAACCGGAGCGGTCCTGCCGCAAGCGGGATGCGGCTATGTCCCCTGCGGGATTGCGGGCCGGTCCCATCCAGCGCTAACGTGTATGGACTACAAGGCAGAAAAGCGCACCACGGCAGAATCGTGATGTGCTGTAAAAGGAATGAAAGGCTCCGCTTTCCCGCTGTTAAAGAATAATTGCGTGCGTCCGCGTAGCGTGATCCGGGCCGAAAAGGGCCAGCATGCGGCCCGTTTGCCCTTTTTCCATGCGGTAGGAGTAAAAACGTTTGGTATCCTCCGCCGTGTCCAGCCCGGAATCATGAATCTGTTCTTCCGGTACCCCCGCTTCAATGAGCTGTGCCTTAATGGCCGTAGGAATGTCTTCCTCATAATGAGGCGGGCGGATACAGGGGGAAATGACGGCAATCAGGTTGGACGGTTCCACCCCAAGGCATTTTTTCATGGACTTGATGGTGTTGGAAACGATGTTGCCGGCGGTTCCCGCCTTGCCTGAATGAATCAGGGAACGGTGGCAGTTTTCCTTGTCGTACAACCACACGGCGGCGCAGTCCGCCACGTAAATGGCAAGCACGCAGTCGGAAACTCCGGAGCAAATCAGGCCGTCCACGCCTTCCACAGGATAATTGGAGCCGATGTCCCCCACCAGGGCAACTTTCGTGCCGTGCACCTGTTCGGCGCGGCGCAGGTCTTTCCACCGCCAGCCCAGGGCTTCCACTTCCGCCTTATGGTACGGTTCCAGCCGTTCCAGCACGGTTTCGCGGTCTCCGGTGACGTCTACTCCCGGAATTCTCTCAATGAATTGGACGATTTCTCCGGGATAGGACTGGATAGGCTTCAAGAATGCTGGCGTTTCCATAATTGATGGATCAATAAATGTCGTTGGGGACATCTTGTCGTTTTGTATTACCTAGTCGAGCAAAATTTGGCGTAAAATGTCACGGACGCCGCCCGGTGACTGAGAAAAGGTTTTTTTCCGCCTTTCCGGAGTGATATGAGCAATTCATGCTGTGCAGGTATTCTTTACTTTCCACTTTTTTTGCGGGAATGGCCGCCGTTTTTTTTTCCTTTGCTGCCTCCTTGGCCCAGGAGACTTCTCCGGATGCCGGGCAGCTGCTGAAAAGGGTGCGCCAGGGGGCAACTCTTCAGGAAAACAAGGACATTAAGGGGCAAATACGCAAACGCAGCGTCAAAATTCCCTTTTCCATGAGTCTGCGCGGCAATCTGATAGCCTTCCAGTACCAGCTCAATAATGTCTGGAACAGGTTCGACCTGAAATTCAAGGACCGCGGCCAGGATATCCTTTCCTGGAAGGACGGGAAAGCCGGTGTTTTGCCGGTTGCCCAGTATGCGGTGCCCATTGCGGGGACGGACGTAACGTACGAAGATCTTTCCATGCGCTACCTGTACTGGCCCCAGGCAAAAATTGTCCGGGATGATGCGGCGAGCACCGTCAAGGGGCGGGATTGCTGGATTGTCCAGATACCGAATCCTAATTCCGGGGTGGGGCAATATGCCTGGGTGCGCGTCTGGATTGATAAGGAGAACGGCGCCATGTGGCAGGTGGATGGCATTGACCGCCGCGGGGAGCTGGCTAAAAGGTTCATGATTGATTCCGTGATGAAATTGAAGGACGGATCCTGGTTTTTCAAACGGATGAAGGTGGAGGTCCGGGATCCTTCCAATCCGCGCAGAACGGTCTCCGTCAGCTACATAGATATGGACAGCCCGGAATAGCCTTCCGGTTCCCGTTCCATTCCCCGCGGAGCTTTCGGATTATTCTTTCCGGGGCATGGGGGCGGATTCCTTTTCATGCCGCACGGATGGATGATTTAGGACGTGACAAGAAGGCGGGATGGGCGTAAATCCTCCAAAAACCTGTTATGAAGAAACATTTATTCCTTGCATGTGCCCTGGCGTTCGGCATGTCCGCCTGTTCCCAGCACCAGGAGCAGCCGGCGGAGTCCGGTTCTCCGGTGAAAACGACCATTTCTCCCGTGACTGCTCCCGGGAAAAAGCCGGACCGGCCGGCCGTGAAATTGCCTCCCAAGTCCGTTCCGGTGCCTTCCGTAAGCCCGTCCTATAATAATACTCCTCTTTCCCCGCGCATTCCGGGGGTAACGGTCAACCGTGTGGCTGTGCCGGACAAGGTGGTGGCCCTCACCTTTGATGACGGTCCCCATGGAACGCTGACCCCCAGGGTGCTGGACATCCTGCGCGACAATAACGTCAAGGGTACTTTCTTCATGCAGGGCTGCAATGTGAAGGCTCATCCCCAGGTAGTGCGCCGCATGGTCAATGAGGGGCATGAAGTAGGCAACCATACATGGAATCACGTTTATCTGAGCAAAGTGCCCCGCGAAAAAGCGGAATCCCAGCTCCAGAGCACTAATGAAGCCATCCGCAACGCCTGCGGCGTTGTCCCCGTGGTCATGCGCCCCCCCGGCGGCTATACGAATGCAGGCGTGGCGTCCTGGGCCCGCCAGCGCTTCGGCTTCACCACGGTCATGTGGGATGTGGACACGAATGACTGGCGCAAGCCCGGCTCCTCCGTGGTGGCCGCCCGCGCCGTGAACGGCGCCAAACCCGGCTCCATCATTCTGGTGCATGACATTCACGCTTCTACGGTGGCGGCGGTGGACGCCATTGTGAAGGGATTGAAAAACCGCGGCTATGAACTGGTGACCGTTTCCGAACTTATCAGGAGAGGACGTGCCGCCGCCGGCCATGCTCCTTCCATGCCCGCGGCTCCTGCTGTTCCGGATTCTTCTCCTCTTGCCGTTCCCTCGATTGTGGCTCCCGCGGAGCCTGTTCCCGCTCCGGCGGAGACGGTGGTCGGCATGTAATCCCCGGTGTTTTTCCTTTTCCTTTCAACCCGGTTTCCCTGCGGAAACCGGGTTATTCATTGCCTTTCCGGAGCATTTTTCCCACCGCCCCGGAAAGGAGGCTTTCCCCTTAACGGGCACACGCACAGAAGGCTTGACCTGCTGGTGAATTTCTCCACAATCCTTTGCCGTATTATTCACACCCAATCCGGATTGAAATGTCTATGAATCTCCTGGCATCTGCCGATACTCTACCCGCACCTGGCGGAATGTCCGCTCCTCTCGCCTTCATCTACGATCTCTTCAATAACCCTCTTTTCATCTTCATTGGCGGTCTGGTGTTGCTGGGTGTGTTTTTCTGGTACCTGGGTTCCGACCAGGACAAGGTCAAGCGCAATGCCGGAACGATTTTCATTATCGGCATTGCGTCTTTTTCCCTGTTCTCCCTCTTCCAGCAGGGGTTGAAATACGGCATTGACATTGCCGGGGGCGTCTCCTTCACGTTGAGCGTGGAACCGAATATCGGAGACGACGGCAAGCCCATTCCCCTGACGGACCAGGCCATGGAACAGGCATGCGTGATCCTGACGGACCGCCTTAACAGTACCGGGGCCAATGACGTCATTATCCGCCCGAAGAAAAAAGACAACCTGAATCTTATAGAAGTTCAAATCCCCGCTGCGGATCCTGCCAAGCGCGAGGAAACCAAGGCCATCCTGACCAAAGTAGCCAAGCTTCAGATTCTTCCTGTCCACCCGCGCAACAACGAACTGGTGGCGGAGGGTCGCATTCGCGTTCCCGGCTACAGGATGTATGAATATACCTTCAAAAACGGCAAGGGTGAGGACGTCACGGAAAAAATATTCCTGGAAAAGCGTGAATCGCTGACAGGCAGGGATATCGTGCGCGCCGGAGTGGATCTGGCCCGTCCCGGCCACGTCAACGTCACCCTGAGCAACGAAGGGGCGGACAAGATGTATAACCTGACTTCCCGCATGCAGCTGGGCCACGACCGCATGGCCATTGTGCTGGATGATGTGGTCAAGAGCGCCCCAACGGTCCAGGCCATTCTGTCGAAAAGTTTTGAAATCAGCGGGCTGGATGCTCCCGGAGAGGCTGAAGCCCTGACGAAGGTGCTTTCCAACCCCCTTACCAACAAGCTCAATTTTGAGTCCGCCAGTGAAATTTCCGCCTCTTTGGGGCATACGGCCCTCCTTCAGGGGGAATACGCTGGCATTACGGGATTGATCCTCTGTTTCATCATGATGATCATCTACTACCGCTTTGCCGGTTTGGTGGCTATCATGGGTCTGACGATCAATGCCCTGCTTCTTCTGGGAGCCATGTCTATCTTCGGGTTTGAGCTGACGCTGCCGGGTATTGCCGGTATTGTGCTGACTCTGGGCGTGGCGGTGGACTCGAACGTGTTGATTTATGAACGCCTGCGGGAAGAAAAGGAAATGGGGCGCCCCTTCCGCGTGGCTATCCGCAACTCCTTTGACAAGGCGTTCTCCGCCATCTTTGACTCCAATATCACCTCGCTCATTACCGCCGTCATCCTGTACTGGATGGCAACCGGCACCATCAAGGGGTTTGCCGTCACGTTGACAGTAGGCGTCATCACTTCCATGATTGGGGCGATTCTCGTTACCCGCGTCCTGTTCTACTGGGCGGATACCGTCGGCATGATGAAGGATCTTAAATTCCTCAACCTCTTCAAGAAAAAGACGAATATCGACTTCATGAGCCAGAAAATCTGGTCCTGCTCTCTTTCCGCCATTCTGCTGATGATATGCATTGTATTTGGCGCCGTAAAGGGCAAGGATTGCCTGGGCATGGACTTTACGGGCGGTTCTTCCATTTCCTATCTGGTGAACAAGGGTGACATCTCCTTCCGGGAAGTGGAAGGCGTGGTCAACAAGCTGTCCCTGACCCAGAAGGCTACGGTGCAGGAGGTGGCGGAGTCCACGGACAGCAGCAAAGTGAATATTCTGATTAATTTCTCCGACCATGCCCAGGACAAGGAGGCTATCACCACGGCATTGGACAAGGCGTTTCCGGTTCTGGACAACGCTCCGTTCAGTGAAGAAACCATCGGGCAGTCCATGGGGTACGATACGCTCATTACTTCCGCATGGGCCCTTTTCTTCGGCATTCTGGGAATCATGGTTTACCTGACGGTGCGGTTTGAATGGACCTTCGCCATTGGTGCGGTCATCGCCCTGACGCATGACGTCCTGCTGGTGCTTGGCCTGGTGATTCTCAGCGGAACGGAGCTGAATGTTATTCATATTGGCGCGTTGTTGACGGTGGCGGGGTACTCCATCAATGACAAAATTATCGTATTTGACCGCATCCGCGAATTCCTCCGCTTCTCCGACCCGAATGAAAGCGCTTCACAAATCATGAACGAAGCCATTAACCAGACGCTTTCCCGTACTATTTTGACCTCTCTTTCCACGCTGGCCGTGCTGGTGTGCCTGTACTTCTTTGGAGGTCCTTCCATGGAAGACTTCGCCTGGACGATTTCCGCAGGCATTTTGATTGGTACGTACTCCTCCATCTTCATCGCTTCTCCGGCGGCTCTTTTCTTCTCCCGGAAGCATGGGTTGCATGAAGAAGTCAAACAGGCCATGAAGGCCGGAGCCTGAGGTTTGGCGTTGAGCCGTTAAACCTCTGACCGGGGAAGGCTGAATACCTTCCCCGGTCTGTTTCTTGGAAAGAGAGGGAAGGGGAAAGGCTCTGTATGGAATAACCTCCGTGTTCTTTCCCCGTCCGCCTCTTTCGCTTTTCCTGTTTCCACCATATGCGGCTACGGCTTCCGCATGGCTCTTCTGTCTCGCATTCCTCCCTCTTTTATTTCAGGCATAAGAAAACCCCGCCTGCCGTTAGGCAGACGGGGCCGTATCTCTGGTTTCCTGCTATGTATTTCTGCGGGTGAGATTATTCATCATCCCCTTCCTCCTGTGCCGGGGCGGGAGGGGGAGGCATGTCGTTGTTGCCGCGGGCTGCCTTTCTGGCTTCCCTGCGCGCATCAAGAGCCTTGGAAGCGTCAGCGTTGAGCTGGGCCATTTCAGCCTCATTCAATTTTCCGTCCTTGTCGGCGTCATACTTTTCTTCAATCAGGATCCATCCGGCAGCCATGATCGGGGCGCGGTTGGGGTCAAGCTGGGGACGGGGACCGTTAGGGCGGTTGCCGCGGAGGCCCCGGTTACCGTCTTCACGGCGTCCTTCACCGCCTCTGCGGCCTTCCGGTCCTCTGGGAGCGCGGGGGCCTTCAGCTCTGGGGCCTCCCGGACGCCTCGGACCGTCCATGTTGGGCATTCTCGGTCCTTTGGGGCCACCGGGAACGGCATGGTGCGGGCCGGGCTGGCCGTGATGAGGGGGAATGGACTGCAATTCTTCCGGGGAGAGCTTCCCGTCGCCGTCTTTGTCAAATTTTTTGATCATGGCGGCGGCGTGGGCTTCCTGGCGGGCTTTCATTTCTTCCATGCGCTTGGCAGCTTCCGGATGGTTTTTTGCCCAATCTTCCCGCATGGCTTTCTTTTCCTCGTCGGAAAGCTTGCCATCGCCATCCTTATCGTACTTCTTAAGAATTTCGGCTTTCCTGGCTTCCTGGCGGGCTTTCATTTCTTCCATGCGTTTGGCAGCTTCCGGATGGTCCTTAAGCCATTCTTCCTGCATAGCCTTTCTTTCCTCCTTGGAAAGCTTGCCGTCCCCATCCTTGTCAAATTTCTTCAGGATGGCGGCTTTCTTGGCTTCCTGGGCCTTCTTGACGTCGGCTTGCAGAACGGCTATTTCCTCGTCGGAAAGCTTTCCGTCCTTGTCGGTATCGTATTTGGCCAATACCAGTTCTTCTCCGACAATCATGATACCGGGATCGATTCTCTTCATCTGAACTCGTTTTGGCCCCTGGCGGTCTCTGCCTCCGGCATGGTGGCGATGACCTCCCCTTCTTTCAGGGGGGGGCTGCATTTCAGGAGCATCGGAAGGAGCCTCCGGAGCGGGAGGCGGCGGAGCGTCCTGAGCGAACGCGGAACATGCGGCGAAAGCCGCGGCGATAATCATTTGCTTGGTCATATCTTTGAATGGTGAGGTTTGATGCGTTTCGGAAAGGAGCGTGCGCTGCGGTGTTTCAAACAGGCGGAAACGTCTCCCTTTGCTAAAAGGAACCCCTGGAATTCATTCCGGTTGCAAAATAAAAAGGCAAATGCGTCGGAGAGGGGGTGCGCCGCTGTTTTTATGACACCTGTTTTCTTCCGGGGTAAAGAAGGGTGAACCCATTGAATATGAAGGAAATCAGTGAGGGAATACAGCAATTGGGCGCGAGCGCGTGCCGCCCGTGTCATAGCGGAAAAAATTATTCGCCGGAAATAAAGCGGATGTAGGCCTGCCACCACTGGCTGCCGCCCAGCAGCCAGATCAGAGCGGCGCTGAGAAGAGCGGGGCCAAAGGGGAGGTTTCTGCCGAACCCCATGCGTGAGGCGGCAGCCTGTACAATCCCCAGCAGGGAGCCGAGGAAAAGGCTGAACAGGGCGCCCTGCCAGCCGCCCGCGCATCCGGCCATCATCAGAATCCAGGCGTCGCCTGATCCCATGGCTTCCCTGCTGGCATGGATATCCGTCAGATTTCCCTCCACGCTTTCCAGTCTTTCCAGAAGAAAAACGTCCCCGTTTTCCATCTCTATCCTGTCGTACCGCAGCGTGACGGAGCAGGCAGAGTGCGTTTTGCCGTCAATGGTGACGGAACCTCCGGAAAGGACGGCCTTGTCCGTAGACCGGTGGAAAAGCATGGACCAGTCGTGAGGCTGGCCGTTGACGATGAGCTGAAGTTCCTCCCGCTCGGATTCCGGTTCCCTCAAACTCCACGGGGCGGGAACGTCAAAATGCTGTTTCCAGGTGCCGAACAGAAGCTTCCCCAATTCAATCACCAGCCTGATGACCGCATACCCTGCCGCTCCTCCCAGCACGGATGCCGTGAAGGCGTCCGTCCAGGTCATGACATGGCTGTCCGGCAGGAGGAAAGGGTAAAGGGCGCAGGCCCCCGTTCCGGCCAAGGCGCCGATAAATGCCTGAGAGCGGAAGACAATCAGATGTTCCGCGTCAATGAACATGATGACAATGGCCATGGCAGTCCACAAGCAGAGCAGGACGGCTGCTCCTGTGGAAGCGTCCGCGTATTTCCAGCCAATGGCCGCGAAGAGCAGGGCCGTGAGCAGCTCCACAAAGCAATATCGGAAGCTGATGCGCGTTCCGCAGCAGGCGGATTTACCCCGGAGAGCCAGCCAGCTCAGAACCGGAATATTCAGGAACCAGGGAATGGGTTTTCCGCATTCCGGGCAGAAGGAACGCGCCGGATCGTTGACGGAGACGCCCCGCGGCATACGGTAGATAACCACGTTCAGGAAGGAGCCTATGCAGGCCCCCATCAGGCCGAAAACCACGGGAATCACCCATGCGGGAAAGGCGTCAGGCATGGGTGGGCGGGGAATAGGTTCGGCTGGGCGTCTGGTTGATGCGGTCAATCAGCAGCCTCAGTCTGCCGTAGTTGCCGCGTTTGATGGGGAAGACGAGCCGGGGCAGGCGGTCCAGGTGTGGTTCGTCCGCTTCATCCGGCAGGGGGCCGCTCTGGATCATTTTCCCCCCAGGCAGAATCAGGTCTGAAAAGTCCCGTTCCAGATGTTCCACCCACTGGGCGGGAAGCTGCGCATTCAGCCGGATGACGATGGAATCTCCGACAAAACGGTAGGAGTGGAAAATCCGGTAAAAACGGTCGATGTGTTCCATGGCTTCCGCCGGATTTTTAGTGACATGGATGAGATGAAGATCGTCTGCGGAAATCAGTCCGGAATCCACCAGTTCCACGCGAATGAAGGCCAGCCAGTTCAGCCAGAAGGTTTTGCCGGGGGAATCCAGAAGGACGATCGGGTAAATGGTCGCTTTTCCCGTCTGGATCAGAGTGAGTGTTTCAAACACTTCATCCATGGTTCCGAAGCCTCCGGGGAATGCCACCATGGCGTCGCTTTCCGCCACGAAGTTCAGTTTTCTGACGAAAAAGTAATAAAAATTAATGAGTTTGTCGCTGTGGGCCACCACATGGTTGGAGGTCTGTTCATACGGCAGGGTGATGTTCAGGCCGAAGGAGCGTTGTTCTCCCGCCCCTTCATTGGCTGCCTGCATGATGCCCGGTCCGCCTCCGGTAATGACCATGTAGCCGTGTTCGCTGGCTTCCCTGGCGAATTCCCTCGCCGTTTCATACGCCGGTTCGTCATTCCTGATGCGGGCGGAGCCGAAGACGGAAATCTTGCGGATGTGGCGGTACGGGGCGAAAACGCAGTTGGCGCGGTACATCTCCCGCCCGGAGCGGATCAGGACGGTAAAATCATGGTCCGAGGCGGCGGACTGGGCCATGTTGATTCCCGTTTTGATATACTCTTGGAGGTAGCGGGGATCGTGCCTGGTGGAGGCTATTTCGGAAAGCTTTTTGACGGCGCCTTCCAGAGTCTGGTAGCTGGAATCCATGGACATGGTGGAGGGGCGTTTCTTGTCTTCACCTGTAAAATCCCTGTTGTCCAAAAAATCAGGATGCTTCATGAGTTGGTATGATAGGTTTGCCCTACTATGCCAGATGACGTACATTAAGTCACAGAAAATTTACCGGCGGGCATGAAAAGAGTTGATTGTTGAAAACAGATCGTTACATTGCTCCCCGCACGGGCGTTCCCACAACATGCCGTTGGTCCTTCAGGCGCATTGGCCGCCATGTCCGTGTTGAGGGGAAACCCGGTACATTACATACGATTATGTCGGAAAACGAAACCACTACTGCAGAAGAAACCGCCGTTACCACGCTGGCCCGTTTTGAGGTTCCCAGCCGTCTGGAAAAAATTGAAGATCCGAATGATGCGAATCATTTGACCTTTGTGGCGGAACCGTTTGAAAACGGTTACGGCCATACGCTTGGCAACTCCCTGCGCCGCGTTCTTCTGGGTTCTCTTGAAGGCGCCGCCATTACCTCCGTCCGCATCGCCGGCGCGCAGCATGAATTTTCCTCCCTGCCCGGTGTGGTGGAAGATGTGACGGAAATCGTGCTGAACCTGAAAAAGGTCAAATTCAAGCATAACGGCAAGGAACCGCGCCTGCTCTCTCTGCGCGTGCATAAGCAGGGCGTTGTGACTGCTGCCGATATTGCCGACGACACCGTTTACCAGGTGGTCAATCCCGATCAAATCATTTGCACTCTGGACCAGGACACCATGTTCGAATGCGAATTCCAGGTTCGCGTGGGCCGCGGTTTTGCCACCGGCGATGAAAACAAGGTGCCGGATATGCCCATCGGCGTGATTCCGATCGACTCCATTTTCTCTCCGGTTACCCGCGTGAAGTATTCTGTGCAGAATACCCGTGTGGGGCAGATGACTGACTACGACAAGCTGATCCTTGAAGTCTGGACGGACGGCCGCATCGCCCCCGCAGACGCCATGCTCCAGGCTTCCGCCATTCTGCGCCATCACCTGGACGTATTCGTCAACTATGACGACAAGCAGGTCAACTTTGAGGAAGCTCCTTCCGCCGTCCAGGACGAGGAAACGGCCCGCCTGCGCAAGTTGCTCAACATGAGCGTCAACGAAATCGAGCTTTCCGTGCGTGCCGCCAACTGCCTCAACAATGCCAATATCACGACCGTTGGCCAGCTTGCCATGAAGAGCGAAAGCGAAATGCTCAAGTACCGCAATTTCGGCAAAAAATCCCTCAACGAAATCAAGGACAAATTGCTGGAACTGGGTCTCTCCCTGGGCGTTCAGGTGGATCCCTCCCTGCTTACCGGTCCCGTGCCGCAGGCCAAGCCGCGCCTGGGTCTGGAAGAGGAAAGCCCCGTGGGCCTGGCAGACCTGATTGCCGCCAACATCGAAGACGACGACGACTAAATCTCACAAAACCAACACACATAGAAAAATATCATCATGAGACACGGTGTAAAAACCTCCAAGCTTCAGCGCAACGCTTCTCACCGCAGGGCTCTGCTCGCCAACCAGGCATGCAGCCTCATCCTCAATGGACGCATCACCACCACCCTGGCCAAGGCCAAGGCCCTGCGCCCCTATGTGGAAAAGCTGATTACGCTTGCCAAGCGCGGTGACGTGCATTCCCGCCGCCTGGCTACCGCCACCATTCATAATACGACCGCCGTTAAGCGGCTGTTTGATGAAATCGCTCCTCTTTGCGCGGAACGCAAGGGCGGCTATACCCGCATCGTCAAGCTGGGCCAGCGTCTGACTGATTCCGCCCTTGTGGCCATGATCGAAATTATCGATCTGCCCCGTGAGGCTGCCGAAAAGGAAGAAGCTCCCGCCACCACGGAAGCCACCGCCTAAGACGCACCTCTGGAACATCCTGTTAATACCCCGCTCCGGCCTTTTGTGAGGCCGGAGCGGATTTTTTATTGGCAATAAGGAAGTTATGGCGATAATATCGCTCTTGCTTCTTTCCTGCCGGAACGTTATAATCCAGCTTTAACTATGGACGCAGTATTATTGTTTTCCGGACAAGGTGCCCAAAAAGTAGGCATGGGCAAAGATTTGTATGACCAGTATCCCGTCGCCAAAGCCCTGATTGAACAGGCGGACAAGGCGCTTGGAGAATCCCTTTCTGCCGTCATGTTTGAAGGCCCCGGCGAAGAACTGACGCGTACCTGCAACTGTCAGCCCGCCCTCTACGTACATGGCCTTGCCTGCCTGGCCGTCTTGAAGGAGCTCGTTCCCTCCCTGAATCCTGTGGCTGCCGCCGGCCTTTCCCTGGGGGAATTCACGGCTCATGCCGCTGCCGGGACCTATTCTTTTGAAGAAGGCCTCCGCCTTGTCCAGAAGCGCGGCGCGTTTATGGAGGAAGCATGCAACGCCACGAAAGGCACTATGGCCGCCATGATCGGCGGCACGGATGAAAACGTCATTAAGCTGGCGCAGGAATGTGACGTGGATGTTGCCAATTTCAATTGCCCCGGCCAGACAGTCGTTTCCGGTACGGAGGAAGGTGTGGCCAAGGCTGTAGCAGGGGCGAAGGCCGCCGGCTGCAAGATTGCCAAGAAGCTCAATGTGGCGGGCGCCTACCATTCCCGTCTGATGCACAGCGCTATGGTAAAGCTGGCGGAAGAACTCAAGAATATTTCCTTCGGTACGCCGTCCATGCCTGTTTATTGCAATTATGAAGCCCGGGTAGTGGAAGGTCCGGACGACATCCGCAGCATGCTGGAACACCAGGTATGCGGATCCGTGCGCTGGACGGCTTCCATGCAGAAGCTGGTGGACCAGGGCCACCGCCTTTTCATTGAACTGGGGCCGGGCAAGACACTGGCCGGCATGATGGCTCGCATCTGCAAGGAAGCTACGGTCATCTCCATTGAAGACGTGCCCAGCCTGGAAGCCGCCGTTGCGGAGCTGAACAAATAATTTCCCTGAATAAAAGGGGGTAAGCCGCCGGCCCGTTGGGGAGCCGGCGGTTTTTTGTTGGCGTGTTCATGGCGGGGTTCTGTCAAATAGGCAATATCCCATGGAACAGGGGAAATGCCTGCCTCCGTGCCAGCGGCCCTGCTCCTGCGCGGGCATTTTCCTCATGCCGCCGGTGGGAAGATGCATGAACATCAGCATCGTTCCCATGAAAAAAGCGATGGCGGGCACGAACAGCGGTTTCCATATAAGGAAAAGTGCGGGCATGATGGAATGCGCCGCTCCTCAGGTCAGAAGAATCAGGGCAATGAGGTAAAACAGGAGGCCGCTTTTAGGAGGCCGGCAGGAGAGCATGAAAGCCGAGGCTCTGAGCCGCGCCAGGCGTTCCTGGCGGCGCAGCCCCCTGCATCAGGCATGAAAGGAATTCCGTCAGGAAACAGGCGTTATGGAATAGAAATTCCTGATTTCTAAAGAAGTTCCGTCAGAGAGCGGATGATACTGGTCGCCAGGGAAAAATCCGCCTGCTCCGTTACCCTGTTTGGAACCGAGATGACTGGCATTCCTGCGCGGTGTGCGGCTGTAGTGCCGTTCTGGGAGTCTTCCAGCACCAGGCATCCAGACGGAGATTTACCCAGGTTTTCCGCGGCTTTCAGGAACAGGGCCGGATCCGGTTTGACGGGGAGGCCGTCGTCGCGGCAGACGACGGTTTGAAAATAGGGCATGATGCCCAATCTGTTCAGCCAGCCGTCCACCCAGCGGTGGGAAGAACTGGAGGCCACTCCCATAGGGGTTCCGGCTTCCGCCAGGTTCCGGATGAGTTCTCCGGCGCCGGGCAGGAGGCCGGCGTGTTCCAGATCCCGGACGATTTCCTCCTGGCGGCGGCTGTTGACGGTTTCCCAGTCGAAAGTGCGCCCCGTCAATTTTTCCAGATGTTCTCCGGGATTCCAGTGGGTGTAGCCGCTGCCAAGGCATTGGTTGAACAGATCCAGGGGAAGAGGGTGGCCGCAGGACGCGAAAACCCGTTCCCAGGAGGAATAAATGGCATATTCCGTATCCACCAGCAATCCGTCAAAATCAAAAATGACGGCGTGTGCCCGCCGGAGCAGTTCACGGGCTTTCAGAACGGCTTCCAGGGAATCGGCAAAGTGATCAGGAATGGTCATGGACGGGAGTCTTTTTCAAGCCTCTCAATAATTCCGAGAAGCTTCTGTGAGCCAGCTTGGTTTGAAAAAGGCGGATGGCGATGATGGTGTAGATAATGTTGGGCATCCATGCTCCCAGCCAGGTGGGGAGGTAGCCTGCGGAGGCCAGGGTGGGGAAAAACTCATACAGGAACAGCATGGCTGCCGCCAGGAACAACGCAATGCCGATGCCGGACATGGCGGAGCGCCTCTGGAACGTGATGGCGGAGGGGATGGCAATAAATGTCAGGATAATGCAGGAAAATATGCGGGCGATCCTGACGTGCCATTCCGTCTGCAGGCTTCTGAGGTACCTGGCGTTTGTCGTGCCGGACTTGATGAGTTCCTGGAGGGCCGGGGTTCCCTGTGTATCCACGCGGACGTTGGGTGAAATCAGTTGCCAGGGTGTTTCGGGATAATGCTCTTTCAGCGTTTGGTATTCCTGTCCGGCAAAAACGGGAACATCATGGAGCTGGCGGGGTTCCTCCTGGGAATAATTTCTTTTGATGGCCTGCCGGAAGGTCCATGTCCTGGAGGCCGGATCCCAGGTGGCTTCATCGGCAAACAGCTCGTATTTCATCTTTCCGGGGGCGCTGAACTGTTCCACCCGCACCTGCCGGAAAGGATTGCCGGGGGAATCAATTCCGGGAGGATTGCCCAGATACCAGATGCGGGATTCCGCATCATTTTTGTAGATGGTGCTCTGGGAAGCATGGTTATTTTTGTTCTGGCTCAGGGAGGAGAACATCAGTTTCCTGTACAGGGCGGAGTTGGGTGCCCAGTGGAACCCGAAGATGCCGAAGTAGATGGAGGCAAAGACGGCGCCGATGATGATGGGGGTGTTGATTCGGAGCAGGGACCGTCCGGACTGCAGCATGCCGGTGATTTCTGAGGATGAGGAAAGTTTGGTAAGCGCCCAGAGTGTTCCCAGGAGAAGGGTATAAGGCAGAATCAGGTTCAGGATCATGGGCAGCTGGCTCAGGTAAAAGCGGAACGTGCCCATGAGGGGTGCGTCCAGGTTCATCAGGTCTCCCACATTGTCCGCAAAATCTCCGATAATGTAAATCAGCGTCAGGATGGCCGTACACATGATGAAGGCCGTGAACCAGGTGCGCGCCACATACTTGTCCAGGATGCTCGAACGGTTGTACAGGAACATTCCCAGCGCGGGGAGAAAGCAGCCCAGAAGGATGAGCCAGGGCCGCAGGAGCTGGGAAAGGGGATATTCGGACGGCGTACCGGGAATTTCCCATTGCATCTGGGACCATTCCCGGGGCATCAGAAACCAGGCTGCCGCTCCTCCCAGCGCAAGCAGGAGGAGAAATACGGACCATTGGCGGAAATGTCGGGCCTGGATTGCCATGAAAAAAGAAGGTGGGGCAAGAATGCCAGATCGGGAGCGGGAAATAAAGCGTTATTTGGCCGCCGGACAGGGATAAAAGGCTGCCTGAACCGCATGTCCGTGCTTGCTTCGTGAACCTCAGTGCGGTTCCGCTCCTTAAAGGGAGGAAGTGGCTGCGGGAGATGTTCCGCCTGATAGAAGTTGGCTGTTGTCAACGTAAACTGGATGAGATAAAATCTTCCTGACAACTGTTTCCCGGCAACAGCCTTTCCATGTTCAAACGTCTTGTTCAATTGTTTCTTCTGTTTTTTCTGGCTGCTGCGGGTGTTCTGGCGTGGTTTGCTTGGTACGTCTCCACTCCCCTGCTCATTCCCGTGGGAGGGGAGGAACCCGCCTCTTCTCCCGTTGCGGGTTCCCTGGTGATGGAACCCGTGGAAGCCGTTTCATCCGATGGCACGGCTATTGAAGGTTATCTGGTGAGCCCGGGGCGTCCGGAGGCTTTGTCTCCGCGCCAGAGCCGCGTGCGGGATACTCTGAAATTGCGCGGGAAAATGCCGCATTTGGAGGCAAAACCGGAGCTGGTTGTGATAGCCGCCTCTTGGAATGAGGGAGTGGAAAGTTCCCTCCCTCTGGCGGAAGGGCTGGCAGGAGCCGGTTACACGAGCCTGATATGGAATCCGCGCGGGAAGAACAATACCCGTCAATTCTGCACGTACGGATTAAGGGAATATGCGGATGTAACGGCGCTTTTGGACGCCGTATCCCGGAAGCAGGGCGGATTGCCTCCCGTGGCTGCCGTGGGGCAGGGATTTGGTGCGGCCGTGCTGTTGAAAGCCGCGTCTGAAGATCCCCGCATCCGCTGCATGGTCAGCATGGACTGCTTTCCTTCCCTGAAAACCGTGGCTGTCCGGGAGATGGAGCAGGATTGGGGCAAGCCTCTGTGCTATGCCGCTTATTGGCTGCTGGATGCCGGGGTGGATTGGCGTGCGGGGTTCAGTACGTTTGACGTGGCTCCCGTGGATGATGCCCTGAAATTGGATTATCCGGTCATGGTGGTTTGTACGAACCAATATTTTTTCTCCACGCTGGAAGATTGCCTGAGCATTTACGATTCCCTGAAAAATGAGAAAAAACAGCTTTATGAATCCATCCGGGAAGGGGAACCGTATGGCACCCGGGAACGGACTTTCCTGCATTCCATTGAAGGAAAGAAGGGGGAAAAATTTGAAAAAATTTATAAGGTCAACGTCTATGCGGGGGATGACGAGCTGCAGGCTGGCATTGCGGAATGGATTCATGAGAATACGCGTATGCCCATGCCCAGGGTGTTGCCTCATGAGTCTTACAGTGCGCCCGTTACGGGTACCGCTCCTTCCGGTTCATGAATTGTTCCTTTCCTTTTGCTGATGATCCCGTGAGTGCGAATCAGGACAACAACCGAGAACTCCGCGAAAACCGCCGCAGGCGCAGCCGTTTTATTCTGCCCGCGCCTCGCCATCTGGCAGCTGTGGCGGCAGGGGCTCTCCTTGCCGCCGTGCTGGTGCATTACCTGGGGTTTATCGTTCTGAGCTGGTTTGATCTGGGCATTCATGTGCACAAAGCCTCCGCCGTCCAGGAGGACAGAAAGCCTCTGCCTGAAAAAATAGTTCTGAAGGCGGACGACCGTCCTGCTCCGGATGTAGCGGAAGCCGTTGAAAAACCGGATATTGAGCAACTTGAAGAGATTCCCCCGGAATTGCCGGATTTAGAGGATATGCTTCCGGAGCAGGTAGTGATTGCTCCGGGGGAAACCAGCTTTTCCGCAGATCCGGTAAGTCCTTCCCCCCCGGAATCCCTTTCCCCGAAAATGCCGCAGGTGGACATGAATGCCGTCGCGAAGGGGTTGCCTGAACCCTCTCCGCCTGAGATGCTGAAATCTTCCGCCAGTCCGGTTACAATCAAGACGGCTGAACCGGATATGGTGAATCCGGATGAATGGTATAACAATAAGCTCAAAGGGGCGGGCGGTCAGGATGATTCCCATTTGCCGGATGGGAGCAAATCTCTTTCCCAGCTCATGGCCCAGTCCTCCTTGGGCAAGGACAGCGGGTACAGCAGGCTGGGAGCGGATCTTCTTTTTGAATACAACAAGGCGGTGATGAAAAATTCCGCCAGGCTGAGCATGCTTCAGCTTGCGGGGCTGATGATGAAAAATCCGGATACGATTTTCATTGTGGAAGGTCATACGGACAGCTTTGGTTCCGAGGAATATAATGCCGTGCTTTCCCTGATGCGTGCTAATGCCGTCCGCCAGTGGCTGAAGGATAACGGCATAGCTCTGACGCGCCCGAATGGGGAATGCAGGTTGTACATACGCGCTTGCGGCGCTTCCCGTCCCGTCGTTTCCATCAGGGGGGACCGGGATGCCCAGGCCGCCAACCGGAGGGTGGAAATCCACATGCGCAAGCCGGGAGAGGAAATACCCGCTGGGAGCCTGCCCCTTACGTATGCGGTGGATATGAACACCCCTGTCGCCCGCCAGGTGCGTGCCGGAGTGGGCGCCCGCGCCGGAATTCCCTCCTCCGCGGCAGAAAGGAAAGCGCCCCCCGCAGGGCGTTCATCTTCTGCCTCCCCGGAACGCCGGGAAAATCCTGCGCCGCGTCAGGAAGTAATTCCTGAGGCGGAACCCATTCCGGAAACGATTCCTTCGGCAGAGCCTGTGGAGGAACGCATCCCTTCGGCAGAGCCGGTAGAGGATGACATCCCGCTGGCTGAACCCGTCGTGTGTGCGGGAAGCCGCGCCGTAGTGAAGGGAGGTGCCGGATTGAGATGGAATTGATGTGTTTCCTTCCGGTCCGGGCGCTGCCGAAACCCGAACGGCTCCGGTATCTTTTCTCCTTTGATTTTGACGATACTCTGTTCACTCTTGGAGGCCCTGCGGAAGAAAGGAGCATTTTTTTCAGAACCATGCGCATGCTCCGGTCGCAGTATGGTGTTCTCTGGGGCGTTAATACGGGGCGCGACCCTGTTTACCTGAGGGAAGGTCTGGCGGATATGTTCCGGGATGATGCGGAAGCGTTTGCCCCGGATTTTACGGTGACGATGGAACGGAATGTTCATCTGGCGGATGCGGAGGGCAGGCTGATGCCCGGTGCCGCGTGGAACGATGACTGCGCTGTTGCCCATGACAGCTTGTTCACCCGTTACGGCGGCATGCTGGAATCATTGATAGGCCAGCTGGAAAGCCGGTTTTCCGGGCTGGGACTCCGCAGGCAGGACAATGACGCTTTTTCCCTGGTGGTGGATGATGCCTGCGGCTTGGATGAAGTTTCCTGCGTCATTCAGGATACGGTTGGTCCGTATGAGGAAATTGTCACGCAAAGGGCAGGTCCCTACCTGCGTTTCAGCCACCGTGATTACAATAAGGGAACATCCCTTTCCTTTGTTGCCTCCCGGTTCGGCATTCCGTCTTCCCATGTCGCCATTTTCGGTGACGGGCACAATGATCTGGACGCCATGCGGCACTTGCCGGAGGCATTCCGGTGCTGCCCTTCCAATGCGGCGCAGGAAGTGAAAGACATGGTTGCCCGCGGCCATGGATACATTAGCCCGGAACCGCGCACCCGGGGCGTTCTGGACGGCCTGGCGCATGGAGTGTTCCCTTATTTCGGGATGAAGGCGGAGGTTTTGAAGGAGGATATTTGAAAACGGAGCTTTCGGATGCTGACGGGAGATCGGCTTTCAACATGTTTCTCTCATCAAGTCGCTCCCGGCAGGGGAAGAATCGTATTGACAAGGAATGCCTGCAATGCAGAAATGGGAAAGATTATTTCCCAATCCCGATTACATGAACATTCCTTCTTTTTCCCGTAGCGTTTCCAGAGGTTCCGCCGTGGGCTGGTTTTTAGTGTTGCTGCTGGTTTGCGGTGTCGGAGCCGGATATTATCTTTACCAAGATAACCTGGCAAAAAGAAAAGCGGCCCAGGAATTGACCGCTGAACGTAAATTGAAGGAGAAGAAGGCCAGGGAAGCTGCGGAGAAACAGCGAATAAAACGGGAACGGGAAATCAGGGAGAAGAAGGAAAAGGAACGGCTGGCGGCCCGGAAGGCTTATGAGGAAGCGCGGGAAGAGAAGGCGCGGCAGGCGGCGGAAGCGGCCCGTAAGCTTCAGGAGCAGGCCGAACGCGAAGAACGGGAAAAAAGGAGAAGGGAGGAGCTGGAACGGCGCGAACGTGAGGAAGAGGCCCGCAGGCAGGAGGAAGATATTCCTGTGGAGGAAGAGCCTGAACCGGAAGGGCGTTTTCCCCAACCCGTGAAAAACCGGATGCCGGAGCTTTCCGTTTATTCTATTCCTTGCAGGGATGATATCCAGACGGAAAAAGACAAGCCGCTGGAAACATGGTCCTGGGACAAGGTGGAAAAAATGGAGGGTATGGAGGAATTCCCCACGGGTTCCTCTCCGTGGAAAAAAGGGAAAGACGCCGGACGCATGCAGGCGCTTCTGGAAAAATGCCGGGAATGGAAGGATGCCAAACTTGCCTCGCTGAAGGCGTGCCCGGCGGCGAAGGATTTTCCCGGCGTTCCGGAGAATGGGGCCCAGACGGTCAGGCGGACGGTGGAGATAGATTCCAATATTGGAGGCTGGCATAGTACGGGACTGTATGCGCCGCCCGGGGCGGAAATTTCGTGTTCCCTGTCCGGCGCTCCCAAAGACGGTTCGATCAGCGTCCGCATAGGATGCCATACGGACAGCCTTCATAAGCTGGATGAATGGAAAAGAGTGCCGGAAATAACCATGCAGGTTTCGGCTGGCCGTGGGCGCGTGAAAATGGTGAATCCGATGGGCGGCCTTGTTTATGTGAATGTAGGCCAGCGTCCCAGACGGGGAAAGGTCTTCAAGGTTCAGATTTCCGGAGCCGTGCCTTCACCTCTGTTCGTAATGGGGAAGACCACTCCGGAACAATGGGCCGAACAATTGGAAAATACCAAGGCCCCGTGGGGGGAAATCCGCATGCCCCGGCTTATTGTCACGATGCCCGTGGAACAGCTGAAACAATGTCCGGATGTTCAGAAGACGGCGGAATTTCTGCAAAAAAATATGGCTCTTCAGGACTGGATTATGGGATGGGATACCAAGCCGGACCGCCTGCATCATCCGATGCGCTTTGTCGTGGACAGGCAGATATCCGCCGGGGCTGGGCATTCCGGTTATCCCGCCATGGCCACGAAGGACTGGACGAATTCCATTGCCACCGGTTCCATCATCCATTCCGGAAGCTGGGGTTTGTGGCATGAACTGGGGCATAACCACCAATCCCCTCCCTTTACGATGGAAGGCCAGACGGAGGTATCCGTCAACATATTCTCCATGGTGTGTGAAGTGATGGGGACTGGAAAAGACTTTGAATCCTGCTGGGGCGGCGGCATGGGGCCGTACGGCATGAGCGCGGAAATGAAAAAATATTTTTCAGGCACCCAGACTTACAATGAGGCTCCCAACAAGGTGCAGCTCTTCTTCTGGGTGGAGCTGATGTACTATCTGGGGTTTGACGCCTTCCGCCAGGTGGCTCTTCAATTCCATGACAAGCCTTATGACAACGGCGAACTGAGTGATGAAAAGAAATGGGAATGGGTCATGAACGCTTTTTCCAAGGTCACGGGAAAGAACATGGGGCCTTTCTTTAAGATTTGGCGTACGCCGGTTTCCGAACGCGCTGCGGGCAGAATGAAAGACCTTCCCGCCTGGCTTCCTTCCAAGGATTATCCGGCCTGTTATACCGCAGAGGAATAAGAAGGTTCCGGAACAGGTGGGGAGGAGGCGTTGCCGCACTCGCTTCTGGACGGTTCCGCCGGCTGGGGCTAGGATGGCGGAGCTGTGAAATGGCTGAATGACTGGCTGGGCTTTTTCAAGCCCCTTCAGGTGCGGAACCTGCAAATATTCTGGTCAGGGCAGGCTTCGGCCCTGATTGGAATGTGGTTGCAGGTGACGGCCATGGGTATTCTTGTGTACGATATTTCCGGAGGCTCCGCCACGGCAGTGGGGGTGTTGGCTGCCTTGAACGCTCTTCCTTTCTTTCTGGGCGGCATGCTGCTTGCCGGGCTGGGGGACCGTTTTGACCGGAGGAAACTCCTCATAGCCGTGCAGTGCGTCCAGTGGCTGGTGGCTGTAGCCCTGTTTCTGCTGACTGTGCTGGATATGCTCCAGCTGTGGCACTTATACGCTGCCGGACTGGTGATGGGCGTCAATCAGACGGTGGGTTTTCCCACACAGCAGGCTTTTGTGGGAGACCTGATACCGCGCCGGCAATTACAGGAGGCCGTGGGCATGTATTCTCTGGTATTTAATACGTGCCGGGCTATAGGGCCGGCGCTTGCCGGCTACATTATTGCGGAATGGGGCGCCGGAACCGCCTTTGGCGGTAATGTGGCGGCAAGCCTGCCGCTGGTTGGCTGCCTGGTTGCCTTAAAGGGACGCGTTGCGGATACCTCCGCTCCCAGAAAACAGCGCGGCGCAGGAAGGAAAGCGTCCGGCCTCAAGGCGGTGCTTGCCACGCGCAGCCTGCTTTTCATCATGATCAGCGCTCTGATTCAGAATATCTGCGGGCAATCTCTCTATCAGATTGTTCCGGCATTGATGCACGGAAATCCCAGGAATACCGGCCTCATTCTGGGTGCGGTCGGAGCCGGAGCCATGGTGAGCATCCTCTTTGTCCTGCCGTTTGCACGCAAAAGTGACAGGGTGGGAGCCAAGCTTTCCTCAGGCACCCTGTGGATGGGATGCGTACTGTGCGTGGCAGGCGTCATCCCGGTGGTGGAAGTGCAGGCCCTCTGTTTCTTTTTTGCCGGTTTGGCCACTTCTTCCCTCTTTGTTACTTCTTCATCCGCCGTGCAGCTTCTGTCGCCCCCGGAACGCAAGTCGGCCATTCTGGGGCTGTTCAGCATTGTCACCATCGGTGTGCAGCCGCTGGCGGCCATGGGGTGGGGAGCTGTGGTGGATGCCTGGGGTGTCCAGATGACGATTGTCGTGGCGGGGGGGCTGGAAGCCTTGTTTTCCATTTGGATGCTGGGCGTTCCATTTTGGCGTCATTTCAAATTTTCTCCGGATGATTGTCCGGAGACGACATAGCGCCTCCCCTTCCATTTGCGGCAGGGGAAGACTGACGGTCCGCATTCTGCGGGGAAAAGGGGTGCGTGGAGGGTTTTTCCCCCGCGGAAATTCCGGGATGCAGCTGGCCAGGGAAGAGGAAGCAGGTTTTGGAAACGTCAGGAGCAGGAACCGGCTGTTAGCTGTCCGTTTCTGCCTCGTGTTCGGAATAGCTGATGCCCAGCATGCAGATATCGTCGGCCTGATTGGTGCAGCCGGTAAATTTGGCTACGCAGGTAAGGGCCTGATGGACGAAATCCTTGGTGCTGTGGGGGGAGGAATTATTAAAATAGTCAATCAGCCTTTCCACGCCCATTTCTTCCCCGTCCTGGTTGGCTGCTTCCGTCAGGCCGTCCGTGTACATCAGGATGCGGGACCCCGCCAGGAGCGAAAACTGGGCATTATGGTACGTAGCGTCATCCAGCAGCCCCAGGGCGATTCCTTTGGGCAGCGGCATTTTGCGGGCGACTCCGTCCGGTCCCAGAATGATGGGATGCGGATGCCCGGCTGTAGAAGCCGTCATGACCCCGGTTTCCAGATCCAGGTAAATATAAACGGCAGAGGCAAACATGGTGGTATTCGCCCGTTGCAGGATTTTGGCGAGCTGGTGGTTGAGGGAAGTAAGGAAAGCCGCCGGGTTATCCGCCAGGTGGGACAACTGTTCCATCAGGCCGCGGAGCATGGAGGCGATCAGGGCGGCGCGGATGCCGTGGCCCATCACGTCGCAGACGATGGCGCCGACGCCGGAACTGCCTACGGGAAAAGCATCGAACCAGTCTCCTGCAACCCCCTCCGAAGGAGTGAAAATATGGTGAAAATCCGCATGGCGGGTCAGGCCGTGTTCCGTATGGGAGCGGGAGGGAATTTCGTAGGGAAGCAGGGCGAACTGGATTTCCCTGGCCAAATCTATTTCCTTTTCCAGAGTTCTGTTGCGTTCCTCCAGGATGCGGGCCGTTTCCGTGGCCTTGATTTCAGTCTTCACCAGTTTGGTGACATCACTGGAAATACCTACAATTCCCTTTAGCTCTCCGTTGCGTCCGTACCACGGGAACTTGCTGATCTGGCTCCAGGAATCATCCTTGTGGAGCCATGTTTCATGATGAAGGCGGGCGCGGATGGGGCGTCCGGTAACCATGATGTCCATTTCCTCCTTGCGGGAAATATCGGACATTGTTTGGTCAAAAAAGTAATCGTCCGTGCGTCCGGTCAGGTCTGCCGGCGTCGGTACGCCCAGCTTATTGGCTGTGGCGGTATTCGCCAGAACGAAACGTGATTCCCGGTTCTTGAAATAGATACTGTCGGGAATGTGTTCAATCAGGGTATGAAACAGGTCCCTGTCCTCCGCAGCACGCAGTTCCGCCGTTTTCCGCCGGGTAATATTGACCCATACGCCCACCAGCATAACGGGCCGGCGCTGCTTGTCCCTGCGGGCGAGGCCGTTGACGCGGACCCAGCTCCAGCTTTTGGAGTTCAGCTTCTTCATCCGGATTTCAATGCGCATGGGCACATGGGTGTGGCCGTCCAGATAACGGCGCACTTCCTGGGAAAAAAAAGCCTGGTCTTCCTCGTGTATGGTAAGCTCCGGCTGGGTGAAGATATTGGGGGCTTTCTCCTTGCGGCTGGCCCCCATCATGGTCAGGCAGCGGTCCGTGTAATGAATGACGCCCGTTTTAATATTCCAGATATAAAATCCTTCTTCCGCCGCCGCCAGGGCCATTTTGATTTTGTCCCAGGTAAAAACTCTCTGGGCGGAATGTCTGTTGCGTGAGGGCGGCATTGCAGTTGCCCTTAATCTAACGACAAAACCGCTGTCTTGGCAAGAGGCAAAATAAAGGAATCCTTTCTGAAAGGAGGCCTGGCCGGGGGAACGCGTATGAAGGACACCGGCTGGTTTTTAAGATGGACTCCTATTTTTCTTTTTCCTTTTCCTGGGATTGAAGAAATTGCAGTTCTTTCTTCAAAGCGCTTCCTACGCGGTGCTTTGCCAGATAGACCTGGGCAATCGTGACGCCGAGCTGCCGGCGGACCTTGGCCGCGTCCCACTCCCGCAGGACATAATAGTCAAAAATCTGGAACTGCTTGGGCGACACTTTTGCTTTGACGCGTTCCAGAGCCGCCTGAAGAAGGTTATTCTGCCATTCCCGTTCCCATACCTGGTCAAAATTATTCTTCCCTTCATCCGGGATTTTGTCGATGGGGTGTTCCAGGGTATCCGTGGCATCAGGGTTCATCAGCATGGCCGTGTCCTTTTTCCGCTTGCGGAACTGGTCATTGATGCGCCAGCGGGTCATGTTCCATAGCCAGAGTTTGAAGGAACCCTGTTCCGGTTTGTAAATATTTTTCCTGCTCTGCTTGGCGATGGAAAGAATGGTTTCCTGTACCACGTCCCAGGCCTCGTCTTCCCTTAATCCGGCCTTGAGGGCGACGGAATAAATAAGCCGCCAATATGTCCGGTAAAATTCATCCCAGGTACGCTGGTCTTCCCAGTTTTCCAAACGCGCGATCAGGCTTTTCCTGGTATGTTCCGCGTATTGGGAAAGTGTCTGCTCGTCAGGCTGGGACTCGTTATGGGGTTGCAATGGGGGCACATTCATGGTTTATCATGAACTACGGATGGAAGTGAAGCGAAAGCCGAGTAATAGGCCGGAAAATTCTGCACGGTCCAGCCTGTTCATTCACTACGTCCGTCGTGGAGAAAATCTTTCAGGGAAACGGACATGATCAGGAAAACGTCAAAACGCAGGGGAACCTCCGTCATTGCGGCCCTGATTGCGTTGTGCGCGGTGGTGGGGTACGGTTTGACGGAGTGGGCGCCGCTGGATAATGAACCGCAGGCGGTTCCCTCCCGCCAGAGGGAAGAGCGGCAGACGGTTCGGGAGAAGGTGGAAATCCCCGACAAGGGGGAGCCCGTTCGTTTGCTGACCATGAACGCCGGCAACTACTTTGTGCCGGAAGACCCGAGGAGAAGCAATTTTCAGGTAAAATACAAGCCTGTGGAAGCCCGTGAAGCCGTGGCGGAGCTGGTTCGCCAATCGGGGGCGGAAATCGTGGGGCTGTGTGAAATGGGCGGGGAGGCTGCCGTTCGTGACTTGCAAATGCGGCTGAAAAGAAAAGGAGTTCATTTGCCGTACAAAGTTCTTGTCATGCGGGACGGGGAGGACCGTGGTTTGGCCCTTCTTTCCAAATACCGCATCGCGGATGACCGTTCCGTAACGGACATGCCTGTATCCGGAGAGGCGAAACGGAAAAAGACAATGCTGCGGGGCATTTTGGACGCCACGGTCAGCATGCCGGACGGACGGCTGTTCCGCCTGGTGGGCATTCACCTGAAATCACGCCTCAGCCGTGACGGTTCCGCAGAGGACACACGGAGAAGGGAAGCCTACGCCCTGCGGGACTACCTGAATGAAGCTCTTGCCTCTCAGGACGGTATGCCTCTGCTTTTGTACGGAGATTTTAATGACGGCCCGTCAGACAGTGCCGTGCAGGTCATCCAGGGGCCGGCCAAAACGGAATACCGCCTGAACCGTTTGAAGCCCAGGGATTCTCGTGGTGAGACCTGGACCATTTACTACGAAGACGGTGACACCTACCATTCCTTCGACCATCTTTTCCTGAACAATACTCTGAAAAAGCGCCTCGGCCGCAAGCCTCCCATGGGCATCCTTGACTCTCCCCCCTCGCTCCAGGCCAGCGACCACCGCGGCGTGTGGGTGGAATTAAGGTAGATAAAAATGATTTATTATAAATGGAATGCGTAATAAATATTTATTAGGTTCTTTTATTTGATCGAATTGATATTTTTGTGATGTAAACATGCGCTTGATGCGATGAACCAAAAACAATACTATGATATGGTGTGGGAAATCAAGTAAACGGAGGAAACTGCTATGTCTATGAATGAACTGCACAAGCAGACAAATGCAAATATACAGGCGAAAGCTAATCTGATATGGGAAATTGCCACCCACCTGGTGGGTCTCTTCAAGCCCCATGAGTACGGCAAGGTCATCCTTCCCATGACCGTGCTGAAACGTTTTGATGATGCTCTGAAGCCCACCAAGGCGGCTGTTGTGGAAATGGCAAAGAAACTGGATGTCCAGCACGTTGAAGGCGCCGCCCGCGACGGCATCCTGTGCCGTGTTTCCAAGTACGATTTTTACAATACAAGCAACTTCGATTTTGCCAAGCTGATTGCTGACCCCGACAACGTGGAGAGCAATTTTGAAGCCTATCTGCAGGGCTTCTCCTCCAATATCAAGGACATCATTGATAACTTCGACTTCGCCAATACTGTTAAGCTGATGGTCAAGGGCGGCGTTCTGTTCGTGACTCTCCAGGAGTTCAACTCTGCCAAGGCTGATATGTCCCCGGAGAAAATCACCTCTGCTGACATGGGTTATATTTTTGAAGAACTCATCCGTAAGTTCTCTGAGTCCTATGACGAGCAGGCCGGAGCCCACTTTACCAGCCGTGACATCATCTATCTGATGACCGAACTTCTGGTGGCTCCCGAAAAGGCCGAAATCATGGCGGAAGGCTGTACCAAGACCGCTTATGATATGGCCATGGGCACTTCCCAGATGCTCGGCTGTCTGACCGAGCGTTTGCAGGACATCAGCGAGGACGCAAGCCTTACCTGTTTCGGACAGGAGTTTAACCCGGAAACCTACGCTATCGCCAAGGCTGATATGCTCATCAAGGGAGGCAACGCATCCGGCATGAAGTACGGCGACACCCTCTCCGATGATGCTTTCAGCGGTTATGAATTTGACTACATTATTTCCAATCCGCCTTTCGGCATCGACTGGAAGCGTGAAAAGGTTCAGGTCGAGGCGGAAGCCAAGCGTGGCTTTGACGGCCGTTTCGGTCCAGGTCTGCCCGCCATCTCCGATGGACAGATGCTGTTTATGCTGAATGGCGTGAAGAAGCTGAAGGAAGGTTCCGGCAGAATGGCAATCATTCAGAATGGCTCATCCCTGTTTACGGGCGATGCGGGAAGTGGCGCCTCTGCCATCCGCCGCTATGTGATCGAGGGTGATTTGGTGGAAGCCATCATTCAGCTTCCCTCCGACCTCTTCTACAACACGGGCATCTCCACCTATATCTGGGTGCTGACCAGGGGCAAAGACCTGCACCGTGGCGGCAAGATTCAGCTCATTGACGCAAGCAGATGCTTTGTGAAGCGCCGCAAGAATATCGGCTCTAAGCGTGTTGACCTGGACGATGCCTGCATCGACCTTATCCTCCGTGCTTATGAGGAGTTCAGTAACGAAACCTACGAAGAAAACGGCCTTGTGGTTGAATCCAAGGTCTTTGACAACAGCTACTTTGGTTTTACCAAGGTGACCGTTGAAACCGCCCAGGCTGACAAGGACGGCAAGCCCGTTCTGAAGAAAGGCAAGTATCAGCCTGTGAAGGGCGCTTCCGACACGGAAATCATCCCGCTCCAGGATGATATTGACGAGTACATGAAGAAGAATGTTCTGCCGTATAATCCTCTTGCTTATATCGACCCGGCAAAGGACAAAATCGGCTACGAAGTGCCTTTCACTCGACTGTTCTACAAGTTTGTAGCGCCGCAGTCTTCTGCTGCCATCTTTGAGGATATCAAGACTTTGGAGGCAGAGGAAACAATTCTGATGAAGGAGTTGTTTGGCCATGCGTGAAATGAGAGAAAGCGGAGTTGAATGGCTTGCTGAAATCCCTACAACTTGGGATTTGGTTCAGCTTGGCTCACTCTTCTCCGAACACAAACATAAAAATGCAGGGCTGCAGTCCGAAAACCTGCTTTCCCTCAGTTACGGAAATATTATCCGTAAGGACATCAATACATCGGACGGTCTTTTACCTGAAAGTTTTGAAGGCTACAATGTCATTGACGATGGCGACATCGTTTTGAGATTAACCGACTTGCAGAATGATCAACGAAGTCTGCGTGTGGGTTTGAGCCACGAAAGAGGAATTGTTACCTCTGCATATGTTACCCTCCGAAAAAGAAGCGAGGCTATCAACAGCAAGTTTTACTACTACCTCATCCATAGCTATGATGTGCGAAAAGGGTTCTATGGAATGGGTGCGGGCGTGCGACAGGGTTTGAACTACGCAGGCTGCAAGAAAATTATGCTGACTCTGCCTCCTACTGATGAGCAAGAAAGCATTGTGGCAGTACTGGATGAAAAGACCGCAAAGGTTGACGCCCTCATTGCCAATGTCCAGGCGCAGATTGAAAAACTGAAAGCCTACAAGCAGAGCCTGATTACCGAGGTTGTCACCAAGGGGCTTGACCCATCCGTGCCGATGAAAGACAGCGGTGTTGATTGGATTGGTGAAATTCCGATGCATTGGAACATCGTAGCAACCAAGTACCTATTTGAAATTTTCTCGGGCGCAACACCTAAGAGTGAAATCATCGCAAATTGGGATGGGAATATAATATGGATTACTCCTGCTGACTACAAGACAGATGATGTTTTTGTATCATGTGGAAGAAGAAATCTCAGCGAACAAGGATTTGCTTCGTGCAGCACATCAATTATTCCCGCTAACAGTATCATTTTTTCAAAACGTGCACCTATTGGTGCAGTAGCGATTAATACTGTAGAACTGTGTACCAACCAAGGTTGTCTTTCATGTGTAAACAAAGATGAATCAAATATTAATGCGAGGTTCTTCTATTATGTAATGGCGATTGCTACAGAACATTATGAATTGCTTGGCTCTGGCACAACCTTTAAAGAGATTTCGGCATCGAATTTTGCAAACTTTGTTTTGCCTTGGCCTGCTATTGATGAGCAAATAGCTATGGTTGAGTATCTCGATGATAAGTGTACGATGATTGCTCAACTTATCGCTATCAAGCAAAAGAAAATCAACAAGCTGACCGAATACAAAAAGTCTATCATTTATGAGTATGTCACAGGAAAGAAGGAGGTGCCCTGATGGATAAAAGTGAGAAACGATTTGAACGGGATATAGAAGCTTTCCTCATCTCCCCGGAGGGTGGCTACACCCAATTCAACGGGCAGGATGCCGAGGGCAACTGGATGCACACCCGTCAGCACGATGTGGCAAAGTGCATCTATATGGATGTTCTCTGCGAATTCATCGCCAAGACCCAACTCAGGGAATGGGCGAAGTATACCAAATACTACGGTGACAAGGCTGCGGACAAGCTGTACCACCGCCTGGAGACCACCATCTCCAACCAGGGGCTGCTGTATGTCCTCCGCAACGGCATTGAGGATATGGGCTGCAAGCTGAAGGTCTGCTTCTTCAAGCCGGAGTCCGAACTGAACCCCATTGACATGGAGCGCTATGAGGCGAATATCCTCGGCTGCACTCGTCAGTTCCGCTACACCACCGCCAACAGCAATACCATCGACATGGTACTGTCTGTGAATGGCATTCCTGTTGTAGCTTTGGAACTGAAGAACCAACTCACCGGGCAGGACTATGTCTGTGCTATCAATCAGTTTAAAAACGACCGCAGCTCTAAGGAGTTTGCATTCCGTTTGAACCACCGTTTCCTGGTCTACTTTGCCGTTGACCTTTATGAAGCATGGATGACTACGCAGTTGGCAGACGGAAATACTCGCTTTTTACCGTTTAACCAAGGCACCAATGGTGCTGGCAATACTGGCGGTGCGGGCAATCCTGCCAACCCTAACGGATATGCCACAAGTTATCTGTGGGAAGAAGTGCTGCAGCGTGACAGCTTGCTCGACCTGATCCACCGTTTTATTTCCTTCGTAAAAGAAAAGGAAGAAGTCGTCAAAAACGGCGTCAGCAAGACTGTCACTAAGGAAAAGATGATTTTCCCTCGTTACCACCAGTACGATGTAGTGAAAAAGGTTCTTGCGGATGTCAGACAAAATGGTGTCGGCACCAATTATCTGATTCAGCACTCCGCAGGCTCCGGCAAATCTAACTCTATTGCGTGGATTGCCTACCGATTGGCATCTGTTCATGGTGCAGATAACACAGGCTTATTTGACTCCGTTATTGTGGTCACCAACCGTGTGGTGCTGGACAGTCAGTTGCAGGATACCATCAACGGATTTGAACATCAGGTCGGTTTGGTGGAAGCCATCGATGATAAAAAGAACTCCCGCTCCCTTGCGGAAGCAATCAACGATAAGAAACGCATTATTATCTGCACCATTCAGAAGTTCCTGTTTGCTCAGAAGGACATGGAGAAATTCCGTGGTCGTAAATTTGCCATTATTATCGATGAGGCACACCAAGGCCAAAGTGGTTTGAGTGCCAGAGCCTTGCGCCGCAGCTTGATTGATATCGGCATTGCCATCAAAGAATATGCTGAAGAAGCCGGAATCGAAGAAGATGAAGTGGATTTAACAGATGAGTATGTAAACGCCGTCATCGGTCAAGGCAGACACGATAACCAATCTTTCTTCGCATTCACTGCAACACCGAAGGGGCAGACTCTTGAGACCTTCGGCACAGTTGTAGGACAGACACCGGAGGGCGAACCAATCAAAGCACCTTTCCATGTATATTCCATGCGGCAGGCTATCGAAGAAGGCTATATTCTGGATGTGCTGTCCAACTACACGACCATCCGTGAGGCTTTTAAGTTGATTCGCGTATCGGAGGATAACCCGGAATTGGTGGAGGGTGCAGCTTCCCGCGCGTTGTTCAAGTATTACAAACAGCACGGCTACACCATCGCACAAAAGACCGAGATGATTATGGCCAACTTTCTGGAGAACTGCCGCTATCAGATCAGCGGCAAGGGCAAGGCTATGGTCGTAGCAGACAGCCGAGCAAACGCAGTCCGCTATTACCTTGCGATTAAGAAATACATTGCTGACCATGCAGAACAGTGCGCGGGCACCGATGTTATGATTGCATTCTCCGGCGAAGTTACCCTGGAAGACTATCCGAACGAGAAACCTTTCACCGAAGCCACTATGAATGTGGACGAGAACGGCAAATACATCACCACGGACAAGAAGTTCCGCAAGGCGTTCCACAGCAGTCAGTACAACATTTTAGTGGTTGCCAACAAATATCAGACGGGTTTTGACGAACCTCTGCTCCACACCATGTATGTAGATAAGAAACTGCGTGATGTGACGGCTGTGCAGACACTCTCTCGTCTGAACCGAACCACCCGTGGTAAGGGCAGCACCTTCGTTCTGGACTTCGAGAATACCGAAGAGGACATCAAGGGCGCATTCCTGCCGTACTACGAGGTCACCACTCTTGAAGGTAGCACCGATTTGAACAAGGTCTATGACCTCCGCAATAAAATTCGTAATGCCATGCTATACAACTTTGAAGATGTGGAGGCGTTCAACGCATTCATGACAAAGCAGATGGGCAAAGGTCAGGATGCGGATGCCCTTGGCAGATTGGCAAGTATGTTCAAGCCGGTTGTCGCACGGTACAATGACCTCCCGGAAGACGACAGGTTTGTGGTGCGTGATTATGTCCGAAAGTTCAACAGGGCATACGCTTACATCACACAGCTTGTACGGCTCCATGATAAGGACTTGTTCAACGAATATCAGTACACGCTTCATCTTGTGAAATTGCTACCGAGACCCGGCACGGAGTTCGTGGACATCGACGACAAGATTAAGCTGGAATACGCCTCCCTCACGGAGACCTTCAGCGGTGCTATCATGCTTGATGAAAAGCCGCCTGTATTTACTCCCAGCAGTGGTATGGCTCCGAAAACGCCTGCCAAGAAGAAAGATACTCTTCAGAGCATCATCGACAAGGTAAATGAGCGTTTCAGCGGTGATTTCACTGATGCCGACCGTGTTATTATCGAGGGTATTTATGAGATGTTCATGAAAGACACTGATGTCAAGAAGTTCCGCAAGTACGCCAAGGACAACAGTACCGAGATGTTCGTGCAGTCCCTGTTCCCGGATAAGTTCCGTGACATTGTGACCCAATGCTTCCTCGACAATAACGATTCCTTTGCAAAACTGTTCAACGATCCTGAGTTCTATCAACGGGTTCAGGATGCTATGGCGCAGGAGTTGTATAAGGCATTGAGAAAAGATTAACTGAACCTTTTTAGCTTTGTTTTTGAGATTCTTATTTTTATGGGCCGGATTTCGTCTCAGGCCGGTTTGAGCCTGTTTTTTTTGAGGTGTACTCATTAAATTAGCCGGTAGTTTTCTCTTACGGACGAATGGCCTGGGAGAGGATTACCGGATGGTAATGAGTTTTATTTGGCCAGGAACATATCAGGCATTACAGTTCCTCAAAAAATGATTGCCGTGTCCGTCTGAAACGGGTAGCATGCCAAAAATCGTTGTTCAATCCTGCATCATCTGTATGAGATATTTTTCCAAGCATTCCGGAATGGCTCCGCGCTGTTCCTCGCCGGGGAGCAAAGGGTTTACCCTGGTGGAATTGATTGTTGTCATTACCATTATGGTTGCCATGATGGCCTTGGCCGCCAGCATGTTGAGGGGCGGGGGCAGGGGGCAGGGGCTTCAGGCCGCTGTGGAAATGGTGGACGGCATGGTGCAGGAGGCGCGGCTGGATGCCATGGGCAAAGGAACGTGGAGCCGCCTGATTATTGTGAGCACTCCCGATGACGAAGCCCGCAATATGCGCACTTTGGGCGTGATGTCCAAAAATACCCGTACCGGGAAGTGGCATCTGGTGAACCGTTTGCAGACTCTCCCCGCCGGTTTTTACGTCAGTCCGGCCTACAGCACCCTTCTGGAAGGCTCGAAGAAAGCCAGAGGCGAGAAATCCACGGCCCGCGGTTTTGCCAGCCGTGACGGGCAGGATACCGTCAACCTTCCCGGCAACAGAATGACGGATATTTACTTCATTGAATTTGACGAGGAAGGCCGCATGTCCCAGCCGAACGCCCCCACCCGCCTGGTGGTGGTTGCCGGTTCCGCCGGAAACGGCAAGGAGGAGAGGCCGACCCCGATGGTGGACGGCAAACCGGGTCTGGCAGGCGGCATTGTGATTTATCCCAAAGGCAATATCAGCCGTCTGAGGACGACGGAGCAGGTGATTCCCAATTAGTTTCTGTGATATAATACCGGATTTCCCATTTTATGTTGACCAAGTGTATGAAACAGTCTCGTGCCAAGGGGTTCACCCTGACGGAAGTGGTGCTTGCGATCGGCGTGGTGGCCGTGCTGATTGTAGTGTTCATGGCCATGTTTATTCCTGCCAGAAGGACGGTTCAGTCCGCCCTGACTATTCGTGAAGCGGACCGCATCGTCCACGCCTTGACGGCGGAACTTGGAGAACTCCGCAATTCCGAGCGTGCCGCGTCCAACGCCAGAAAGTCTTCCTCCTCCAAATATGTTTCCGCTTTTGACAAGGCGTTTTACTGGATGCAGTTCACGTCCAGGCCCGCTACGACCATTCTTGTTTACAATTACAGGGCGGATTTGACCAAGGGGGCCCGCAAAGACGGAACTCCCCAGCCCTGGCTGGAGGATGGCGGAAGCATTCCCGGCAAAAATACTGCGGTGGTGACAGGGGTCTGCCTGGCGAACAACAAAGAGCGTTGGGATGATTTCAAGGCCCTTGTCGGTCCCGTCTTCGCCGTGCGCATGACCCAGCTGGTAGTGGAGCGCATGGATTCAAGCTCCTACGGGTACAAGCTGGCTCCCAAGTACGGGACGATTTATAATCCTTACAACCGCGGCAAGGTGATTAAGGAACCTTCCCTGTATGTTTATACGCCGGAGAAAGGCGGCGGCCTGAATTTGCCGTGGGGGGCGGAAGTCCTGTACCAGGCGGAGTTCTTCCAGCTGTTGAATACGGACCCCGAGCGTTTACAACATCTGACGTGGGAAAATTTAAAGACTCCCGTGTTTACGCGCAATCTCGCTTTCCGCCGTTAGCGGGCATTATCTGAAGACCTCTGAAAAAACATGAAGACATTTGCCAAAATCAAATCCGGCGCGTTCACCCTGATTGAGCTCCTGGCAGCCATGACCATCACTACCGTGCTGGTTCTGGTAATTGTGGCCCTGACTTCCCGCGGGGTGGATATCTGGAGATGGGTGCTGCAGGATGTGCGGACCACGACGCTTGCCCGCACGGCCATGGATACCATGACCAAGGATTTTGAAAGCATGCAGTTCCGTTCCGGGAATCCCTTTGAGTGGATGCTGGTGCAGCGGGACAGCGATTTGGTTTCCCGTGCGGGAAAGACCAAGGTTTCCAGGAAAAAGGGCCGCTCCTCCTCCCTGAATGAAGCCCGCGTGAACCTGATGACCATGGGGCCGGAAGGCGCCAAAATCACGAATGCCTCCCAATTGGTTTTCTTTACCACGGCTACGGACCGCAATCCGGCCAAGTCCAGCATGGACATGCGGAATGACCGCATCATCGGTGATGTGAATTGCGTGGGGTACAAGCTTCTTTACCGTGACCAGATTCTGGACCAGGATGCTACGGCGGAGTCTGACGGTTTTCCCGTTTATTCCCTGTACCGCAACTTAATCAGCGCGGAGGATACCGTGCGTAACCTTCTGGGCCAGCAGGATCTATGGTCCGCTTATGCACGGTACCAGCAGGATGAAACCGTCCCTTCCAACTTCCTGGTGGAGAATATTGTGGAAATGACGCTGATTTTTGAAGTGGATTACCAGAAGAAGATCGGCAATTCCGGCAACAACAAATCGGACAAGGATGCCTCGCAAAGAGCATCCGTGCTGGTTCCAGTCATGACTACGGGCGCCAACCGTCTCGGCTCCTGCACCCAGATGGATGTGTATGGCAATCGCCTGGACATCATAGGCAGCAGCGTGAATATTGATGATTTGAAATCCGGCCGCGTTACTGCCGTGACAATTTCCATGACGGTGGTGACGGATGAAGGCATGGCTCTTGTGGACCAGATCCGGCAGAAAAAGCGTCCTGCTCCTTCTCCTGAAGAATTTTTCGAACGTTATACCCGGTCTTTCACCCAGAGGATTGCATTGCCGATGAACCGTTAGGCTTGTATCCGGGAAACCCGGGAGGGCGGAATCTGCCACTGTTGCTTTTTGCCTGGAGCGTTCCTGCCGTTAATTGTTCTGTAGTTGCCATATGTTGGGTTTCACAAATATCGTCGGCAATTTATCCCCTCTGCCGGAATTAGTGCTGTGGCGCGATCCTGTCGCCAGAAGCGGGGAGGAAGCCATGGCCGTGGACGAAGCTCTGCTGGAATGGGGCAGGAAGCCTGTGCTGAGGGCGTACCGCTGGGCGGAACCGACCGTGACTTACGGTTATTTTGATGAGGAGGCCACGGCGCGCGCCATTTTCCCGGGTGAGGAGCTTCATTTTGTTCGCCGCTGGACAGGGGGGGGGATTGTAGACCATCGGCAGGATATCCCCTTTACGCTGGCCATGCACCGCAAGGGAGAAAAAGAGCGTCCTTCCAGCGCGGTTTTGTACCGTTGGATTCATGGGGCGCTGGCCCGCGTCCTGAGGGATTGCAGCGTGGAGTGCGTGATGCTGGACGGGGATGCCCCGGACGGAGGGCGGGCCTGTTTTTCCAGCCCCGTAACGAGTGATCTTGTCCTTCCCGGCGGGGAAAAACTGGCTGGCGGCGGCCAGAGAAGAGTCCGCGGAGGAGTTCTTCACCAGGGGAGCATCCAGAATTGTCTTCTCCCTTCCGGATGGGATGAATTGCTGGCCGCCCGCCTGGCGGAAAAGCATTCCCTGTGCGTGGACGCGGAATTGTTCCCCGGCATGAATGCCCGCGTGGAGGAACTGCTGGCTTCCAAATACCGTACGGAAGCATGGCGTTCCGGCGTACGGCATGGGCGTCCGTCTCAGCCACGGTAATTCCCCCCCTTTTTTCTTTCCGATGAATTATCTTCCAGATCCCGGCCGCTATAGCCACGCAGCCTACCGCCGCTGCGGGCGCAGCGGGTTGCTGCTTCCTCCCGTTTCCCTGGGGCTTTGGCATAATTTTGGCGCTGCGGATGATTTTGAGAACGCCCGTCGGCTTATTCACGGCGCGTTTGATGCCGGTATCACGTATTTTGACCTGGCGAATAATTACGGACCTCCTCCCGGTTCGGCGGAAGAATGCTTTGGCCGTATTTTCATGCAGGATTTGTCCCGTTTCCGTGATGAACTTGTTATTGCAACCAAGGCGGGGCATCTGATGTGGCCCGGCCCGTATGGGGATTGGGGATCCCGCAAACACATGCTTGCCAGCCTGGACCAGTCCCTTTCCCGCATGAAGCTGGATTATGTGGATATTTTCTACGCGCACCGGTATGATCCGGAAACTCCCCTTGAAGAAACGGCGGGAGCCCTTGTTACGGCGGTTCGCTCCGGAAAGGCCCTGTATGCCGGTATTTCCAAGTTCCCGGCGGAACAGGCCAGGCAGATGTGCTCCATGCTTGGGGAGGCCGGCGTTCCGTGCCTGGTGCATCAGATCCGGTACAATATGTTTAATCGGGAACCGGAGAAATCCGTTTTTCAGGCTGTTCGGGAAACGGGTACCGGGTGCGCCGCTTTCTCTCCCCTGGCCCAGGGGATGTTGACGGACCGTTATCTGGAAGGCATTCCCGAAGATTCCCGCGCGGCGGGTTCCTCCGTCTTTTTAACAAAGGAGCGGGTTCTTCAGCATGGGGATAAAATTCGCCGCCTGGCCGCCCTGGCCCGGAGCCGGGGCCAGAGCCTTGCCCAGATGGCTCTGGCCTGGGTGCTGAAAGATCCCGTAGTGACCACGGCCCTGATTGGAGCCAGCCGCCCCTCGCAAATCAGGGATTGCCTGAAAGCACTGGATAGTGCGCCGTTTACGCCGGAGGAGCTCTCTCTGATTGACGCAGATGCGGATAGATAGGCACTGTTTTTCCCGTGGTGCTGGTCTTTCTGCTGGAAGGGGCATTTCCCGTTCCGGACACAGGTTTTTTCTTGGAGTAAAGTAGAGCTGGTGTTATGTTTTTACTACTTTAATTTAAAGTGTACTGACAATGATAACCATCCAGGATTTATTTTGGCTCATCCCATCGGCTTCCGTGCTGGCCCTCATTTTTGCGGGCATCTTTTTTTACCGCATGAAAGCGCAGGATGAGGGGAACGAGGTCATGAAAATAATCGCCCGGCATGTCCGTAGCGGCGCCATGGCCTACCTGCGGCAGCAGTATAAGATTGTCGCCATTTTCTTTGTGCTCATTACTGTTGTCTTCGCTTTTCTGGCCTACTGCCTCCACATTCAGAACCCCTGGGTTCCCTTCGCTTTCATTTCAGGCGGCTTTTTCTCCGGTCTGGCCGGCTACATCGGAATGAAGACGGCTACGTATGCTTCCGGCCGCGTGGCGAATGCCTGCCGCCATTCCCTGGATGCCGGGCTGCAAATAGCTTTCCGCTCGGGCGCCGTGCTAGGCCTGACCGTCGTGGGCCTTGCCATGCTTGATATCGGTGCCTGGTACTGGGTTCTGGATTGGTTTTACGGGGACATGGAGCTTTCCATGCGCCTGGTCGTCATTACTACCACCATGCTGACGTTCGGCATGGGGGCTTCCCTCCAGGCGCTGTTTGCCCGTGTGGGCGGCGGCATTTTCACCAAGGCGGCGGATGTAGGGGCCGACCTGGTGGGGAAGGTGGAGGCCGGCATTCCGGAGGACGACCCTCGCAACCCAGCCACCATTGCGGATAACGTGGGCGATAACGTGGGGGACGTGGCCGGCATGGGGGCGGACCTTTACGAATCTTACTGCGGTTCCATTCTGGCTTCCGCCGCTTTGGGTGCGGCAGCTTACATGGCCGTTCCTGAAATGGCGATCAAGGCCGTCCTTACGCCCATGCTGATCGCCGCCCTTGGCACCATTCTTTCCCTGTTGGGCGTGTACGCGGTGCGCGTGAAGCGCGGCGCTTCCCAAACGGAGCTGATGGCTGCCCTGAACCGTGGCATCAACTTGAGTTCCTTCCTGATTGCCATTGCTTCCGCATTCCTGCTCCAGCTCATCGGCCTGGATAACTGGGCCGGCATCTGGGGGGCCATCGTCACCGGCCTGGCGGTGGGCATCGTCATCGGCAAGAGCACGGAGCATTACACCTCCCATGATTCCTATCCCTGCCGTAAAATCGCCCACAGCGCGAAGACGGGGCCGGCCACCGTCATTATTTCCGGCATCGGTATCGGCATGATTTCCACCTGCATTCCCGTAATTACTGTCGTCGTTGGCACTGTGCTGGCTTACGGCCTGGCTTCCGGGGACTGGCATTTCACCGGGGCGGAAATGAGCAAGGGGCTGTATGGCATCGGCATTGCCGCCGTCGGCATGCTTTCCACGCTGGGCCTGACATTGGCGACGGACGCTTACGGCCCCATTTCCGACAACGCCGGGGGTAATGCGGAGATGAGCAAGCTGGACCCGGAAGTGCGCCGCCGCACGGATGCCCTGGATGCCCTGGGCAACACGACCGCCGCCACGGGCAAGGGATTTGCCATCGGTTCCGCCGCTCTGACGGCATTGGCGCTTCTGGCCTCCTATATTGAAGAATTGAAGATTTCCATCCTTCACTGGAGTGAGGCCACGGGCAATACCATTTACAAAATTAATGATGCCGTGAGTGTGGAGGTTTCCAAAATCTCCACTGCTTCCCTGTCTGATTTCATGGGCTATTTCCAGGTAACCCTGATGAACCCGAAGGTGCTCATGGGGCTCTTCGTGGGGGCCATGATGTCCTTCATGTTTTGCGGGCTGACCATGAATGCCGTCGGCCGCGCCGCAGAAAAAATGGTTAAGGAAGTGCGCCGCCAGTTTAAGGAAATCAAGGGAATCCTGACCGGAGAGGCAGAACCGGATTACGTGCGCTGCGTGGAAATTTCCACGGCGGGAGCGCAGCATGAGATGATCTGGCCGTCCGTACTGGCGGTCATCACCCCCATCTGCATGGGTATCATTTTCGGCGTTCCCGGCGTGTTCGGCCTGCTGGCCGGCGGTCTGGCTTCCGGCTTTGTGCTGGCCGTATTCATGGCTAATTCCGGCGGAGCGTGGGACAATGCCAAAAAATATATTGAGCAGGGCCATGTGGGCGGCAAAGGCTCGGAAAGCCATAAGGCAGCCGTTATCGGCGATACGGTGGGCGACCCCTTCAAGGATACGTCCGGCCCGTCCCTGAACATCCTGATCAAGCTCATGAGCATGGTGGCTATCGTCACCGCCGGCGTGAATATAGCCGTGACCCTGTTCTAAACAGAAAGATTCTTTCACGGAAAACGGAGGGAGTCCGCAAGATTGGCGGACTCCCTTTTTTTCTGGCTGAAGGGAACCGTCCACTGGGGAGCGGTTTTTTAATTTCCGCTTCTTTCAAAGGCTCTCTGAAAGACTGTTCCTAATAGGGGGGGAGGGGGTAAGTATGATTTTTCAAATCATATTTTTATTTGTATCAGATTTTATTTTTGTTAGTATAAAAAATAACAAAATGACTGACAGAATAGGCCAGCTGGCTTTTTCTTCCTTCCGGTTTTTATTCTGCTTTCTGGCAGTTTTTTCCGGAGTTGTTCCCTTGTGGGCCTCGGATGGCCCGGATGATGACATGAAGGAGACGGAAGAGGAAGCCTGCGGCCCCCTCCAGATTAAATCTCAGACAGAGTTGTACTCTGCGGATTATTATATCAAGGGAGGAAGTGAACAGGACAAGGAAGACGATAGAAAAAGAAAAAATATAGGAGTTGGGGAGAATATCTCCTTTCTTCTGATCGGCAAGCCCAGGGGAGATATCAAGGAACTTATTTGGAGTATCAAGGGAGACGGATTTCAACCGACAGATAATGAGTCATTTAAAGGTGAACAAAGGATCGCCCTGAGCGCCAGAAAAGATTTAACCAAAGATACCCGCGTCACCATTACAGCCAAAACCGATGAAGGCAAAGAAGCTAAAATCACCGTCAATATCAGGATTCCCAAGAAGATAACGAAGGAAAAATATGAGGGACACATGGGTTTGGGAGATGGCTTTTCCGCCAATACGGCCGATCTTAAAATATCCAAGGGGGAACACGGTGTCTGGGGATTTGTTAAAGTGACGCTTTTTCCTACTGACGTCAGTTTTAAGGGAGTCAAGGTGATTGAGCGGGATGGAGGACTCATGTGGGAAGGAAAGAACGGGACTCCCCCGCGGCCTCAACCGGAACTGGCAGCCGAGCATGTAACCTGCAACATGGCCGCTCCCATTCAGGATAAAAATAATTTTTATGATATGGTAGGGGACAATCGCAATATTGAGGAAGTTCTTGAAACGATTCGCCGGTCCAAACATAATCCTCAACAATTTTGGTTTGTATGCAACTTCCATATTCATTGGGGAAAGGGAGGGAAAGGCAGTGAACAACAGGATTCCATCTTTTTAGGAACAACTAATCAAAAATATTCTATTGAAGCTTTGGACCAGCGTACGACAAAAACGGTCGTTGAAAAATTCGGGTTCACGTTTAAAAGAAACAGCAATGAGGATTAAAAAACAATGACCCTGTTACCTCCTTTATGCGCATGTGCCGTCTGCCTGATGATCGGGAAGGGCAATCAGGCCTATTCCGATTTTCCCCTGGAGAGCCCGGCGTGCATCGACCAGTACAAACAGCCGTCCGCAACCATTCGGGAACTCTCCGGTTTGCTGAAGGACATGCGGCTCAAATCCTTCTATAACGGGGCCAGGAAACATACGCTCACCTTTAGTTTGACGACACAGGATAACATTGATACCGTGCTGAAAGAGAAAATATGGCATTGTTATCTGGTAGCCTCGGCACCCCTTTTTACCTACAAAACGTACCGGGAAATCGAGCCGGATGTTGATATGGGCGATGATAGGGCTGATATTCACCACAAATCCAGAGTCTGCCTCCTCATGGAAAAATATATCGGCCTGGTCCGGAAGACGAATAAAATCAAGGAACCCGTTAAAAATCAGATCATCCGGCGCCTGTTTCTTCCCTATTACGCGCGCATCCTGAAACAGTACAAAAACGCGCAGGAGCCCAATCCCTACCAGAGGGATGCCCAGGGAAATCCCGTCCCTCCCCTTTCCGACAAGGAAAAGGAATTCCGGAAGCGTGAGATAGAAAGAATCAAACGTCTCCCCGTTCAGGAAGTCCTCAAACTGATGCGTGAAGGTTCAAGCCACCGTTCTTTTATCGAGACGAGAAATGAAGTATTTGGAGACGAAGTCAAGCATCTTGAAAAAGCCTTGATGAAACTGCTTGTTTCCGAATTCCCCGGTCAATACGGCAAGGTTGAGAATTTTATTCTGGAAGCCGGATATTCAAAAGAAGACATCCCCGGTTTGATTGACCGCACCGTGGGCAGGGACGAAAAGACGGATTTCCTTTATAAAGGGAAACATCGTCAGAAACATGACAAGCTCTACAGGAAAAAGAAGTGATGGTGTCCAGCCCCGAATGTTTAAGACGTTCTTTCTCCCTTTTCTTTTTGTGAAGAGATATGCCGGAAACCGGGGGGAGTGAAGAAGGCTCGAGTCCGATGGCAAGGCTTGCAATAACCGGTTTCTGGAAAGGGAATTCTGGATTCGTAAAAAAGGAAAAGAGAAACGTGCTGCGCCAGTTGGCAGCTCCGTTCCGCCGGTGGGAGTGGGGCGGGCGGTTCCTTTGGAAGTTTGGAAGCGCCGGAGAGGCGTCGTGTTTTCTCTGGGCAGATTGAGAAGCCAATACGGTTTTTTCGCCATTGACGGAAAGTTTTTTTGACAAAGAAGGGGCAGAGGAGTAATAAACGCGCAGATGCATTTCAGCACAGTACAGCCCTTTTTTAGCAAGAACCGTTATTATGGCAACGGCTATTGGTGGCGCGTACCCATGTCCGGACGGGGGAATCCCGAGGTGCAGTAATAGCATTCAGCTATGACCATTTTTCAAAAACTGCTTTGATTCCTCCGAGAGTCAAAGCAGTTTTTTTATTTTCAACTTACATCATCATCCATGCAAACACCATCCATGATCACTCTCCAACAGCGCAGCCGCCGCCTGAGCGCCGATCTGGAGACCCCTATCAGCCTGTTTCTGAGCCTGACTCAGAACAAAATTCCCGGACTTCTGCTGGAAAGCGCGGAAGTGGACGGCAGATGGGGGCGCTACAGCATCATCGCCTGCGATTATCTGATGACCGTTTCCTGTGTAGACGCCAGGCTTTCCCTTTCCATCAAAGACGACCGTCTGGCTTCCCTGAAGGAGCTGGAAGGCATGCCTTACCTGGATGGACTGCGCTCTCTGATGCAACGTCTGGAGCTGGTGGGGGACGATATGAGGCAGGCTCCCATTACACGGGCTCTGTACGGCTATTTCGGGTATGAAACCGCCGCCCTGTTCCAGCCCAGGCTGGCGCAGGCCATTCCGGCTTCTTCCGCAGAGTCCTGCCTGGTGCTGGCCGGCACCGTGATTGTTTTTGACCATTTGTACAATCGCCTTACCCAACTCAGCCTGGGTGAACACCGGGATTTGCCCCATGCCCCGCTCCATGGGGCGGAGGAACCTTCCGTCGGGGAAGTTTCCCGCACACCGGACCAGGCAGCCTACATGAAGGGGGTAGAGCATATCAAGGAGCTGCTGCATGACGGAGAAGCCATCCAGGTGGTGCTTTCCTCCCAGGCTTCCGCGGAGTTCCACGGAGACGCTTTCATGCTGTACCGCCGCATGCGCAGCATTAATCCTTCCCCATACATGTTTTTCATGCGCCTGCCGGAGGTGACGCTGTTCGGATCTTCTCCGGAACTGATGGTGCGCTGCACAGACGGCAAGCTTCAGCTTTCCCCCATTGCCGGAACGCGCAGGCGCGGCAGGGATGACGAGGAGGATGCCGCTCTGGCTGCCGATCTCCTGAAAGATCCGAAGGAATGTTCGGAGCACGTCATGCTGGTGGATCTGGGCCGCAACGACCTGGGCCGTGTCGCCAAGCCCGGTTCCGTGAAACTGGAACGCCTGATGGAGATTGAACGTTTTTCCCATGTGATGCATATGACTTCCCGCGTGACCGCCCAGGTGAACGACGGGTTGGACGTCTTGGACATTCTTGGCGCTGCCTTCCCGGCCGGGACGGTTAGCGGAGCCCCCAAGGTGCGCGCCATGGAAATCCTGGCGGAGGAAGAGCCTCTGCCGCGCGGACCGTACGCCGGATGCATCGGATGGCTGGGATTGGACAAAAACGGCGTCCATATGGATTCCGGCATCACCATCCGCAGCATGTGGGTGAAGGATGGGCGCATCCACTGGCAGACGGGAGCCGGCATCGTGTATGATTCCGATCCGTCCGCTGAATGGCAGGAGTGCATGAACAAGGGTAAGATTATTGACGTTATTTTGAAAGGAGAAGACCATGTTTCTGTTCATTGATAATTACGATTCGTTTTCGTGGAATCTGGTGCAGGCGTTTTATGCCCTGGGACGCAAGCCCGTGGTGCATGCGAATGACGATCCTCGTATTCTGGAACTGGCGACCAACCCGGAGCTGGAAGCCGTGTGCATTTCCCCCGGCCCCAGCCATCCGCGCAACGCCGGGCTGTGCCTGGAGTTCCTGAAACGCCTCCCCGCTTCCGTTCCCGTGCTGGGCGTGTGCCTGGGACACCAGCTTCTGGGCTACTTCGCCGGGGCGGAGGTTTCCCGCGCTCCGTATGTCATGCACGGCAAGAGTTCCGACATCATCCATGACGGCGCGGGGCTGTTTTCCGGGCTTCCCAATCCCATGACCGTGGGCCGCTACCATTCCCTGGTGGTCCAGTCCAAGGAGGACGAGCCGAATCCCCGCTTTACCGTTACTTCCCGCGGGCCGGAAGGGGAAGTCATGGCCCTGCGCTACAATGACCGTCCGTGGGTGGGCATCCAGTTTCATCCGGAATCCATCCTGACGCCGAACGGGCTTCAGCTTCTGGGCAATTTCCCGGATAACGTTGTGCCTTCGGGGCAGAAGGAAAAGCGCATCAGCCGCATTCTGGACGCCCTGGCCGCCGGACAGGACCTGACGGCGGATATGGCTGCCGCAGGCTTTGCGGACATCATGGATGGCCGCATGACTCCGGCCCAGGCGGGCTGCTTTTTGATGGGGCTCCGCATGAAAGGGGAAACCCCGCTGGAAATGGCCCACGCCGTGGGCATTGCCCTGGGCCGCGCCAACCGGGTGGAAGGTTTGGAAGGCGACTGCATTGACGTGGTAGGCACGGGGGGAGACGGCCGCAACTCTTTCAATTGCTCCACAGCCACGGCTCTGACGCTGGCCGGAATGGGATACAGGGTGGTGAAGCACGGCAACCGCGCCGTGTCCTCCTCCTGTGGTTCTGCGGACGCTCTGGAAGGCCTGGGATTCCCGCTGGACGTAGCTCCGGAAGATGTCCGGCGCCTGTTGGACGAGCGGAACTTCGCTTTCCTGTTCGCGCCTAATTTTCATCCTTCCTTCCGCAATGTAGGCCCCATCCGCCGGGAGTTGGGCATCCGCACCCTGTTCAATCTGCTGGGCCCCCTCATCAACCCGGCGCGTCCCACGCACATCCTGCTGGGCGTGGCCCGTCCGGAACTCGTCGAGCTGCTGGCGGAGACGCTCCGCCAGTCCCACATCCGCAAGGCTGCCGTAGTATATGGCGCCGGGGGATATGACGAGGTGACGCCGCTGGGGCCCACCAAGATGATGATCATCCACAACGGCAGGCTGACGCCCATGTCCCTGGATCCCCTGGATTACGGCATCCAGCCCTGCAATCCGGAGGAACTGGCCGTTCATTCCAAGTCGGAAGCCGTGGACGTGCTGAAAAACATCCTGGCGGGGAAAGGCCCGCGTGCCATGATGGACATGGTGATTCTGAATGTGGGGGTAGCCATGTTCCTGCTGGAGGAGCACATGGACCTGTCCGTCTGCATGGCGAAAGCACGGGAAGCCGTCTGCGCCGGCATAGGAAGGAGAACGCTTCATGCTGCTTGACCGGTTCCGGGAAGCCAAGGCGGAGGAAATAGCCCTGCTCACGGACATGGCCTCCCGCCGGGAACTGCCGCGCCCGTGGAAGGGGCGCCGGCCGGATTTCCTGAAAGCCATTGCGGAACCGCCGGACGGGCAGCCCGTGGCGGTCATTGCGGAGTTCAAGCAGTCCTCTCCGTCGCGCGGTGTCATCGCCACCGGGCTGAAACCGGAGGAAGTGGCTGAACAATACGCTGCGGCAGGCGCCTCCTGCATCTCCGTGTTGACGGAAGAACAGTTTTTCGGCGGCCGCATCGGATATTTGGAACGCATGAGCCGCGCCGGGCTTCCGCTTCTCCGCAAGGATTTCATTTTTCATCAGCTTCAGGTGATGGAGACGGCTTCTACGCCGGCTTCCGCTTTGCTGCTCATTGTCCGTCTGACGCCGGATGCACGGACGCTCCGTGTTCTCAGGGAGCAGGCGGAGGCTTACGGCATGCACGCCGTTGTGGAAGTGTTCGACGCTGTGGATCTGGAAATTGCCAGGGACTCCGGCGCGCGCATCATCCAGGTAAACGCCCGTGACCTGGACACATTGAAAACGGACAGGCAGGCCTGCCTGGACATGGCGAAATTCCGCCGTGAGGGGGAGGTGTGGATCGCCGCCAGCGCCATGAGCGCAGGGGCTCATCTCAGGGAAGCCGCGGAAGCGGGGTTTCAGGCCGTACTGATGGGAACAGCCCTGATGGACGGAGGAAGGCCGGGTGAAAAACTGGCGGCAATTTTAGAAGAAACGATATGAAGAAGCATTCATTTGCAATCAAGGTGTGCGGAATTACCCGCCAGAGCGATTTATCAACCGCCATGGGGATGGGGGCCCATTTCTGCGGCTTCATCTTTCATCCCGGAAGTCCGCGTTATATTGCGCCGTCGCGCGCGGCGGCCCTGGACTCCGCCCTGATCCGCCGCGTGGGCGTTTTCGTGAACCAGAACGCGGAGGAAATCATGGATATCATGAAAACGGCCCGTCTGGAATTCGCCCAGCTTCATGGCGCCCATTCTCTGGACTGCGCGCGCCGCATCGGTCCGGAAAAAGTGATCCGCGTATTGTGGCCGGACCGGTATGAATCCGTAGATACCCTGCAAAGGGAAATGGAGCTATGGGCGGACAGCTGCGCCTGGTTTCTGCTGGATGCCGGCAGCCAGGGCGGCGGCCACGGCGTTTCCCTTGACTGGACCTCCCTGGCGTCTCTGAGTTCCCCCCGGCCCTGGTTCCTGGCGGGCGGCCTTTCCTCCGCCTCACTGAACAGGGCGCTGGAACAATGCTCTCCGGACGGCATAGACCTGAACTCCGGCGTGGAAGCCATCCCCGGCCAGAAAAGCCCGCAAAAACTGCTGGCGGCCCTCAAACCACTCACCCCTTACACTCCTTACCACATCGCATGAAGAAAGAAGGATATTTCGGCAATTTCGGCGGCCGCTTCGTACCGGAAGCGCTGCGCCCCCCGCTCATGGAGCTGGAGGAAGCCATGGACTCCATCATGCCGTCCCGCGAGTACCGGGATGCGCTTCAGGATCTGCTGGTCAATTACGCGGGCCGTGAAACTCCCCTCACGTTCTGTCCCCACCTTTCGGAAAAACTGGGCTTCCGCCTGTGGCTGAAACGGGAGGACCTGCTGCACACCGGAGCCCACAAAATCAATAACGCCCTCGGCCAGGCCCTTCTGGCCAAAATGATGGGGAAAACGCATCTTATTGCGGAAACCGGGGCGGGGCAGCACGGCGTGGCTACGGCTACGGCGGCCGCCCGGCTTAAAATGGACTGCACCATCTTTATGGGCGCAGAGGATGTAGAACGCCAGTCCATGAACGTTATGCGCATGAAATTGCTGGGAGCGACGGTTTTTCCGATTGAGAGCGGTTCCCGCACGTTGAAGGATGCCATTAACGAGGCTCTCCGCTACTGGATTTCCCATCAGGCGGATACCCTGTATTGTTTCGGTACGGCGGCGGGCCCCCATCCGTTCCCCACATTGGTCAGGCAGCTTCAATCCGTCATTGGGCGGGAGGCCCGCGCCCAGATGCTGGAGCGTGCAGGCAGGCTGCCGGATGTGGTGGTGGCATGCGTGGGCGGCGGCTCCAATGCCATCGGCATGCTTCACCCCTTTGTGGAGGATGAAGGCGTCCGTCTGGTAGGGGTTGAGGCGGGAGGCACCGGTGAGCCCGGCTGTTATAACTCCGCCCCCATCAATCTGGGCAGCCCCGGCGTGCTGCACGGTCATGTGACCATGCTGTTACAGGATGAGAACGGGCAAATACAGCCGTCCCATTCCATTTCCGCCGGGCTGGACTATCCCGGGGTAGGCCCGGAACATGCCTATCTGGCGGAAACGGGCCGTGTCCATTACGGTGTGATTTGCGACGCCTCTGCTTTAAACGCTTTCCAGACGCTCACCAGAGAGGAAGGAATCATTCCTGCGCTGGAATCCTCCCATGCCGTGGCCTGGGTGCTGGACCATGCGGAGGAACTGCCGCAGGGGGGGGACGTCCTGGTCAATCTCTCCGGCCGCGGAGACAAGGACCTGGGAATCGTTAAAAAATATTTGAATCTTTAAGCCGCATTCTTCCATGAATAATATGCAGAAATCACCGTTGCAGAAAGCCGTGGAGAGGGCCCATGCCCTCGGCAGGCGTGCCGTTATCCCTTTCATTACCGCCGGATTCCCGGACAAGGAATCCTTCTGGACGCACTTGTCCCGTATTGACGAAGCCGGGGCGGATATTATTGAGATAGGAGTTCCCTTCTCGGATCCCGTAGCGGACGGCCCGGTTATTGAACAGGCATCCCGGGATGCCCTGGCCCGCGGCGTCAGCCTGAAGTGGATTCTGGACGGCCTGAAAGCCCGCAAGGGCGGTTTTTCAGCCGAACTGGTGCTGATGGGATACGTAAATCCCTTTTACCGGTATGGCCTGAAACAGCTTGCCCTGGATGCGGAGGAGGCGAGCGTCAGCGGTTTCATTGTACCGGATATGCCGCTGGAGGAATCCGGAATGTTCCGGGAGGCTTTCAGCCCCCATGGCCTGACGCTTGTCACTCTGGTGGCTCCCAATACTTCCGTGGAACGCATGCGGGAATACAAGCCTTATACTTCCGGCTTCGTTTATGTGGTCTCCGTGCTGGGAACCACCGGTGGGAAAGCCAACCTGGAGCGGAGCGTTACGGAAACCATGCGCCGTGCCCGGTCCGTTTTTGATGTGCCGCTGGCGCTGGGCTTCGGGCTTCAGACGCCGGACCAGCTGGAAACGCTGCCTGAAGATGCCCTGCCGGATGCCGCCGTGCTTGGGAGCGCTCTGCTCAGGCACATTGGAGAAGGGAAGGACGCCGGGGAATTTTTGGAAAAATGGACCAGAGGTTGAACTGGATGTTTCTCTCTGGTTTTTAAGGCTGGGCCTGCACAACTTATTGTGCAGGCCATTTTTATTTTATCTGGTAATGAACGGATAAAATACGGATTCGCAATCCGCTTCACTTTTATTCACATATTATTCAATTTTTAACAGAATTATTATATTGATAATGAATATGTTACATATCTTTAACATAATCTGCTGGCGGGAATCCCGGATTTTTTTGACGGAGAAAACGTTCCGGGTATTCCGGAAAACCGTTGTAACTGATTCTTTTCCTTTGACAGCGGATTGCGAATTCCTTATTTATATTCACAATCATATTTCCCTTGCCGTGTTGTGGGAAAGGTCCTTATTTGTTCATTAAATACCTAATTATCAAACGTTTCATGAAATTACACCTCCCTTTGAATTTATTGGCTGCCCTGATGACCTCCTTTTCCGGAGTAACGCTTGGCACCGCCACGCTGGCAGGAGTTTCTGGTCTTTTGGTGACAGCATCACAGTCCTATGCGGCGGATGTCGCCTTTGACGGAACCCAGGTGAATGTGGCGGCGGGAGGCTCGGCCTCCTATGATGTCGGTACTGTTACGGCTTCTACTACCTTGAATTTTGCCGGAGCCGGTACGGCCGCCATCACCAATTTGAACGGGACGGCTCCGGAAGCCATCCTGACGGTAAACCGCGTGGCCAGCGGGGGCGCCAGCCTTTCCACCCTGACATTGAACGGGGCAGGCACTTTCAACGGAATCATTTCCCTTTATTCCAACACGACGGGGGGATCTCAGAACAACATCCTGAACCTCAACCACGCGCAGGCCGCCCAATACGCCACGATCAAACTGGGCGGTTACGGTTATACGACGGGCGCTTCCGTCCTGAAAGCTGGCGTGAACACTTCCATCAGCAAGCTGGAGCACAACAATACCGCGGCTTTGATTACCGGGGAGGGAACCACGCTGACCATTACGGGGGATTCTTCCTCTTACGGCGGCAGTTTCGGCGGCACCGTAACGGTGGACTATACGGGGGGAGGCACCTTCACCCTGGGCAATTCCGACAAGAATACGGCGCTCTCTCCCGCGGCATCTCCGAACGCAACCCTGAAAATCAGCAGAGGCACTCTTTCCCTGTTCTCCGGAAATGTCACCTGGTCCCAAAAACTGGTCATGGGTGACGGTACCACACTGAATATTCAGGACGGACCTCCCGTGACGGGTGCTGCCTCCTACAATGCCGCTTCCATCAATAGCGGCGGTTTTAATTTTTCCGGAGCGGTGACTCTCGGCAGCGGCGTCAACCTGACATCCAGCTGGGGCAAGAACGTAAAATTTTCCGGTGTTCTCACGGCGGCAAGCGGTTTTTCCATCAGCGGCGGCGCGAATGAATATACCTATTACAACCTGCTCAACACCGCCAATGAAATTGGGGGGACGATTGCCATTACGCGCAGCTTTGCCTCTCTGGGCATCGGTGCTTCCGGCTCCCTTGGGACTGCCGCCGTTACTACTTCGGCCAACTCCCAGTACCTGACCTATTACGGCACTGCGGGGGATGTGGCGGATGTCATTGGCAATTCCATCACCGGGGCAGGCAACTTCGTCGCCCAGTCGGGCTGGGTGCATCTTTCCGAGAACGTGGCGCTTACGGGAACCTATACCGTCAATTCCGGCGCCGTCCTCTCCAGGGCCGGTTCCATTAACGCCGCGCTTGCCGGAGGCCGACTGGATGCGGGCGCCGGAACCATGACCGTGACGGGACTGTCGGGAAACGGCACCATCTCCGCCTCTGCGGGCACCATGAATTTCCAGAACGCCTTCACGGTAGGGGAAACGATGGGCATCCTCGCCAACGGTTCCGGGACGATCACGGGCAATGTGACGGTGGATGGAGGCCGTTTGTATTATACTTCCATGGACAATGTCGGCAGCGTGCTGCAGAACGTGACGCTGACTTCCGGCCTCATTGATTTCTCCGGTTTTCAGGAATTCCAGGACTTGTTCGGTTCTGAAGCCCTGGTGAACACCTCCTATAACCTGGGCGTTGATTTGGGGAACGGCTTTACTCTGGCGGATGTTGACGAGTCCCTGTACACAATCAGCACCGTGGACGGAAAAACAGTCATCACGTTTACGGCTTCCGGCGCCCATGAGACCGTCTGGGACCCTGCCTGGGGGCTGGAAGAAGCTCCCTCTTCCGCAACAGGTACGCTGGTAAACCAGCAGTCTTTGTCCCTGTACGGCATCCGGGCTTCTTCCATGCAGGAGGGGTTCGGTTCCGTGAATGCCGTCACCGGAACGGGAGACCTGACAGGAGTGACCCTGGCCGGCGGCTACTACAATACTGCCACCAGTGCCACGGCTACGGAAATCACCACCGGCATCTGGACGGATGTGCTGGGGGGCAATTACAATCTGATTATCGGCGGCAGCTATGCCAATAACTGGAGCGGCTCCGGCAAGTGGAACGTTACGGGAGACGTCCATACCCAGATTCAGGGGGACACTGCCGTCAATTGGGTTGTGGGAGGCAACTACAAAGACGGCCAGGCGGCAGGCATCACGGGAAACGTTTACGTATCCGTGGACGGGAATGCCGTCATCAAGGGCAGTTTGATAGGCGGCGGCACGGCAGCCCATAATTCCGTAAACAACCTTGACGGCAGCACGTACGTCGTCGTGCGCAGCATGCAAAGCGTCACGGACGAAACCATTTCGCTCAACTCCGTTGTCCGGGGCTTCATCATTGGCGGCAGCACTTATGAAGCCAATTCCTCGTCCCGTGCCGCCATTACCGGAAGCACCAATGTGACGATTGATTTGGGAACGGCCTCCGGCAGTTTTGTCAAAAGCATCGTGGGCGGTTCCTATTCGGGAGGTTCCGGGGCGTATACGATAGGAGGCGATTCCAGCGTCAGCATTACCGCTGCCAGTGACGCCGTCTTTACCGGGGCTATTTACGGCGGCGGGTTCAGCTCATCAGGAACATCCGCCGTCAGCGGCAATTCCAGCCTGACGCTGGATGGCGGTGCGTACACGGGTGCTCTTTACGCGGGCGGCGGAGGAACAGGGTCTTCCGTAAACGGGGACGCTACCCTTACCGTTAAGAAAGCAGTATTCCGGACGGGCAGCTCGCTGAATGCGTCGGGAGGCACGATAGGCGGCACCTCTTCCTTGCTGCTGGGAGGTTACGGCAATACGGCGGATCACGCCATTTCCTTCTCCAATACGGCTGTGACCGGTTTCGACATCGTGACCATGTTCCAGGATTCTTTCTTTACGGGGAATCTGAACATGACCGGTTCCAGCGTGCTGGCGCTGGCGGGAGGGGCAGGAACGGGAATCAATCTGGACGGCTCGTTCTCTCTTTCCGCTGAAGGAGAGCTGAATCTGGATCTTTCCGAATTCGGCACCCTGACAGACGGCATGTCCGTCCTTTCAACTACGGGCCTGTCCAATATATCTTCCATTAAGGCTTCCTTTGCTGACGGCGTGGCCGGGTCCATCACCATTTCCGACAACGGCAAAGACCTTGTCTATACGGCGGGAACCCTCCTTTTGTGGGAGGGGGGTGAAAACGGCGTCTGGAGCGCGGAAAATGTCTGGACGGACGGCGGTGCGCCCGCCACATATGCGGATGGTATGGCGGTTTCCTTTGCGGACCAGGCCGGAGTCACTAACTCTGTCGTACAGTTGGATACTGAGGTTTCTCCAAGTTCCATGCTTGTCCGCAACTCCACCACCCGTTATGAACTGACGGGGACGGGAGAAATTACCAATACGGCCGTCACCAAGGAAGGCACGGGAACGTTGGTCCTCGGCACCTCTTCCATACTTGGCATGGGTACTACTGTGGCTGTGTCGCAGGGTGTTCTGGCTTTTGGTTATGATACGGCCCTTCCCGGCACGGGGGTAACCTGGGAGGCCGGTTCCTTTTTGGGTGCGGCCAATGGAGCGACGGTGACGGTGGATTTGGGAACCGTCACTAACCCGGTATTCTCCCTTTCTCCGGATGCCAACTCTTTCATCACTCTGGCGACTCCGTCCGACATCGTTTTCGGCAATGCCATTACTGGGGAAGGAACTGTCCGGAAAACCGGCACGGGCTTGCTGAAACTGACGGGGAGCAACTCCGGCCACATCGTGGTGCAGGAGGGCAACCTCCAGATAGGGAACGGAACCTCATCCATCCGCTGGGGAAGCGCGGGTTCTTCCGTCACCCTGGAAAACGGCACGTCGCTGATTATTGCCGGCAACAGTTCGGGAACCTCCCACCATACCATCAACTCCGATTTGATTTTGGGAACAAACGCGTCCGACGCCGTTTCCCTGAAATGGGTGGACGCCTCCCAGGCAAGCGCCGCGGACTATCAGCATAGCTTCACCGGAACCGTTACCGTCAACGGGGCGGTCTCCCTGGTGGGCAGGGACAACTGGGCCAAGGAAATGGGCTTCACCGGAACGCTCACCGGAGCCGGTTCTCTGACTTACAGCCGCGGAGCGGGCGACGGCAGGTACAATTCCAACGGAAAGCTCATCATCAGCGGAGACGCTTCCGGATTTACCGGAATGATCACCATGAATGCTTCCAACGGCTATAGCGCCGGGCTGGATCTGCGCACTTCCATCTCTCAGGGTGGCGTCACCCTGACATCCGGAACGGACACGACCGGATTCGCTTTCATGCGCGTGCTGGGGGATGTTGAAATTGCCTCTCTGGATGGAACGGAAAATTCCCAGGTGGGAGCCGTAGGCGGTGCGCGCACGCTGACGGTGGGAGCCGGCACGTACAACGGCACGCTCACAGACCGTGGTGTTGCTCTTGGGTACGGAGCCACTTCCATTTCGTATGACGAATCCGGCGTCCTGTCTCTGACCAAGGTCGGCGAGGAAACGCTGACGCTGGGAGGAACGGTCAGCTACACGGGGCTGACGGATATTCAGGGGGGAACGCTCGCTCTTACTGCTTCCGGAGCTACGTCCCTGGGGAATATCACGATGGCGGCCAATACGCGGATGACGACTGCGGGCGCCCTGAACCTGGCGGTCAACTCTACGCTGACACTGGATATCAGCTCCGCCCTCGAAGTGGGCGGCGCTTTCGGGGCCGGAACGTTCAATCTTACACTGAACGGGCTTGAAGGCATTACGGATGCCGGGGAATATACCCTGATTTCCGCCGCCAGCGGTCTTGATGCCGCCAGCGCCGTCTTTAACTGGGCCGGATATACCGGGGACGAAACGCTGATTTATGAACTGGAGCAGACGGGAACATCCCTCAAGCTGGTAGTGACTTCCGCCGGGGACGTATGGATCTGGCAGGGAGCGGAAGGAGTGACCTGGAGCGATGCGAACACGGGCGCCATGTGGGGCATTGAAGGTTCCACGGATACGGCTGTCGGGAAGAATCTGATCTTCAACAGTACCGGGGCGGGAACCGTCACTCTGTCCGGAGCGGTGAATCCTGCTTCCATCACAGTCAACAATGCTGCCGGAAGCGATTATGTCTTCGTTTCCGACGGCACCGGAAAAATCGCCCAGGGAACGCTGACCAAGCGCGGCGAAGGGAAGCTTGTCCTTAATTTGGACAACACGGGCTGGAACGGGGATATTTCCGTCCAGCAGGGCGAACTGGTAGCCCAGGTCGCCAATTCCCTGGGATCCGGAGCCATTACCGTTACGGACGGCGTGCTCACTCTGGCTACGGCGGACGTTCAACCGGGAATGGGCATGATCAACCTGCAGGGCGGCCGCCTCAATTTGGCTTCCGGCTCTTTTGCCACGGCGTTTACCGCAGACAACATGACGTGGACGGGCGGTTCCGTGACGCTGGGCGAGGAAGTGGCCGCCACCGTCGCCAAGGCTCTGGCCAATGGAAAAGCCGTGGAATTGGCGGACGGTTCCGTACTGACGGTCAGCGGGGCTAATGATAACTCGGCTCTGAACCTGAATGCCTCCGGTTCCGGTACCGTTTCCGTGGGACTGGGAACCAGCTATGGGGCCAATGTCCTGAATATGAGCACGGAATTCCAGGGGATCCTGTCCGTGACATCCGGCTATTTCCAATTGAATAACGTAACGATGGGGGCGGACGGCATCTTGAAACTTGCGGATTCCAACGTCCGTACGGAATGGAACGGAACAGCCGGAGGAACGTTTGCCAATGACGTTGTCTTTACGGGCAACCAGGTCTTTGCCACCAAGGATTTCACCTTCAGCGGCGATTTGAGCGGAACGGCGTTCTCCACCCAGGGAGCGGGCAATATTACCCTGGCGGGCGGCGTCAACCTGGACGGTCAGCTCAAGGTGCACCGCGGCACGGTTACCGTGAATTCCGCCGATGTGGCCAAGCTGGGGGACAGCATTGACATCCAGAACAACTCCACGCTGGCCTTTGCCCGCGATTTCTCCTACGGAGGCGTCATCAGCGGTACGGCCGGCAGCACGGTATCCGTAAACGCCGGAACGCTGGAACTCACCGGAGCGAACACCTTCCTGGGCGCACTCTCCATTGCGGGCGGCGCTACGGCGCGGCTGGGTGACGGAAGTGTCTGGGCCGGGTCCCTCTCCGGAGCTGGTTCCCTGGTTATTGACACTGCTGGAGAGATAACGCTGGCGGCCGGCAACACCGGGTTCACCGGTTCTACGACGCTCTCCGGAACGGGCACCGTCACCTTGGCGGGGGCCGACTCCCTGGGGTCCGGACGGGTCACCGTCAATAACGGTGTTCTCAATCTGTCCTCCCTGGATGCGGCCAACGTTATTCTGATTACGAAGGGAAGCCTGGCAAACGCGGAAGCCAAAACCGCTGGAAACGTGGAAGTGGCCGCTTCCGCCGGAACGCAGGGAGCCCTGAATACCATCAATCTGGGCGGCCTGTCCGGCTCCATGGTCGGCTCCATCGTCATGGAGGATTACTCCCGGCTTACAGGCGTTTCCGGTGCTCTGGACATGACGGGCAAGACGGTGACGCTGAAACTGGATTCCGGCAGCCTTACAGCGGTCGGAACTACCGGACAGGGCGTTATTGATGCGGACAGCCTGACGCTTTCAGCCGCCACAACAACCATCAACCTCAGCAACCAGGGTGTTCTGGACCTGCTTGCCGCCAACCGGGATTCCACTGACGGCGTAGGGCTTGTACTGACAACGGGAACCCTGGCTGTGGATAATTTCAAGCAAATCGGATTCTCTCCTCTCCTGGCTTCCCTCGGCTATACCGTGACGGAAGTCCTGGGTGCGGACGGGACGCTGATGGTCAGCGGCAATACGGATCTTGTCTATCTGGTGGACACCACCCCCAATTCAGACAACCCCAATATCAGCGATTACGCCGCGCTGGATCCCTACAAGGCTGTCGGCATTAATGGCACCACGCTTCATGTGAGCCTGAACGGGGCTCCGGAAGCCTCCCGGAATGGGGACGGTCTGAAAGTCAGCAACCTGGTTGGCAGCGACGGTGCGCTGACCGTGACGAATACGGCGGATGATGCGGCTTCCAACCACGCCGTGGTGGATCTGGTTCAGGATGTTGACGCCGGCGGCAACAGCTACGGCGGAACCATCAGCGGGGACCATGTGGATTTTGTCAAGAAAGGTGCGGAAACCCTCACCGTAGAAGGAAACTTCACCGGGAATGACTCCAGTCTCAGTTCCTCGGAGGGAAATATCATCCTGAACGGTGCAGGCAATAGCCTTACTACGCTGGAACTCGCGGGCGGAGACATAACGCTGGGCGGACGGAATGACGGCGCCTCCCGTGTAACCACGGTGGAGACGCTGGCTGCCGGCGCGGGAGGGGGAACCCTGAATTTGGGTAACGGAGCCCAGATGGTTCTTACCGGCCAGCAGGCCGGCAGCCATGTCACGGAAGTGACTATCTCCGGGGACGGTACGCTGACCTTGGGTGGTACGGGAACAGACTCCTCCCTGACACTGGGCAACGGCTCTTCCCTGAACGGTGTCCTGCTGGATATCCGTGAAGGGTCCGCCCTGTCCGCTGCAACCGGTTCCGTGAATACCGTTTCCGGACTGGAGGGCGGCGGAGCTCTGAAGCTGAGCGGTGCGGAAATGACGATCAGCTCTTCCGATTCCCATACCTTTACCGGTACTCTGGACGGGGCATCCGGAACGCTCAACGTCAAATCCGGCAACGGAAGCGTCCAGACTATCAAGGGTGCGGGCAATGCAGGTTATCACCTGAATGTGAGTGACGGCGGCGTGCTGACCCTGGCCGGAACGGCAGGGGAGGGCGGCAATCCCGCCCAGGCTTCCTATCAGGGGATTACCGTGAACGGCGGCACGCTCAATATCGGCAGCGCAGACGATCCCAAAACCCAGCTGACGCTTGGCTCGGACGGCTTGAGCGTGACAGGGGACAGCACAGTGGCCATTACCACTTCCTCCACAACGGTGGACGGCCTGGGCAATCCCTTTGTCACCTCCAGCGGAAATATTACGCTGGGAGACGGGACGGGGGAAGTCACGCTGGTCATGAACAATCTGGATACCCTGGTTTCCGGGAGTTCGGAAACGCTGAATATGGAATTGTTCAAGACAACGGACGGCGCGCTGGTGTCCCTGGGTGACAATGTCACCCTCCAGGACATGATTCTTGGTTCCATGTATGAAAACCTGGAGCTGACCACCAATGACAGCATGACGGCCATCATCCTCACCGGTACGGCGCGCACGGAAAACATTTTCCGTGACTCTTCCCTGACGCGGAATGCCGCTACTGGAGCGGACATCCTTTGGAATTCCCGCTATCACATGGAGGAAGGCTCTGCCTTGCGCGATTTCTATACCTCTGTTCTTCTCTCCCAGAATTCAGGCGACTATTCCGGCGCCGCCCGCAAACTGGCCGCCGCCGCCGGCAGCACGGTTACCAGCCTGGGCATCGCCCAGCGCGACTCCCTGCGCGACCAGATGGGCTGGATACGCAACCGCGTGGCGCAGATGGGCGTTAACCCTGCATATGTCCATGAAGACATGCCCTACTTCCATATGTGGATGCAGGGAACCGGGTCTTATGCCAAGCTGGACACCAGGGGGGATGAAAGCGGCTACGAACTCACCACCTGGGGAGGCACGGTAGGCATGGACGTGGATATCAACGACCGCCTCACTGCGGGAGCTGCGTTTACAGCCAATTACGGAAGCCTGACGGCCAGCGCGGCGGATACGGCGGACGGAGACCTGGACAGTTACTATGTCAATCTGTTCGCCCGCTACCAGTACCGTAAATGGTCCCATCTGCTGATTCTGACGGGCGGCTGGAATGATGCCTCGCTGACGCGTACGGTGAATTACGGTACGGGGTCTTATCAGGCCTGCGGCAATACGACGGGAGCCGGTTTCGGCGCCATGTACGAGTTGGCGTATGACATCGCTTTCAATGAAGACAGGAGCGTGATTCTCCAGCCTTTGTTCAACGCTTCCATCGTGACGACCCGCATGGACGGCTATCGGGAAAGCGGTTCTGCCGGAAATGCCGGACTGAAGGTGGAAGACCAGGAACTGACTACGGCTGCTGTCGCTGTGGGTGCCCGGCTTTCCGGACTTATGGGATCCAATGTCTTCGGGCGTGAGGCGCTGGGAGAAGTACGGGTGAACGTTTCCCAGGATATGGGAGACCGCCGCGGGCAGGCCAATGTGGGATTCCTGGCAGATCCCTCCTATACGCGTCCGGTGTATGGCGCCAAGGTCGGAAGCACGGCCTTCCAGATTGGCGCGGGGCTGAGCGTTCCCGTGGGCACCCAGGGCGTCATTTTTGTGGACGGCAATGCGGATATCCGCAGCGGTTCCAGCTCCATCAACGGGAGTATCGGCTACCGCTACAACTTCTAAAGGAAAAAACGTCGGCCAATTGGAAAGCCGCTGCGGATGATTCCGCAGCGGCTTTTTTCATGAATGGGCGGGATTTCTTTAAGGATAACTTCAAGCTTGGGTTGACGTTCCTGATGGCTGCTTACTTCCATTCCCATTCAATGGGCGTTTCCAGATCGGGCCGCAGCGCCTGGCGCACAGGGCAGGACAAGGCGGTTTTTTCCAGCATGGCGCGGAGAGGGTGGCTGCCTTCCAGGGGCATGATTACCTTCAGTTCAATTTTTTCAATTCCCTTGGATGATTCCGCCGCACGCGCCAGAACGCGCATGCCTTTCAAATCCACTCCTTTTCTGGCCGCGACCACGGAAACCAGGCTCATCATGCAGGAGGCGAGCGTGGAACCGAGCAAAACTCCGGGGGAGGGGAATTCTGCGCGGCCTTCAAAAGAAGCGGGCAGGTCCGTGGCAAACGTAACGTTGGAAGGAATAAAGGTGGTTTCGCAGCGGAATTGTCCGACGTTCTCCGTTTCGGAGGTGTAATAATGATCAGTCATGAAGGTGTGACAGCGAAAACCCTGTTCGGGTTCATCCGGTTCAGGTTATTTTCACGTTGAAGAGCCGTGAAGTTCCGCTTTGCAGGGAACCTGGCCGTTCCTTCATGACATGGTTGATTTTTCCCTCTTGCTTCCGGTTCCCGGCATCACTTCTTTTTAAGCGTTGCTCCGCCGTGTCTTCTTGCGGCGGGAAAAAGCTTACGCCGTCCCCTTCGGCTTCCTTGCCTCCAGAATGCGCCGGATGGGTTCCGCATAAAGCTCCGGCTCCAGCAGGAAGGAATCGTGTCCCTTGGTGGAAGCGATGGTATGGAATTCCGTGGGAATATGGGCGGCTTCAAGCTGCGCCGCGAAATCCTGCTGTTCCGCCGGGCGGAAACAGCAATCTGTATCAATGGAAAAGATAAGCACGGGAATCCCTGCGCGGCGGAAGCCTTCCAGGGCGGTTTGAAATGTTCCGTCCGGGGTGTGGTCGCGGATGTCGAACTCCGCCCACATATCCGCAATACGGATATAGGCGTTGGCGTCAAAGCGCTCCGCGAACTTGGTTCCCTGGTGAAGCATGTAGCTTTGCGTGCTGCGGGTGGGGGTCATCCACGTGAGCAGGCCGTAGTTGCCTCCCACCTCTTTTCTGGCGCGCTGTTCCAGCCCTTCCTGGTAAACAAATGATTTGTGGCCGATGATACGGGCGAACGCCAGCCCTTTTTTTGGCGCCGGTCCCCGGTAGTAATCCCCGCCTTGGAAATCCGGGTCAAGCTCAATGGCCAGGATTTGTTCAAACAGGGACAGGCGGTGTTCAATGGAAGCCCGGTAGCCGGAGCCGATGGAGATGAAGCTCCGGACCCGTTCCGGGAACTGGCACGCGAAGCTGAGGGCGATCAGGCCGCCCACGGAGGGGCCCATAAGATGAACGCGTTCTATGCCCAGGCTGTCCAGCAGAAGGGCCTGGAGACGTGCCTGGTCTGCGGCCTCCACATGCGGGAAGCGGGAGCCGTAGGGCTGGCCGTCCGCAGGGCAGGGGGTAGCGGGGCCTGTGGTGCCGTAGCAGCCTCCCAGGTAATTGGCGCAGATGATGCAGAAGCGGTTTGTGTCCAGCGGCTTGCCGGGGCCGATGATGCTGTTCCACCAGCCCTCGTGGTTTTCCGGTTTCCAGAGGGAACCGATGCCCGGGACTTCCGGATTGTAACCGTAGGCGTGCTGGCTGCCGGAAAGAGCATGGAACAGCAGGATGGCGTTGTCTTTATTCGGCGTCAGGGTTCCGTACTGTTCGTAGGCGACGCGAACCTTGTCCAGCGTAGCTCCATTTCTCAGGGAGAAGGAGTTGGGAAGATCCAGGAATTTGGTTTGGACGGCAGGAAGCTGCATGGATGTACGGAAAGGGGCTTGGTCAGCAAAAAAAGACCGGCACCCGGCGGGCGGCGGTCTTCTTGAAATCTGTGCTGGGCCAGGGATTACTTGACGCCCTTTTTGGAAAGGCGCGTGCCTGCCGTAGCGCCCTGACGGGCCTTGAACTTGGGATTGCTCTTGCAGATCACATACAGCGTGCCCTTGCGCTTCACGATTTGGCAGTCTGCGTGGCGGCGCTTCATAGAGGCTAAGGAAGAAAGAACTTTCATGGTGTATAACTCCGGTTTGGTGTTCGGTTCGGGAGACGGAATATACCGGTTAGTTAAGAATTGTAAAGTCATTTCTTTGCCAAAAGTAAGATGCCGTCTCCGCAGAGATGCTTTTATGAGGAAGATGCAGTAAAGCATGGGATGGCTTTGGATTCCGCGCCGGCGGAAAAATTTAGGGAAGACGTCATTTATCCGAGAAAATAAAATGCGGGAAGGGATCTCTGCCGGGGGAATAAAGGGTTTGTGGACCGGAGGGGATTCGTATAACATCTTTTCCGGTTTTCCTTATGACTGATTCTTCCTCTCCTGATTCCTCCCCGGCTTCCCGGAATACGTTTGCCCATCATTTGGGAATGAAAGGGTTTCTGCTCATGGAAGGGCTGTTGAAGCTCGTGGGCATGAAAACGCTGTACCGGCTGGGGCGCGCGGCAGGGGCCGTGGCGTGGCATCTGCTTCCCCAGCGCCGGAACATTGTGGAAAGGAATCTGCGCATCGTTTTGGATCCGGCCCTGCGCGGAAAGGAACTGCAGAAATTAAGCCGGGAAAATTTCAAAAGGACCATTGCCAATTTCCTGTGTTCCGCGAAGACGGCCACCCTGACGGATGAGCAGTTGAAGCATTGCGTGACGGTCGGAGGGCACGAACAGTTTGCCGCGCCTGTGCTGGAAGGGCGCGGGCAGGTTTGCGCCATAGCCCACTCCGGCAACTGGGAGGCGCTGGCGAGAATACGCGCATTTTACCCGGAGGTGGAGCGTTACGGGTCCATGTACCGCCAGTTTGACAATCCGCTGATGGAGGAATACGTGTACCAGCGGCGCACGGAACGTGGAACTCAGATGTTCTCCAAGGAGGGAGGCATCAAGGCTCCCATGAAAATGCTCAAGGAAGGGGGGGCCCTGGGCGTGCTGAGCGACCAGTTTGTATGGGAGGGGGTGTATGTCCCCTTTTTTGGCAAGGTGACCGGCACGACTCCGCTGCCCGCTCTGCTGAGAAAAAGGGCTGGCGCGGACATGGTGGCCATAGCAGTGCGCACGGATGCTCCCGGCCACTGGATAGCGGATATGGGGAATGTGGTGGATTTTTCCAGGTCGGACGGTTCTCTGGCGGGGGACACGATTGAAGTGAACAGGGGGCTGGAAACGTTGATCCGGGAATCCGTGCTGGATGTGTTCTGGATGCACCACCGCTGGAAATCCGTTGACCGATTTGCCCCGCAGGATAAAAAAACGGCTGCGCTCCTGGAAAATATGGAGCTGAAGCCGTACCGCATTCTGGTAGCCGTTCCCAGGGCGCTGGATGAAGCCCTGGCGACTGTTCCCCTGATTCGTGCTTTGAAAACCGTCCGGTGCGACATGCAGGTGAACATCGTCTGCCCGTCTGCCCAGCTGGGGATATGGAAGACGGTGCCGGAAGTTACCCATGTGCTGCCGCACGACTCCCTGAAGCAGCTTCGGGAAGCTTTGGCAGCAGATGAATTTTACAATGACGGACCGCTGGATCTGGGCGTCATGCTGGATGGGGATATGGAAACCCTGAAAGCGCTGGAACCGTATGGCCCCATGATGTTTTCCGGGCTGGACACGCATCCCGGTGCCCGGAAGTACAAATTCCGGGTAAAGGCCCCCGTCCTGCGCGCCGCCCCCCCGGCGCACCGGGTGCAGCTTTATCTGCAATTGGGGGGGCTGCATGGGCTGGACGTCGCCACCCCGTCTTTGTTCCCTGTGAAAAAAGCGGCCCCGGCGGAAGACGCCCCCATTTTAATCGCTCCGTTTTCCCGCCTGGGGAGCGCCAGTGAATGGAGCTGGGAGCAGTGGAGGGAGCTGGTTTCCCTTCTGCCGGGACGGACGGTGCTGGCGGCTCTGGAAGAAGACCGGGAGCGCGCCGCGTCCCTGGCGGAACATTTGAATGTGGAGCTGGCGGTGGGTGCGCCGGAAGCTCTCTTTCCCGTCATGGACGGCGCTGCGGCGGCAGTAGCCGTGGATGGCGACTTTCCGTCCCTCTGTTCTTTCCGGGGGCTTCCGGTGGTGACTCTGTTTTCCACCCGGCTTCCGGATGTTTACCGCCCTATGGGCACATTCAACCGTTCCCTTTACAGCCACCAGTGCTGTTCTCCCTGCTTCCGGAAGGAATGTGACCGGGATGTTCCCTGCAACCGCCACATTGCCGTGCGGGACGTACTGGAAGCCTTGCGGGAAATTTCCGGGAAAGAATAATCTGGGAAGGGACGGAATGCCGTCCCCCGGCGTTGGCGGAAAAAACGGCGGGAATGCTGCCGTTGCCGTAAAGAATGATGAAATAACGAAAGGAATTGCGGAAATGCCGTATTCCGGAGCAATTCCAGTGTGACCAAGCATAAATAGGCGAAAGGGTGGAATTGGGTTGAAACAGGTTGAAAATGCTTGAAAACACAGGGGTAGCGGCGGAGAGGAAGGCTGGGGAATGTAGAAAATACCTGAAAGGGTCAAACCGGGAAAAATGAAAGGGTGGACGGGTGCCCGTCTGAAAGGGTGAACCGGGGTGTGACACATGTCACAAACACGGAGGGGAACACCCTTGGCGAACATCCCGCGGCCTCGCCGCCACCCCTGCGCGGTCAGTCGGCGAGGCTGGCCAGCCTGTCCCTGGCGATCCGGGCATACTCCGGGGACAACTCAACGCCGTGAGCCGTATGTCCCTGCTGCCGGGCTGCCACGATCGTGGTGCCGCTGCCTGCAAACGGGTCCAGGATGACGGAGGCGGGAGACAGAACCGTCATCAGGTGGGCCATCAGAGGAACGGGCTTGCCCGTGAGGTGGTGCTTGTCGGCGGGCTTGAGGTAATGACGGAAGACGCCTGCCGGGAACACGCGTGGACGGTCCTGCTCTTTGCCGATGCTGCCGCGGGTGGCCACCAGGACGAACTCGGCTTGATTGCGGAACATGCCTTGATGGGGGCGGCATGCCTCCGTCTTGTCCCAAGTGACCACGGAGCGCCATGTCCAGCCCGCCACCTGCAAGGCGTCGCTGGTGGTCGGCAGTTGCCGCCAGTCGGAACACACCATCAGCCAGCCGCCCTCGCGCGTCAGGCGCAGCGCCTCCGCCATCCATAAGACCGACCACATGAAATGGGAACGTTGATCGCGGGTATCAAAATCAAAGGAAGGATGTTTATTCCGGGAAATGTACTTGCGTACTGGGGAAGCCTTGCGCTCCGCCGTCGTCAGTCCTCCGGACGCATAGGGTGGATCGGTCATGATGGCGTCGTAGGAACAGCCCGGAAGCTGGCGCATGATAGCGAGAGAATCCCCGCAAACAATAGGGTCATGGGTGAACATGGACATACCCTAAGCCATCAGGCGTCCGCACACGGAGGGCACGGCCTGAAAAGCCCCACCGTCAAAAATGTTAGAGAGTTGAAGCGTCCTCCATCCGCGAGCCTTTTAGATAGGCGTCCCGCCGGACTTGCGTCCAGAAATTAGGGTCTTTCCTGGTGCGCTCCATCAGATCCAGCACCTCCGTATAATAATACATGGACACATTGGGAGACGGCCGCATCTCCTGGATGAATCCGGCCCTGGCCAGCCGCTTGAGGATTTTCCGACCGACCCCTGTTGCTTCCGCTACGTCGTAGCTGGTGCCAAGCTGCACGGGCTGCCCCAGCCGCAAGGCCCAGGTGCGGTCGTCTATCTTGATGCGCTTGACCGGGACAAACCACTTGCCGGAATCAGGATAGGACAGAGGAAGAGGAATTTGCGTTGCTTTCTTGGTCATGGCTAATAAATACGGTCAAGGATGTTGGGATGCCAGGGTTCAAAAAAGAATCCAGTGCTGTATATTTCCTCTCCGGTTGCCGCATCGGTTCCCCCCGTTAAACGCGGGGGACCGGGATTGCAATTGATGTACCATTTTTTACGCTCCGGCTCCGGGAGGGCGAGGTAGTCATCCAATGTCATTTTCCCGGCAATAGAATCCATAAAGGCGTATTCTTCGTCGGTTGGAATAACAAGTTGGGAAATATCCCGCTCCTGATCATCATCCAGCTTGCGGATAAGGTATAGTTGCGATTTGGTCAGAAACATGGTTACAGTGAAGTTAGCTGTGATTTAATGAATTGATAATAATCGGGGTCTTGCCGTTGAAAAGAAACTGGAGATTCCAGTATGCGCTGAATACCCATGGAAAGGATTTCCGACCCCTGGAGGCGGTCAACGAACTCATTTTTACTCATGGACGGATAATAACCGTTGATGTAAAGCTTACCAATATAGTGATCGCCTCCATGATCCGCCCATTGGTCTTTTAGAGTGAGTTCCGTTGCCCTGTAATTGTGACCGGGGAAAAGCATTCTAAGGCTTAAAGGCTTCTCACCCTGAGCGCGATCATACAGGAAGGCTGCGGATTTGCGAAGAATGTCGGGGTGAGCAGCCTCTATGGCATGAGCCAGTTCGTGCACGACAATAGAAGGTTCATCCGAAGTTGTGATTTTAATAAACCCCTTGAATTGAAAAGCGCGATCATTGGGATTGTCAGAAATATGGAATCCGATCGAAGGAGGAAGCTTGCTGGGGGGCACCAGGGAACGTACTAGTTCCAAGCCCTGTTGTACATTGGAAGAAAGTTTCTTTGGCTTCCCCGGAACCACGCGCAAACGGGAGTCTATCTTTACTATAGATGTAGCAATTGCCCCCCGCTGATCCTTGGGAATGGTTACGTTGTCCAGACTTAAAAAGCGCAGGCTATCCCGGTAGGTCTTACCCCATGATGCCTGCTGCTGGCTGGCAATGGCTTTTTGGGTTGCTTTATAAAGCATCCCTCCAATTTTCCACGATGTTTCAGCCTTGTCTCTCGCCTTGAGCGCGTCCATATAGGCGTCACGAGTTACGGGGGTGGGGTTGTTGGCGTAAGCAATGGCAGCGGCATCCACCCGGTCTGTCAGAGGAGCCAGGGCTTGTGTTCTGCGCTTAAAAAAATCATCCCATAGCATTTTTCCCATCTGTTCACGGTCGGCAGCCTGCCGCTGTTGGCGGTCGGCAATCTTGTCGCCTATGCGCTGGCGCTGCTGGCGGATTTGTTCAGGGGTCTTGGCCGGGCGTGCTGCCGGGACGGCGTCAGGCCGGGGTGCCGGGGACGGTTCCGGCTTATTATAAATAGCCTTGTCTCCGTGAATCGTGACCATGTCGCCAAGCTGGCGCTTGATCCAGGAGCGGACGTCCGGCCCCAGGCCCGCCACGGACTGCTGCAGGCGATCGTTGAATTCCCTGACGATGGGCTTGACCCTGTCGGAGGGCTTGATGGCTCCGGCTGCCTCCGCTTCCGCACGATCCACGTCTTCCGTACCGCATCCGCTGTTGAACCCCCACGGCCCCCACGGCACCTGGAAATCACGGTTCAGGGAAAGCCAGAAATCCAGGTCATCCTTGCGGCGTATCTGCCCCAGGGCGGCATCGTGGTAGGGCCTGGGGGACATGACCGGGCGGACGCGCACGAATTTCCAACATGGCCAGATGTCCAGAATGTCCTCGTCCTGTCCCTCCAAGAATTGGCCGTAAGAGTATGCTTGCTCCACCTGGGTGTCAAAAATGAGTTGAAGGCGGCGGCAGGAGCGGAGGTCGCGCAGATCGTTATCATTGATGTCCGGGGCAATACTGCCATCCGGCAGCACCTTGCCGAATCCCTCATCCATCATCATCCGGCGGAATTTGGCGACGAATTCGGAACGGCCCTGTGAGGAAAAGAACTCCTGCCCCCGCTCATTGACGTCCCGGTCCTGGGAAAGAAAGTCGTCAATATAGTCCTGCATCCGGCGGGCCACCTGCGCGGAGGTAAGGGTGGCGGAGAAAAAGGCTTTGTTGCGGATGGCCGCCGGAACCTCGCGCCACGCCGCCGTGTCCATGGAGGAACCGACCGCCTGCTTGTCGCGCAGATAGTTGAGGGCATCGGAGAAGGGCATGGGGTCCGGCAGCGTGATCATATCAGTCAGGAAAGAGGTTGATAGGCATGTTGGCGGCGCTTCCGGGACAACATGCCCCGGAGCTTGTCCAGGGATGGGCGTTGCTGGTCCAGGAAGGCAAGGAACCCTACGGCGTCCACGATGCAATACTGTTCGTCAGGATGAAGCCTGACGCCGATCTTGCCGGGATAAGGCGTGGGAGAAAGCACCTGGAACGGAAGATTGCCGTAGGAAGACAGACGCATACTGACGAATTGGGCGGCCGTCTCGGTATCTAGGGAGATATTCGTCATGCAGTCTTGAGAACGGCGGTGATCTGGTTGCGGACGGATTTGACGGCGGCGGCTACATCCTTGCCCGCGTCTATCTCGTCCAGCACGCGGGTGACGGTGTCGAGGCGGTGGTTGGTGTTGGCCAGATTGTAAATCTGGACAGGGTCCGTCAGTGATAAATGGGGATAAAGCCCCCGCTGGATAGCGGTCAGGTCGTCCATGCAGACGGGCGGAATGTGGATGATGGCCACGGAGCGGCGCAGGAGTTGCGGAAATTCGTCCCGGCAGTCCGCGGCCATGCTGGCCAGATGGTTGGGGATGGTGAGCAAGACGAGGCAGCACTTGGTTTCGTTGAGAATCGTTTTCAGGAAGTTGAGGGAATCCCTGGAAAAGTGGTTGGCCTCGTCGATGATGATCAGGCGCGGCGACAGGGCAAGGGCCTGGATGATGGCGCGTTCGGCATCCCCTGCACTCCGCCAGTCCCCGCCGATGCCCAGGCCGCGGGCAAGCTCGCGGAGGGTGTGCATATAGGACTTGGCCCAGGATGGGGAGGCGTTGACAATCTGGCCGGAGTATTTGGCGGCAATGTAGCGGGCCGTGTAGGTCTTGCCGCCGCCCGCGGGTGCCACGACCAGCACCAGCCTGTGCTCATCCTGTGCGATCCGTGCGGCGGCGACAGCATCCGCGGCCACCTGGATATGATCCAGCAGCACGATGCCGCCGTCCACAACGGGCGCTTGATCGGCGGCGGAGATGTCCGCATTCAGAGCGGCCTGCACGGCAGCCAGCGCATTGTGGCAGTTGCCGGAGTAGGTGCCTTTCTTGACCTTTCCCCAGGAGGACGGGGAGAGGGTGAATTTGACGCGCCGGCAGAAGTCGGCGTCATTGAGTCCGGTTGCGGCCTGGTTGGAGGCCAGGGCCAGCACGTCAGGGTGTTGTGATAATGTGTATTTGTCCATGATGATTACCAGTTGAGGGTTGTTGATGTAGAGGATTGCGACGCGCGGCGGCGCATGGCGGCGTAGTCGTCGCGGGTGGGGAGCGACGGGGGGACGGGCTGCACCCTGGCGGAGTCCTGTTCCGCGGCGCGCTTGAGGGGGTCCAGGGCATAGGTGCGGGCACGGCGGACCGCGGCGTCCTTGAGGCCGGGCGTCGGCGCGGAGGCGGCGGCGTTATCGCCGGAGTCATGGTCCGCGGTGTTGGTCTGCATGATGGTGGTTTGTCCGTTGAGGGCGCGGAGGGTGGATTCCCTGGCCGTCTTGCCGCTGGAGGTCATGTTGTGGTATTCGGTCCGCATGATCTGGCGGATGTGGCGGGACATGTCGTCCTCTATGCCGCCCATGGCTACGGGGTTGGCGCAATCCGCCATGTCCAGGAATTTCCCTGTCTTAGGGTCGGACACCATGGCGCGCAAGGGCCATTCTCCCAGAGGGTCAAAGTGCAGGGTCAGTTCCCGGCCTTCTTCCGCCACCAGCCACGGCGCGCTGAAGGTGTAGCGCTGGGAAACGCCCAGGGGGCCGGGCACGGTGGCGCGCAGGGCGGCCTTGGTAACTTTGCGGGTGACGACGGCCGGAGCCATGAGCCACTCGGCGTCGGCGGGCATGGTCCGCAGGGGATGGGCCGCGGTGTCCCTGGCCCATACGTCCGCGGGCACCCACTTGCCGTATTCACGGCTTTCCCAGCGGTCGTGGTTGCAGTAGTCGATGGCGCGGGCAATGATGTCCGTTGCCTCCGAAAGCATCGGAAAATATTTGCGGGGGTCTTTCCTGCCCTGGCGGCAGGCAACATACAATTCACTCGTGGCTTTATCCTCTGCTTGGAAGCGGCCGACGTGCCCTTTCGCTAAAGCAGAAATAACCGTCCAGAGTTTGCCAAAAAACTTTTCGACCAGTTTGCACTGGGGCCTGCCCTGCGCGTCAATGTGGCCAATCCGCAAGTGGTTGAGGACGGCTTGGACGCGGTTACTTTTCCAGACACCGCCTTCCAAAACGTAGGAATCGAAACATCCTACGTCCCGGCTGGTGCGGATCATGGCGGCGGCCACGTCCTCTCCGCGGTAGGATTGTTCAAATCTGATGACATACGACCATGTGGGAATGAACGATGAAGCGTCGTCGTGACAAACAAGCAACTGGAAGCGCCCCAGGCGTACGCCGTATTTGTCTGCACAGGCATCGCCCCTCCACGGCCAGGGCACCACCACGCCGAAGTTGATCGTTGCATCGTCCCAGCTTGCCCGCTGCCCTGCCCTCAACGGGGAGCCGTCCGGATTGCGTCGGAGCAGGCCGGGCTGGTAGGCGAGTTCCCGCAGCTTTCTTTCCCCGCCGCGATGGAAGCCAACCAGCGGCCGGGCGTTCTTCATCACTTCCCTGGCCACGGCCGGGAGGGTGTGCTTGGAGGATCGGGCCATTTTGTCCCAGGCGATTTCCGGGTGCGCCTGGGTGAACAGGTCCCAGGCAATCGTCATGCTGCCGCTTTTACGGGTGGCGTTGGTGGACAGGTACAGGCTGGCCAGCTCGCGCTTGAGGTCGTCGGTCAGGTCGATCTGGCGTGGACGACCACGGCGGCCGGAGCCGTCAGCGGAAAAAGCGTTGAGAGAATGATCCGGGAGAATAGCCATAGGAGGAATTAACGGATTTTAACGGATACGTTATCCATAAGGAACAAGGCGAGAAAGAAGGCCAGGAACGGGCTGTCGTATAACGCCAGAGTCACGCAGATGGAGGCCACAGCGATGATGTAAAGAATGGCGAGGCAATATCGGTTCATGGGGGATTAGTTGCCCAGGCGCTGGCCTGGCAGTTGTCTGGTGGAGGGGTCCAGGCGGACGCAGGATTCCGCGGCGGATATGATGGCGTCCGCCCCGTCCGTGCTGGCGTTGCTCCATCCGGTGTAGTCCACCAGATTGTTCAAGTTGACATAGGCGCAGAGGATGCTTTGCCGTGCTTTTTCCATGGACTGGGCCAGATTGCCAAAGATGGCTTTCAACGTCCGGATTTTGGCGGTCAGCTTTTCGATTTCTTCCTGCATGGCGTCTTTCTTCTTCTCCTGGTTCGTCTCCAGTCTCTTGATTGACTTTTCAAGTCCAATGCGGTGATGCTCGAACAGGGAGGCCACCAGCCCGTGCTGTTCCACGCTCATGGTCAGATCCAGCCCCAGGGCGTCGTGGTCCATGGCGGCAATGGGTTAGAGGTATTTTTCCAGGTCATCCGGTGCGGCATCCAGCACGCTTTTCCACAGGGCGGCAAAGGCGCGCTTGCTTTCGCCGTCAAAGGCTTCCCAGTTTTCAAATCCGGTCTTGAGACTGGATACCGCCTTGGGAAGAATGCCCACGGGCTTCTTGGTTTCCTGGTCGATGCCGATATACAGCGGGTCTTTCCGTCGCTCAATGGCCACATCCTTGGCCTTTTGCCCGCCAACCGCGCGCATGGCCTGGATAAGCGTCCACTCACCTTTTTCCACCCGTTCCAGGGCGTTGGCGTAGATGGCTTCTTCCTCGTCGCCTTCCGCGGTTTCGGTGGCCGTCTGGAGGGTGTCCAGGCGGGCAATATCCGACCCCTCCGCGGGAGCACCCAGTTGCAGTCGGCTGATGCTCATGTTAGCCGCAATGTCGTCCAGGGCAGCAAGATGGTCGTCCCACTCCGCGTCTCCATAGGATGGGACGTGATCCAGGGCCAGGATTTTGCAGGCCGTGTTATAGGCGTTTGCCCAACGGAAGAGTGTCCGCCTCGACACATCCACATCCAGAATGGAGATGATGCCGTTGACGGATGTCTTGGCACGGGCTGACAGGGCGACGATGCAGGCCCCGGCTTTCAGGGCGTTGGCGCACGCGGAGATTAGGTCACGCTTGGCTCCGGCCGCATAGTTCCGGATGGCGTCTTCTTCTTTGATTGCTACTTCTTTTTTAGCCATAATGTTTTAGTGTTTGAGTTCGTCAATGGCATCCGGCGTCAGGCCGGAGCGGCGGCATGCGCCGCGCAGGGTGAGCAGGGCTTGGCGCTCCCACTCCAGGATGGTGGCCTCATGGACGCCGCACCACGCAGCCAGTTGCCTGCACGTGAGCGGCCCCGTGAGGGGAAAGCCGAATTCACGATGCGCCCAGCGACGCACTACGGGCCGCCGCAACAGGCGCAGCAGGCAGACGGCGCGGAGTTCCGCGGGAAGGTTGGCAAATTCGGCGTCGGTCATTGATTTTAAGAATTACAGGGGGTAAATAATGAAATCGACGGTCGCAACCACCAAAAGGAAGGCAAGCGCAGCCAGGGCGATGCCGCCGATCAGGTACAGGCCCAGGGTTTTCAGCCTGCGCCAGATGGCCGATGATTGCCCGTTGTCCTGTGCCTCTACAGCAAAGGGGGCATTTTCCCCGTTGGCGACATACAGGGCTGCGCGCTTTTCAGCGCGATCCCGGCGGGCGGAGGCTAGTTGAATGTCAGTCATGGCGATTAGGAGTGACTAGTTTCCCATTCCCGGTCGTTTTGTTTTGCGAGCTGGTCAGCAGCTTTTTCTATGGTTGTTTTGTTCATTTGATTGAATGGTTATTGGTGGAGGTGTAACGCCGGGATGGCAGGGCGTGGATGCGACGTAAGAGGGAGGCGCTTTTCCTTATGCCGTTAAGAACGAAATAAACTTGCATATAATGAACTCCCAGACATGGAGCTGCGGACCTATAAGACCATCCTTTTTCTTTTAGAGCCTCTCGTGCCTCCATAACCTCCGGTGAGTATTGACGGTTGATTCTATGTTGTAATCGCGTTAACATACACTTCGTGTAATACACAAAGTAGAAAATCGCAAGAAGAAAATGACACCCAGTGTAAATTTTAGAGAAATTCGAGAACGTGCAGGAATGACATTGTCTCAAGTTGCAGAATTGTCAGGCTATAGCGTAGCCGCAGTCAATGCTCTAGAACTAAGCGGAAAAGGAAGCAAAAGATTGAAAGATAAAATCTTATCTATTCTTTTGCAAAAAGAGGAAGAAGGAGACAAAACAGAAATACAACACTGGCGAGACAGAGCCTTACGAGCGGAAGAAAAACTATCTCAACTCAAATCTGCCATGCAGGGCTGGCTCAAAAAAATTTAAATAGGCTGTATGCGTGTATACAACAAAATTTCAATCTAGTTATTTATTATCAGCATATTATTATAGATTATTTTGTGACACGTGTCACAAACCTTGTATATTGTCATCCGGCATAATACTCCTTATGTTGGAGTTATGGTTAACAATATCGATTTTAAGAAGCTAAGGGAACAGACACATCTTACATTGTCTAATGTTGCGGAGTTATCCGGTCATAGCATCCCCTACATCGTTAAGTTAGAAAATGGGGAAAACGTTCCTGAACGTGTAAAAAATAAAGTGCTTTCTATATTATTACAAATGCAGGAAGATGGTCCTAATTCTGCAATTAAGATATGGAGAGATCGAGCTTTACAAGCAGAGCAGAAGCTTGCCCTTCTCAAAGATGCCATGGTGGGGTGGGTGCGTAAGATTTAGTCTTGCTAACTAATCATCTTTGCCATATATAGAATATATGAAGAAATTTGGATGTTTACTTCTCATTATAGGAATTATGGGGCTAGGAGGAGCAATAATTCCGGCTCTTAAAAATAAGGAACAAAAAACATCTAACACAGTAGATAAACAACGATCGGAAGAATGTTCTGTGACCAAAGAAAAAAAGGAGCAACCAATAAGAAAGGAAGATCAATCTCAAGAACTTATTCATCATAATTCTGATAAGACAAAGTATAAACTAGGCTATGACGCTGGATATTTAGTTGGTAAAACGGCTGCGTCAGAAGGGCGTCCCATACGCGAATATGATGATTTATATCGTCATGGATATCTATTAGGTAATAAAGATAAAGATTTTGCACGAGGTTTCTATTACGGGTGGCGTACAGGATATCACCAGCGACTTGAGTACATGAAAGCGACGGGTGAAAAACCTAAACCATATGACCCATGGCAGTAATAAAATAATATACATTCTTCCAATCAGGCCGCGGCATCCGTGCTGCGGCCTTTTTCGTGCCATGATAGGGGTTCTTGAATACATAACATCAACCAATAACATGGAATAAAATGAATAACATAAACAAGGAAGAAGCTGCCGGAATTGTCACGCGCATCCTGATGGCTCTGAAAGTCCCAGGCAACTGGGCCAAGGTACTGGCCGGAGCCCTCGTTGGGGCGCTGGGCGCCTGGATGGGCCTGACGCAAACGTCCTGCACCTCCACGGCGCAGTCTGATCCTCCGGGCCGTGTTGGCATCAATATCCGGCAAGGGCAATACACCATCACCCGCGCCGGAAGGGAACTGGTCTGGAACAACGACACTCACACACTGACGTGGTCCCAGTCCCAGCCTGTAACGGATAATCCACCCGTCGTACAAGCCGACCTCACCAAGTAACCCAACCATTCCGGGCGGAGTAACGCCCGCCTGGAACATAGAAAGGACATATTACTATGAAAGTATGTATTGACATTGGACATTGTCCATCAGCTCCCGGAGCGGAAAACCGGAATTACCATATCAGCGAGTACCGCTTTTGGAGCACGTATGCTCCGCGGCTTGCCAATTACCTGCGGGGATATGGACATGACGCGGTGATAGTCAACCGGGAAATGGACGGAGGCGGCACGGGCATGACTGCCTGTGTACGGGCCTGCAACGAGGCCAACGCCGACATCATTGTGGCCCTGCACGCCAACGCCTACAACGGCAAGGCATCCGGCACGGAAACCCTGTACTGGCACACGTCGCCGCGCGGCAAGCGTCTGGCCCAGTGCATCCAGACACAAATGGTCAAGGCCCTGGGATTGCCAGACCGGGGCATCAAGCCCATCACCGGGACAGAGCGCGGAGGCGCGCAGCTCCGTGGAACCGTAGCCCCCTGCGTCATTGTGGAGCCGTTTTTCATCGACAACGACAACGACTACGAAACAGCCTTGGAACAGGATGCCAACCTATGCGGGGCAATTGCCGTCGGCATAGCCAACTATTGATGACCATGGAAAACAGTGAATTCTTGTGGCAAGGGCTGATGGTGTTGTCCATGGTTGGTAACGCCTTACAGGGCTGGGTACTCCTGAAATTCCATGGGAAGCCGCGTGGGGTCAAAGTGGAAGACCAGCCTGTGGAAGTCATCGAAGGCAAGCAGGCCGCTACGATGGACAACATCAAGGTGCTGCACCACCGTCTGGACGAACACGGCCGGAGGTTGGAAACTCTGGAAGCTGGCCGTGAAGCGGACAAGCGGGAAATCGTGGATGAAATCATTAAAATGAGAGAACAAAGCCACGCACAATTCGCCACCTTGAACCGAGCTATTGGCAGGCTGGAAGGCTCCCGCCTCCAGGACTAAGGACATCCTTGTTCCATCAGGCCGCGGCATCCGTGCCGCGGCCTTTGTTGTGTCAGGATAGCTGCATGACCGAAGCCCAAAAAGTACGTCAAATCATCCTGGAATACCTTGCCACGCAGGACGCGCTGCCGTCTGCCGCGGGGAAAATCGAAACGGAAATCCGTCTGGCCGGGTACGACCAGACGCAGGCCGCCGCGGAGCTGGAAACCCTGGAAGCCCTGGGATATGTCCACCGCCTGCCCTCCGCATTCGGTTGCCGATGGATCATCCTGGACCGTGGAAAGGAGGCCCTCACTCATGGCTAAACGCACCGCCAGCGCGGCCATCAGCCGCATGCCTGCCAAGGTGCAGGATGCCGTCAGCCGATGCCTGGCCGACGGGGGAACGTGGCGTGATGTTGCTGCCTTGTGTGACGCCTCCGGCTATCCCGGCGTAACGCCGCAAAACGTCACTAACTACCGCAAGGGCGCACACCGGGAATGGCTGGCACGGCAAGAACGCCTTGCCCAAGCCCAGGCTGCTTACTCCTGGAAAATCGACCTGCTGAACAAATACAAGGAGGACGGCGGCCCGGCGGAAGCCGGGATCGCGGCGGCCATGGACATGCTGGAATCAGCCCTGGCGGAAATGGACGCCGAGGACATCAAGGGCCTGATTGCCGACAAGCCCGGCAAAATATTCGACCTCATGAAAATGCTGATCAACTTCCGCCGTGAGCTGGCCGACATTCGGCGGGAGGAACGCGAGGCCGCGGCGGCCGTGGAAGAAGGGAAGCCTGCCCAGGCCGGACTGACTGACGAAGACCTCGCCCGCATCGAAGAAGCCATGAACCTGCTTTGACCCATGAAATCCCGCCAATTCACTCCACTATTCCAAGCCCGCCGCTGTACTCTGGAGCGGGCAGTTGGCTATCGCCGCTGGCGGTTTATTTCTTATCGTGGCCGCCTATGGGGCTGGCCACGGAAAGAACTCCCCCTGACCAGTGCCGGAAAGTTTTTTATGGACAGCATTCTCGCGCGTCTCTCCCGTTTGAAATAGCCATAAATCTGCTTTAACCCATGAAATCCCGCATCATCAGACGCAAGGCGAAACTGCCGCGCAGCATGGTCTATCAGGCTGAATTCCTAGAGGACTCTGCCGACAACATTCTCGTGGAAAAAGGCCGCCAAATCGGCCTTTCGGAATACGCAGCCTTGAAGGCTGTCCGCTCCTGTGTGAAACGCGGGGCGCGGTGGGACTGGTGGGTGTGCAGCCGCGACCTGGGAGCGGCCAAGCAATTCATTGACGACTGCAAGAAATGGGCGGAAATTTATAACTTGGGAGCCGTTGCCCTGGGGGAAGAAATCATCGAAGGGGAGACGGTCTATACCATCACCTTTGCCACGGGCCGCACCATCCACGCCCTGTCCAGCAACGCGGACGTGCTGGCGGGCAAGCGCGGCAACGTCATCCTGGACGAATTTGCGCTCCACAAAGACCAGCAAAAACTGCTGAAGGTTTCCTCCGCTGTCACGCAGTGGGGCGGCCAGCGCATCATCATATCCACGCACCGCGGAAAGCAATCCGTCTTTGCTCTGATTGTCAATGACTGCATCAATAACGGCAATCCAATGGGGTGGAGCCACCACCGCATCACGATTGCGGACGCCGTGGACGCGGGTATTGTTGAGCGGATCAACGCCAAGACGGGTAAAAAAATGACCCGCGAAGCATTCATGAAATCCTGCCGCGCCAAATGCCTGACGGAATCTGATTATCTGGAAGAATACATGTGCGTGCCCCAGGACACGGCGGGCCAGCTCATCTCCTGGGACACCATCAGCGCATGCACCAACGACCGCTACGCCTCTGCCGCGGGCAATCTGGCCGCAGAAGAAGGCCCCATCGGCGTGGGAGTGGACGTGGCACGCCAGAGCGACAAACACTGTTATATTGCTCTGAAAGAATGGCACGACCGTTATGTGGTCCGGCTGGTGTACTACCATGAGGACCACTCCTGGGAAAGCCGAGACAAAAAACTTGACGAAATCACCGGAACCGCGGGCGTCAAGCTGGTGGCCATCGACCAGACAGGCCTCGGCGACAAATACGTGGATGACGCCCGGAGGCGGCGCAACGGTCACAAAATCCGCGGCATCACCTTTAATAACACATCCAAGGAAGAATTGGCATCCAACCTTGCCCGCGCCATGGAGGCCGGGAAAATCATCCTCCCCAATCATGACCTCCTCAAAGCCCATATTGCGGCCATTGAGAAGGGCTACACCAAGACGGGGCTGGTCTGCTACAACGCAGACCGGACGGACAGCGGCCACGCCGACCTCTTCTGGGCCTTGGCTTTGGCTCTGCACTCCCTGACGCTGAAAGCCGCCGAAGGGGTCTGGACCAGGGAAGCCCTGGACGGCGTGAGCATGGGCGGCTGCCGCGGAAAATACCGCCACCAACGAAGAACCTACACCCCTACAAGACGATGACCATCACACCTGAATTGAAACATGCCTCCGCGGTCCACGGCGGACCCCCTAAAAACGCGTTGTCCGCCAAGGACGGGGCAATGACCGTCAAGGAAATTCTGGCGCGCAAAAAAGCCTCCCAGCACCGAGGGTCGGTCTGGGACGGCATCGTGCTGCCCTCCGCCCGGTCAACCTGGCTCATGCCCTCTCTCTCCTGGGTTACTCCTGAATATGTGGAACGTGTTCTTACCGGGGCGCTCTCCGGGGAATCCCCGGAAGAGGAACACGCCTTGTACGAACTCATGATGCAGTCGTGGCCCCGCCTCGTCAAAAATGTGGTGGAGCTGAAAAACGCCGTCTGCGATCTGGTCTGGAACATCCAGAACCCGGAGAAGATGGACCTGCTCAACCATCTTGCGGAGCGGACCCGCGACGGCATGAAGGGCGACTACCGGGTGGACGGCCAGGGCTGGCGCGGCACGGTTGCCGGATTGCTGGACGGCTGGTTCACGGGTGTGACCGTCCGGGAAATCGACTGGGAAGTCCGGGGCTGCCGCCACATGCCCCAGGCATGGCTGCCGCGCCAGACGCGCCGTGTCCATCCCCGCTGGTACGGATGGACCGTGGAAACCGGGATGTTCGGCTTGCGATCCCCAGGAAGCGATACCCTGGGCAACATCCCGGAACATAAATTCCTGGTGGCAATCAACAATGTCGGCCTGGGCCATCCCAGCGGCGGAGCGTTGCTGCGATCCCTGGCGTGGTTCTGGTGTTGTGCCAACTTCAGCCGCGACTGGCTGTTGAGCTTTGCCCAGTTGTTTGGCCAGCCCATGCGCTGGGCGACCTACGACCCCAGCGACCCCAGCATCAAGGACCGTCTGGAAGAAATGATGGATCTGATGGGGAGCGCGGCCTGGGCGGTCGTGCCCCAGGGGGCCAATGTCGAGCTTAAGGAAGCGGGCAATAAGGGAACGGACAACCCGCAGCGCCAGTTGATTGACCTCGCGGACACGGCCTGCGATCTGCTGATCCTGGGCCAGACATTGACCTCGTCTCCGGGCGAAGCCGGGAGCCGCGCCCTGGGGGAAGTACACTACAACGTCCGCAGCGACATTATCAACGCCGCGGCCGCCTGGGTTGCGGAAATCTTCAACGAGCAACTGCTCCCCTCCGTCTATGCACTTAATACCGGGGATGCCGGGGAGGACTCCGTTTATCCTTACTACGCCCCAGGCAGCAAGACGACGAGCAATCCGGATGGAGTGGCAGCCCGTGTGAAAACATTGCTGGAGGCGGGCATACCGCTGAAAAAGGACTGGGTGCATGAAGTCACCGAAACACCGCAACCGGGGCCTGATGATGAAGTTTATACACGGCCTGACCCCGTCATGAGCGGGGCCATGATGGCCAAGGCGCTGGACCGCATGCCAGCCCAGGCACGGGAATACTACATGGGGAAACTACAGGAAGCCGCCAATGAGTGATTCACAAATAGACCACCTGCAGCGCCGCGTGCGCCAGCAACTGCCCTCCGTGCTGGACAACTGGCTGGGCAACGCCAGGACGGAACTTGAAAAGCTCACCAGGGCGGCGGCGGACGAAGCCGTCAGCGACGAGGACTTCCGCCGCCTCTTGGAAGATTTTGCCTCCGATCCCCTCCGGCTGGTGAAACTAATGGACCCGTCCGCCCTGGCCAGCGCCCTGGAGGATGCCATGGGCACGGCCATGGCCGTGGGGAAAACGGACGTGGAACGGCAATACAGGAAGACCACATGAGCCTCAACCTCCGATTGGTTCGGGATGACGTCACCCCGGACCTCATGCGCCTGCTGCGTAGCGTCCCGGCCGTCCGCAAGATTGCGGGCATGGCCATGCGTAACGCCCTGATTAGTCATTTCAGGGGCAAGAACGCCACGCCTAACCGCCTGGGCGGTGCCCGCACCAACTTCTGGCTGGCGGTGGCGAACGCTTGCAGCGCGCCGATCGTCACGGGCGGCAAGGTGGTGGTGAGCATACGGCATCCCCACGTGGCCACCCACGTGTACGGCGCGACCATCACCCCCAAAAAAGCCCGGATGCTGGCCATCCCGGTGGCGCCGGAGGGCCACGGAAAAAGCCCGCGCTCCATCAGCGGCCTGCGCTGTGTCTTTGACGGCCGCCGCCCAGTGGCGCTGGCCCTGGAGGGCAAGACTATCTACATCTTGAAAAAGTCCCAGCACATCCCCAGGGACCCGGATGCCCTGCCGCCGGACAGCAAGGTAAGTGCCGCCGTCGGCCGGGCGGTGGGCATTTGGCTGGACCGCCAAAAGGGTGCATCTTGAGCAATCAGGCCGCAGCGTCCGTGCCGCGGCCCGTGGTGTGTCAGGATGACGGCATGATCTTATACGCCAAGCATGCCTTTTATACGACCCTGGCCGGGACGGGTGACATCCAGTGGATGCCTCCCGGCAAGCACACGATCCACCCCAGCAATGACAAGGGCGAAGTTGTAGAACGAACCGTCCTGGTGGATGAAGCAGCCGCCGAAGCCGTGGAGGAATTGCGCCGCAAACTCCAAGAAGGTGCGGCGGACGGCCTGATGGATGAACCCTATATCGACTACGACCACCAGGACCACGATGCCGCCGGATGGGTCAAGCGCATCTACTGGGGAGGAAACGACCCCAAGACAGGAGGCATCCGCGCGGAAATCGAATGGACGCCGGAAGGCAAGGCCAAGGTGGAAGGTAAATCCTACCGCCGTTTTTCCCCCGTTTTTAAAGCGTCTGAACCTGATGAAGACGGCGTCTGCCGCATCATTGGGTCTGGCATCAACATGGGAGGGCTGGTCAATCGCGCCGCCTTCCAAACTATCGCCCCTCTTCTTGGCAAAGACGGCAATCCCGCCGTCTCCGTCAACCAAACCCAAACCGCAAAAACAACCATGAACGAAGAAGAAATCAAGGCGCTGCAAGCCCAGCTTGAAGCCCTGAAGACCGAAAACGAGGAATTGAAGAAATCCCTCGCCGACATGAAAGCCAGAGCGGCTGACGCCTCCGTGGAAAAAGCCTGTGAAGAAGGCCGTATCACCCCGGACCTGAAAGCCTCCTGGAAGGAGATGATCCTGGCCGATCCCAAGGCGGAAATCCTGCTGGCCAAGCTGCCCGTCAATCCTGTCTTTGCCCAGCAATACAAGACTGGCGACAACAAGGACGGCGGCGGCCCGAAACTGACCGGGGAAAAGCTGCTGGCCAAGCACGCCTCCATCACCGATCCAGCCGAACGCCTCGCCTTTTTCAGGGCGCACGAAAAAGAATTGATCGCCGCCCGCGGTTGATTCCGCCCACCGATTACCAACCACACACTATATATAATAAATATGGCAACATCCATTGATTCAAAACTGAACGATGACATCATCGTCACCAGGGGGCTGGAAGCCTTCAAGGCATCCCTGGCCCCTCTGGGAAAATTCTCCACCAACTATTCCAGGGAAGCCGTCAGCAAGGGCGCCTCTTTAAAAGTGCCCCTGATCGGCGGCATCGAAGCGTCGAATACGGAAAACGACTATGAAACGGAAACCGGAACAATGAGCGCCGTAACCGTCACCATGGACGGCTATGCCAAAGCGACCGTCGGACTAACCGACCGTCAATTCATGGAAAGCTCGGCAGCCTCCTTAAACATCTTTGCCGGGCAGATGGGGAATGCTGTCGCTGTCAAAGTAATTGAAGGGGTATTTTCAAAAATTACCAAGGCCAATTACCCCACCACACTGGCGGCAACGTCCGGCATGTCCATGATGGACCTGCTTACCCTGGCGCGCGCCAAATGCGGCGAGCTGAAAGTGCCGCTCTCCAATCGTGTTTATTTCCCCAGCGCATCCGCTTATACGGCTTTGGCCAAGGATGCCTCCGTTCAGGTGGCGTCCGCGTTGGCCTACGGAGGGACGGAGTACGTCCGGGACGGCCTCATTCCCCGCCTGCTGGGGTTTGACCTGATCGAATCAACCGTACTTCCGGCCAGCTCCGCCGCTCCCAATGGGTTTGTGGTGCATCCTTCTGCCCTGGCTGTCGCCACGCGGGCGGTTGTCCCCTCCGATACCAAGGGCTATCTGGACGCGCGGACTGTTACGGACCCGGACACGGGCATTACCATGTCCTACCGCCGCCACTATGCGTCCGGAGCGGGCAAGCACTTTCTAACATTCGAATGTTACTATGGTTCATCTGTCGGCATTAAAGAGGCCCTGATACTGATGCCCTCCATTCCGGCGTCCACCGGATCTTAATTCATCTACTGGCCCGGCGCTTGACGTGGCAATACGCCGCACCGGGCCATCCCCTTGTCATATATGAAAACCCTGCTCACTGAATCCGACTTGCTGGCAGCCATGCCCGCCCGGCAACTGGCCGACATTCGCGCCCAGGCTCCAGCCGGGGAAGATCCTGTCGTGGTCGTCATGATTCAGGCATGTGCCACGGTGGACGGCTACGTCGGCAACCGGGACATCCCGGCTGCTCTGGCCTCCAAACTGGCGCGTGATCTGGCCGTGTACGATCTGGCCAAGCTGCTGGACAAACCGACCGACGCCCAAAAGACCGCCTATGAAAACGCCTTGAAAACACTGGACGATGTGCGGTCCGGACGTTTTGCCGGATCATCAGGCGGTGACGGAGCGGGAAACATGGGCTGGGGGTCCAACCGCAAAATACGTTAATACCATGCTTACCGACACTCAATGGCTGCTCTCCGCCCTGGTCGCGGAAATTCAGGCTGCCGGAATTGCCGACACCGTCAAAACCTTCAACGGCGTGGACATCGAAGAGGCCATCCGCCAGCTCCACGCTTACCCTTACACTGCCGTGATCGTGATGCCTGACCTGCTCACCATGGATCACGACATTCAGGGAGGCGTTCCGGTCAAGGCGATCATCACGCGCAAGGTCAATCTGTTCATCGCCTCCGCCGCTTTCGGACGGCCGGGCGGCGACATGTCCACGGCCAACGCTATGGCAGACAAGTTGCTGGAGTTACTGACCTGGCACGAATTGGGACAATCCGGCCGCGTGCTGGTCAAGCCCGTGGCGGCTACGCCTCAGCAGATTGCCTTTGATTCCTCACCCTGCCGCGCCGTCTGGTCCATGCAGGTGGACGTCACCTGCATAGAAAACTCATTCTGACAAACTGCCAACCCACAAATCTATGGCTGAAAATACTTATATTATCAAAGGAAATGACATTGTCTTTGGCATCCCGAACGGAATGACTGTTCCGTGGGGTGTACTGACATCATTAAAACGCAAACCCTCCAATACTGTGGCTGAATTTACGGATGAATCCGGCGAAATCGGCACCCGTGTGTCTTATCAGACCAGGGAAACCTATACCCTGGAAGTGCTCCGCGGAGGTAAAAAGGGGGTGCTGGTCTCAACCCTGCCTGTGCCCGCCCTGGATGACATCGTACAGCTTAACGGCAAGTACATGATCATTTCCAGCCTGGACGATTCGTGCGCCCAGGGAGATGCCCAGAAATATACTATTGAATTAACCTATTATCCGGGAATCGACCTGTCCCCGGCAGAACCTTCTGATTTGGAAAATTAGTCATGACTCCCGCCGTTGCCAATCTTGCCCTGGCCAAGGGTACCGCCTATGACGTTGCCCTGGTCATCCAGGACGCTGCCGCCCAGCCTATTGATCTGGCCGGGATCACCCTGGAGGCCAGCATCAGAGCGGCCTCTGATGCTGCCCCTGTCGATTTGGCTGTCATCGTGACTGATGCAGCGGCCGGGTTGGCAACGGTACGCATCCCGCCCCAGCCCCTTGGCATGGGGGCATGGGAACTCTGGATGCAGGCCGCGCCGGAAACTCCAAGGGAACGTGCCCTGCGCGGCCTAGTCACCGTATCGGAAACCGTGGACCCCAGGGAGAAGGAAAATCCGTCCTCCCATCGCCTGATCGTACGGGTCAGCGACACTGTTTCTGTGATCGTGGATGCTGTGGATTTGGCGTGGTGGGCCTATATGCGCGCCGTCAAAGCCCAGTTAGAAACGGAATCGCTGGCCGCCACTTGGCCGCAGACGGTCAGTAATGGGGAACAGGCCGTCAACACGGCCAAAAATGACGCTCTTGACGCTCTCCAGGACAAGCAGGCCGATGCCGTGCTTGCTGTGGGGAGAGCACAAAAAACTGCTACGGATAAAATTGCCGGAGCGCAAAGTACCGCTGTTCAAGCCGTCCAGACAGCGCAGACGGAAGCGGTGGGAGCGGTCACACCACTTGTCCAGCGAGCCGAAACCGCCAAAGATGACATTGACCAGGCGGAGAGGCGTATCAATACGTCTGCTGATAATGCCGCAACATCTGCCACCAGTGCAGCCAACGCCGCCACGGCGGCCCAGCAGGCCCTTGAGGCCATGCCGCAGGTGGACGCCTCCGGCAACATGACGCTGGCCGGAGGTCTGGCGGCGGCGGGGGTCGTCAACGCCAACGGAGGCATCAACATCCCGCTTGCCGTGGGTGCGCCAACGGACACGGCGGCGGTTAATCGTTTTTTGGCTATGGGGCTGGCAGGAGCTGTGCAGGCGTTGATTCAGCCTCTGTACCTCAAAACCAGTTCCATGCCCGTAGTGGGGAGCGGCAGCACCTCTGTTCAATATGCCGGACTTTATGCAACCAGTTCAACGTCGGCAGCTTCCGGTTCTCCTGCACACAGTACGACCACGTTTACCTTTGAAGGGCCGCAGGGCCAGCATAATTACAGCTCTTTCGCGGGATTTTCGATACCGCTGTCCGGTTCAACAGCGTCCAAATTTACCTTTGGATTAGGCCGTGGATCAAAAACGGTAAGAGGCGGCCTGACGATGGATTCATTTTCCATGATTCCGGGCAATAATCTGGCCGTCAATTACGGAGAGATTATCGACATCACAACCACAGCGGTTCGTGATTCTGTCCGGGGAGGTTACGTGCTTAGAGTGCGGGAGATTTATTACGTCTCTTCCGGTGATTCATGGCAGGTGAAAACTACGGAAAGTTTTATTCCCGCAACTCAAAACCACCCATTTCCCGCCTGCCTCAACAGGCTCATTTTCATGCAGGAGGGGCTTTCAAGCATGTCGTCATACGAGGGGAAAGCGTCGCTTTATATTGAGCTGGGGGGAGGCCAGACAAACACCTTGTACAAGATAGCCGCCCTCAGAGGCGTTTCAGGATTCGAAGACGGCATGGGGTTCAGCACGTTGGTGGCGGATGTAGAAAATCCCAATTCCTGGACATCCTCGGTTCGCACGGGAGCAGGCAATCGCTACCTTTATGCCAATGGATTGATCAATCCAATGTACGCCGCATTGGAAGCAATGGCCGTCAATGCGATAGAGTCGGAGTCAACCGCTGATTTTGAAGATATTAACATACCTCTCTAATCATGAATAACGCAGAGATACAGATTCAGTTTCCGCAGCCTGGTAACTGGCAGGAATTCACCCTGACGCCCATTTATCATGACAAGGGCGGTTATAGACCTCCGACCCGCTTTACGCAGGACGAGATTCCAGCCGACCAAGCCCCGGCTATGGCCGCCGTCGTTGCCGCGCTGGTGGGGCTGGGTGAGGATTGGCAGGCCGTTCAGGTGTGGGCGCATCTAATGACGGCGACTGTCTATAATGAGGATGACCCGTATACCCCCATCGGGCGGAAGGATGAGGTTGCGCTGGATGTTGAGGCGGTTAATGAGCAAGGGGGGCGCCGGTTTTTCACCCCGTATCAATATCCGGAGTTCATCATTGATGACCCCGCCGCCGTGGCGTTTTTCAAGTTTTTCACGGCAGCATGATTTGCCAATCAGGCCGCGGCGTCCGTGCCGCGGCCTTTGTTGTGTCAGGATAGCTGCATGACCAATCCCGACAATACTTCCAACGTGATAGCCGCCACGGCCGCCTCTATTCCTGACGCCGTCAAAGATGCCTTTTCTGCTGGCGGCGTTCTCTCCCTGGGGGACGTTCTGCTGCTGGAATCCGCAGGTTGCCGCTTCATTGCTGCCGGAGCCGCTCCAACGTTCCGCGAGATGTCCACGGTCTACTGGCTCCTTGCCGATAAACAGGCTTTCCGGCTCGCTCTGGATTCCGGCAATTTTGATGCTGCATTGCAGGCATACGCCGACAAGTTGTCTCCCTCCGTCATTCCGGCGTCCGCCTCCAATATCAAGGGCATCCTGGCCCGCTCCTTTGCCCCGGCCAGCGGCGGGGGAAAAACGATGCCCACGCCGACAGTATAACGTGCAGCGGCGTGGGCTGGTGGCTTTCTCTGGTGGACCTGCTGGCCAGCGAATACGGCTGGCCGCTGGCCGACGTGCTGTCCACTCCATTGCCCCAGGCTCTGGTGTTGCGTGAGGCCATTGCCCAGCGCAACGGAGCCAAAGCCGAAGGACTGACTCTTCTGGAGCGGCAACTGCTGATCAATCTGCAATCATCATGAGTAAAGGTATTGACTACGGACTTGACCTTGACACTTCCGGATTCACCGGAGGCATTAGCGCCGCGCGAGCATCGCTGGGCGGCTTCCAGGCTTTCAGCGTGGGGGCTATGGCTGCCGTCGGCGCGGCCGTAACCGGGGCGGCGCTGGCTCTCAAAGGGCTGCAAGCCGTCTGGACGGAGGCACAGGCAGCCGTCGGAGAGGCTGCCAATCGTGAGACGATGCAGACTGCGTTCATTCCACTTCTTGGATCGGCCAAGGCCGCCAAAGATCGCATGGCTGAATTGGCTGATTTTGCGGCACATACTCCGTTCCAACTCCCAGAGGTGGCTACGGCTTCACGCACCCTTGAAACCCTGACGGACGGCGCGCTGTCCACAGGCCAAGGCTTAACGATGATTGGCGACGTGGCATCCGGTACTAATACGCCATTCGAGGAGTTGGCCGTGACTATTGGCCGCCTGTATTCCGGATTGGATTCCGGGCGTCCTGTGGGTGAGGCTATGCAGCGCCTCCAAGAGATTGGAGCAATCACTCCGGGAGTACGAGCTAAACTAGAAAAGCTCCAGGCGGAAGGCAAAAAAGGATCGGAGGTGTGGAGAGTAGCCGCGGAGGATTTGGCCCGGTTTTCCGGGGGGATGGAACTGCAAAGCCAGGCTTGGAATGGCAAGTTGTCCACCCTCAGTGATGCTTGGGCCGAGGTGCGTGCCCAATTCGGGGAGCCGATTATGGACGCCCTCAAGCCCCTGCTGGACGATGGCATCGGAACAATTGAAAGCATGGCCTCCAAGGCACGCGAAATCGGCGAAACGATTGCCTATGCCATGCGGTTCATGATCGAATCGTTTAAGCAGGGGGAAGCCTGGAACCTGGCAAAACTGGGGTTGACCCTGGCATTTCAGGAGAGTGTGAATTTCCTGTGGCGGGTGCTGATGGGAGTTTGTGAGGCTATCCCTCAATACCTTGTTCAGGCATTCAAGACGGGCGTCCAGATTTTAGATATTCTGACGGATGCTTCTTTCTGGTCCATAGTGGGTAATGCTTTTGTCGGCGTCATGAGAACAGCCGTCAATGGTATTCTGGCGTTATTGTCGGAGGGTATCGCCAACTTGATTGAGTACATCCCCGGCATGGGGAAGCAAGCCGCCTGGATGCACGGTCTTTCCCGCGAGTTTGAAAAGGACGCTGACCGAGGAGCCGCCCAGGTGGGAGGTGCTGCCAAGTCATTTATTGATTCCTACGGCGACCGTATTCTTAGACAGGTTGCTGATAACTTTTCCGCCCTGCAAGATGCCTTTTCCGAAGGTTTTTCTAATGCGGCGGATGTCATGGACACCTCCGGTATTAAGGCCGAGATGGCATCTATCAGCGACCGCATCACGGGGGCGTTGGAAAAACAGGATGCCGCCCGGAAGGCCAAGGAAGAAGAGGACGCCGCCAAGAGCAAGCCCAGGCGGCAAAAGACTGAGGACGACGCGCCAAAAATCAAAGTCAACTGGGAAACCGTGCTGGCCGGGTCCCTGGCTAAGGTGGGCGGCGGCGGATATGGCCGCATGATGCTTTCCGCCGAAAACGTCCCGCAAAAACAGCTCGCAGAGCAGAAGAAGACCAATGAACTGCTCAATAAACTGCTGCAAAAACAGGACGGCTCCCTGGCCGTGTTAGGATAAAATGGACAACGATATTTTAGGAAATCTCCCGTCAGGCGTGCTGACCTGGTGGAAACCCTCCCAATACCGGGAGACTTACAGCAACAAGACCCTCACCCTGTTTTTCATGTGTCCCCAGGGGGAGGGCCGCGGCCTGGTCCCCAAAATCCACTCCACCGAGTACGGATTGCCCCTGACGGAAATCAGCATCGAAACACACGAGAGCAACAAGGTTGACTTCATCACCCTGACCTGTTCCAAGGACCGGGACGAGGATGACGACGACCCGGACAACCCCGACGACCCCGAAGGCCCCACCTATGAATTTGACGGGCGGGAATGTGAAATCACCGTTTCCCTGGTGGACGAACCCATCACGCAATGCAAGCTTTACAAATCCCAGGTGGACGCCCTGGACAATGCCACCCTTAAAGACCTGTGCGCCCTGATGGGCGGGCAGCTTGCCGACGAGCAGGGCGTTTCCCTTACTGACAAGCTCAACGGCAAAGTTCCTCCTTCCCTGCTTTCCAAGATTCTGCGGGGGCAAACCCATTACAAGGCAGCCTATACCCAATGCCGCCTGACCATTCCCGGCAAGGTGGATATTTCCGATTCCGGGAAAATTAGTTCCCGCGCCGGGTTGCCCAGTCTGCCGGACGGGCAAGTCTGGCTTTGCGGAGGCGGCGGACTGACGCGCCGCAATGGACGGACCGTCACGCAAATCACCTACGTTGGCGGCAACTGGGACCCGGAAATTTATAAATAGCATGTACAACCTCCCCAAAAAGAGCAAGGGCGCAGTTCTGACCGCCGAAAACTGGAATAACAGCGTGGAGGCCATCCAGGACGCGCTCAACAGGTCATCCGATTTTCAGACGATGCTTCCTTCCGTCCAGGCGGCCAGCCGCTGGACGGGTGGACGCTCTGTTGTTGACAAGGGGGGATTTTCCCTCCGCTCCCTGGTTAAAGAGGGGGAGGCGTGGAAAGCCTATTTCAACCCAGGCCGCGTGCTGGAAGTCCACGCGGGCGGGGCGCGGGTTATCGTCCCAAAAATGGGAGCCGACAAGATGGATTCTGTCCCTTATCCGGCCCTTGAGGCGGAGGCCGGGAAAAAAGTGTATCTGGACCTGGTGTGGGGCGACAACAGCCACGACTGCATCACGGCGGCCCGCCTGTCCACAGAAGAAACCCCGCCCGGCGGACGTTCCGCCAGACTCACGCTGGGCGAGTTCGTGTCGTCCGCCCAATCCTCCGGGTCCAGCGCGGACGACATCACCTACACCCCGTTTTTGACCGGGTGCATTACCTACGCCAGCGGCTCCCGCAACGAGGGCTGGCGCGTGCTGGCCGTCGCGGATGCGGAGGGCAAGCCGAAAGCCGCCTATCTGCGCCGCGGCAACATTTACGCGTTCGGCAAGCTCGTTTCCGAGGGCAGCATGAAATGGGAAAACGCCCCGGCAAAGGAGGGCGACATCTGGCTCAATGTCAAATTTGACGGGGACGGCAACTATAAGAGTTTTTCCCTGTCTAAATCCAGGGGGGAGGTGTCCCCCTTGCCCGCGGACGGCCTCAAGGACGGGGAAAAACCGGACAGCGCGTCCTATGCGTTCAAGCTGGCGACGATCAGCACGTGCGCGGAGCCGTTCCCGGAGGACGGCAACCCGGCTTCCTTTGTCAATGTGCGCCAGTTCGCCCTGGGGTCCGTGTTCTGCGACCTCGCCAAAAGCGAGGCCCAGGAGGGAACGCAGGAGGACGGCAACGAGGGATTCCGCGTGAAGGTGGAAAAAGGAAGTTCCGGCAACGTCACGGCGGTGAAAGTCCGGCCCGGACATGTCTATATCATGGGGCGGTTTTGCACGACGGCCCTTGAGGCCGGGGCGGACGGCTGGGTTACTCATTCCGCCACCTCCGGGCAAGTCTGGCTTGTCGTGCAATTTGACGAGTGGGGCGTTTTCGAGAGCGCCTCGTTGTCTTCTTCTCAACCCAGCGCCGCCACCCTTACCCCGTTCATCCTGTCCACGGAGGCAACGGGCATCCGCGGGCAATACGCTTTTCATCTGGCGGACGTGGAGGCGGACGGGACCGTCAAGCAGTACGCCCTGGGGGCGGTTTACTGCCTGTTCGACCCCGCCACCTTTTTCACCCCCGGCCCCGCCGAATAGATTTTTATGATAACAATATATATACTTACCTATGCAGGCAACGGCCCGGAGGCCGTGGAGTGCGTGGCGTGCGCCGGGCGGACGTTCCCGGAGGCCCGCGTCGTTGTCGCCGATGATTCCAACGCGCCCATGCCGGAGCCGTACCGGGACGCCTGTTCCTATGGCGCGGACATTGTGACGACGGACTTTGACCGCGGCCTCAACCTTAACGGCCCGGAGGCCGTCAGGGGGATTCTTTCCCTCCTGTCCCAGGATGCGGCGGATGATGATGTTGTCCTCAAGGTGGACCCGGACACAGCCCTGATTGGCCGCTCCTGGCTTCAGCCCATGCTGGACGATTCCTCCGTGCCTTTTACCGCGTGCGGGACCAGCCAGCAACCCGCCTACGGGTGCTGCTACGCCCTCCGGGGCCGCGTCGCCGCGGAGCTGGCCGCCGTCATGCAGGACGCGCCGCTTTCTCCCATTTGCCCGGAGGACAGGACGATAGGCCGCTACGTCCGGGACCATTATGACGGATGCAGGATGTTCTACCCGTGGTCGCCGGAGCGGTGGGACGGACTGTTCACCGCGTGGCGGTGGCAATGCCAGGGCAAGGCCCAGGTCGCCACCTACGCCCGCCGCTTTGACGTCGTGACGACGGGCAACCCCTGTTATTCCCCGTTCCCCGGCCTCGCCCGCGCCACGGTCATGTCCTGCCTCCGCCGCGCCGCCGCGGACCTTCCGCCAACCCTCCGCCGATACTGATGCGATGAGACATTCCACCAGGTAGTGCCACGTGACACTGCCCACTCCTGACCCTTTCAAATTTTCTGGTTTGACCCTTTCGGATAATTACCATTTCACCCTTTCGCCTATTTATGCTTGGTCACACCAGAAATGTGTCTTCCTTTTTGCATGGATTCTACAGTGGAGGGGAGAGGGCCCCTCATCCGGAAGAGGGGGATGCCTGCGTCCGGTTTGCTGCGGTTGGTGGCGCCAAAGCGCGAAAATCCGGTTAATGCACGCAATCCGGAAAGCCGCCCCGCCGGAAAATGCCGCGGACCTGTTCCGCCAGTTCCGCGGACGCTTCCGGGACGTCCTTCAAAGTATAGTCCAGCTTCAATTCATCCCATTTGAATCTCCCCAGCTGGTGGAAAGGGAGCACGTCCACGCGTTCCACGTTGCCCAGAAGCGCCGCATGGCGGGAGAGTTCCTCAATTTCTTCCAGATTGTCCGTAACGCCAGGTACCAGCACATACCTCAGCCACACGGGCTTGCGGAGGGAGGCCAGGCGTTCCGCAAACTCCAGTGTAGGGTGCAGTTCCCCGCCTGTCAGGGCGCGGTACCGTTTCGGATTCCATGCCTTGATATCCAGCAGGACCAGGTCCGTATCCGCCAGCATTTCTTCGCCCGCATTCACGCCCAGATGGCCGGAGGTGTCCAGGCAGGTGTGCATGCCCAGTTTCCGGCAGCCTTTCAGCACGGCACCGGCAAAATCCGGCTGGAAGAGGGGGTCCCCGCCGGAGAGGGTGACTCCGCCGCCCGCCGCCTGCAAAAAATCCCGGTAACGGGCTATTTCCTTGAGGACATCATCTGCGCTCCTGAGCCGGCCCCTCCGCACGTAGGAGGTATCCGGATTATGGCAGTAGCGGCAGCGCAGGCTGCAGCCGGACAGGAAAAGGACGAAGCGGATGCCGGGGCCGTCCACGGTGCCGCAGGATTCCACGGAATGAACCAAACCGGTGACGGAGCTTTCTCCGTCCGGATCATGGTTTTGTGGAAAAACCTGCGGCATCCGCTTGCAGTCCGGGTTAACGGGTGTGGAAAGTGCGGTTGATGACCTCCTGCTGCTGTTCCCGGGTCAGCTTGATGAAATTCACGGCATAGCCGGAAACGCGGATGGTAAGCTGCGGGTATTTTTCCGGGTGATCCATGGCGTCGAGAAGCGTTTCCCGTTCCAGTACGTTCACATTAATGTGGTGACCTGTAGCGGCAAAGTAGGCGTCCAGCAGGGAGACGAGCTTGACGCGGCGTTCACGTTCTTCCTTGCCCAGGGCCTGGGGAACGATGGAGAAGGTGTAGGAGATGCCGTCCAGGGAGTCGTCATAGGACAGCTTGGCTACGGAGAGCATGGAGGCCACGGCTCCGTTCCTGTCCCTTCCGTGCATGGGGTTGGCTCCGGGGGCGAACGGTTCCCCGGCTCGGCGGCCGTCCGGCGTGTTGCCCGTCTTTTTGCCGTACACCACGTTGGAGGTGATCGTCAGGATGGACTGGGTGGGCAGGGAATTGCGGTAAGTGTGGAGCCTGCGCAGTTTTTCCATGAAATTGCTGACCAGGCTGCATGCTATGTCGTCCACGCGCGGGTCATTGTTCCCGTAACAGGGGAATTCCCCTTCCGTCTTGAAGTCCACAATCAGCCCTTCTTCATTGCGGATGGCTTTTACGGTGGCATACTTGATGGCGGACAGGGAGTCCGCCGCCACGGAAAGCCCGGCGATTCCCGTAGCCATCGTGCGCAGAATTTCCGGATCATGCAGCGCCATTTCAATGCGTTCATAGCAGTATTTGTCGTGCATGTAGTGGATGATGTTCAGCGCGTCAATGTAAGTTTTGGCGAGCCAGTCCTGCATCTTGTCGTACAGGGCCATCACCTCATCATAGTTGAGAATTTCCTCCGTGTAGCGGGGGGAGGGCGGGGCCACCTGCTTGCCCTTGAGTTCATCCACGCCGCCGTTCAGGGCGTAGAGAAGGCACTTGGCGAGGTTGGCGCGCGCTCCGAAGAACTGCATCTGCTTGCCGATGCGCATGGCGGACACGCAGCATGCGATGCCGTAGTCGTCGCCCCAATGCGGGCGCATCAGGTCGTCGTTCTCGTATTGGACGGAGGACGTTTCAATGGAAACCTTGGCGCAGAAGCTTTTGAAGGCTTCCGGCAGGTTCCGGGACCACAGAACGGTCAGGTTCGGTTCCGGAGCCGGCCCCAGGTTGTACAGGGTCTGCAGCATGCGGAAAGAACTGCGGGTGACGAGGGTGCGCCCGTCCTCTCCCATGCCGCCGATGGATTCCGTCACCCAGGTGGGGTCTCCGGAGAACAGGTTATTGTAATCAGGCGTGCGGATGAAACGGACGATGCGCAGCTTCATCACGAACTGGTCGATGATTTCCTGAACTTCCTCTTCCGTGATGAGCCCCTGTTCCAGGTCGCGGGTGAAATAAATGTCGAAGAAAGTGGAAACGCGGCCCAGGGACATGGCCGCTCCGTTCTGTTCCTTCACGGCAGCCAGGTAGCCCAGGTACGTCCATTGCACGGCTTCGCGGGCGTTTGCGGCGGGGCGAGTGAGGTCGCAGCCGTAGGAGGCGCCCAGCTGGGCGAGTTCTTCCAGGGCGCGTATTTGTTCGCTCATTTCTTCGCGCAGACGGATCAGCTCATCCGTAAGGGGGGAATGTTCACGGTTTTTGAGGTCCTTGCGGCGTTCGGCAATCAGCTTATCCGTGCCGTACAGGGCCACCCGGCGGTAGTCCCCGATGATGCGGCCGCGGCCATAGGCGTCCGGAAGGCCGGTAATAATCCCGGCGGAACGGGCCGCCCGGATATCGGAAGTGTAGGCGTCGAAAACGCCTTCATTGTGCGTCTTGCGTATCTTTTTGAAAATGTCCGCGGTTTTCTCGCACATCTTGAACCCGTAGGATTCCAGGGCCTGTTGGGCCATGCGCAAGCCGCCAAAGGGCATCAGGGCCCGTTTCAGGGGGGCGTCCGTCTGGAGGCCTACGACCACTTCCAGTTCCTTGTCAATGTAGCCGGGCTTGTGGGATGTGATGGAGGATACCACTTCTTCATCAGCATCCAGCACGCCGCCGTTGTCTATTTCCCGTTTCAGCAGGACTTTCAGCTCGTCCCATAAACGAAGCGTGCGCTGGGAGGGGCCGGAAAGAAACTCTTCATTGCCGGAATAGGGCGTGTAGTTATGCTGGATGAAATCCCGTACGTCAATGGACTCCGTCCATGCTCCCGGCTTGAATCCCTGCCATTCCTGCGGAAGGGCGGTGGACTCCTTCAAGTCTTTTACTATGCTGATCATAAATAGAATGTAGTGAAGAAGACTGGAGAAAAACGTTCCGCAGCCCCTGAAAGGCTGGAAACGGCAAAACTCCGCGCCGCGTAATTATATCGTGAATTCCGGGGGACAACAAGGCTAATTCTTTGCGAAGAGAACGCGGGTGCGCTGGCTTTGGCATGTTTCACCTGTCTGTCCGTTGCGGAGCGGAAAATGAGGGGAACATGCGATTGCGGAAAAGTGACGGAAGATTATTTCTCTTTACTTTCCTAATCTCTATTGCAGTATCTCAACGCTTACCGTTATGAAATCTTATGCATGCCTTTGTTTATTGCTGGCGGGAGTTTTTTGCGTTGCTTGTTTCTCCGGTGCCTGTGCTGATGAATTGCCGCCCACGCTGAAGCCCCAGATGAACCCGCGGGCTGTGTATGACTGGAAAAAACGTCATGAAGCAGTGATGGAGCGGAACCGGACCGTCAAACCGGAATATGTCGTCTTTGGTGACAGCATTACCCACCGCTGGGGCGGCGAGCCTTCCGGGGACAACAGGGCTCTCGGAACAGGAAAAACCGCCTGGGATAGCCTGTTTTCTTCCCATGCGGTAACCAATATGGGGTTTGGTTCCGATTACGTGGATAATGCCTATTACCGCTTGCAGCTGGGAGAGCTGGACGGCATTTCTCCGCGGGTCATCATCGTGCTGCTGGGAACCAATAATCTTGGCGGGCGGAAGGATGCTCCCCGGGTCTGCGCAGACAATCTCAAGGCTTTTGTGAGCCTGGCGCGCCGGAAGTGCCCCTCTTCCAAAATCCTGTTGCTGGGCATTCTCCCCAGGGAGGAAAAAAAGCTGGCTCCCCTGATTAGGGAAACCAATAAAATGATATCCGGCCTGGCTGACGGAAACAGCGTGTTTTTCGCCAATCCCGGCGAGGAATTCCTGGGGGAGGACGGAGTGTCCCCAAAACCCGGGCTGCTGGAGGATGGGCTGCATCCCAGTGCCAGGGGGTACGACATACTGGGGAAGTCGTTGAGCGTATTGCTGAAGAAAATGGACGACAAGTACGGCAAGCTGCCCGCTCCCCGGTAGATGAATACGGGGGAGGGCGTTCCTGTTCCGGGAGAGGCCGGGGGATGGATGAAATGGAGCGCGCCTTGGAAGAGGCCGGACACGGTGCTCGCCTGGCCGTGGTTGCGGCAGGATTTGCCGGACGGGCAGTGGTCTTTTTTACTCTGCCGGCGGAAGTGACGCCTGCGATCTTGATGCACGGCAGAATTTGCTTAAACTGAAAACCGGTTTTACTTTTTGATTATGAATTTCCTCTCCTACATGCTCGCCATATTGCTGGGGAGTTCCAGTCTGGCGTTTTCTGCGCCTTCCATTCCGGCCTCCGCGTTGCCCGTTACCCTGAAGCCGGAGCCCCATCAGCGGGACCCGTATGATTGGAATGCCCGGCATGAAGCCGTTAAAAAAAGAAACCGGGCCGTCAAGCCTGAATACGTGATGATAGGGGACAGCATTACCCACCATTGGGGAGGGGAGCCTTCCGGGGACGGAAAAAATACGGGATCGGGTTCCTGGGAGAAATTATTCGGTCCGCATGCAGCGACGAATATGGGCTTTGGATTTGATTATGTGGATAATGCCTATTACCGTGTCCAAAACGGGGAGCTGGACGGCATTTCTCCGCGGGTCATCATCGTGCTGCTGGGGACCAATAATCTGGGACACCGCAAGGATACGCCGCAGGCATGTGCGGACAATATCAGGGCATTTGTCCGCCTAGTGCGCCGGAAGTGCCCCTCTTCCAAAATCCTGTTGCTGGGCGTTCTCCCACGGAAGGAGAAAAACCTGGCGGAACCGGTGAAGCAGACGAACAGACTGTTGGCGGGGCTGCATAACGGAAAGGACATTTTCTTTGCCGATCCGGGAAAGGCGCTTCTTTCCGCAGACGGTGCTTCTCCGCAGAATGAATTCATGAAGGATGTGGTGCATCCCAATGCCAGGGGGTACGAGGTTTTGGAAAAGGAACTGGCCGTACTCCTGAAAAAGCTTGATGCAAAATACCGGGGAGGGAAGCAGGCGGGAAAGCATTCCTGATGATCGTCTTCTGATGGAAGGTAGGATTCTGCTTGAAGGGAAAGCCCCGGTTGAGGAAAATATACGGCCTTTGATATTTAGTTTATGAAAAACCTGTTGTTTGCATTGTTGACCGGTTCCTTTTGTTGCTGTTATGCCCAACAGAAGGACGCACCCGTTCCGGAGCCTGAAGTTGTCGCCACTCCGCCGGCTGATGCGGGGCGCGGCCTTATCCGTGTGGACTCCCGTGAAATACGCCATTATTCCGGTACCCGCAAGGAACCGGATTACCTGGTCAGCAGGGATAACGGAAAAACATGGGAAATGAAGGCCGCTCCGGCTGGCTACCCTCCCAACTACGGTGGCATTCCCAAGGAATCTCCGGCTATTGTGCGCAACCCTTTGACCAGGGAATTCATTCGTGTGCAGCCTATCGGGGGCTTTGTATTTCTTTCCAGGGGTGGGCTGGACGGCAAGTGGCTTGCCGTCACGAATGACGGCAAACTGGAAGAAGACTGGAAAGACCCGGAAAAGAGGAAAAACCTGAAAAAACTGGGCGGCATCATGCGAACCCCCGTTTTTGTGAACAAGGGCCGCAGGGTGATCGTGCCGTTCCACAACATGGGCGGCGGCACCAAGTTCCATATTTCCGATGACGGGGGGCTGACCTGGCATGTATCCAGGAACGGTGTTACTTCCCCCAGACATGAAGCCAGGCCCCCCCACCAGGGCGTCAGATGGTTCAACAATGCCGTGGAAGCCACGGTTTTGGAAATGAAAGACGGTACGTTGTGGGCGCTTGCCCGCACCTCCCAGGACCAGGCGTGGCAGGCTTTTTCCAAGGATTACGGGGAAACGTGGAGCAAACCGGAGCCTTCCCGCTTTTTCGGCACCCTGACCATGAACACGTTGGGACGCCTGGATGACGGAACTATCGTTTCCCTGTGGACGAATACAATGGCTCTGCCTGAAAACGCCACAGCTGGCAACGGAACGTGGGAGGATGTATTCACCAACCGTGATTCCCACCACATTGCTATGTCCGGGGACGAGGGCAAAACCTGGTACGGGTTCCGGGAGATCATCCTGGACGAACACCGCAACCATTCCGGCTATGCTACGCTGGATGGTCCGGAAGACCGCGGCAAACACCAGAGCGAAATGGTGCAGCTGGACAAAAACCGCATCCTTATTTCCCTGGGGCAGCATAAAAACCACCGCCGCCTGGTTATTGTGGACCGCCGCTGGGTAGGGACCAAGACGCGTGCCACGCAGACGGGGAAAGATTTGGATTCCCAGTGGACCATTCACACTTATATCCCCCACAAAAAAGGCCATTGCAGTTATAACCGCAAGCCTTCCGCCGAGCTGGTTCAGGATCCGTCCGGGGGCACGAAGAAGGTGTTGCAAATCAAGCGTCTGGATGATCCCGAACTGGTCAATGAAAAATCCAATGTGGATTACCGGAACGGCGGAGCTACCTGGAACTTTCCGAACGGGACCACGGGGTTGGTCAAATTCCGCTTCCGTGTAGCGGACGGGGAGCAGGCGGATGATTCCGGCCTTCAGGTCTCTCTGACGGACCGGCTGTTCAATGCCTGTGATTCCACTACGAAGGATTATGCCCTGTTTACCTTCCCGATCAGGCTGAGACCTGCGCCCCATCTGTTGCTGGGGATGAAAAAAGTGCCTTTCTCGCCCGGCGCGTGGCATGAAATTTCCCTTCTTTGGCAGGGTGGGCAGGCCGTGGTGTCTCTGGACGGAAAGAAGGCCGGAACGTTGAAAATGGCTAATAAGTCCCCTAATGGAGTCAGTTATATCCATTTCATCAGCACCGGGTCCCAACCGGATGCCGGCATTCTGCTGGATACGGTGAATGCCCGGGTGAAGTAGGGATCGGCGGGATTCAATGGTTTTCCTTCTTCAGAAGCGGCGGAGCGCTTAATTCCGGCAGGTATTTCAGCACCATCTGGAGATGTTCGTTTGACCGGTTGCCTATCCTCTGGAGGGCTGTGCGTCCGTATTTGTCTTTCAGGGATGGGTTTGCGTGGTGGTCCAGCAGAAGACGCGCAATACCCAGTTTCAGCCGGTCCAGGGAATCGTCTCCCAGCAGCATGCCTCGGCAGCATGCCATGAGGGGAGTTTCTCCGGCGGCGTTTTGATGGTTGACGTCAGCTCCCTCTTTGATGAAGAGATTGACCAGATCCCTGATTTGAGGGAGGCAGGACACATCAATGAAAGCCAGCTGGCGGCACAGGTTCAGCAGGGCCGTGTCTCCCGCGGTTTCCGGCAGGGTGGTGGACGCGGGCATGGCCGCATTCACATCCGCTCCGTATTCCAGCAGAATATGTGCAATTTGCAGTGCGGCGTTCGGAGTGTTCAGGTTCAGGGAAAGAAGGGGCGGGGCCATTTCCCCGCGGAAATTGGGATCGTACCCGGCTTCGCAAAGCTTGCGGACCAGCAGGGGGTATCCGGCGGCCGCGGCCCATGTGAGCAGACTTGTTTTTTTACCTTTCAATTCAGGCTGGAGGGAAATATCCGCACCGCATTTCAGAAGAAACAGGGCTGCTTCCTCATAGGGTGCTCCTCCAATACCGGCCACACAGGTGATGACGAGGGGCGGCCAGCCCAGCGGCCCCGGTTTATTCACATCCGCACCGTATTGAATCAGGAGATTAAGGCAGGAGATCCTGTTATGCACCGGCAGGGGCGTGGAGTCGTCTATGCCTGGCTGGCAGGCGTAAGTCAGGGGGGTATTTCCCTGTTCGGAGTCCGGAATGGAGGGAAAGGCCTGTTGCGGCAGGATGATCTGAACGTTCGGGTCCGCATGGCGCTGTAAAAGGCGGTTCAGCAACTGCACTTCTCCGAGCCCGGCGGCGAGATGCAGCAGGGTTTCATGGGATGGAGTGATGCAGCGTCCGTCTGCGCTTTCCGCCGTGTCCCGTATCATCTGAAGCCGTTCCCTGATTTCGTCCTTCATATATTGGCGCATGGAAACTTCGGAAAACATGTGCCAGTCAATATGGCGTGAATTGAGGGAAAGCCCGCGGTAAATGAAACGTTCCGGGCTTCGATGGGCTGTGAAATTCGCTGCGGTAAGAATTTGTTCTTTTTCCGCTTTTGTCCAGATAGGGTTGAAATTCCATTCCGCGGGAGAAGAATCATTCCTGTTCAGCCAGAAAACGGCGAAAGCCGCGGCAAGAGAGGCAAAAAAGCTCAAAGCTCCAAGAAACCAGAGAGTTTTCTTTCTTAAAGTCATGTGTATCATAAGCAGGGGTACTGCGAAAGGCCATGATGCAGGAATCCATAACTCCGGGCAATGAAAAAATAGTATGAGCAAAGAATGCCCGGGGCAAACCATGTGGGAATTCGGGTGGCGGATTGCAAATTCGGATACAATTCAAATAATTGGAGTTAAATGATCCACGCCATAAACTCCATAATTTTTGTGAAGTCCGGCCCATGACACCATATTTTCCGTTTCCTTCGTAATTCTCTTTATCCACGAGCTTTTTTTCCCAGATGAAGAGGAAAAAATTCTCCTCCGAATTTGCAATTCGGTGTGATACGCTAAATATTGCGGATGTGCGGATGGTTTCAAATTATTTGCATTTGCCGCTGCTGCACTCACGGTAGAATGAAGGAAGCTGAAACTTATGGAAGAAATGGAGATTCTCCCGTAAAATGATGGAGAGAACTGTATCCTTGCTGCTGGCCTCCTGGTCTTTCCTTTCGCTGTCCGCTCCATGCTGTCTGAAGCCGCTCTTGCCCTGGAAGTAAGGATAAACGATGATTCTGGCAGCATTATGGATTCCGTCAAACTTATTGCGTCCGATATGGATGGGACGCTGCTTAATGGAAAGGGTGAATTGGACCCTGCGTTTTTTCCCTTGTTTAGGGAACTTGAGCTTCGCGGCATTCGTTTTGCAGCAGCAAGCGGCCGCCAGTATGACGGATTGCTCCGGACCTTTGCCCCCGTGGCGGACCGGATGCTGTTTATTGCCGAGAATGGCGCTTATGCGGCGGCGGGTAGAAAAGAATGGCTGCTTCTGGACATGGATCATGAAACGGTAGCCGGTTTGATTGCCGGGATCAGGCGCATTGAAGGAACCTGCATCGTCCTCGCAGGGCGGGATTCCGCATATATTGAGGACAAACAGCCGGAATTCGTCCGGGAGGCCCGCAAATATTACACACGCTGTCAAGAAGTGGGTGACCTGCTGGACGTGCGGGGGGACAAACTTTTGAAAATAGCAGTATATGACTTCCTGGGAGCCGGGGAAAACAGCTATCCCCGGCTGAAGCATTTGGAACATGGCTTCCAGGTGGCTGTCTCCGGAGAGAAATGGATGGATATCAGCCGGAAAGGGGCCAATAAGGGGGCCGCCCTGGAATTGATTCAGCGGAAACTGGGAGTTTCTCCGGAGGAGACGATGGTTTTCGGGGATCAGATGAATGACGCTCCAATGATGCGGCAGGCGCGTTTCAGTTATGCCATGGCGAATGCCGTGCCGGAAATCCGTTCCATGGCTGCATTTGAGGCCCCGTCCAATGAGGAAAACGGAGTGATGCAGGTGCTTGGAAAGATGTTGGACGCCCATTTTCCGCAGGAAAGGGCCGGGAATTGCAGGAAACCCCGTTTCTAATTGCCGTGTAATGGAATAAAATCAGGGTTATGTTGATGTTATTGTCAGATTTTTTTAATATGCTGGCGATGGCCGTGTTCGCTTGCATTGGCGGTGTTTTTCTGGGAATGGGCTTTCTGCTGCTTAAATTGGCGGGAATTTTTTTCGGAATATTGGCGGGGTGTATTATTCTGATGGAAGCGGCCGGAAAGTGGATTTCCCATTTGATGGGGGCGTGAGTCCGTTATTCCCGGCAATGAAGGGGATTCCTGTACGCTTTCCGTGAGGGGAGGGCTTTCTGATAGCTGGGCCATTGCCGACTGCTGTTGTTGCCGGTTCATTGCCGAATGCTGAAGTGGAAGGCTGCATCCTGCCTGGATTCTGCGTGTTAAAACCGGATAGCGGAGTTTTGTGATAAACAGACGTTTGCCGTAAGATGCCCTGGAAGACAGAGCCCCGCAGAAAGGAAGTCCCAGGGATGTGAAATGCCGGGCGTCCCCATGGAACGGACTGTTGCCTTTGTACTGTCTGACAGGGCAGGAGACGGAATTTTACCGGCCCTTCCGTCAGCATGAAAGCTGTTGTCCTTTTTAGTTTTGCTTTTCCGTAATGTCTGTGGTACACCCGTGCCAGACGTCATGAATCAGGAATTTTTTTCAGTGCTCGTGCAGGTGGCGGCCGCCCTGGGGCTGGCCGGCATGATCTTGTTGCTCAGTATCTTGATGGGCAAGCGTTCTTCCGTGCGTAAACCGGCGGACATTCCCTACGAATGCGGGATGATTCCCATGGGGGAAGGCGCCCCCATGTTCTCTGTAAAATTCTATATGGTGGCCATGCTCTTTGTCATTTTTGACTTGGAAGTGGTATTCCTCTACCCCTGGGCCGTCAATTTCCGGGACTATATTATGATGAATCCGGAATCGTTCACGGCCATGTGTATTTTCATTGGCATTTTGCTGGTGGCCTACCTGTATGCGCTGGGCAAGGGTGCCCTGAACTGGCACCACGATCCCCGTTGACCGTTTTTGTTCCCTTTTACCAACGCCGTGTTCCATGAAGGAATACGGCGTTTTTTATGTGAAAGAAAAATTGCCTTGGAAAATGGCGGGGGAGAAATATCCGTAAATCCTGTCCTTTTTCCGGATGCCTGTTTGCGTGTAAAATCTTATTGTACAAAAGATGATTTCTCTTGCCAGAAGAGGGGAATAGGGATAGCGTTTGCGCGATCAGGAAATTCATCATGAATGTGCCTCTTCCTAAAACGACGCAAGGTGTTTACCGTCTGTCGGTCAGTACCTTTTATTTTCTTCAGGGTTTGGTGTTCGCCAGTTGGGCATCCCGCATCCCGGACATCAAAAGTGCATTGGGGTTGAACGATGCCGACTTGGGGTCCGTTCTCTTTGCCGTCCCGGTGGGGCAGATGTCTGCCATGGCGCTATCCGGTTACCTGGTTGGCCGTTGCGGCAGCCGGAAAATACTGATGGCGGCATCCGTCTTTTATCCTGCCGTGCTTGTATGCCTGGGTATGGCGGGGTCTTTCTGGGAACTGGCGGCCGGGTTATTTTTCTTTGGGGTAGCCGCAAATCTGACGAATATATCCGTCAATACGCAGGGAGTGGGAGTGGAACGGCTGTACCAGTGCAGCATCATGGCCCGGTTCCACGGTTTATGGAGCCTGGCGGGTTTTTTCGGAGCTTTGCTGGGAGCTGCCATGGTGGACTGGCATATTTCTGCGGAAACGCATTTCATCGCCATTTTCCTGATATGCATGATTATTCTGGCCGTTTTTTCCCCCTCTCTTCTGCCGAGGGATGCCCGGCGTTCCTCCTCCCAGGGAGGCGGCATGTTCCGGAGCATGGATGCTTATGTACTGGTCATCGGGCTGATCGCCTTCGGAAGCATGGTGAGCGAAGGAACCATGTTTGACTGGAGCGGCGTGTACTTTGAAAGCGTGGTAAAACCCGGTCCGGGGCTGGTGCAGATGGGATACGTGGCATTCATGAGCACCATGGCCCTGGGGCGTTTTACGGCAGACCGCCTGGTGATGCGCTTCGGGCCTGTGCGGGTTCTGCGCGCCAGCGGCATCCTTATTGCCTCCGGATTGCTCGTCTCCGTCCTGTTCCCGATGCTGTGGTCCGCCACGCTGGGCTTTCTGCTGGTGGGTTTTGGCACCTCTTCCATTGTCCCGCTCTGCTACAGTATGGCCGGGAAATCCCGGAAAATGATTCCCAGCATGGCGCTGGCTTCCGTTTCTACCATCGGCTTTCTGGGGTTCCTGATGGGGCCGCCGGTCATTGGTCATATTGCCCATGCTTCCTCCCTCCGGTGGTCTTTCTCCCTGATTGCCCTGGTTGGACTGGGGACGGCATTCATTGCCCCTTTCCTCAAGAAATATAGGTAATCACTGTTAATGATATGCCTATATTGTGAAATGGTGCGCCTGGCAGGACTCGAACCTGTACGCCTTTCGGCACCAGATCCTAAGTCTGGCGCGTCTACCAATTTCGCCACAGGCGCAACGAATGGGCGGACGCACTCTGCCATACCAGGCTCTGGCGTTCAAGATTAAACAGGAGTTTTTCCTTTGACGCGCTTGTGGGAAGCACCTGTGGTGAGAAACCCATAGGAAAGTTAGCTGCCCTGTTGGGTGTCTGCTTTCTGGCGGCATTTTCCATTCATGGGCGGATGTCTGGTTCCCCAAAGGCACATTTACTCCGGATTAGAAAGGGGAGGCATTGAGTACGTCCTGGTTTGTCTGCCGGTAAAGGATGGAAAATCCTTGGTAGCTGATTCTGTGAAGGAGGTTCTGGAGAAAGGAAAGTTTTATCCCAAGCCGGTGTTGGCCGCTGGTGGTGGTTCCGGGGCGCAATGTTTCGCGTATGAGGAGTGCGATACTGATGCCAAACAACGAGGCGTGAAATTAAGAAGATTCTCGAGCCAGTTAAAGCAGTCCTGAACCGGAGGATGGAATATCCCGGATATTTTCCCGGGCAGGCTTATCCCATGATTTGTGCCGGAAAAGGAAATAGTTTCACGAACAGAAAGTCCAGCATTCCCAGGCACAGGGCGATGCAGACGGCTTTTTTAGGGGACAGGAGAGGCGTTGTTTTCAGCCAGGCGACGATGCCGGCATGAACCGCCAGAGAGATGCCCACAGACCACCAGAAGAACGGAATGCCCGTCATGGCGAAGAGGGCCGCCAGCGGGTAGGTGAATGCCAGAAAGAGTTTTATGACAGCTTCCCATTCATGCCCGCGTACCATCATCAGCTGCTTGGACAAAAGAGAGACATACAGGCAGGAAGGGACTACGACGCACAGGATGAGGGAAACAACCCCTTTTTTTGCATACCGTTCTTCCTGTGTGGGAATGTACATGCCGCATATACTGGGTCAGGAGGGGAAATTTGTCAAACATTGTCCTAGCCCGGCGGCGCGGGAGCAATATACTGACGGCACTGCGTATGTCGTCTTTTGAGTTGAATTCCTCCTTCAAGCCTTCCGGAGACCAGGAGCAGGCCATCGGCAAGCTGCTCAAGTCTCTGGAGGCGGGTAACAAGCACCAGGGGCTCCTGGGAGTGACCGGTAGCGGCAAGACATTCACCATGGCGAATTTGATTGCCCGGATGAACAGGCCCACGCTGGTGATTTCCCACAACAAGACGCTTGCCGCACAGCTTCATTCGGAGCTGAAGAGTTTTTTCCCGAATAACGCGGTGGATTACTACGTTTCCTATTTCGATTATTACCAGCCGGAGGCGTATATCGCCAGTTCCGACACCTACATTGAAAAGGATTCCGCCATTAATGACGAGTTGGACCGCCTGAGCCTGAATGCCATGAATTCCCTGATGACGCGGAGGGATGTGATTGTGGTGGCATCCGTTTCCTGCATTTACGGCCTGTCCACTCCGGAGGATTACAGGAACCTGACGCTGCGCATGCGCGAGGGGGATGTCATGGACCGGGACGTGTTTTTGAAGCATCTGGTGGAACGCCTGTTCGAGCGGCAGGATTTTGATTTTACCCGCGGCACGTTCCGCGTGCGCGGTGAGGTGGTGGAGGTGTTTCCCGCTTATTCGGAAGGTGAAGCAATCCGCGTAGAGTTTTTCGGCGACGAGGTGGAACGGGTTTCTTTGATTGACTCCGCCACCGGGCGTGTGAGGGAACGGCTTGGGAGCTACACTTTTTTCCCGGCCAAGCAGTATGTGGCCGCTCCGGAGAAACGGGCGGCGGCGTTAAAGGCTATCCGGGAAGAGCTGGAGGACCGCATAGGCTGGTTTGAGAAGCATGGGCGCCTGCTGGAAGCGCAGCGGCTTAAATTGCGCACGGATTATGATTTGGAACTGATTGAAGAGCTGGGTTTCTGCAAGGGGATTGAAAATTATTCCCGCCATTTGTCCGGCCGCCTGCCCGGAAGCGCCCCATCCACCCTGCTGGATTTCTTTCCCAAGGATTCATTGACCCTGATTGATGAAAGTCATGTGGCGGTGCCGCAGCTGGGAGGCATGTACGAGGGGGACCGAAGCCGCAAAAATATTCTGGTGGAGCATGGGTTCCGCCTGCCCAGCGCTCTGGATAACAGGCCTTTGAAATTCCATGAGTTTATGGAAAGGCAGAACCAGATTGTGTATGCTTCCGCTACTCCGGGGCCATTTGAACTGGTAAATTGCCGTGCGGATAATAAGACGTATATTCCCGTGCGCCGTGCCGCCAGATCCGGAGAAAAGGCTCCGGAAGGGTTCAAAGGAATTTTGTTTACCTCTCCCAAGGACATTCGCGTTGCTCCCAGCCCATCCACGGAACCGGTAGAAAAATTTGACCCAACCAGGCGTTCTACACCCCTGATTGTAGAGCAGATTATCCGGCCTACCGGGCTGCTGGAGCCGAAGATTACCATCCGTCCATTGAAAGGGCAGATTGACGAGACGATCGCCATGTGCAATGAACGTGTTGCCAAAAATGAACGCGTGCTGGTCACGACGCTGACCAAGAAGACGGCGGAAGATTTGACGGAGTACCTGAAAGGGGTAGGGTTGAAGGTGTCCTATATTCACGCGGATGTGGATGCGATTGAGCGTGTGGAGATTTTACGTGCTTTGAGAGCCAGGAAGATAGACGTTCTGGTAGGCATTAACCTGCTTAGGGAAGGGCTGGATTTGCCGGAGGTTTCCCTGGTGTGCATTTTGGATGCGGACAAGGAGGGGTTTTTGCGCAATGAGACGTCCCTGGTGCAGACGGCGGGCCGCGCCGCGCGGCATTTGAATGGAGAGTGCGTCTTGTTTGCGGATGTGATGACGGATTCCATCAAACGGCTGGTTGAGCTGACGGATTACCGCCGGGGTATTCAGGAAAAATACAACCGGGAACACGGTATTGTCCCCCAAACGGTGAGCCGTTCCGAACAGGGGCAGTTGAAGTTGTACGCAGAGGATGATGAAGAGTCCTTCCGCGTAGCGGAGGATGAAGCCGTGTATGGTCTGGAAGAGCGCGTTGCCAGGCTGGAGGCGGAAATGAAGGAGGCTGCTTCCCATTTGGAATTTGAACGCGCCGCCTTGATTCGGGATGAAATCAGGCAGATGCGCGGAGAATATGGAAAAGGCAGGGGATAATATCCGGCGTGATGAATTGGGGATGAGCTTTCTGGTAGGATGGCATGCTGTTTTTTCGTGATATTTGTCCATCTTATTCTTGCCCGTCATTTGACGGTGATTTGGATATTGGGTTTAACAGTTAATTGCTTAAAGAATTCTGCTGATGTGACGTCAGTGTTCCGGACCGGAGTCCGCTGTCAACGTGAAATATTCTAAGAAGGCCTTACACCGATGGGGAAGTATATGAAGGGCTCTTTGTTCCAGTCTTTTCTTATATATAAAAATTTCTCATGATAAGCACTTGCCGAAGTGGCAAAGGGTATGGCGGATGACAGAGGATTCCCAGGCTGGCAGCAGTAGCTGTCTGATTATCCTTTGCCGGTTATGTTCCCCATTTTATTTCTTGATGCAGCCGGCTGCGTCAAAGACGCCGGGCAATGTATGGTCAGGAGGGGCCCATTTGCCATCGTCTGAAGAAAAGATTTGCATAAAAAATACTTGCGTATTTGGAAAAAGTCTGTAATCTCCTCCCACCATGACCCGCAAAGGTGGTATCAATAAAACCCGCAAGGCAGTCGCCAAGCGTTTCAAGGTAACCGGCACGGGCAAGGTACTGCGCCGTAAACAGGGCAAGCGCCACATCCTCCAGAAGAAGTCCAGCAAGCGCAAGCGCCAGCTTGGCAAGGTGGCTCTGGTGGACGAGACGCAAGTCTGGGCAGTCAAGCAGAACCTGCCTTTCGCCTAAACCGCGGAAACGCTCGACTAATGCCGAGCTTTCCCCCCGCTGAACGGGGGGCCTTCATGCAGCCTTCTTCCGATGAGAAGATAAGAACAGGCGAGACTGCAGGGAGGTGAGGAAGAACAGTCTGTTCAAGATAGAAATAGAAATAAGCTATGCCACGTGCCACTAATGGACCGGCCTCTCGCAAGCGTCGTAAGCGCATTCTCTTGCGTGCCAAGGGTTTCCGCGGTTTCCGCAGCAAACTCTTCCGCTACGCCAAGGATGCTGTTTACAAGGCTTGGCAGTATGAATACCGCGACCGCAAGCGTCGGAAGGGACAATTCCGCCGTCTCTGGATCGCCCGTATTTCCGCTGCCGTCCGCGACCGCGGTCTGACCTATTCCCGCTTTATGGAAGGCTTGAAAGCCGCCAATATCGATTTGGACCGCAAGGTTCTTGCCGATTTGGCCGTCTCTGACGAAAAGGCTTTTGACGCTATCTTCGCTCAAGCGAAGAAGGCCATTGAAGCCAAGGATGGCGCCGCTCTCCGCGCCTGAATGTGCGGGAGTTTCCATCTGTTCAGTAAACGTTAACCGACAGCCTCCGGAAATAATTTTCCGGAGGCTGTTTTCATGTCCGGACATGGCAGTTCCGGCCGTTGGCATTTTCCTGTAAATGCCTTTATGGAGCAGGTGTTTGCACGTTCATCATTTAGTGCGCCAGCCAGCTTCTCTTATTGCAGCGTCGGTTTTCCCATGCCGGCTGGGAAAAATCCTGTTTCCGCCAGTGCGTATTTTTGTTAAGAACACAATGGCTCTTTAATCATTGCTTCCAATTCCGGAGGCATTTATTGCAAAGGCTGTTCAGGGGATTCGGACAGAAAAGCGGGCTGCGGCGTTTGATGCCCCGCCGGTTTTTTCTCCTGGTAGAAAAAAGGCGCTTTTATTCGTCCAGGTTCCGGGCCGGGATGATGCCGCCTCTCCCAGAGGCACCGCTCGAAAAAAGGGGACGCGGTCTTTTACTTGCGGCTTCAGAATTCCCGGAAGGTAAAGGCTGTTTTCTGGACTGTCAGGCACCTTTTGAAATCCATTTGGAATATCAGCATCCACTTTGTCATTAGGACATCTTTGAAGCTTGTTCACCGGAGAGGCCCGTGGTAACTTGGATGGCAAAAACTACCATGGATAGCATTCTTTCCGTCCTTGCCACCATCGCCATTATTTTCGGCGTGGTGATGTTGTTTAACTTCATGATTTTTATTCATGAACTTGGTCATTTTTTCGCTGCCTGCTGGCGTGGTCTGTATGTGGACAGGTTTCAAATCTGGTTTGGCCGTCCCATCTGGAAAAAAACGGTTAACGGCGTGCAGTGGGGGCTGGGGTGGATTCCGGCCGGAGGTTTTGTATCCCTGCCGCAGATGGCTCCTATGGAGGCCATTGAAGGACGTGCGGAGCTTCCCAAGGATTTGAAGCCGGTTACTCCCTTGGACAAGATTATCGTGGCCGCCGCCGGGCCTGCCGCTTCTTTTCTGCTGGCTGTGTTGTTTGCCGTGGCCGTCTGGATGGTGGGCAAGCCGGATGTGGAGATGGGCGTGACTACGGTCGGTTTTGTTGCTCCGGACAGCCCTGCGGCTCAGGCCGGCATTCTTCCCGGCGACAAGATTGTGAAAGTGGACGGCCATCCTGTGGACAAGTGGGCGGGCAATATGGAAGGCGTGCGGGAATTGATCATGCTGGGCGAGCATGACCGGGTGGTTTTTACGGTGCAGAGACCTGGACATGAAGGAGAGATGGAAATTTCCTGCGGATTCCGGATTCCGGAAACGTCCTGGTGGCAGCGCTCCGGCATGCGTCAGGTGGGGTTGATGCAGGCCATGCCCTGCGTGATTGGGGAAGTGATTCCCAATTCTCCTGCCGCCCTGGCCGGATTGAATCCGGGCGATGAGGTTACGGCCGCCAATGGAGAACGCCTCTGGAACCCTGCCGCACTGGATGTTCTGCTGAAGAAGAATGAACCGCTTTTGCTGGATGTGACGGACAGGGCCGGGGTTGCAAGGCAGGTGAATATTCAGGGGAAGCTTCCGGAGAATTGGCACAATGGTGCGGACGGTTCCCTGCTCAAGGGGGCCCAGCCTATTCTGGGCGTGAGCTGGGACCTGAGTTCCGTGGGCCGTGACGTTACCGTCCATCCTTCTCCGTGGGCGCAGATCAAGCAGAGTCTGAAATGGATGGGGGATACCCTGGCGAAGGTGGTGGCTCCCGGCAGCAGCGTGGGCGTGGAGCATCTTTCCGGACCTGTGGGAATTGCTAATCAGTTTTACAAGATGTTCTCTCTGGAGGAAGGGTGGAAGCTGGCCCTGTGGTTTTCCGTGGTGTTGAATGTAAACCTGGCGGTTCTGAATATTCTGCCTCTTCCGGTAGTGGATGGCGGCCATGTGGTCATGAATGCCATTGAATTGGTTTTCCGGCGTCCCCTGAATGTAAAAGTTCTGGAATTCGTCCAGTTCGGCTTTGTGTTCCTGCTGATGGGGTTCTTCCTGTTTGTGACGTTCAAGGATGTGGGGGATTTCTTTGGCAAGAAGCCGGACAAGCTGCCCACCCCGGTATTCAAGGCCGTCGCGGATTAGTTGCGGACGGCGTTTTTTATCCCGGCCTGTTCCATGAAGCAGTCACTGGCGGCGCGTTTCCTGTTCCGGGCGGTGGTGCTGGCGTTTCTTGTGTATGCCATGCTGCTTACCTGGTGGACTCCTTTCACTGGGGACAGCTTTATGCATTCCGTGTTCGGGGCGGACCACCGCCTTGCTTTTCAGCCCGTGCTGGAGCGGTGCTGGTGGTCATACATGCACTGGAATCCCCGGCTGGGAGAGTTCCTCGCTATTTTTACAGCTACGGCGGGAAAATGGCTTTTTCTGGCCCTCAATCCCTTCGTGCTCCTTTCCCTGGCGTTGATGATGTTTTTTCTGGCGCGGGGTAGAAAGGTCAATTCCGGAAACTGGCGGGATGTGCTGCTGTTTACCGTGGGAGCGCTTCTTTTGCTTACGTCTTCATCCAGGCCGGGGATCACGATGTTCTGGCTGTCCGGAGGGACCAATTACGCCTGGTCGGCCGCCATCTGGCTGGGTTTCCTGTGCCTGTACCGCTCCTTATGGGCTGGAACTTCCCGGATTAGGGACACTCCTTTTTCCTGGCTCTGGATAGGCGTCATGGCTTTTGCCGCCGGCATGACGAATGAGAACCAGATTCCCGCTTCCCTGGGCATGCTGTTCGTGTACTGGTTTTACGCCCGCTGCCGGGGAATGGTTCTCCCCCGCTGGTTTTTCATTGGCTGGGGATTCCATGCGCTGGGAGGGGCCTTTCTTCTGCTGGCTCCGGGCAATGCGGCCCGCCTTCATTCGGAGACGGCGGGCGGCGCAGCCGTTCTCCATTCCTGGGGGGAGCGTTTCAGTGCCATTCCGGAATTGGTAAATGCCTTTTATGAATTCATGCCGATTCCTAAAATTTTGCTGGCCGTTGCCGCTGCCGCTCTGATCCTGCTGACTGTGGAAGCGGGGATAAACGTCTGGCGGGGGAAGGCCGGGCGGCGTATGTGCGTCTCCCTGCTGTTTATTCTGGTGGCTCATGCCATGGCAATCAGCTTTTTTATACGCGTGATTCCGGCATGGCACGCCATGTTTTCCGCCACGGTATTGATGATGACGGGAATTCTGGGATTGTACGGGGTATGGATGGATGCCGTGCGAAGGCGGTGGCTCCCATTCTGCGTGCTGCTGGCTGCGGCTGGTCCGGCCCTGTGGGTATGCTCCGGATATCTGGATGCTTTTCCCCGTATCCACCGCCAGTGCGAGGAACGGAAAATGTTCATCCGCCATGAATTGGAACAAGGCAAGAAAAACATTACGGTTCCTCCTTATGATTCCGTTCCTTTGGCCCCTTATGTTTCCGTTATGTGGCGCATGAGCAGCGGGGATCCGGATGAATTTATCAATCGTTCCGTAGCCCGGTATTTGGGGATTGAAAGCATCCGGGTGGCTGTTCCGGAACCGTGACGGCTTTATTCTGGCCGTTTCACAAATCCTTTCCGTTTTTTTATTTGAATGCGGGCAAATGTCCGCGGATCAACAATCCGGTGTCAATGGCAAATCATGAAAACTTAATCATGTATTACGTTTATTTTTTTGGGATAAATCATCTTCCATCAATATGATAGAAATATATAACATATTTAATATGAATAAAATATGTTTTTATTAAGACAGCTTGACATTCACCGGATTGTTGATCCGGTTTACTTCGTTTTGCCATGAAGAAATCCTTGTTGTCTTTAGCTTTAATCTCAAGTACCTTGCTTGCCGTAGAGGCGGCAACGGTGCAAATTGATTTCGGACGCAGTGACGCCACGACGGACGGCGTGCTCAATATGAATTATGATAGTGCCTCCGCCGCTTTGGGCAGCATGCCGGGAAGCGTTTCTTTGGCATGGAGTACGGCAGAATGGCCTGTAGGGGATAACGGCCATACCACCACCAAGACAGTTGAGGAAGAAGCCGATTGGAAAAATCCTTTCAACGGCAGCATGCCTTTCAGCTTGGGGGACACTTTTCGTGACGGTCTTTTAACGCAGACGGCCGACGGGTCCGGTTCTTTCACCGTAACGTTCAGCGGTCTTGCCGCCGGGGAGTATGCCTTGTCCATCTTTGGAGGTTTCACAGGCAAGGATGTATTTGCCGGTCAAACCTGGACGATCGGAAACGCCGATGCTTCCAATGCCGTCTGGACAAGCTTCGGTACAGACGCCAACGGGGACTGGGCCGAAATTTCTTCCGTGACGGGTGATAATTCCGGAGTCCTTACTCCGGCGAACGCTTCCACTTCCAGCGCTACTGCCAATAAAGGGCTTTATGCTACGGTAGAGAATGTCGTGGTAGGGGAAGACGGGACGCTTACCCTTACGATTCAGGGGGATGGAAGCAAGGGGTACGGCCTTACAGCCCTTAATTACCTTTCCCTGACGCAGGTTCCGGAACCCGCTACGGCAGCATTGAGCCTGCTGGGCGCTGCTGCCCTGTTCCTGCGCCGCCGCAGGGACTGACCGGAAAGAACAGACCTTTGTTATCAACGCCGTTCCGTAATTCACGCGGAGCGGTTTTTTTATTTGGCGTTTTTCCTTTTCCTGTCTATACAGCAGGTCGTTTCTATCTCGGCCTGTTGGCCGGAGCAATGCCTGCCCCATTCCGGAGAAGAGCTGGAATTGGAATGAGGCGCGGGAAAAAGCGGGAAAACGGACTTGTCCGGGAATAGGGGGTTATTGAATGGGGATGGTTTCCTTCAAGCAGGTGGAGACGATGGTGCGCGTAATGCGTTCCAGCGGTATTCCGGTAATTCTGGACACGATGCGGGCGTAAGCGTTCAATTGGTTTGCATGGCGCTCGCGCAGTTGCTCAGGGGTATCGGCATGGTCCGTCTTGAAGTCCACGATGCGGGCGCCGCCTCCATCAAGAATCAGCCTGTCAATGATGCCGGAAATCCAGTTATTCCCGTCAATGGCTTCAATACGCTGTTCCTTCATGATGCGCGCCGTTTCCGGAGGCGTGAAAAGTTCGCGGATGGATGGGATTTCCATGCACTCCGCTACGATGCGTTCCGCCTCCGTGGCAGGGTGGAGAGCCCATGCCGGTTTGTTTTCATCATCCCAGCGGGTAATCCGTTCAAACACGGCATGGACGGCGGAACCAAGCGCGGCGGCTTTCCCTGCGCCCGCGTGTTTTTCTCCCTGAAGCGGGGAGGCTTCCTCCGACAGGCCGGAAGGGGATATCCGTTCTCTGGCCAACGGTTTTTGCGGAGGCCATTCCAGCGCGTTTTTCTCCGCGCGTTTTTGTATGCTTTCCGGGAATTCCTCATACCACCCGTCAAGACCGCGGGAGTACAGGCATGACGCTCCGGATTCCGGAAGTATGTCTTCCATTCCCCGGTTGAGGGGCCGGATAGAGGAACGGACTACTTTCCACATGGAATCTGCCTCCGTTTCTTCCTTGTCTTCCCGGTACGGGAGGATAACGTAGGTAGCCCGCTTGGCCCGGGTAAGCGCCACATACAGCTTGCAAAATCCGTCGAATTGCTGCCGGGCGCGCCATTCCCCGTAAAGTTCCCGGAATTGCGGGATATTCATATAGACATGCCGGGAGGGGGCCAGGACAATGCCTTCCACACCGCCCTCCCCGTTTTTTTTGATAAAATGGGTCAGATGCCTTCCGTCCGCAAAAGGTGTATCCCTGCCGATCTGGGGCAGGATGACAATGTCAAATCCCAGCCCTTTGGATTTGTGGATGGTCATGATGCGGACAATTCCCGCGGCGGGGTCTTCCCGGCGGGTCAGGTCTTCCATGCGCCTGATCCATTCATCCAGGGAAACGCCTTGTTCGTCCACCTGTTCCGCCTCATTCTGCCAGACGGCCAGGCGGTCGCGGTGGAAGTCCGTCAGTTCCGCCCCTCCCCGGAGCAGGCGCTGTTCCAGTTCCTCCATGACGGCGGCGTAACCGTCCCGTTCCAGCAGGATGTGCCATTCCTTCCACCCCATGCTTTCCGGGCCTCCCTGCGTGATGAGGGGCCGGAGAGGGGAGTGGGTGAGCAGGCCGACGACAAAGGGGTCTCCCGGCATCAGCAGCCAGCGGAAGAAGTACAGCAGGTTTTTTCCCAGCGGAGAGTCTACACCTACCGGAACGTCGTCACAGACTTCTGCGGGGATGCCGTGGTCCGTCAGCCAGCCCTTGATGACAAGAGCCTGGTTTTTCGTACTGACCAGTATCGCTGTTTCCAGGCCGCGGCGCAGGGCACCTGTACGCTCCAGAATATCGGCCGCCGCCTGGCATACCAGGTCGTTGTTGGCGGAGACGTTTTCCGCCTTGGGCGCCTGCCAGATTTGGGAGGTGCCGGGACGGCCTTCCAGATGGGGGGCGCACCGGTGCGTCGGATATTCTCCCCACTGTTCCAGGGCGGCGGGTTCGCACCCGGGCGCTGTCCGGGCATAGTCGCAAATATCGTTGACCAGATCCAACACAGGCTGGACAGAACGGTAGGAAGTGGACATGCCGCGTTGTTCCAGTTGAAGCTGTGAAGAAACGGAGCGGAAAAGCTCCGGGTCTCCGCCGCGCCATTGGTACACGCTTTGCTTGATGTCCCCCACCACGAAAATGCTGCTTTCATTTCCGGTCTTGGATTCCGCCAGATCATCCAGAAAAGGCTTGATGACGCGCCACTGGGGCTGGGACGTATCCTGGAATTCATCCAGCATCCAATGGTCATAACGGCAGTACATTCGGTATTGCAGGTCCCGTTTGAGTTCCGGCGTCATGGTGCCCCCTCCCAGCATGCGCGTAACGTCGTGGAACAGGAATCTCCCCCTGTTGCGGACCAGGGAGGAATATTTGCTCTCAAACAGGAGCATCAGCCCGTGCGTGGCGCGGGTTCGGCGCAGCGTGTGCAGGGTTTCCATGCGAAGCCAGCTTTGGATGAGTTCTTCCAGAGCAGGCGTCCAGAAATCCCGGAATTTTTCCCGCGCCTCTTCCACGGTAATAGCCCAGGCGGAACCGCCCTCTGTACGGAAGCGCACGCGGCCCAGCCTGGCGTATTGGGAAAATCCGTTCAGGAAGCGCAGGAACAGTTCTTTGTTTTTTACGCCGTTTTTCCCTTCCGGCGCAGGAGTTTGCTGAACCTGGAAAATCAGGGAATGAAGGACGGAATCAAATTGTTCCAGAGAGACGGGAGGCGTCAGCTCCTCCGGTGTGAAGCCCAGCGTGACGGGGTTTCCCCACATCCCGGCATCCGGCACATCCAGAAAAAGTTCGTGATAGGTGCCCAGGCGGCGCATCATGGATTTCTCCGCGTCTGCGGCTTCCGCGTCAGAATCCGCCCCGGAAAGGAAAGCGTCTTCAAAATCCTTCCTTCGCTCCCTGTTTACGGAGCATTCCCGGTACAGGGAGAGCAGGGCTTCACGGCGCGCCAGTTTCTCTGCCGTGGGGTCAATCATACTGAAGCCGCTGACTCCCAGCTCAAAGGTACTGGCGGAGGCAATTTGGGCAAACAGGCTGTCAATGGTGCAGAGGTTGAGTCGCGCCAAATTCTGTACCAGGATGTGCAGTAAATGGAGGAAGCGTTCCCGATGCAGGTTTTCCTCCTTCCATGCCTCCGGAGCGCCGGGCCAGAGACCGGGCTCTCCGTCCGTTCCCTTGATAACCGCCCAGAGCCGTTCTTTCAGCCGCGCCGCGCCTGCCTCATCCGTGGCCCCCGCGGCCAGGTCTGTCAGAATGCGGTCCTTGAATTCTCCCGCCGCTTTTCGGGTGAACGTAATGGCGATGAGGCGTTCGGGGTGGTTGCCGCTGTTCAGAGCCAGCAACCCCAGGAAACGCAGGGAGAGCTGGTAGGTTTTTCCCGTTCCGGCGGAAGCGGAGATCAGCATGTTGGTCAGGGGCGGCATCTTAGAAAGGCAGGTGGGGGGTGAGGCGGAGGCCCAGCAGATCCTGCAGGCTTTCCCTCCGGGAAGTCATCAGGTCCTTGAATACGTCATAAGAGGGCGGTGTCCAGCCCAGTTCCTCCGCAGTGATGAGACCGCGTCCTTCATGAAGAAGTTTCATCAGCTCCACCGTCCAGGAACAGGCGCTGTCCAGCGCGCATTCCTCATATCCGGGCATGGTGTCGTGGAGGGTGTCCCAGGAGGAGATTCCGATGTCCATGGGATTGGCGGGGAGGGCGTAATAAGCCGCAGAGGGATGCCCCCCGTAGGTTTCCGAGGCCCACAGCACATAAACGGGTAGCTGCAGGTCTTTCCAGCGCGCGTGCGCCAGCTTCCCGTTTTTCAGGCGTTTGGTGTAGGGATGCAGGGCTGGGGAAAGCAGGGGCAGGGCGTCCGGCCGTCCGAGCGGTTCCAGATGCTTTTTTTCACAGGAGGAGGCCGCTCCCGTTTTGTAGTCAATGACCCGTATGCGCCCGTCCGCATGGCGGTCAATGCGGTCAATGCGGAATTTCATGGGGAAGCCGCCCAGTATCCAGTTTTCTACCTGGTGCTCAAAGGCAATGCAGGACCATCCTTCCTGAAGGGCCTGCAAATGCTGAACGGCGTAAACGGAAAGCCTCTGTTCCATGGAGCGTTTTTGCAGCAGCAGGGGCATGAGGGGGGAGGGGCCGTATTGTTTCCGGAAGGTTTGTTCCAGTATTTCCGTGATAGCGTCCTGAAAGGAGGCTGCGTTCATGCCGTCTTTCAGGACGGCGTGTTCCCGGCAGAAACATTCCAGCACGTCGTGCAGCATGGTGCCCAGTTCGTTGACGGCCATGTCCTCTTTGTCCGGCAGGAATTCTTCCTCATTCATGTGCAGCGCCTCCCGAATCCAGAAGCGCATGGGGCAGGCCAGGAACCTTTTGAGGACGGAGGGGGAAAAGGCCAGCCCTCTTTCCTTCCACGGGTTTTTGTAACCGGGCGCCATCGCGCCGATGTCCTCAGCGGTCTTCCAGCCTTCCGCGGGTTGAAGATGCCAGTTTCCGCGTTGGTAGGGCAGGGGAGCGGGCACATCGCTGATTTCCTGGAAAAGCCGTTCTACGCGGTGCGGCAGCTCCGCCTCCGGGCAGCGCATGAGCAGGGAGGAAGGGGTCAGAGGATCGTTCCTGCTGCTGGTCCGGGAGAGAAGGACGGTGAGACTGCCTTCCCGTTCGCGGGAATGGAGCAGGGCGGTCAGCAGAAAACTGTCCCGGGCTTTTTTCCGGTTAAAGGAATCAATGCCCAGGGTTTCCCGCAGTTCCTCCGGCATAAACTGGTCGGAAACGCCTCCTTCCGGTACGGTCCCTTCGTTTAGTCCCGTGAGAATGAGGTTTTTTTCCGGGCGGAAGTGAACTTCCATCCAGCCCAGGGAATCCAGCGCCGCATGAGCTTTTCTCCTGTTTCTGACGCGCAGCGGCTGGAGGCATTTCATCAGGAGCAGGAGAGCCGTCTCCGGGCTGGAAAACGCGGTGGAGCGCTGTTGCAGACGCATGAGCCCGGAAAGGCAGGAATGGAACATTTCCATGGCTTCCGTCTCCGGGCCATAGATGGTTGCCAAAGCCGGGAACCATTCCATCAGCCGTTCCCCCAGCATTCCCGGTTCCGCCATCCGGTTCCGCCATTCCAGAATGGCCTGGATGGAAGGAAAGGCGCCGGGATAAGCCTCTTTCAGCCTGGAAAGCAGGTATTCTTCCGTTTCCGGAAGGAATTTCTGCTGGATTTTGTCCAGCGCGGCGCAGCAACCCTGCTGGCCTTTTATTCCCAGGGAGGCGCAGAGCAGGGAGGAGCGCGCCAGGGAATAGACGGGGCGCGCCGTCCCCTTTTCTTCCAGTGCCCGCCGAAGGTTGCGGAGCAGGTCCATGACACCGCTTCCGGCAAAAGGCTTCCCTTCCGGATTGTGGAGGCCCCAGCCGTATTGGCGAAGGGCTGCGTCCAGGGCGACGTTCATGTCAGGATCGCAAACGCCCAGGGCGATGTCCGGCGTTCCTCCTTCCGCTGTGCGGGCGATGATGCGGCACGTTTCTTCAGCCAGCCGCGCCGGGTTGGCCGCAATTCTGATTTGACCGTCGCGGATTGGGATGGGGCGCCGGGACCACTCTTCCGGCAGAGGGCATCCCCAGGAATCAAAGGAGGCGGCTTCTTCTTCCGGCGCATGTATCCATATCTGGACGGGTACGCCATTTCTTTCCGCATGCTGGAGGGCATGGCGCAGGGGGGGCGGCACCTCCGCTGTGCAGGCCAGAATAATGTTTCCACCTGTTTCCCTCAGGGAATTCAGCAGCCGGGGCGGGGCTTCCGCCTTCATGGCGGTCCTGTCTTCAAGCTTCCAGCTTTCCAGTTGTTGCGTGCATTGTCCCTCCAGCCTTTCCATGTCCTTCCAGCGTTCGTCTCTGCCCGCACAGGCATGGTGGGCCATGATGCAGGAGACGCCCTGGTTCGCCATGGCGTGCCTCAGGTTTTGCAGGCTGCCGGCCATTTCCAGCATGCTGGAAAAATCCTCCGGCATGGTGCGTGGAAACAGGCGGGGATAAAGGCGGTGAGGCGTTTTCCCCAGGGCCAGGAGCCACCCGGCCAGTTCTTCCGGAGCGGACGCCGTTTCTTCCTTTTCTTCCATCCGGGGGAACTGGTCTGCCGGAATGACCTGGGGAGCAAAGATTGCCTGTGTACGGGAAATGGAGGCAAGGTATTCCCTCAGCTGCCTTCCGGATTCCCGTGTGGGAACCAGCACCAGATGCCGATGGAAGCCATTTCCCAGGGAAAGCAGGCGTTCCGCCACAGCACGGCAGGCCGGTTTGTCCCAGGATAGAAAGAATCGGTTCATGGCAGGGAAGCAGGATTCCCCGGAAAGGGGGAAAGCGGAAAATTACCTGGGAATGCTACATCAGGATGGCGGGATTTCCCATCTATTTTTTTCATTATTGCCGGGGCGGCGCATGGCGTGCCGTGAGGTGAGTCGGCATTGGGCCGCATGTTGGCGGCGAAGAGAGGAATTATTTTGCCTTTCCGGCAGGGTGTGGAGGCGGAAATTCGGAGGAATGGCGTGTTTATTGTTCCTGGACGGCCCGTTTTCCCCTGGTTCCGGTGACCAGAAGCACACCTGTGAAGACCAGCAGGACGGAGAGGACTTTCATCCATCCGAAGTGGTCCATGCCCCACATCACCGCTACGGATGATGCGATCACCGGCTGGCAGTAATTGTACATGCTGACGGCGGTGGGTTTCAGCCTCTGCTGGGCGAAAGACAGGCAGATATAGCTGACAAAGGTAGCCAGAGCCACCACATAGGCAATGCCCAGCCATGTTTGTACGGGCAGGGCGGAATAATGGATGGAACCCACTTCCCGGAAGGTGAAGGGGAGGCAGGCGGCTGCGGCATACGTAAACATCCATTTCAGCAGGGTGACGGGAGAGTATCTGCCAATCAGGTTCTTAAAGAAAACAAAGTAAACGGCTACGCTGCACTGGGAAGCCAGGCAGAGAATGTCCCCCAGCAGGTTGTTGTCTCCCGGGAGGGCCGCCGCATGCGCACCGCTGCCGGAAATTAGCAGCATGGCTCCGATGGCGCTGGCGCAGACCCCGATGATTTTTTTCCCCGTGACCATTTCCCGGAGGACGAACGCCGCCAGAATCATGGTCAATACCGGTGTAATGGTGGTGATGATGGCCGCATCCGCCGGGGAAGTGAACCCTACGCCCACCGTGAAGGCCATCTGGTTGAAAATGATTCCGAACAGGGAGGCGTAAAACAGGGGCAGCCGATGCTTCCTCTCTATGGGTTCCCTTGGCACGAAAGCGGAGGCCAGCCAGAACAGGATGGCCGCTCCCAGCAGGCGGAATGTGGCGAGAGAAGCGGAACTTACTTCTCCCTGCTGCATAACCAGTTTACTGACGGGAGACATGAGGCCCCAGATGACGGCCGCCGCTCCCATCGCGATATGTCCTTTCAGCGCTTCTGATGGCATGGTGCGGCCCGCTGCGCGGCGGGTCGCACATTCTCCGCTTCCGCAAGCGGATTGCAAGAGTTTTTAGTACGGGAAGGAGCGTGGAATACAGGGGAAACGTGTCTATCCGGAGCATTTGGAAGGACTCGTTATTCTGACTCCTCTTTCCCCGTCGTTTCCGGCTTTTCTCCTGAATGGAAAATAACAACTCCATATTGTTTCCGTCGTTAAAGTTCATTTTTGTCTACTTGCCCAAGCCTTGCTGTGGATTGGAGAGGAGGTACAAAAATAACTCCCCCTTGGGTTGATGCCTGCCCTTTTTCGGATATGTGTTGATCGTGGCGTTTTTGCCCAGTGCTACTGCGGCTGGTCATTATTCTGTTCAACAGGCATGGAAATGCCGATTTTATGTTCCCTGCTGTTGCCGCGGAGTTCCGGGGCGTACATGGCCTCAATGACGGCCGGAAGGGCGCTGAAGCGTCCCGGACGTTCCGCGCGCAGGCGGTGGCTGATCTGGTATTGGCCCATGGGCAGGGAGGAAAGGAAGAGGCGTATTTCTTCATCCCCTATTTCCCTGTAGCCGAAGACGGTTCCCAGCCGGGCGTATCCACTGGCGGTTTCCCGGGATTCGCAGCCTGCGGGCCTGGGATCCAGGAGCATGAGGTATTCCACGTCGTTCTTCGTTTTCACGGTCATCACCACTTCAATGATGTCGCCGCTGGCGATGACGTCCCCGTTTTTCAACAGCGTGCGCCGTGTCAGGTCTCTGCCCTGGGAGACGAGCTCTCCTGCATCCGTCTGGGTGTCCTTCACGGAGCCGTTTTTCACCGTTTCCTTTCGGATGCGGTAATAGGAGCGTTCCACGGTGACGGCATTGCCAGCGGCGGGAATGGGGTCTTCCAGGGAGAAGTAGCTGAGCGTGGAATTGGCATAGATGTTCCCGCTGCCTTTTTTCCTGCGGATGGTGATGACGTGGCTGCCGTCCGCCAGGGCTTTCCCGCTCATGCGGAAAGCATTGTCAAAGGTGAACAGGGTTTCCTTCGTGCAGGAAACCGTTTTAACCGGAACGCCGTCATAAAGGATTTCCGCTTCCATGTCCTCCATGCCTTCCCTGGTCTGGAGGAGGTAGGCGGACAGGGCTTCCAGGCAATCCGCCGTATCCTTGGTGGAGTCCCAGTAGGAACCGTTGGCGCGGTTGTCGAGCAGCCATTTTGCCAGGCGCGCCGTGACGGGATTGCCGGGGGCGCTCTTGGCCATCAGTTTCAGGTAGGCCGCCTGCGTGGCTGCGCTGCTGCCGTACCAGCGCCACCAGTATCCTGCATTGGGAAGGCGCAGCCAGGCGGTTTGCAGGGAATCGTCCTGCTGGAGGAATTGGGAGATGACGGGCATTATCTTGTTGAAGTCGTCCATGCGGTGGGCGTCCAGCAGGATTTCCGCCAGTTGAATCTGGCTGATGACGGGAAGTTCCAGCCTGTCACGGAACAGGTAGCGTTCCATAGGCAGGTTTTTCACGCCGCATTCCGCCAGGACGGAGTAGACCAGGGTATCCGTCGCGGAGGCCGTCAGGCGGTAATTCCCCAGTTTGCGGAGAGCTTCCTTCTTTTCAGGTCCGTCCGGCAGTTGTTCCAGTTTCCGGAATTTGTCTCCTTGTTCAAGAAGAGCTGTCTGGCGTTCCTGATAGTTTTTCAGCCAGCGGACAGCTCCGGAAATCATGCCTTCCGGCACGTTGACCGTGTTTGAAGCAATTTTCAGGCCGTGAGCCACGTGGGCCGTCATGACGGGATCTCCCTCTTCCGCCCCTCCGAACCATCCCCAGGAGCCGTTGGAGAGCTGTTTTTCCCGGAGGGAGGAGATTCCCTTGGCAGCCATCTTTTTCAGTGCGGCTTCATCATAAACGGGGTTGCGTTCCAGTTTTTTCATGACGCTGTCATGGAAGGCCTTGTTCCTGATGTCCCGGGGATTCAGGCTGCGATGGCTTTTCAGCGCCGCTCCGGGATTCAGGCCGAGCTGCTTGAGCGTGTCCGTCACGACGAGGGCGGGGAGGAAGCGGTTGAGCGTCTGTTCCACGCAGCCATAGGGGTATTCCGCCAGATAGGGCAGGGCCTCCACCATGCTGAGGGCGATGCTGGGGGAGACCTTGACGACCAGTTCGCTTTCCTCCCTGCGCCGCTGCTGCGGCAGGGAAATGGAAAGTGTCTTTTCCTGTTCTCCGGAGAGCACTGCGGCGCTTTCCGCATGGAGCTGCTTCATGCCGTGCACCAGTACGGGGAAGTTCATCTGCATGGCGTCTCCGGTAGAGCCAGCCGATGCTTCCATGGCGACGGCGGCGGTTCTCTCCCTGACGGCGGCAGCCCACCAGTTGACGACTGCCTGCCCCTGGGCAGGAACGTCCACTTCCCGCACGGCGGAATTATCCGTATCTGCGGAAAGCCCCTGCACGGCCGGAGCGTCAGCCGGGAGAAGTTCCAGGCACCCGTCTTTCAGGGAAATGGAAACGCGGGCGCGGATATCCTTTCCCGTCCGGTTGCGGACCAGGGCGCTGAGCATCACGATGTCTTTTTCCACAAAGAAGCGCGGGGCCTGCATACTGACCATGAAGTCCTTCGTGGTCAGGAATTCCGCGGAAGCCTGCCCAACCTGCAATCCGGGGGTGATGACCCAGGCTGAGGCCTTCCATGTGGTCAGGTTGTCCGGCATTTCCACAGGGACGGCAACGTTTCCTTCTTCATCCGTTTTGAGCGTGCCGCACCACTTGATGCAGTCCGCAAAATTGGTGCGCAGTTGAATGTGCGGGGAACCGTTTTCCTGCGCGTCCGCATTTCCCTGTCCGTTTGCAAAGGACTCACTTTTTGCACTTTCTTTGTCCGCGGCCATGGCCATGACCGGAACGGCGGCGGGGGCGGCCGCTCCTGTAGCCAATGCACGGCTTGCGGCAGCATCAGCACCGGAATCGAACACTGCCTCCGCAAAGCCGTTAACGGTCCCTTTGGCCTTTCTCGCCATAGGTCCGTAATTTCTGTAGAGCAGGGATTGGAAAGAGGGCTGGCCCGGACCGCGATCCTGCTGCGTGCCGGAAGCCGTCATTTTTTTCAGGCTGAGGAAGCCGGTTTCGTTCAGTCTGCCCCATACGGTTTTGGAGATGTCCGTAATATTGGGGCGTGCGATGTATTCCAGAGCCTTGTCATAAACGGCCAGGGCGACGATGCCGTTACTGACGGGTTTGCCGTCCGGCCCCTTGACCTGAATGGTGACGTTGCCTTGTTCACCGGGCCGGTATTGGGATTTGCCCGGCACTACGGAAGGAGCCAGAAGCTGTCCGGCGGGCGGAATCAGAAGATCGGCGGAAGCCTCATGAAGTTCTCCGTTTCTGACGGTGAAGGCGTTGACGCCCATATTGGGCATGTCTTCCCGGGTCAGGCGGCATTCCACAAGGGCTGTCTGCCGGTCCAGGGAAACCAGACGGCGGGATTCGTTTTTCCAGGAGTTGCGCAGGAAGGTCCAGACGCGGGCATCCGGATAATCAGAGGTGACGAGCAGCCTGGCCGTATCTCCCGGAGCGTATTCCTTTTTGTCCGGATGGATGGAAAGAGGATTGATTTTAAAAGGATTTTGTTTGCCCTTGCCGTAGGAAAGGAACTGGAAGGATTCTTCCACCTTGTTGCCGTGCCCGTCCTCCAGGGTTGTGGAAAGGGCATACAGGCCGGATTCCCCGGTCTGGAAGGACAGAGAGGCTTCCCCATCTTTCCCGGTGGCGATATCCCAGGTTTCCAGCGTTTCCCGTCTGCCGTCCGCACGGATATGCTGCAGGACGCAGGTTCCCCTGGCATGGGCAATTTTGGCGCCATCCGCCGTGGCTGCGGTAATGGATGCCTGGACCGGCGTTCCGGCGGGGGCATAGCCGCGGTTCAGGGTGGTGAAGATATTAAACGGACGGAAAGTGGCAATGACCTGTCCGGAAGCGGAAACTTCCCGCAGGGAGGCGTCCGTCACGCTGACGGAAACGCGGTAGGTAACGTTGCTGGAGGGGAAATCCCGGGCATCCTGCGCCGTGGGTAATTCTACGGATGCTTTTCCGTCCTTGTCCAGCGGCACCGTCTTTTCCAGGACGGTCAGAGGCGCATCCGGGAAAAAGGGAATGTAGTACGGGCTGAAAGACCTGTCGTACAGCCAGCTCCATTTCCAGTAAGGCGTCCAGATGTTCGCCCCCAGCGTCCGGGTGATGGTGATGGTTGCCTTTCCCCCGCTTACGGGGCCGCCCGCGTAATAATCCGCCTGAATGGCGACGGGAATGGGTTGTCCCAGCCGGATAGGTTTGGCGGGGGCATCCATTCTGACGGAGAATTCCGGCTTTTTATACTCTTCCATCCGGAAAAGGGGGGCATACAGCCGGAAATCCGGATCTGCGGAGTCATGCAGTTTCAGCTTGGCCCCATACTGGCCCAGCGGGGCGTCCGCGGGAATGAGCAGTTCCAGTTCAAAGCTGCCTGTGGAATCCGTCGTGACGGTCTTTGGAGGGAAAATGCTCTCATCCCCTGTTGGAGAGACAATGGTCAGCGTCAGTTTTTTCCCGGCGCAGTCTTTTGTTCCGGGATTCGCGATGTCCGGGTGGAAGAGGACGCCTTTGAAACGGGCCGTCTGTCCGGGGCGGTACACGGGCTGGCTTTCCAGGAAAAAGCAGGAATAGGAGTCGGAGGCCTTGTTGGCCGTATCCATGAGGTAATTGCCGGATTCCCAGCCGTAGTCAGATATTCCCGCCAGCACATAACTGTCCCCCTTGGAAACGATGCCCAGGAACATGTTGTAGGGAGGGGCGCTGGAATGGCGGTGAGGGATTGTTTCTGTCATGGCTCCGTCCTTGTCCGTGATTCCCTTTACCTGGCGTTTTTGGAGCGTTTTATCCTGCCGGTAGCGGAGGAGCCGCAGGCTGCCTCCTTCCACGGGCATTCCCGTTCTGGCGTCCGCCAGGAACCAGAGATTGCCTTCCGGAACGGAACGGCGTACCAGCACCATGTCTGACAGAGTGAGAAAGCGATGGAACCGGTAGCCGTTTTCCAGTGTGACGGTGAGCAGGTACCAGCCGGGTTTGCGGGTGGGTACGGGAATGTGAGCGATGTGGTTCAGGTGCCGGTTCCCGGGAGTCAGGGTTATCTCATCTCCCTTGATTTCCTCCCCCAGATAGCGGGCATAGGATGAGTCATGCAACAGGCTGAAAAGCAGGTTCCCCAGGTTGGAATACCTGTCTTTGTAAGCTTTTCCCAGCGTTTTGGAGGTTTGGACCTTGTCCATGCGTTCTTCCTGCCACCGTTTCATATCCACGGGGCGGACCGCTACGCAGGCCCGGGAAGCGTTGCGGTAGGAGAAGGAAACAGTCACCGGTTCTCCCGCCAGCAGCGTTCTTTTATCCGTATCAAATGTTCCGTTGGGTTCCGTGATGGAGGCGATGCGTTTTTTCAGATTGTCCGCCACGTCCAGAAATTCCTCCTTGTCCTTTTTGTTCCAGGATTGTGCGTTCCAGGTTTGAAGGATTTTTCCTAAAAACTGCGCGGCAGCGGGCCTTTGGTTGCGGGCCAGGAATTCGTCCGCTGCCAGATTGGCGGCGTTAACGTAGTAATCCGGCTCCGGCGTTATTCGGACGGCGGAAGCAATCCGGATGAAGTCATAATCCGGGGGAAGGTTGGTGAGCAGGAATTTGCCGTTGCCCGTCCGGTCGGTTTTAACGATGGTCTGGTCCGTTTTTAATTCCGCCGGGTTGATGCCCGCCACCATGCCCGCGTTGCCGGGGCCGTACACGAATTCCTGGTCCGGCGCCGTATTGGCATAAGAAAACAGCCGGCGGCACCAGGAGGCGGTGAAATAATTGACCTGGTTGGCCAGTTCCGGATTCGCCTGAATGGCGGCGTCCAGCAGCCAGCGCATGCGTTCCCCGTCGTTTTTAGCTGTTTCCCAGGAGGAAGAGGCATGGTAAAAGATAACTTCCGGCTTTCCTGTTCCGGCATTGACCATGACGGGGACGGTGGCGACGTTTCGAAAAGGGGATGCTTCCTCTTTGGAGACGTAATCCGGCAATTCCTTCAGGTTGGTCAGGTTCCCCAGGGCTGCGTAAGACTGGAAGGCGGAAAGGGGAGCGTAGCGGTTTCCTTTGACCGGCAACGCCTGTGCCGTGATGAAGCGCAGTTGTCCCAGAAGTTTCATGTTGTTGCCCTTCTCCGCAAGCTGCATGGCTTTGACAAGGCACCGCAGGGCTTCCACACGGTCCCTTGCTTCTCCGGAATATTCTCCATCCCATGGCCCGGCGCCGCGGATATAGGCGCCGTCCACCAGTTTGAACGTATGGCAGGCACTCTGGTACAGGAGTGCGGCGTCCCTCAGGAAATGAGGATTGGCGCCGTGGCGCTTCATCTGTTCCTGCAGAATGGAATCCAGATTGATGGAATCATCCAGGGCATTGAGACGGGTAAGAGCCTGGTAGTAAAGAAGCAGATCTGTCCCGCTGTATTGGTCGTCATATTCATGGAGTTGTTTCAGGGCCTGTTCCGCCGCTTGCTTGAACAGCCTTTTGCCCAGAAGCTTTTCAAGGTTTTCAACAGCTTGCTTCCTTTGCTGCGGGGAAACAGGGGAATTTTTACCCTCCGCAAGGGCATGTTGTTGCGGAGGGGTGGATGCGTCCGCCGGGGACGGCATTCCGGAGGCCAGCAATCCTGCCGCCAGAAAAAGAGCGGAAAAGAATCTGTTCATTCCGCCAGACTACTTCCAAGTAAAATCTTTGGCAAGTTGCAAGTAGGCTGCGGGAAAAGGGAGATTGTCTTAACGCTGTCAACAAGGCCGGGAGTGAGGGAAGGGGTATTCCATGATCAGACGTTTTTCCCCTTTCGTCATGCGTGTTGCAGATTACTGCAACCCAGTCGGTAGATGGCCTGGATGTCCCGGACATCCAGCTTTTCCAGTCCGCCGACGGGGCCGCGCACACTGACGGCCTGTTCCGCCATCAGGGGGAAATCTCCGGGAAGGATGTTCAGTTCTTCCATAGTCGTCGGAAGCCCTAATTCCCGGTAAAAACGTTCCAGGCGGGAAATACCTTCCCGGATGATGGCTGATGGTTCCCGGAAGGAACCTTCCACTCCCATCACATTGACGGCGAACTGCACGAATATTTCCTGGTGTTTGGAGGAAACATACTTCATCCAGGCCGGGGTGACGACGGCCAGGCCTGCGCCGTGGTCCACATGGTACAGTGCGCTCAATTCGTGTTCCATGGCGTGGCAGCCCCAGTCCTGTTCGCGGCCTATCCCCAACAGGTTGTTGTGGGCGATGTTGCCGGAAAATGCGATTTCCGCCCAGGCGTTGTAATCATTCAGGTTCCCGTTCAGGATGCGGGCGTTTTTCATGATGGTGCGCAGGGTGGCCTCACAAAGGCTGTCGGAAAGGTCCGTATGCAGGGTTCTGGTGAAATAGCGCTCAAAAATGTGGCTCATCATGTCGCTGACGCCATTGGCCATCTGGCGGTGCGGGAGCGTAAAAAACAATTCCGGGTTGATAATGCTGAATACGGGGCGCAGTTTGGGGGAACCGTACCCCAGTTTTCTTCTGGTCTCTTCATTGGTGATGACCGTATTCGGGCTGCTCTCGCTGCCCGCGGCGGGAATGGTCAGCACGGTTGCGACGGGCAGAGGGTCGGACTGAGGCTGTTTTTTGGAAAGGTATAGTTCCCATACGTCCCCTTCATGGGGAACGCCCAGCGCAATCGCTTTGGCGGAGTCAATCACGCTGCCTCCTCCCACGGCCAGCACGAGGCCCAGGCCGTGTTCCCGGCAGAGGCGGATGCCTTCATACACCAGGGGTAGCGTAGGGTTTGCCTGGACGCCTCCCAGTTCTTCATACTCCACGCCGGCGGTTTTTAGGGACGCCGTGACGGCATCGTAAAGACCGGAACGTCTGATGCTGCCGCTACCGTAATGAAGCAGAATTTTTTTGCCTAACGGCTTGAGAAGGGTTCCCGTTTCATGGTGGGTACCTTTTCCGAAAATAAGAGTGGTTTTGTTATCGTAAACGAAGTTGAGCATGGCGGGGATGATACGGCAACGCTACGGTCCTTCCGCCCCCTTCTCAAGATTTTTGTATGGCCTGTTCCCCTTTCCAGGGGGGGGATGCTGTTCCGGAGGATATTCTCTCATGCAGGGGTTCTGTTCTTCTCTGTTTTTTCATCATTGGCTCATCTGGACGGAGCTTTCTGGAGGATTGTTTTCTTTCCGTTGTTTTTTGGCGACAAGATTCAGCGGAAATGACTCTCTGCGGGAGTGGCGGCGCCTTCCGGCCCCGAGGGGCCAGCGGAAGACGGTTATTTCATTATTCTGGGCCGCTTCCGGCAGGTAATCGGAACAATGGCCGTATTCGGCCAGGGATGCGCGGAGAAAGGAGGGGAAACGGGAAGTTTCAGAAATCCGTAAAAATTATCCTGGTGAATACTGTTCAAAATCACGATGCATGGCATATTCCTCCTGCTTTTTGCTTGAGCGCGGAGGCCTTCCCGTTTATTGTCATGCACGGGCTATGTCCGGTCCCCGTAGTTCAATGGATAGAACGGGTCTCTCCTAAAGACTAGATGCAGGTTCGATTCCTGCCGGGGACGCCACCCAATATTATTCAGGGCCTTGCATCAGCATTAAAAACGCAAGGATTTTGCCTCTCTTGTGCGAGGTATCGTCATGGTTGATTGAATGGGGAATGATTCAAGGGAAAAGCAGGTATCCGGATTATCGGCGTCCGGCCGGAGAGGGCGAATAACTTGGGATTCATGTCCGATTGGAAACAAAAAGCAAATGCGGAAGAAAGATTGCAGACAGCAAGGAAATGTGCTAAAGGCTGCCGGAGAAGAGCCTTTGGGGCGGAACATTGTGCTTCGGGACATGAACAGGCAGGCATGGAGCAATGTTTCCCAGCCGTACAGGGGATGGATGAAAGAGCGTTATGCAATAACAAGGACAAGAAGATGGAGGCAATTAAAATAATCCGTTATCTGTCGCCCGTTGGAGAAATGATGATTGGCTCATATGGCGGCAGTCTTTGCATTTGCGACTGGGCAAAGGAAAAACGCCGCGGCACGATAGACCGCCGCATTTGCCGGCATCTCAACGCTGAATATGAAGAAGGAACTTCCGAGGTTATTGAACAGGCGGTAAGCCAGCTCCGTGAATATTTCCAGGGGGAACGCAGAGACTTTGATATACCCATTGTATTTACCGGATCGGAATTTCAAAACTCAGTCTGGCATGAACTGATGAAAGTTCCTTACGGTTCCACCATTTCTTATGCAGAGCTGGCGCGCCGCATTCATCATCCGAGGGCTGTCCGGGCTGTAGCGTCCGCTAATGCCACCAACCCCATCTCCATTTTCGTGCCCTGCCACCGCGTCATTGGCAGCAATCAGAAACTGACAGGTTATGGCGGGGGGCTTGATGCGAAACGGGAATTGCTTGCCCTGGAGGCGCGGGTAAGCGGAAGTGTGCTGGCCTTATGACCCGTGAGGTGAGGAAGACAGGCAAGGACGTGTCAGGTAAGGCTGTTTTGGGAGGCTGCTCTTCCGGGGCAGCCCGGCAGGGGGAGGCGTTAAGAAGCTTCCGCGGTTGCGGCTGAATTTCCGGCTGTCTTCGTTTGAATGGAGGTGCCTTGTGAGGAGCTTCACCATTTGAGGAGGGTATTTCCTCCCTGGGCGAATCCGGAGAGCAGGGTGCCCATTGCTGAGGTTTTCTGGGCTCTCGCATTGGCGCGGCCCATGTATTGCTCCATGTTGGCGCGGTTGTACAGGGATTGGGCGTTCCTCATGGCTTCCGCCGCTTCATCCTGAATCCGGGTTTGCAGGCGCGTTGCCAGAGCCTGTTCCCTGATTGGAACGGAGCCTTCCCGGAGCAGGGAGGATTGGGCGGCGTCCAGTCGGGCTTCTCCCATTTGGCGCGCAGCGTCCTGCTGCATGCGTTTGGCATTTTCCATCCCTGTCTGTTTTTGGAGATCCGCTTCGTTCCTGAGGGTGGCGGCATTTGCGTCCGCCGCCTGTTTGGTGGCTTCCGCGCTTTTTTTCTGTGCAGACGCGGATGCCGCACCTGCTGCCGCTGAAGTAGCGGCCAGTGTTATCATTCCCAATGATGCTGGATCAAATCCCATGCGCGCATTCTGATATGAAAAACGGTTCAGGCGCAAAACGCCTGAACCGTTTGACATGAATCAGGGTTTGGCACAGAAGGGGTTACTCAATCACGATGCTTTCAATGTTCAGCACCGGATGTTCCGGAGTGGAGTGGGGATCAATGGTTCCGGTAATGATGACGGCGTCTTGTTCTTTCAGCCCGTTCACACCTTTGGCGGAGTGCTTGATGGGCTGCCCCTGTTCATCCACGAACTGGACGGTCATCGTGTTATTTTTCCGTATTTCCACCGGTACCGTACCGGCGGCCCAGACTCCCTTCTCCTTCATATTGACCAGGAGCTGAGCCGGGTCTCCGATGGTGAAGGAAGCAATGTTTTTTGAAAAGACGGGGTCATCTCCGATCACCGCTCCCTTGACGGTGACTTTGTCGCCCGGAGCCGCTTTTCTGGCATCTGAAACGACCAGAGCGCGTGGCAGGCCAACCATATTTTCCGCGAATCTTACGGCCATCTTCTGGGTAACGTTCTGGTCGGAAGTGAGGGCGTTTACAGTTTCCTTGGGATTGCAGCCCATCAGGGAAACTGCGGCCATTGTCAGAATGATCAAGTGTGTGGTGCGCATGGAAACTCCTTTCTGTTGAAAGGTTGGATTCCTTTTCCCCTTCTGCCGTTCATCATTCCGTGTAAGGAAAAGAATATTTTTTACAGGAACAGCCCGGCAGCCAGCATGGCGAGGTCCCTGAGAACGTCCCACAATTTTTCCGCATTGTGGATGCAATCCGCCAGAAAGCGGTGAAGGCTTACGGCGTTGAACAGGCGCAGGAGCGCCAGGAAGAGAAGAAGATTGGCAAAATATACGAGAATCAGGGAGAAGAAGGTGCCGTTGTCCGCCAGGTCCGGCTGGTCCTTGGGAATGATCCATGCCGTCCAGAACAGGTGGAAGCACCACCAGAAGCCCAGGCCGGAGTAAAGAAGGGCCTGGCAGGTGACTGTAGGCCAGAAGAGGTACGTTACGCCCCATACCAATCCCCACAGCATGGCCCAGAGAGGAAGGAAGTAGGGGGAAAGGGAGATAAAGATGTTGTTTTTATCCGTCTGGATGTAACCTCCGTCCAGATCCGCTTTGAAAGCATGGATGGAGCCGCGGCTGCAAATGACCGCCAGAGCGTGCGTCAGTTCATGCCCCAATACGTACAGGTACAGCAGGGAGGATGTGAACAGCCTGCTGCTGCCCAGCACCACCCACACGGCAGCGCCCATCAGGGCGTACCATACGGGAATGGAGAAGAGGATATTGAGGCTGCCGGAGGCATGGGCCAGCTGGTCGCACAGGGACATGGCCGTGATCAGGGCCAGCGGAAGCAAGATAAGGGTGGCTACGGCATGCCTGATGAACCGGGTTCTGCGCGGGAGATCCATGAAGGAAAATTCCTGGCATTCGTCCTCCCAGTATTCGGAGGATACCTGGGCGCGGTAAGTTTTGTCCCAGGCGTCCCGGTTGCATTGCCGCATCATGTCGCCGAGGCTTGCCGCGGATCTTGGTTTCCGGGCGGTTTCTGCATACCGGCGCCAGTCCTGGCGCGGCGGTGTGTGTCTGGGGGCCTTGGGCATGCGGTGTGAGGTCTGGAACCAGCATAAAGGGACTTGAGGAGAAATGCGAACCAAATTTGCCTCTTCCGGAAACCGGAGGAAAAAATGTTTTATCCACGCCAGCTGTTCCTGTATAATCCGCCGCATGCAAGATGTCCTGCTGGTTCTGGAAACTTCCTGTGTGCAGTCTTCCGTTGCGGCTTGGAGCGGGGAAAGTCTGCTGTGCCAGGCGGCATGGAGAGCGGAGCGCAACCATTCCTCCGCTATTTTCAAGGCGGTGCGGCAGGTTCTGGATGCTTTGGAAGGGCGGCGTTTGAAGGAAATCGTGGTAGGTTCCGGTCCGGGCGCTTACGGCGGAATCCGCGTAGCGCTGGCCGTGGCGGACGGCCTTTCCCTGGTGCACGGTTCCCGCGTGGCGGCTTTTTCCTCCTGGAACGGACTTGGTCTGCATCATGGTGAGGCCTGCGTAATGTCAGATGCCCGGCGTGGCGGCTGGACGTGGGGGAGGCTGGAAAACGGCGTTCTGACGGATGTGCCGGCAGTGCTTCCTGCAGAGCAGGCCCGCGCCAGCGTGGCGGAGTGCATGGGAAAAGGCGTGCCCGTTTTTTCCACGGAAACGGCGGATCATCTGGCCGCCCGGGAAATGTCGGGGATTGTCCCCGTGTATCCTTCTGCAGAGGCGCTCGGGGCCGTGTGGCTGTCCCTGGCGGAGGCCCGCAGAGAAGAACTTCTGGAAAGTCCGGCGGAACCGCTGTATGTGAGGGCTCCGCACATCACCCGCGCCAAACGTCCCGCATGGGCCGTGAAGGCGTAATTAAGGTTTGACTTTTTGGAAGATTGTTAGACTTTTAACCGGTAATATTCACCACCAGTAGCATTTTTTAACATGAGCAATGACACTTTTTCCGAGCGCCTCGCATATCCCAAAGGTTTAAAAGGAATCATCGCCAATGAATCCGCTTTGAGTGACGTGCGCGGCGAGGAAGGGCGTCTGTTGTATCTGGGCTACGATATCGATGATTTGGTGGAGATGTGCTGTTTTGAAGAAGTGGTTTATCTGCTTCTCAACAAGCGTCTTCCCAACCGTGAGGAATTGGAGGGCATCAAGAAACGCCTCCGTTCCGACCGCGACCTGCCCCAGCCCATTCTGGATTTCTTCAAAACGGCCACCAAGTCCGCCCGGCCCATGTCCGCCCTCCGGACGGCTGTTTCCATGCTCGGCATGTATGACGACCGGACGAAGGATGCCGGGCAGTTGAAGGAAATAGGCCTCAGCCTCATAGCCAAGGTTCCCGTGATGGTGGCGTATTACTACCGTTTGTGCCAGGGTCTGGAGCTTCCCCCCGTTCGGGAGGACCTGAGCGAGGCGGAACATTTCCTGTGGTTGCTGAAGGGTGAGGAACCGGATCAGTATGAAGCCCATATTCTGGAGGTAGCCTACATTCTGCACGCAGACCACGGCATGAATGCCTCCACCTTTGCGGCGCGCGTCTGCATCGCCACGCTTTCGGACATGTATTCCGCCATCACCGCGGCCATCGGCACGCTGAAGGGGCCGCTTCATGGGGGCGCCAATGAGGGCGTGATTGAAATGCTCAAGGAAATAGGCACGGAGGACCGGGTGGACTCTTACATTGAGGACAAGCTGGCGCGGAAGGAAAAAATCATGGGCATGGGCCACCGCGTGTACCGCGTGCTGGATCCCCGCGCCCCTCATTTGCGACGCATGGCCATCCGCCTTTCCTCCCGAATTGGGGAACCCAAGTGGATCCGCATGTCGGAGCGCATCGCGAAACTTGTCCGGGAGCGCAAGGGCTTGAACGCCAATGTGGATTTTTATTCCGCCACGGTTTATTACAGCATCGGGATCCCCACCAGGCTGTTTACCGCCATTTTCTCCATTGCCCGCTGTAGCGGCTGGGTGGCCCAGGTTCTGGAACAAATGGAGGATAACACGCTGTACAGGCCGCTGACTCTTTACACAGGACCCAAGGACCGCATTCCGGTTCCTACGATCGACATGCGGTGACAGGTTTTAATCAGGAAAGGTGCCGGAAGCAATATCCGGCGCCTTTCCTGCATCTGCCTTCCGCTTTTTTTTCGTGAAAATATCCTTTCTATCCGCCGGCGGTATTCGACCGTACTGTTCATTGTCCTGGGCTTTTTCCATTATAGCCGTAGCGGAAGCTCAAGAAATTATTGAATAGCAATATGCCGTTATCGCGGGTGGGGATGAAGCAGATGATTTTTTCAGTTCCCTGGGAGACTATACGGGATTCCCATAAGGGTATGTTCTGGGATATCTGCGGAGCCGTCTCTTCCTTGATTCTCTCTTATCTGGTATGTCCCTGACGGAGGAAAGATGCGGAACCCGCCTCTTCATGGCCCTGTGTTCTTTGGTGGTGGAACCCGCAGAACATCCATGCCGATGTGGAGAGGCAGGCGGGGGGCTCGTCAAATGCCGGTCTGGCGCAGTCCTTCATAAAGGACGACAGCTACGGCTGTGGATAGATTCAGGCTGCGGGCTCCTTCTCCGGGCATCGGAATAGTCAGGGCGGTATCTGCGTGTTCTCTCAGCATGCTTTCCGGCAATCCGCGGGATTCCGGTCCAAAAACCAGATAGTCCCCTGCGTGGAAAACCGCATCCCAATGGGAACGTGGCGCCTTGGTGCTCAGGTACCAGAACTGCGCGCCGGGGGCTGCCGCCTGCTTCAATTCCTCCAGGCTGTCCCAGACATGCAGGTCCACCTTGGCCCAATAGTCCAGACCCGTACGGCGCACATGCTTTTCATCCAGACTGAACCCCAAAGGTTTGATCAAATGGAGCCTGGAGCCCGTTGCCAGCGCCAACCGTCCGGCAGCTCCTGTATTATGCGGAATTTCCGGATGGAACATGACGATGTGGAAACGGGGCTGCATGCGCTTATTCTCATCACAAACAGGCCTCCCGTTCAAGTGGGACTTGTCCAAAAGTGGCAAATAATGTACGTTTTCACCCGATGAGAGACATCGTATATTTTGATTTGGAAACCCGTCATTCCGCGGCGGAGGTGGGCGGCTGGCATAATACGGCCGAGATGCGCCTTTCCGTGGGCGTGACTTATTCCACGGCTTCCGGCAAATATACGATTTATTCTGAGGAAATGGTGGATGATCTCATCCGGCAGCTTTCCCAGGCCGACCTGGTGGTGGGTTACAACCACGAGCATTTCGACTATGGCGTGCTCCAGCGTTATACGATGTGGAACATGATTGATATCACGAACAACCTTGATTTGTGCAAGGACATCGAACAGCGCGGGGGAGTGCGCGTCAAGCTGGATTCCGTGGCGGCCGCCTCCATCGGTTCTTCAAAAACGGCCGTGGGCACCCAGGCTCTCAAATGGTGGGCGGAATACGCGCAGACGGGTAATACGGAGCTTTTAATGGATATAGCCCGTTATTGCTGTTTTGACGTGAAGGTGACGCGGGATGTGCACTGGTACGGGGCGGAACACGGTTTCATCCGTTATGATGATAAAAAGGGCGGCCAGGTGGAATTGCCCGTGGATTGGAAATTGTAACTTTTCCTGCAGGCATGCCCGGTCGGCTGTGGCCGGTTTTTTCCCGGGCGCTGAAGTGGGTCTGGTTTCCCGCCTTTGGCGGTGTTGCCGTTTATCCCCGGACAGATGCCGGTTATCAGGGAATGGCTGGGGCTGAGAAAGGCTTCCGGGAGGAAGCGGACGGCAACCATGCGGTTGCCGCCTGGCTTAACGGCGGTTGATGCGGGCCACTTCCCGCTGGGCTTCGCGCATTTCCACGCGGGCTTTCAAATCGTAGCGCTGGTCGCGGTGGGTTTTGCCCTTGCCCAGGCCTAGAGCCAGTTTCACCTTGCCGTTTTTCCAATACAGCTTGAGAGCTACCAGGGAGCAGCCTTTCTGGGAAGTCTGCTGTTCCAGTTTGAAAATTTCCCGTTTATGGAGAAGAAGGCGGCGGGGCCGGCGCGCCTGGTGCTGGAAGAATTCTCCCGCTGTCTCCCAGGGCTGGATGTCGCAGCCGTACAGGAGCATCTGGCCGTTTTCCACCCTGGCGAAGGAATCGGCAATATTCACCTTGCCGGCGCGGATGGATTTGACTTCCGTTCCCTTGAGTTCCATGCCGCATTCGTAGGTGTCCAGAATTTCGTAATCCCGGCGGGCTTTTTTGTTGGTGGAAATGTCGGAGCTCATGGCACGAAGGGGAGAAGGATGAAAAGGCCCCGGGCTGGGAGACCGGGGCCTGGCTGGATAGAGATGATTCCGTACGGAATTCCGGTCCGGAACGGCAATAAAGGGAATGTATTGTTACTGGTTGTCTTCCTGGAGGCTGCCGGATTCCGTATGATAGACGAGTTTGCCTTCAATGATTTCCGTCAGGGCAATGTTCGCGTTGCCCATATGGGGCGTGGTGGGCACCAGCGGGGCGCGGCCATTATTAAGCTGGGCTACGCGGCGGGAAACCACGTTGATCAGCATTTGGGGCTCGGGAATGATTTTGGAGGCTTGTTCGACGAGTTCGGCTTTCATGTAAAAAGGTCTAGGTAGATATCCTGATGCGGAGAGAGATATAAAAACGGTTCCTGTCCGGAATCAAGCTTATATTACGGCATGAGCTGCCTTCGCTCACGGGAATCCAGTTCTTTCCATGCGCCGGGTTTCAGTCCCGCCAAGGAGAAATTTCCGATTCTGGCGCGAAGAAGCCGGAGTGTGGGAAAACCGATGGCGGCGGTCATGCGCCGCACCTGGCGGTTTTTCCCTTCCACCAGCGTCAATTCCAGCCATGAGGTGGGAATGGAGGCGCGGTAGCGGACGGGAGGGATGCGGGGCGGCACGTCAGGCTCCCTGCGCATGAGGCGTGCCCGGCAAGGCAGCGTGCAGTACCCGCGGATGCGGAGGCCCCCGAGTTCCAGAGGGCGAAGGTCCGTTTCGGAAGGAGTGCCTTCCACCTGGCTCCAATAAGTTCTGGGATGCCTGCCGGAGGGGTTCAGGAGACGGTCCGCCAGGCCCTTCTCATCGGATAAAAGAAGCAGCCCTTCCGAATCCGCATCCAGCCTTCCTACAGGATACACGCCGGGAGGAAACCCGAATTCAGCCAGTGTCCGGTGGTGGGGAGCCTCCTTCGTAAATTGGGAGAGAATACCGTAAGGTTTATTGAACGCCAGAATCATGCCGTGCACGGCAAGGGTAGCATGAACCGCCGGCTTTGGCACGGGAAATTGAAGCGGCTTGACTTGTCTGTGTTGGGGAAGGAAAGTATCTGCATGCATGGAAAAACGGCAGGTTGTGTCCTGATGCTTGCGTGTTGCGTGCCCGTCTGGGTTCAGGCGGCGCCGGATACGGGGGAAGTGAAGGCAAAAATTGCGCGGAAAATCTGGCAAAACGAATGTGCCGGGACAATAAGGGGGCTGGTTTCCTGGAACCGGGGAGAGGCGTTTCCATCCCTGGGAATCGGACATTTCATCTGGTTTCCTGCCGGAGTCACGGAAAGGTTTGAGGAAAGTTTCCCTGCTTTCATTCAGTTCTGCCGCAGGAAGGGAATTCGGGTTCCGGAATGGTTTTCCGGTGCGGCTCCGTGGCGGACCAGAAAGGAATTTGAAGCGGCGGACGTTCGCGGCGGTCTTCCTGAACGGATGCGCCGGTGGTTGTCCAGCCCGGCGGCCCTGCAAATGCAGGCGGATTTCATTATTGCCAGGTCTGTGGCCGCTCTGGAGCGTATCAAGGGCCAGTCCCGCCGTCCGGAAGAGATGGCGGCCCGCTATTACGCCGTGGCGTCGGTTCCCAACGGCATGTATGCCCTGATTGACTACGTGAATTTCAAGGGAGAAGGAACCAATCCGGCGGAACAGTACCGGGGGATTGGCTGGGGGCTCAGGCAGGTGCTGGAGGAAATGCGCCCCGTTTCTCCCGGACAGCCTGCGGCGGTTGAATTTGCGGAAGCGGCCAAAAGGGTGCTTCAGCGCCGCGTGGACAACAGCCCGCCGGGCCGCGGAGAAGCGCGCTGGCTTGCCGGATGGCGGAACCGGTGCGATTCCTATAAGAGGAATTTGTGACGAATTCCTTTCCCAACAGAAAAGACCAGTTGTGCAATTATCCTTGACCTGACGGGGATTAGGGTGTAATTCCCTCACTCCATCCTGAAACTTCGCTGATTTTATGCCAAACACTAAAGAAGAAACAACGCTGATTTTGCTGAAGCCCGACTGTGTGCGGAAAAACCTTTCCGGCACCATTTTGAAACGTTTTTTGTCCGAAGGGTTTCGCCTGCGCGGCATAAAGATGATCCAGCTTGACGAACCGGTGCTCCGGGAACATTACGCCCATATTCTGGATCTGGTCATCAATGGGGAACCGCTTTTCCCGAAGCTGCTTGATTTCATGACCAGTTCTCCGGTCATCGCCATTGCTCTGAAAGGGCCCGGCGTTATTGTGCGCGTGCGCGAACTGCTGGGGCCCACCAATTCCCAGAAGGCGCAGAAGGGCACTATCCGCGGCGATTTCGGAACAGACAGCATGATGAACATCTGCCATGCGTCCGACAGCCGTGAATCCGCCGCCGTGGAGCTGGCAAGATTTTTCCGGGAAGAAGAATTGTTTGACGGCCTTAATTAAGGGAAGGCCGCCTTTTTCCCATCAGGTTCATTGAGGGCCGCAGCTGTAATAACGGCTGCGGCCCTTGCCGTATCGGGGCTGTGCCTTCCTTGGGAGGATGAAGGGGGAAGGCAGCGGCTTTTCTGGGAGAAGCAGGAAAGAACGGGTTACTTTTCCCAGGGAGTGGTAAGATAAAGGAAGGCCTTTTTCATACGGTAGGCCTCACGCATGAAGCCGTCCATGATATTATTGCAGCTGTGCTTGGAAAAGGAAAGGCCGTAAATGCGCTTGATGGCGGCATCCTCTCCGTGCTGCTTCTGGCGCTTTAGCTCAGCGTCCATGTCCCGGCGTTCGATATTGGGGGCGCTCAGATTGTCGCCATGCCAGCGAAAATCCGCCAGCAGCCTGTTGTAATGCACGAACTTCTTCCCCGCCCGGCCCAGGCGCGCGTAATATTCCCCGTCCATGTCGTAGTGGAAACGTTCGTCCAGCAGGAACCCCTCTTCAATAGTAGTGCTCCGGCGCAGGAACAATGCGGTGGAAGCCAGATAGGTGCCGTACCAGATGTGCATGTTCAGACTGTAGGGCAGGGCCTTCATGGCGCGTTGGATCTCTCCGTCCGGCCCGATGAAATTCCATGCTCCATACACAATGTCCGCATCCGGGCGGGAATCCGCAAAGGCCTTGACCGCCGCCAGAGCCCCCGGCAGCAACCGGTCATCCGTATTCAGCCACATAACCCATTTCCCGCGCGCCTTGCGGAAGCCGCGGTTGATGCCTTCCGACATGCCGGAATCCTTCTCCACATGCAGTTTCAGGTGAGGGTAGGAGTGCAGGATATCCAGGGTGCCGTCCGTGGACCCTGCGTCCTGGATAATGTGTTCAAATGTAACCCCTTCCTGGTTTTTGACGCTCTCTATGCATTCCCTGACGTAGCGGGCGTAATTATAGCTGGGCGTAATAATGCTGAAATCAGGTTCTGTGTCCATAGGCAAGGTTAGTTGAAAGGCTTGATGGAACGTTCCCTGGCAATGTAAATAGGGCGTTTTTTAACTTCCGTATAGGTTTTGGCCAGATATTGGCCCAAAATGCCCAGGCACAGCAGCACGATGCCCCCCATCATGCAGAAGACGCATACCAGGGAAGTCCATCCGTAAGCGGAATGGGGCCAGATCAATTCGCGGACCGTCAAGATAATGATGGAAAGGAATGAGATGAAGGAAAGAAGTACCCCCATGATGGAAGCCAGCGCCAGAGGGGCGGTGGAAAAGGCCACGATACCTTCAATGGAGTACAGGAACAGCTTGAAGAAAGACCACTTGGTTTCTCCTGCCACCCGTTCCACATTTTCATATTCAAACCATTTGGTCCGGAACCCCACCCATTCGTACAGCCCCTTGGAAAATCGGTTGTACTCCTTCAGGGAAAGCAGGGCTTCCAGTACGGGCCGAGTCATCAGCTTGTAGTCCCGGGCTCCGTCCACGATGCGGGTGTCCGATATCTGATGAATCGTCTTATAAAAGGCGCGGGCGAAAAAGGACCGCAGCAGCGGTTCCCCCTGCCGGGTGACGCGGCGTGTCCCCGCACAGTCATATCCTTCCTTTTCAATGGCTTTCAGCATATCCGGAAGCAGGGAAGGAGGATCCTGAAGGTCCACATCCATGACGGCGGCATAATCCCCTGTGGCCGCTTCCAGGCCCGCATAAATGGCGGCTTCCTTCCCGAAATTGCGGGAGAAGGAAATGAATTTTACTTCAGGGGAGTGTTCCGCCATTTTCTTAATCATTTCCAGGGAGCGGTCCGTGGAACCGTCGTCTACGAAGATAAGTTCCGGGGCGTAGCCCTCCAGGCATTCCTTGAAAACCCGGTCTATTTCTTGCTTGAACGCCGGAATGGCTTCTTCTTCATTCAGGCAGGGAACGATCAGGGAAATACGTTTCATGTCAGTGCCCGAATCATACTTCAGAAGCCGTGCAGATGCCAGAAAATATGCACAAAGCCTTCCTCCGCCGGAAGGGGAGGAAGGCTGCCGGAAAAGAAGCCGTGCGCGGAAAAATACCGGTAAGGTCAAAACTTCGGCAGGTTGCCGATGTCATCTTCGTTTTCAGGGGCGTGCGGGTCTTTCAAATCACTGTCCCCGTCTTTTCCGAAAGACCAGAAATCATAATCCGGATTCAGGCCGTTGCCCATTTTCAGGTTTCTGGCCCTGTCGGTTCTGGTGGGGATGGACTGCTCGCTGCCCAGGCGGTAGCGGTAGGGGGAACCCCATGGATCCGCAAGAATATAAAGGGTAACCGGCCTGCCGTCCTTGCTTTTCACATGGACTTCCCGGACAGTCGGGTTGCTTTTGGGCTGCGTAGAGGGGTTCAACTCATCATTGTAAATGGTTGTATCCCTGGAAGGAACACCCTCATTCTTATGGTCGCCGAACAGAGCCATGTAAACCACGTTGGAACTGTATTCCTCCCCGTTGGCCACGGCTACGCCGTGATTGTTGAAGGGAGCTTCCGTGCCGTAGGGGTAGCGGTCATGGTCGCTGTGGTAGCTCTCCAGCCCCATTTCAATTTTGCGGACAATGGATTCCGTAGCCTGTTCGTTCTTTCTGGTTTCAAGCCAGGTGTAAATGGAGATGGTCAGCGTGGCCAGCACCACGATGATCACCATCACTACCAGGATTTCCATGAGGGTGAACCCCTTTGCCTCCCGGAGCCGGCGGTATGCGGAATGATTTTTCATCTGATTCTGCTTGAGGGGTTACCCCATCTTTTCAATAACCTGCAGGAGGGGAAGGAACATGGCGAACACGATGCCGCCCACGACCACGGCCAGGAATACGATCATGATGGGTTCCAGCATGGAGGTCATAGCTCCCACGGCATTGTCCACTTCATCATCATACACGTCCGCGATTTTCAGGAGCATGTCCGGCAACTGGCCGGTTTCTTCCCCCACGTCCACCATGGAGATTACCATGGGCGGGAAAAGCTTGGAGGAGGACATGGGCGTAACTACGGATTCGCCTTCCTTGACGGAGTCATGGATGAGGCCGATGGCGTCTCCCACGATCATGTTGCCGGCGGTATCCTTCGTGATGGTAAGCGCCTGGAGGATGGGAACGCCGGAAGTCACCAGCGTACCGAAGGTTCGGGCGAAGCGGGCGATGGCGCTTTTGCTCTGCACATTGCCGATGACCGGCATGGTCAGCAGAGCGGAGTCAATCTTGCGGCGTCCGTTGGGCGTCTTGCTCATGGCCGTGAAAACAGCGTACAGGATGGCGACTACCGCGGCCAGAATGACGGCATTGGGCACAAAGAAGGGGGCGGCCATGAACCAGTCGCTGATGCCGAACACAAACTCGGAAATACCGGGAAGTTCCTGGTTCTGTTCTGCGAACATCGCCTTGAATTTGGGCACGATGACCAGCATCAGGAAGATCACGATGCCTACGGCGATAAACAGGACGATGGAGGGATACACCATGGCGGAGATCACCTTGCTTTTCAGCTTTTGGGCCTTTTCCTGGTATTCCGCCAGACGGTTCAGCACGACTTCCAGCACACCGCCCAGTTCCCCGGCCTTTACCATGTTGACAAACAGGCGGTCAAAAATTCTGGGGTGTTGGGCCAGGGCTTCCGAGAAGGTGGAGCCGCCCTGAACGGAATCTCCAAGAGCCTCAATGGTTACGCGCAGGTTGGGGTTTGCCTCCTGTTTGGCCAGCACGTTCAAACTCTGGAGCAGGGGAAGCCCCGCATCAATCAGCGTAGCAAGCTGGCGGGTGAAAATCATCAGAGCCTTGGCCTTGATTTTGCCTCCCAGCTTGCCTTTTTGCTTCTTGGCTCCCTTGGCCTTTTTCTTGGCGGCAGGCGTCTGCTGAATCTTGCCCTTGCCCGCTTCTACGATCTGGGTGGGGTACAGGCCATGCGCCCGGATGGATTCCATGGCCTCCGCTTCGGAATTGGCCTCCAGGGTACCTGTTTTCTGGTCGCCTTTATGGTCAAGTGCTGTGTATTGATATTTAGGCATATATGTTGTATTTTAAGTGTTTTTTCTTAGTGGTTGAAATAAGGGGAAGCAACGGCGTCCGGCTGTCCGTTAAGTATATTTCAGCACTTCTTCAATGGTGGTGTTGCCGTCATAAATATTTCTCAGCCCGTCTTCCCGCAGCGTGGACATGCCCATTTCAATGGCTTTCTGCTTCAGCACCACGGAAGGAGCGCGGTCCGTAATCATGTCGCGCAGGGTATCGTTAATATCCAGGAGCTCATAAATCCCCTTGCGGCCCCTGTAGCCGGAATTGGAGCATTTATCACAGCCTCGGCCCGTGAAAAAGTGCTTGTCTCCCAGTTCATAGGGAGAGACGCCAAGCTGGGAGAGGATGGTGGATGAGGGTTCATACGGCGTGCGGCAGTCCGGACAGATGGTGCGCACCAGGCGCTGTGCAAGCACCCCTTCCAGGGAAGCCGCCACCAGGAAAGGTTCGCATCCCATGTCCACCAGTCGCGTAATGGCTCCGGCGGAGTCGTTCGTGTGCAGGGTGGAGAGAACCAGGTGACCCGTCAGGGATGCCTGGATGGCGATCTGCGCTGTTGCCATGTCTCGCATTTCCCCCACCAGAATACGGTCCGGGTCCTGTCGCAGGAAGGCGCGGAGCACCATTGGGAAGTCCAGGCCGATGGCTTCATTGATAGGAATCTGGATGATGCCGTCAATATCGTATTCAACAGGGTCTTCCGCCGTCAGCACCTTGGAATCAATGGTATTGATTTCACGCAGGGCGGCATACAGCGTAGTTGTCTTGCCGGCGCCGGTGGGGCCGGTAACGATGAAAATGCCGTTGGGCTTGTGAACCGTATCCAGAATATATTCGTGGATATGCGCGGGAAGCCCCAGGTTGTCCATGTTCAAGTTGACGGAAGAGCGGTCCAGAACGCGGAGCACCACGGATTCTCCGTACTGAGTGGGAAGGGAGGAAACGCGCATGTCCACGGAACGGTTTCCTATCTGCTTGACGATGCGTCCGTCCTGCGGAATGCGGCGTTCCGCGATGTTCATGTTCGCCATGACTTTGACGCGGGAAATGACCGGCACGGACAGGTGGACGGGGGGAGGCTGCATTTCATACAGGGCGCCGTCCACACGGTAGCGGATTTTGAATTCCTTCTCAAAAGGTTCGAAGTGAATGTCGGAGGCCTTTTCCTTGATGGCCTGCGTAATGACGAGGTCCACAAAGCGGATGACGGGAGCGGCGGCGGAGTCCTCCGTCTCATTGTTGACCTGCATGTTGTTCAGCTCCTGCATCAGGTCGGACATGGCGGCGGATTCGCCTCCATAAAGCTCATTGATGCGTTCGGAAATCTGGTAATCCGGCGCTACCAGAACATGGATGTCCTGGCCGAGGGCGAAGCGCAGGTCTTCCACCGTCTGGGGATTCAGGGGATCCACCAGGCAGACGTACAGGCCTTCCGGATCATGCCGCACAGGGAGCGCCCCGTGCAGGCGCACGAGCGTGGCCGGCATCATGTTCTGCACGTTCGGATCCGGCTGGAAGTTGTCCAGTGTAATGAATTCCGTACCCAGGTCGCTGGCAATCATCTGCCAGATATCATCCTTGCTGCCGATGATGCCGAAGTCTGCAAGCACTTCCGGCAGTTCCTTGCCGGAGGCGATCATTTCCTCCTTGATGTCCTTTGCCAGGGATTTGTCAATCATTCCCCGGCCGATGAAAAGTTCCAGTGTGAGGTTGGTGTCCATAATAAGCAGAATGAATAGCGGGGAAAAATCAGTTGGCGTCTCCCATGGTGACGTTCAGCACTTCTTCCGGAGAAGTAAGGCCGGCCAGCACTTTGCGTACGCCGTCTTCCCTCAAGGTTCTCATGCCCAGTTCCCGGGCGCGCTGGCGCAGCTGGGGGGAAGTCAGGTTTTCGTTGATCATGCGGCGCACCTCGTCGTCGATTTCGAAAATCTCAAACAGCCCCATCCGGCCCTTGAATCCGCCGCCGCGGCAAAAGTCGCAGCCGTGGGGCGCCTTGATTTGGCCCTGGGCAAGGCGGGACATGTCAATGTTCAGCGTATGCGCCTGCTTTTCCGTCAGAGTGCCGTCCACCTTGCAGCGGTCGCACAGCTTGCGGACAAGACGCTGGGCCATGATGGCGCGGACGGAGGAGGCGATCAGGAAGCGTTTGATGCCGATGTCCGCCAGACGGGCCACGGCGCTGGGAGCGTCATTGGTGTGAAGGGTGGAGAATACGAGGTGCCCCGTCAGGGAGGCGTTGATGGCGATGCTGGCTGTTTCCATGTCTCGAATTTCCCCGATCATGATGATGTTGGGAGCCTGGCGGAGCATGGCGCGCAGGGCGGCGGCGAAGGTCATGCCGATATCCGCCTTTACCATTACCTGGTTGATGCCGGAGAGTTCGTATTCCACAGGGTCTTCCACCGTGATGATTTTTTTATCCGGGCGGTTGATGTGGTTCAGGCACGCGTAAAGGGTCGTGGTTTTACCGGAACCGGTAGGACCCGTCACCAGGATAATGCCGTCCGGCAGCGTGATGAGGCGGTCGAACACAGCTTCATCATCCGAGAAAAATCCGAGCTGGGGAAGGCCCAGCACCAGGGCGGATTTGTCCAGGATACGCATGACGATGCTTTCCCCGTGGTTGCTGGGGACGGATGAAACACGGAGGTCGATTTGCTTGCCGCCGATGCTCATCTGGATTCGCCCGTCCTGGGGCATGCGTTTTTCCGCAATGCTCATGGTGGTGCTCATTACCTTGAGGCGAGCGATGATGGGGCTGAGCAGTTTTTTGGGATGCGTGGCCACTTCCACCAGCTTGCCGTCCACGCGGTAGCGGATGCGGAGCCTGTTTTCCATGGGCTCAATGTGGATGTCGGAAGCCCTCATTTTGAAAGCGTCCGTCAGCATCTGCTGCACCAGCCGGATAATGGGAGCATCCTCCCCTTCCAGCCCGTCGGTTTCTTCCGGAACGCTCAGATCCCGGTAAAATTCATTCAACCGGCTTTCCACAGCGCTGCGGGTGGCGACGCTGAAAATCACGTCTCGCCCCATCAGTTGGGGCAGGCTGTCCATGGTTTCCAGATTCAGGGGATCGTCAATGGCAATGTTGATGGAAAAACCGTCGTCGGAAATGGGGATGGCCCGGAAGCGCCTGGCAAGTTCCGGCGTAATGAGTTCGCGCACCTCCTGGGGGATGTGCATGGAGCCCAGGTCCACGACGGGGAGCAGGGAGTTTGACGCCGCCACCTGAGCGATGACGTCTTCCGTAAGATAATTGGCCTGAATCAGAAAATCGACCAGGTCCTGGGTGGGAGATTTTTGACTGCGCGCGTACTGAAGAATTTCTTCATTCAGATATCCGGCCTGCGTAAGAAGTTCGATGAGATATGATTCGTTGGAGTACACGTCGATCTCTGGATGCTATTGTTGGAAGTCTGCCGAAATGGAGCGGCAGGATACTCCCCTATTTCTGACAGGTTCGGAACGTAAAGTCAACTTAGCTTCCCTCAAAATGGCATTTTTTTTCGGGCGTGTCCGGAGGCGGGAAGAACCTCCTTCCCTCTCCGCCGCTTTTCAAACCCTGCGGAATCTTCCGGAAAGCGGGATTTTCCCTGTACTCAGGGCTTCTGGCGGGGGAGCTTGGAAAGCAGGTCTTCCAGCTCCGGCATGCTGGATACCCGCACCAGGCGGGAACGCATTTCCTTGGCGCCGGGAAATCCCTTCGTATAAGCCAGGATTCGTGATCTCATATGGCGTATGGTGTGAAGTTCGTCCCCATAATGGCGGGATTCCAGGGCCATCCGGGCATGCCGCAAAATCAGGGCCGCCTTTTCCTGCGGGTCTCTGGCCGGCGGCATGATTCCGTGCAGCAGATAATACTTGGCGTCTCCGAAAATCCATGGGTTTTCCATGGCCGCACGGCCAATCATGACGCCGCTGACGGCCGTATTTTCTTTTACATAAGCTACGGCCTGCGGGGTGGAAATATCCCCGTTCCCGATGACCGGCACGGACATGGCCCGCGCGCATTCGTCAATAATGTCCCAGTTGGCCGTTCCGGAATACTGCTGGGAGCGGGTGCGCCCGTGAATGGTAATCATGGAAATTCCCTCATTCTCCAGCAGGCGGCACGCGTCCATGGCGCACAGGCTCTGAAAATCCCAGCCAATACGTATTTTGGCCGTGACGGGGATTCTCTCTCCTACGGCTTTCACGACGCCTCCGGCAACGGAAGCCAGCAGGGGAAGATCTTTCAGGAGGGAGGAACCTCCATTTTTGCCAACCACCTTGGGAACCGGGCAGCCGAAGTTGATATCGATAAAATCCGGCTTCTCATGGTCCAGGATAATTCTGGCCGCCTCTCCCATGTGGTTCCCGTCCGCTCCGAAGAGCTGGATGCCTATGGGGCGGTGGGCATTTTCTATCTTTGTGTACCTGCGGTTTCTCTCCCATGCCTGGAGAATTCCTTCCGCAGAGACGAATTCCGTTACCATTACATCCACTCCAAGCTCCTTGCAGATAGTGCGGAAAATGGGATCCGTCACTCCAGCCATTGGAGCCAGGAACAGCGGGAAATCCGTTTTGAAGAACGGGAGGGGAGCGGGACGGTTGGAAAAAGTCATGATTCCTTAGGATGAGGCTAGCACGGGTTCCCGTCCCATTCAAGCATCTTGCCTGTTCTGGCGAAGAAGGGAAGGTGCAAGATGCCGGTGCTGTGCAAACATCGGAGCGTCGAAAATATGGCGCTCAATAAAGAGGTGCAGTAGTCCGCCCGGTTTTCCGGAGGAAATTGCAGGCGCGCTGGACAGTATCGTTTGTTTTCGGGAAGAAAAAACGGCTTCACTTTTTGAGTGAAGCCGTTTGGCAAAAGTTGAAAGATTGTCTTAATGGTTGCCGCAGCCGCAACCGCCGTCCTTATGGTCGTGGTCGCACTTGCCGTCGCAATCGCAATTTTCCTTGTCGCACTGGCCGCCGCAGGAGCAGGAGGACTGGGCGCTCATGGCGCGCTGGCGGGCTTCCTCTATTTCTTCAGGAGTGGGAGCGCGGCCAAGGTCAATGGACATGCCCAGATAATGATTGATGGTGTTCAGGAGTTCGTCAATGGTCTGGCGCGCTTCCAAAAAGCCGCGGGCCGCATCATTCTTGATGACGTTTTCACGCAGGGCGTCGAATTTGGAAATTTCCTCTTCGGTAGGAGGCATTCCGGCCAGGTGCTTGTTGCGCAGTTCTTCTCCGTAAGCGTTTACTTCTTCAAAAAGCTTGGTTGCTTCCGGATTTTGGAAAAAGAGACCTATTTTTGCCTTGGAGGCCACAACCTTGTCTTCCTTGGCGAGCAGATTGCAAAGGGCTTCCGTGGCGGCGCGCAGGTTGTCGTTGAGAACGGGGGTATTCATATGAGATTTATTTAATCATGCCTTTTCGTGCAGGGCAATCCGGTTGCGAGGCATGGCGCGCATTTCCTTGCCGCAGGTTTGCTGCAGGCGGGAAATCCGGAAGAATAAAAAGGCGTTCCGCGTGACGTGGAACGCCTTTTTATGGTGATCAACGTTTTTTAATGCGCCTTGCAGAATTCTTCAAAGCGGTCCAGAGCTTCTTTCAGAATGTCCAGCGTGGTGCAGTAGCTGATGCGGATGGCCTTGTCATTGCCGAAGGCGATGCCGGGGACGGCCGCGACCTTGTAGCGTTCCAGAAGCTTGTCGCACAGATTCAGGGAGGTGAGTCCCAGCCTGCTTGTGTCCACAAAGAAGTAGAAAGCACCCTGCGGCTCCACAACGCTGATATTCGGGATGGCGCTGAGGCGGGAGTAAACGTACTGGCGGCGCATGTCATATTCGTCGCGCATGTCGCTGATGAAGCTCTGGTCTCCCGTAAGGGCCTCAATGCCTCCATACTGGGCGAACGTGCAGACGTTGGAAGTGGTGTGGTCCTGAATCATTTGGATGGCCTTGGCAATGGCTGCCGGAGCTGCGGAATAGCCCAGACGCCATCCGGTCATGGCGTAGCCCTTGGAGAAGCCGTTGATGGTGATGGTCAGGTCGTACAGTTCCGGACTGAGGGAGGCGATGCTGACGTGCTTGGCGTCCCCGTATACGAGGTGTTCGTAAATTTCATCAGCCAGGATGAGGATGTCTTCGCTCAGGGCCACTTCTCCCAGGGCGCGCAGTTCTTCTTCGGAATAAACGGACCCGGTCGGATTGTTCGGGGTAGTGAGGATGACCATCTTGGTGCGGGGGGTCATGGCTTCCTCAAATTGTTCGGCGGTAAGCTTCCATCCGTTTTCCGCCGTGGTTTCCACGATGACGGGGATGCCTCCGCACATGCGGACCATTTCCGGATAGCTGACCCAGTACGGGGCGGGGATGATGACTTCATCCCCCTCGGATACGGTCGCCATGATGGCGTTGAAACAGGCGTGCTTGGCGCCGGCTCCCACGGTGATCTGGGTGAAATCGTATTCCAGGTTGTTTTCCCTCTTGAGCTTTTCTGCGATGGCCTGGCGGAGTGCGGGAAGACCGGCGGAAGGCGTATATTTGGTGGCTCCGTTGTTCAGGGCCGCGATGGCTGCCTGCTTGATGTTTTCCGGGGTGTCCATTTCAGGTTCACCGCCTGCCAAACCGTAAACTTCTTCACCGGAGGCTTTCATAGCCTTGGCCCGGTTGGTCACCTTGAGGGTCAGGGAAGGGGTCAATGCCGCAATGCTGGGGGAAATCATGTCCATTGTTGTGGTGCAGTCGTAGATTTTGATGCCTTGGCGGAAAACAGGCTGTTCTCCGCATAGGCGGAAAAACTTTACTCATTGAGCGCACCCCTGGCAAGGAGAATGCTTGCGGCGGCCATTCTTTTTCTTGCGGAGGGCGTTCCTCCCTCTATGGAAGGGATTTTTCCCGTCAGCGTTTCAGGAATTTGGCGCGCACCGCTTCCAGCTCCGGCGTCTTCAGCAGGAAAGCCGCCGCCAGGTAAACGATGCCGGCGCAACCGCAGACCAGGGATATCCCCAGCACCCTGGCCGGGAAGGTCCAGTTCAGGAAGCCCTGGAGGAACCATGCCTTGCCTGCCCAGCACACGGCCCCCAGCAATATTCCCGCCGCCATGATCCTGGCCAGTCCGGAAAGCAGCGTCCGTCCGTCTACGCCGCCCAGCTGGCGTCGCAGGTAAAAGAAATAAAAGAGAAAATTGAAGGTAGTGACCACGGAGGTGGTCAGCGCCAGCCACGCCGCGTTTTTATGCAGGATGTAGACGAAACAGTAGTTGAGGCCGATGCTGATAGCCAGAGCCACAGCGGCGGCAATCAGGGGAACCCAGCGTTTTTCAAGAGCTAGGAAGACGGGCTGTACCACCTTGGTCCCGGCATAGCCCAGCAGGCCCAGGGAATAGGCTCCCAGCACTTCCCCCGTGTAACGCACGGCCTCCTGGTTGAAGCGGCCCCACTGGTATACGGAGGAGACGAATTCCGTTCCCAGGATGGAGAGGATGAGAAAAGCGGGTACCGCAAAGAATGCCACCAGCCGCAACCCCTTGGCGATGTGGACAGCCACCTCTTTTCTGCCGTCTCCCACCATCATGCGGGAAACAGCGGGCAGCACCACCATGCCCGTCGCAACTCCGAAGAGCCCCACGGGAAGCTGCCAGAGGCGGAACGCCGTGGTCAGGGCGGTGACGGAGCCTTTTTGGAGATCCAGAGCGAACCCCGTATTGATGAAGATGGTGAACTGCGTCACGCCTGAAGCCAGCACGGAGGGAAGCATCAGCCCCCAGATTTTGCGCACGCGGGGATCGTTCCATTGGAAATTGGGTTTCCAGCGGAAGCCGGTTTTGCTGAGTTTGGGGAGCTGCACGGCAATCTGGGCCATGCCCCCGATGGTGACGCCGCAGGCAAAACCGTACAAAGCTTTGGGGCCGAAGGACGGATCAATGAAATATCCAATCAGCAGGCCGAGCAGGATGGAAGTAACGTTGAAAGCGGCGGAGGCCAGCATGGGCAATCCGAAAACCCCCACCATGTTCAGCGCCCCCATGATGAGGGCGGACAGGGAGGCGAATCCGATGAAAGGCCACATGATGCGGCTCAGGTCCGTGGCGAACAATTGCTCCGCCAGAGAGTGATCCCCGCTGTAGAGGGCTTCCATGACGGGCCCTGCAAATAGAATCCCCAGCGTTACAATGGCGATCATCAGGGCGGAAAGCTGGGTAGCTACCTTGTTGGTCAGTTCCCACGCGGCTTCGTCTCCCTGCGCTTCCCGCGTTTTGGAGGCTACGCTGGTATAGGATTGGGAAAGAGCCCCTTCCGCGAACAGATCCCTTAACAGGTTGGGGATACGGAAAGCCGTGTAAAAGGCGTCCAGGGCTCCCGTGGCCCCGAACAGGGAGGTGTACACAATTTCCCTGGCCATGCCTGTCAGGCGGCAGGCGAAGATGGCGCCTGAGGCAACCAGGCTGTTCCGCATCAGGGACATGAAGGGGGGGAATTTACTTGAACAGCTGGCGGCAATACGGCTCCACCCGTTTCATTGCCGGGTTGTCCTTGACAGCCTGGTCGCGATCATCCCGGCAGGGGAAAAGGTACAGGGCGTATCCCCCGTAGCCGCCTCCCAGGTATTTTTTTGCAAGGGCATTGGGAATTTCCGGAAGGGGGCGCATTCCTTCGTCAAGCTGCACGCTGTAGTACAGGGCTACGCCTGCCGCCAGAGTATTGATGTTGCGTTCCAGCACTCCGGTGCGGGCAATGAGGGAGGATTGGGAGATGCGTACGTAGTCCCGTTGTTCATCCGCCATCTTTGGGGTGTCGTGTTCTTCGCCCGTGTATAGAATGGCCATTCTTCCTTCCAGGAAGTCGCCCGTGCCTTTGACGTCCAGTACCGGAGAACTGCCGGAACGCCATACGCACAACCCTGTTTCCGCAATGACGGCAGGATCCTGCCAGCCGACGCCCAGAGCGAGTTCGGACGCGACCGGATCGCGCCCTTCCAGCATGGCCCACGCGCCGCTGCCTCCCAGCCCGGAGCGTTTTTCATACGGCCATTCGCAGAGGGAAACCATGGGGGTGATGGCGCAGTTGACCACATAGGAGCCTTTTCTGGCGTAGCGGGGCACGTCCAGCCATCCCCCGGCAAAGTCCACGCGAAGCGGTACGGCGGACGGAGCCTTGATGCGGTTCACCAGCATGGTGGTGGAGACGGGAGTGAATTTGGGGGGCGTCTTGGGGAGCACCACGTAATTGGCTCCGACGCGGGCGCACAGCTCCTTCTTGATATCGCTGTAAAGGTCATCTTCCGTCACAGCCAGGATGTCCGGTTTTTCCTGAAGAAACTCTTCTTCAAAATCCAGGCCCTTTTTCATGCCGGTACCCAGGATAACCTTGTCAACCATGCGCAGGCTTTCCAGCAGAACTTTTTTGTGTTCGTCCGGAATGGACGGCTTGCGCTGCTTGTGGTGCCACAGCACGGGTTCCGAAGCGAAAGAGACGATTAGATAGTCGCCCAGAGCGCGGGCTTCTTCAAAGAACTGGATATGGCCAGCGTGGACGATATCATAGCAGCCGGAGACGAAAACTTTTTTCATGCGTGTAATGATAGATAATTAGTCTGCAACAGTATGCCCTATTGCCGTGCCGGATGCAAGAGCGAGATGAAAATGCGTTAAAAAACGGCGCGGACTACAGAAAGCCCGTGCCGTTTGGGGATAGGAAAAATCAACTTCTGCAAAAACGGTCAGGAAGCCATGGCCTCCTGGTAGCGGCGTTCCACATCGTCCCAGTTGATCAGGCGGCAGAAGTCTTCAATATAGTCCGCCCGGAGGTTCTGGTGCTTCAGATAATAGGCGTGTTCCCAAACGTCACAGACGAGAATGGGGACGAGACCGGGAATTTCCAGATTCTGATGTTTTTCCGCCCCGCAGATTACCAGCGTCTTGCTGATGGGGTCCACGCCCAGAATGCCCCAGCCGGAACCTTCCACGCCCTGGGAAGCCGCCTTGAATTCCTTCATCATGGCTTCCAGAGACCCGAATTTTTCCTTGATGGCATCTACCAGAGGACCTTGCGGCTCTTTTTTGGGATCAGGCGTCATGTTGGTCCAGTAAATGGTATGGAGAACATGGCCGGAAGCATTGAAGGACAAGTTACGCACCCAGTTGGTGGTGGCGGAAGCGTCCAGTTTCCCGTCCGCAATTTCACGGAGCTTTTCAGCCGCGGCATTGGCGCCGGCGACATAGGCCGCATGATGCTTGTCGTGGTGGATGCGCACGGTTTTTTCATCCAGCATGGGTTCAAGCGCGTCGTAGGCGTACGGAAGGGGTGGCAGTACATATTTGCCGTCGGCATAGCCGATCGTGGAGGGGTCTTGCTGTTTAGTCATCTTGTGCTGTGGTTGTATGAATGGCCCTGTTGCCCGAGCCTGGCTGATTGTTCCCAGCGCCGCCAATGAGGAAAGAGCAATAAAACGCCTTCTGTTCATGTCCGCGCCATGGGAATGCATGGGTGTTTGGACATGGATTGTTTTGGAGTTGTTCAAAAAACAGGAACCTCGGTGTTCTATTTTTCTTCTTGTAGAGGCAGCTGGGAAAAAGCTTTTCTACCTTCTGGCGGCTGCTGCCGGGCCCTGGGCTCCATAGGCGCTGACGCCCCTGACGGCGACAGATCCTGCATCCCCCAGGAAGGATTTGGGCAGGGTTACGCGGGTCTGGCTGCCCGGCAGAAGGATGCGCGTAGCCCACTGGCTGCCGTAGCGCGCCTGGACGGCCCATTTCCGGGAGGGATTGCCGGACGGCTGCCAGGAGAGGGTTACGGTGGAACCATTGTCCGCCACATAAAAATTCTGCGGTTGTCCGGGTGTGCCGGTTCCGCACCAGGGCATGGCGGGCGGAACGGCCATGGAGGGGTACAATCTGTTCAGGTATTTCTGGATGCCTCCGGCATTCCGCATGATGGATTTGATGCTCCAGAAGCATTGCCCGGGGGCGGTTCTGGCAAGGCTGCGGGAGTAGTTGACCTGCGCCGCTATTTCAGAGGCGGGGCGGCCCGGGTCTTCGCTGCTCATGATACGTGCCGTGGCAATGCCGGGCCACACCGGGCGTCTGGAGTTCTGGGCGGCCCACCATTGCATCAATGCGGGAAAGCTCTGCTTGGCCGGGCTGCAGCGCCAGTAAAGCTGGGGGGCCAGGTAATCCACCCATCCGCGGGAAAGCCACTTGCGGGCGTCGCACGCCAGATGCTCGTAGGCGTCCACTCCCGCTTCAATGCCGCCAGGAACACCCGGCCTCCAGATGCCGAACGGGCTGACGCCCACCCGCACCCAGGGTTTGGAAGATTTGACGGATTTGTACATGTCTTGCACGAAGCCGTCAATGTAGCCCCGGCGCTGGGAGGGGGATTTCCCGTCTCCAAAGCTGGCGGGAGACCAGGCGCGGCCGGGAGTGGGATAGGGGTAGAAATAGTCGTCCAGGTGCACCCCGTCAATGTCGTAGCGGCGCACGACATCCATGATAACCTTCAGCGCGTGGTCGCGGGAGGCGGAGGCGCTGGGGTTTATCAGCAGCACGGAGCCGTTTCGCTTCATCAAATCAGGGCGCGTGAGGGAAATATGGTTGCGGCCTACGGCATGCTTGACGTTGGCCTTCGCCCGGAATGGGTTGAACCAGGCGTGCAGTTCAATGCCGCGGCGGTGAGCCTCCTGAATGGCGAAAGCCAGAGGATCATACCCAGGATTGACGCCCGGGCCGGAAAGCCATTGGCTCCACGGTTCCAGAGAAGAGCGGTACAGGGCGTCGGCATTCGGGCGCACTTGGAGAAACACGGCGTTCAGCTTCAACTGGGCGCAGGTATTCAGGATGTTCAGCAGCTCCGCGCGCTGGGCTGCTCCGGAGAGGCCGGAACGGGAGGGCCAGTCAATATTATGAACGGTGGATATCCATGCCGCGCGGAATTCCTGGGGGACAGCGGGAACGGATTCTCCGGAGGTCTGCCACCCAAGCGCCTGGGAAGCCAGGGCCAGCAGGGAGCAGGAGAAGGCATGGAACAGGGGAAATCTGGTCATGACGGGAATGGAGAGGGATGTTTCCGGAACATTTAACGCCTATTCGGAGGATCTGTCCATGACGGATGTCGGAGGTTCCGTCATGGACAGGCGGCCCTCAGCTGGGCCGGGATGCCAGGCTGTTGATCAGGTGGGCGTTGAAACCGGCCCCGAAGCCGTTGTCTATGTTGACGACGGAAACACCGTTGGCGCAGGAATTCATCATGGCGAGCAGGGTGGTTACCCCGCGGAAATTGGCTCCATAGCCCACGCTGGTAGGCACGGCTATCACAGGGGCCTTTACCAGGCCTGCCAGCACGCTGGGGAGAGCTCCTTCCATGCCCGCCACGGCCACCAGCGCAGTAGCTTGGCGGATGGAGTCCAGATGGGAAACCAGGCGGTGCAGGCCGGCCACGCCGCAATCCGGGTACCGGACTACCCGGCTGCCCAGAAATTCCGCCGTCAGGGCGGCCTCCTCCGCTACGTATTGGTCCGAGGTCCCCGCGCTGACGATGCCGACGAAGCCCGCCGTTCGCGGAACGGGATTCGGAGCAATGCGCATGAGACGGGCTTCCGGGTGCATGTCCGCCGCCGGAAAGGCGCGGTTCAGGTAGTCCAGAGCTTCCCCGCTCAGACGCGTGGCCAGAACATTTTGTCCGGCGGCAAGCAGGCTGCGGGCTATCTCTTCAATCTGGTCCGGCGTTTTTCCTGCGCCGTAAATGACTTCCGGGCACCCGGTGCGTTCCAGGCGGCTGTAATCAATGTCCGTATGGGAAGGAGCGGGTACGGTGCCGGCTCTGATTTTTTCCGCCGCTTCCTCCGCAGAAAGGAGGCCTTTTTTAAATTGATGCAGAATGGAGGTGATGTCGTTCATGAGGGTTCGTTCATGCTCCCTCTGGAATATCCTTCCAGATCCAGGGTGATGTGCCGGAAGCCCAGTTCCCGCAGCCGGCGTGCTGCGGTGGAGGCAAGCTGTCCGTCCCAGAACAGTCTGCGTTCCTTTTCCGGCAATTCAATGCGGGCCAGGCTGTCTCCGTGAGCACGGACACGGCAGCCTTTCAGCCCCAGGGTTCTCAGGAAAGATTCCGCTGCGTCCACGCGTCTCAGCAGAACTTCCGTTACGGGGCGGTTGTGTTCCAGGCGGGTCAGCAGGCACGCATAGGCCGGTTTGCCGCTGACTGATTCCGGAAGACCCAGCCGGCAGGCCAGCCGGCGGATATCCTCCTTATCCATGGAAGCTTCCAGAAAGGGACTCGGGATGCCGAGCTCCTGCAAAGCTTTGCGGCCTGGCCGGTAATCGTCCAGGTCGTCAAGATTGGAACCGTCCGCCAGCAGGGGGAACCCCATCTCAGACGCTCTGGCTGCCAGGGAGGAAAACAGGGCATGCTTGCACAGGTAGCAGCGCAGGGGAGGATTATTCGCAAGGGCGGGAAGGATGGGAAACGCCAATTTTTCCTGCCGGACGCCCAGGCGGCGGCACAACGCCGTGCTGTCCCGCACTTCCTCCTCCATCACGTAGGGCGTTCGCGCAGTCAGTGCCAGGCAGTGATCCGCTCCCAGGATACGGACGGCGGCGGCAAGCAACACGCTGCTGTCCAGCCCCCCGGACAAGGCGACGGCAATGCGTTTCCTGGGGAGAAGGACGGCGCGAAGCCGTTCAAACGGAGTCTGTGGCGTCGTTGTCATGGGAAGGTATGGGAAAAAGCCCCATCAGCTGGCATTGTTCCAGCGGCAGCCCGGTTTTTTCCGCCAGGATTCTGCAATCTTCAAATTCCGCTTTCCGGTAATGGGGACGGCCGTGCATGAAAGAAGTTTTTACATGAACCGTTCCATGGGGAGTGTGGACGGGGGCGCTTTCCCGGCGCAGAATATGGCGGAGCATGCCATGCTGCCTGATGCCCGGCGTGCTGCTGTGCCGGAAGAAGGCTTCCCGCACGCGGTCCGTCTGTTCCGGCTGGCACAGGGCGCAAACCTTGACTGCCAGACGGCCTTTCTTCATACAGACGGACTCCTGCCAGGTATCCAGAGCGCCTGCCTCCATCAGCTTTTCCGCCAGGTAGGCTGTCTGTTCCGGCGTCATATCGTCTATATTGGCGCACAGCTCCGTCAGCAGTTCCGGGGAAGTTTCCTCTTCTTCCGTTTCTACCAGCATCACCCGCAGAATATTCGGTACGGGAAGTCCCTGGCGGTGGCCGATTCCATAGCCGGTTGCGGTAATACGGCCTGCCAGCGGAGAGGGGACGGGCTGCGCCAGGGCGGCAATGTAGGCGGCTCCAGTGGGTGTAGTGGCCTCATGGGTGGTTCCATTCAAGGTGGCCCGGAAATGTTTCGCCAGCAAAGCCGTTGCCGGCGCAGGAACGGGCATTGTTCCGTGCTGGCAGGTTACGGTGCCAGACCCCAGCTCCACCGGTCCGGTGAAGACGGCGTCCACCCGGAGCATTTCCAGGCAGATGGCAGCTCCCGCGATATCGATGATGGAATCCACCGCGCCCACTTCATGGAAATGTACTTCTTCAGAAGTAGTGCCGTGTACGCGGGCTTCCGCCTCCGCCAGCAGGGTGAAAATAGAAAGGGCCGTCCGTTTTACGGTATTGGAAAGGGCGCTTGTCTCAATAAGCTTTCGTATATCCGCCATAGTCCGGTGATGGTGCGCATGGCTGCTGCCGGAATGCCCTTCTTCCTCCGTCAGCACGTCAATCCGTGTTCCCCGGATGCCGTGCTGCTGCGCCGGGCGGCATTCCAGCTTCCACTCCCCGTGCACATGCAATTTGGACAGTTCCCGTTCCAGGTTTTCCCGGTCCGCTCCCAAATCAATCAGGGCGGCCAGATTCATATCTCCGCTGATGCCCGCGCTGCAATCATAGACCAAGGCTCTCATGATGGCCCAGTGTAGAAGGAAAAACTCCTGGCTCAAGGTCAAAATGAGCCTTATCCCGGGAGAGGGCCCGGTGCCTGGCGGACCGGGTTTGGCGGATTGCCGTCCGGTTATGAGAAAGATGCCCTGTGAAATACATTGCTAGGGAACTTTAAATATGCCACAATCCCTGCGGCGCTGACCAGCGCCGCCCCCGTTCTATATCATGTCCATTCCGTTCTTTTCGAAATTACGATCCCAGAAGCATTATCTTCAACTGGTTAAGCCGGAATTGAAGCAGGTTTCCGAGTTTGTTGAAGCGCAATCATCATGTTTTGACCCGGAAGTGGCCGATTACATGGAAACGGTATGCCAGTCCAAGGGTAAAATGCTCCGTCCGGCCCTGGTTCTGCTGGTTGCCGGCGCTACGGGCGGCATCAAGCCTGCCCATATCCGCCTGGGTGCTTTGCTGGAAATGGTGCATCTGGCTTCCCTTGTGCATGATGACGTGATTGACGAGGCCGACAAACGCCGGGACGAGGCTACGGCGAATGCCCTCTGGGGCAACAGCCTCGCCGTACTGCTGGGGGATGTCCTCTTTTCCCACGCCATGGTGCTGGGTACGGAATTCGGCAGCACGGAATTCTGCCGCAGGCTGGCGAATACCGTCAGGAACGTATGCCAGGGGGAGGTAGCCCAGTCCAGCCGCCTGTATGACCTGAGCATGACCCGCGAGGAATATTTTGAAATCATCCGGAAAAAAACCGCTTCTCTTTTCTCCGCAGCTACGGGGGGGGCTGGCTGGATTTCCGGAGTAACCCCGGAAGTGGAGGAATCCCTTTACCAGCTGGGGGATCTGCTGGGTGTGGCTTACCAGATTTACGACGACTGCCTGGACATGGTGGGAGATGAAGACGATGCCGGAAAGACGCTTCATACGGATGCCACCAAGGGCAAGCTGACCCTTCCCATCTTCAATTTGCTGGAATGCGGTGACAGGAATGTGGAAGCTACCCTGCGGGACGCCATTGAAAACCGTGAAGTGGTGGATTACTCTGCCTTTCAGGACAATCCCGTTTTTGCAGAGGCTCTGGACAAGGCGATTCAGGTAGCTCTGGAGAAAAACGAGGCGGCCCGCGAAATTCTGTGGCTCCTTCCCCAAACGGAATATCGTGAAGCTTTGGCGGAAATGACCTTTTACATGGACGAGCTGCTTAACGACTGCCGTATCTCCTGACCTGCTTCAAGGAGTTTTTGTCCGGTCATGCCCTCCTTATGTAATTTGTGTCTTCCGGCATTTTCCCAAAAGGAAACCTGCCGGAGGGAATGGGAGGAGCGCATGCTGGTTACGGCCTGATTGTTTTTTCAAAACATGGTTAAACCCGGCCACGCGCCCGGGAACGGCAGTGCTTTCTTTATTCCGTTTTTCCGTACCTGCGCGCCCGGAAGGAGTAGGCGACCGCCACCACGGCGGCGAGCACGGCGTACAGGATGAAGCGGTCCGTGGAAATGGCGTTGGCTGATTCTCCGTTGGACAGGAAAAAAGTAATTGCGGCCACCAGCATGTTGCCTGCAAAGATAGTGAGGTTCCAGAAACTGGTGATGAGGCTTTTTAAATGCGCCGGGGCTTGCGTATAGGCGAATTCCAGGCCGGTGGTGCTGACCAGGATCTCAGAGATGGTGAGTACGCAGTAAGGAATCAGCTGCCATGCGATGGACATGGAGGTTCCTTCCTCCAGCCGGTATTGCAGGAAAGCGACAATCAGGAATGTAGCGGAGCTGAGGGCCAATCCCGTTCCGAGGCGCACCAGGGGCCTTGCCAGCGTTGCCACCCTGGGATAAACAAATACGGTGATGAGGGGGATGAACACCATGACGAAAATGGGATTGGCCGCCTGGATTTGGGCCGGCCCGATGGACCAGGAACCGCCCGGGAGCGGGATGGAAAGAGGAATCATCCTGCTGCCCTGGGATACCCAGGAAGAAGCCGTCTGTTCGAAAATGGACCAGAATGGGATGATAAAGGCGAAGATGGAGAGGATTTTCAGGATGTGCCGGGTGTCTTCCACGGCAGAAGTTCCGCAGCGCTGTTCTGCGTTTTTCCAGCCTCCGTGGAACAGAATGATGAAAAGGACTTTCCAGAAGCCAGGCTGCCCGCTGTTCCGGGCCGGAGGCGTTTTGTGGTATTTTTTGCGGCCCAGCCAGAAGACGAAGGTGGCAACTCCCATGAAGAGGCCCGGGACGGCAAACGCCCAACTGTACCCGTAACGCTGTTCCATGGCCGGAATGACCAGGAAGGAGAAGAAGGAGCCAAGGTTGATGGCCCAGTAGAAGGCATTGAAAGCCTTGGTCATTAACTGCGGGGACTTATTGGGAATCTGGTCTCCCATAAAGGCGGAGACGCATGGCTTGATGCCTCCGGCTCCCAGAGCGATGATGAACAGGCCCGCCATGAGAATGTAACGGCGCGCTTCAATGGTGTGGAAAAGATCCGCCGTCGCCAGAACTCCGTGTCCTACGCAGTAAAGCAGGGAAATATAAAGAATGGTTTTATATCGGCCCCAGACCTTGTCCGCCAGCCAGGCCCCCGCCAGGGGAAGCAGATAAACCATTCCCATAAAAATATGAAGGGTGGAGGTGCCCCAGTTGTCGCTCATCAGCAGATGGCCCGTCATGTACAGCATGAGGATGGACTTCATGCCGTAGAAGCTGAAACGTTCACAGGCTTCCGTTCCGATGATGTATCTGGACTGGGAGGGCAGGGCGCTCATTGGATGATGAAAAGGAGGGAGATGGAGTAATAAAAATGATGGCCTCCGGGCGGAGGCCATCATGGCGAATGCGTTCAGACGGCGTTCAGGGCCTGTGAGAAGGAGACGGGCTCACTGACGGTTGCCATGAAAGGGAAAACGTTAGCGTTCCTGGTTCAGGATGGGAGCGATTTCCACCTTATATTGGGTGATGCACGCTTTCAGCCAGTCCAGCATGATCATGGATTTTGCCTGGGCAGTCAGAGCCGGAGCAATTTGCTGGGTAGATTTGATTTGGAATTCCGGCGTATCCTCCAGTTCGCGCTTGACGAGCTGGGTCAGCAGGATGCCGTCCCCCGTGTTGATGGGCTGAGCCATCTGGCCGGGGTTGATGACGGAAGCCGCCTGAAATACTTCTTCAGGGGCCGGGAGCTCTTTGGGAGGGGCCAGGCGGGAATTCATGGCCCGTTCCAGAAGAGACTGGAGCTCTTCCTGTGTTTTGGCGTTTTGCAGGTTGACGCTGCTCAAGAGTACGTTTGGATTGACAAAGGGACCGTAAGAGGCAGTTTTGGCACCGGCTTTTCCGGCAATGGCATTGAACTGTTCCACGGGGTTTTCCGCCTTCTGCAATTCCGTATTGAGTTCCGTGGCGGCCTTATTCATGGATTCAACGGTCATGCTTTCCAGCAGGTCGGCGCGGGCGCTGTTGCGGGCGGTCTCGTAAGGCAGGGCTTTGACCGGGGTAATGCCTTCCAGACGGATCAGGACGACTTGTCCGTTTTCCAGCACCTGCATGGTGCTGATCTGTTCGGCTCCGGTCTTGGCGCGCGCTTCTTCAATGGCCTTGGCATCCGCATCCGCATTCAGGGCCGGGGCTCCCGCCAGGGAGAAAGCCACATCCAGCAGATTGGCGCTGCGTCCGTCGGAAGCGGATTGGTTGATTGCCTGGTTGATTTCCTGAGGCGCGTTTTTACGCGTTACGGCCGTGTAGGACTTTTTCTCCATTTTGCAGACGCCGGGAGTCTTGGCCAGGGCTTCGCTGATGGCCTGGTCCATGTTCCTGCCGTTGGTGGCGTTCAGCGGTTCCCAGATGTCATTTTCCACCAGATTCATGGTTTCCATGGTGGCGTTGGAAATGTCTCCGGGCTTGGGTGCCTGAGCATCGCCTGCGGGGATGAAGGTGTAAACGGTGAAGAAGCGAGCTTCCTCATTTTTGTAATTTTCCTTGTGCTTGTCCCAGAAGGTTTTTATTTCCTCTTCTCCGGGATCCGTCTTGGGGCGAAAGGCACTTTTTTCCAGGAAGGCAGTGTTGATTGTAATTTGCTGGCTGTTGGATTCCGCTACAGCCTCGGCAAAACCGGGCTCCACGGAGATACTCCCGGCCAGCACGTCCTTGATGCGCTCCAGGCTGATGGTGTCTTCCATCAGACCGCGCAGCAGTTCCTCCTGAAGCTTTTTACCCATGTTGCCGCGCATGGAAATGAAATTATCGTATTTTTGGGGGTCGAAAACGCCTTTATCGTCCTGGAACTCTGGAATATTGCAAATGGCATCGTCAATTTCCGCGGTGCTGGGAGTCAAGCCCAGGCGTCCCGCCTCCCGGCGGATAATGCCGCGGTAGGCCAGGAAAGCCGCATTGGGATTATTTGTTTTCAGCAGATGGCAGAGTTCGCGCAGGTTTTCTTCCGAGCTGAAATTGTCCTGAAGCAGCGGACCGAAGGTGGAAGGGAAGGAGAAAGCCACGGACAGGCCGGTCCTGCCCATATTGTTATAATCCTTTTCCCCATAAGATTTCCCGTCCACGGAAACGAAAGTCTGCTTGAACATGCCGGTCAGGGAGCCGCCGCTTACGTCCCCGCCGACGAACATGAGGCCCACAAACACCAGGGCCATGGCTGCCATGATGACGATTGTATGTTTACGTAAGTAATCTAGCATGGAATGTCAGGTTGAAAATGTACGTGTAGCCGGCCATGAGCTGACGGCAGCCCGGGCAGCCCGAACCTTTTACACTTTTTCCCTCCGCTAGGCAAGAACGAAGCTCTCCGCTTCCGGCGGCTTTTCCAGAACATGGCGGAATGCTCTTTCCTGTCATGAAGGGCTTTTCCGGCCGGGGCTGAACAATTTTTGACCTCGACGGTGATGCAAATACGCCTTATGTTGCTCCTGCACGGAAGGTTCCGGAAACCATGGGTCGGTTCTGTCCCATGGCATTCGGAAGCCTCCGGTGCATGTCCTTAGCCGGATATTCCTTTAATTGCAAGGATTTATGCTGAACCAGGTAGTAGAACTCAAAAGAGAAGTGACGGCGGTCCAGATCCCCAGCGGGGATGTGCTCACCCTGCCGGAAGGGGAACGCGTGTATATCACCCAGATACTGGGCGGCTCCTATACCGTGGCTACGGACCACGGCCTGGCCCGTATCTCCAGGGAGAACGCGGACGCCCTTGGCGCTGGAGCGGAGGAACCTTCTCCGGAAGCGGCTGCGCTGGATGAGAACGCCACACTGGAAGAAAGGGTCTGGGATACGCTGAAATGTGTGTATGACCCGGAAATCCCCGTGGACATCGTAAACTTGGGCCTGATCTACGATGTGGCCGTCATTGAGCTGGAGAACGGCCTTCATCATGTGGCGGTAAAAATGACTCTCACGGCGCCCGGCTGCGGAATGGGGCCCCATCTGGTCATGGAAGCCAAGGACCGCATTGAAGCGTTGGAAGGGGTGGAGGCTGCGGATGTGGAAATGGTGTGGGATCCCCCCTGGAACCAGGACATGGTCAGCGAGGAGGGCAGAATGAAACTCGGATTGATTTGATTTCCCATGCCGGTGACGTTGAAATTGTCCGACGAGGAAGCGCGTGATTTGGCGGAAATGCTTTCCACTGCCGCCACGGTGGCTGCCTCCAACCAGCAGGACGGGGCGGAGGCTCGTCTGGCGGCGTGGGGGAATTTGGTTTCCCGGCTGATGAAGGAGCTTTCCGTTACCTCCAAATTGAAAGGGCGCATAGCCTATGCGGATGAGCTGGGCGGCTATGCCTTCACCCGGGAATATGAAGAAAGCGCCTTTTTCCAGGATTGCCTGGATGAATACCGGGACAACTCTTTCTGGGCGGATCTCGTGACACGTATGGCGGACAAGGCCATCAGCGAACACCTGGGCCCGGAATATTTTGAAAACATGCCGGAGGAGGAACGCCGCCGTACTGCGGAAGCCCTGGAAAAATCCCTGTGGCAGGAATGCGCCAGATACGGCATTGACCGGCTGGGCTTCATCTTGCCTCCGTCAGACGGATAAGGAGAAGAACCGTTTAAAAATCCTGTGGACCGGTGCGGCCCGAATGATTCGGGCGCGATTCGCGTGCATATCCCCGGAGAATACCGGTCCATGTTGCCTGTCTGCCGGGAAATACTCCCTTATATCCGCCCTGTTTCAGGTATCGGGACGACATGCGCTCTCTCTGGATGCGGCAAGATGATTTTGGGGGAGTTGTTCAGTCCGGAGTGCAGCGGTTCACCGGGTCGGGGCCTTATTCCTCCGCATTTTCCGGCAGTGGCGGGGTGGGGCTGCCCAGATATTCCGTTTCCTTGGGGGTGGAGAGTACTTTGTAATACGCCCAAGCGGCGGCGGCCAGTACGCCGCCGATGGAAACAATCATGGTTAGACAGCCGGTGGGGGACATAATCAGTTAATGTTCTCCTGAACAAGACTGGTAACGGCCTTGTCAGGCAGGACCAGCTTGATATTCTGGGGCAGGGGACGATTTTGGAACAGCTTGAAATCCGTCATTTTCGTAGTTCCCCCCGTCTGAAGCAGCACGGAACCATCAGGCTGGATATTCGCCATGACGTTGGTGGAGGGGGTTGGGTCGCCGGTGAACGTTACGCTGGTATTGGGATGCCATTTGCCGTCCTTGTACGCGAAGCTGGGGCCAAAGAAGGCTCCGCGGGCCTTCTTGGCTGATTCAAAATTACGCATGAAATCTTCCACGAATCCGACGGAGAAGGAAAGTTCCTTTTCCGAGGAATGCGTTTTCCATTTGGAAATAAGATCCCAGGACCTGCTTTTATTATTAAAGTAATAACCGCTGATTTCCTTGAATTTCCCCATTTTTTTGACGCAGACGAGGAAGCGCATGTTCTCCCCGATTGCCCAGGGATAGTCCACGAAGCTTTGTCCGCCTGTTCCTTCACCGCCAAAACGTCCGGAGCGCGCATCTTTGCCCAGTTTTACCAGCTTGGTGCGTTCTTCTTCCGGCACATCATTGGGGTTGTCTCCGTGTGCCACCGGATCCCAGATGGAAAAGATGATTACTTTTTTACCGTTGGATTGTTCCTGAAAACCGATATAGCCGTCGTCAAAATTCATGGCGCAGAAGTAGGTGCCGGGAACGGATGTTTTGGCTTTCACTACATTGTACAGGGCGCTTGCCTGGGAGGGATGCCCCTGCTGGTTGATATGGACGGAACGGCACTGGCGCTTGGCCAGCAGTTCCGGGTCCTGCGCATGAAGGATGGTTCCGGAGAACAGGGCAGCGCAAATGACGGCGGCGGAGGATAAAAGACGCATGGTTTTGAATGATGGATGGTTGTCTGATTTGATGCCCGGAGGGTGGGGGACAGGGAAATAATTAGGACAGGCTAATTACGTTTGGCCTGGGGGAAATCTCGCAGGCAGGCCGCACTTTTTTCAAAATTTTTCCGGCATGAATGTGATAAAAGAAATACTTGGCTCAGGCTGGTTGCTCAAGATTCTGAAACGTCTGAAACCGTAAGTCCGGAAGGCTGGGCAGCCGCACTCTCTCCTTCCCCTTCCCGCTTTCAGCCAGCCGACGCGGAACATACAGCTTTGCCTGAATGGGGAAGGCCGTTCTGCGAAAAATTCGGGAAACGGCCTTCGGAAGAATGGGGGAAAAGGACGCGTTTGTTACCGGATGGGGTTCAGGAACAGGGGCATCAGGCCCCCCAGCACGATGAAGATGGAAAACGCGGCCAGCATGACTCCGGAAATGGCCGGTACCTGCACGGGTTCTGCGTTTTCTGCGGGTTTGTCCCAGTACATGGAGCGGATGACCTTGAAGTAATAGTAAAACCCGGATGCAGCGCAGACGATCATGACGGGGAGCATCCAACCCAGATACAGACCCGTATTGATGACGTGCACGAAAGAAATCATTTTGGCGAAAAATCCGGCCGTCAGCGGCACGCCCGCCAGGGAGGCGAACATGATGGTGACCGCCAGCGCCAGCCGGGGATTGGTTTTGCCCAGACCGCGGAACGCGGAAATTTCCTCGCTCCCGCGCTGGATGCGGATCATGGCAAGGGCGAAAAAGGCGCCGAAGGTCATGACCAGGTACACAGCCAGGTAGAACGGGGCGTTCGGAGCCAGCTGGCCGTCCACAGTACCAATAAACAGGGGAAGAATGAAGCCTGCCTGTGCAATGGAAGAATACCCCATCATGCGTTTCAGGTTCGTCTGGGGAATGGCACCCAGGTTGCCCACCAGCAGGGTGGCGGCGGCCATCAGGGCTACGACGAATTCGACGGGAGGCAGCACGGCGAATGGGGCCAGGATGATGCCGAACAGGGCGAATCCGGCTACCTTGGAGGCTACGGAAAGGAAAGCTGTCACCGGAGTGGGAGCGCCCTGGTACACATCCGGAATCCACAACTGCATGGGAACTGCACCGATTTTGAATGCTGTACCGAGCAGCAGCATGGCGAGGGCCAGGTACATGGCGGGGGCTGTCTGGCCGGCCAGGGCGTGGCTGACGATCGTTTCATTATAAATGAATGTTCCCGTAATGCCGAAATACCAGGCCAGGCCGAAAACGAGAAACCCCGTGCTGACGGCGCCCAGAATCAGGTACTTGATGCCCGCTTCCGTGGAACCCAGGTTCCGCCGGAAGTAGCCTACCATGATGAAGGAACTCAGGGTGAGCACTTCCAGGGAGACGAACAGTTCCACCAGGTTGGATGCCTTGCACAGGGAGGTGATGCCTACGCAGGCCAGCAGGGGCAGGATGTAGAATTCCCCCGTTCCGTCCTGGGATTTGGAATCATTGGAGGAAAGGTTGATGACGGCCCGGAAATCTACGGAAAGCAACAGGGTAACTGCTGTGGCGACGAGCGCCAGGATGATGTAGATGTTGTCATAGAGCCCTTCCATGTAGAAGGGAAGCATCGCCAGGGTTCCCGCCGCGCCAATCAGCCCGAAAATAAATTTGGGCGTTTTTTTGCAGAAGGTCTCCGCCAGAAGCAAAAGCATTGCCAGGCCGGCCAGGATGAATTCCGGAATATACGCTTGCATGGGTAAAAGAGAATCAGGTTAGACTAGGTTTGTATTCGGAAGGGAGGAAATCAGGAGAAAAACTGGAGCACCAGCGTGGGGAAGAAGCCGAAGACCGCCAGGGCGATGACCAGGAAGCAGTTGGCCGCCCGTTCGGAGGGCTGCAGTCCCGTGGCGTAGGCGGAGGCTTTGGACAAATCTCCCTGGAAAATATTGCGGTAGGCCCTCAGCATGTATACCGCGCCGATGACCAGTCCCCAGAGGCACAGGATGGTGGCGATTTGAACGGGGCCGAAGCCGTTGCTGAAACCGGCGAAACCGGAGAAGAAGACCATGAATTCCCCCGGGAAATTGGCGAGGCCGGGGAGGCCGATGGAAGCCATGCCCGCCAGGCCGAAAACGAAAGCCATGCGCGGCAGCCTGGTGCTCAGTCCGCCCAGAGAGTTGATTTCCAGTGTGCCTGTCTGCTTTTCAATCTGCCCGCAGAGCAGAAAGAGAAGGGCGATTGTCAGGCCATGGGCCAGCATCAGCAGAGCAGCCCCTTTCAGCGCCCAGGGATTGGCTTCCGCGGAACCGGAAACTACCAGGGCGGCGAAAGCCAGGAAGATATAGCCCATGTGCATCACGGAAGAGTTGCCCAGCAGCAGGTCCAGCCTTTTCTGGTTGACGGTCACGTACCCCACCCAAATGACATTGCAGACGAGCAGGACCAGCAGGATATTCGTCCAGGGAAGGAATCCTGTTTCCATCAGGGGCTGGAACATGAAGAGCCCGTACAGGCCAAATTTCTTAAGTACTCCGGCATGCATCATCGCTACTGGAGCGGGAGCGGATGCGTATGCGGGGGCTGCCCAGGAATGGAAGGGGAAGAGGGAAATCAGCGTGCCGAACCCGGCGATGAGCAGGGCCCCGATGAGTTCCGCGTGGGCAAGTTCGCGCCCGCTGGCCATGAAGTCTTTCAGGCCGGAGAAGGTGAAGCCAGCCTGCGTGCCGATCATCAGCAGGGCTGCCAGCAGCACCATGGAGGCAAGCCCCAAGTAAAGCGTGGCGCGCCAGGCCGTGGTGCGGCGGTCGCCGCGTCCATACAGGCCGATCATCACGAAGGTGGGGATAAGAGCCAGTTCATGGAAGGCGAAGAAGGAGATTATGTTGTCGGACAGGAACGCCCCGGTGGCGCCTGCGGAAATCAGAAGGGCGGAGTTGTACCAGGAAGCTTCCCCCCCCTGGGGCGGGTTGGTGCCCAACACGGTGGCGAAGGTAACCAGGATGGTCAGCAGCAGCATTACTTTGGACAGGGCCGGAGCCAACGTGAGCTGGAGGTCCATCCCTTCAAAACGGGACCAGCAGGAAGAACAGCCGTCAAAGCTAACCAGGGCCCAGATGCCGAGGGCCAGCGTCAGGGAGGCGCTGAGCAGGGCTGTCGGGCGTGCGGGCGCCTTGCACAGACCGATGAGGGCCGCGGCAATCAGAGGAATGAGAACAAGCCAGATAAGCATGGTATGTGATTGGTTGGTTAGGTTAGCAGGAATAGAAGACGATAAAGTAGATGACCAGGAGCAGGCCAATGCCGAAGAGGGCCGTATAGGCGGCCATGTTGCCGGACTGCAGGCGGCGCAGCAGGGAGCCTATGGCGGCGGTCAACCGCGCCAGTCCGCCAACGATGAGGCCGGAGATGATGAACTGGTCCATAAAGTCGATGATGGCGGCCAGAACGCCCTGGACTCCCCTGACCAGCACTTTATCATAGAACAGATCAATATAAAGGCGGTTGGCGAGAGCCCGGGAAACGGCATTGCCGGAGAGTTTGTCAGAAGCCGGGGAGCCTGCGTAGAAGGCAGCCGCCAGCAGGATTCCGAGCACCAGCGCCCCCATGGAGACGTAGAAGGGCATGCCCATGTGGAAGCTTTCGGAAACGAATCCGTTGAAAGGAACCAGCCTGTCTGCGATGAACCCGTAGCCGGAGATGAGAGCCAGGACAGCCAGAATCAGCAGGGGCACCAGCATGAGGCCGCCAACTTCCGAGGCGTGTTCCGAACTGTGGCTGCGGCTCTTGCCGAAGAAGACCACAAAGATGACACGCATCATATAGAAGGTTGTTAGCAGGGCTACGCCCGCGCCGATCCAGAAGAAGACCGGGTTTTTGCGAAGGGCTGCTTCCAGAATGGCTTCCTTGGAGAAGAAGCCGGACGTGAACGGAATGGCAATCAGCGCCATGGTGGCAATGATGAAGGTGAGGGAGGTCAGCTTCATGCGCTTCATGATGCCGCCCATTTTCCAGATGTCCTGTTCATGGTGGCAGGCGAAGATGATGGCACCGGCGCCCAGGAAGAGCAGAGCCTTGAACCATGCGTGGGTGAAGAGGTGGAACATGGCTGCCTCCCCGGCCAGAAGTCCCAGGGCCATGACCATATAGCCGAGCTGGGAGAGGGTGGAGTAGGCCAGGACGCGTTTGATGTCATTCTGCTGGGTGGCCATGAAGGCGGCGATGACGGCCGTAATGGCTCCGATGCCGGCAATGACATTGCAGGCCAGGGCGGGGAAGGCCTCAATGCCGATGGAGTATTGGACGCGCACCATCATGTAAACGCCGGCGGCTACCATGGTGGCCGCATGGATCAGGGCGGAGACGGGGGTGGGGCCTTCCATGGCGTCCGGAAGCCAGACGTGCAGCGGGAATTGGGCGGATTTGCCCACCGCTCCGCAGAAGAGGCACAGTACCGTAATGTTCAGCAGGTTTTCACTGATTCCTGCGGGTATTTCCATCAGGCTGAAATCCAGCGTGTTGGTCAGCGCCCAGAGAGTCAGAATGCCGATCAGGAAGCCGAAGTCCCCGACGCGGTTGCAGATGAAGGCTTTTTTGGCGGCGTTGGCGGCAGTGTCCCGTGTGTACCAGTGGCCGATAAGCAGATAGGAGGAGAGGCCCACCAATTCCCAGAAGATAAAGGTCATGGCGATGTTGTTCGCCAGGACGATGCCCGTCATGGAGAACATGAAAAGGCTCAGGCATGCGAAGTAGCGTGTTTTGGCCTTGTCGTCTGCCATGTAACCCAGAGAGAAAACATGGACCAGCAGGCCGATGCCCGTGACCACCAGCATCATGCGGGAGGAAAGGGGATCCAGCACGAAACCCAGGTCCACGGAAAAGATGTCGGAAATCGGGAGCCAGGAGAAGGAATCGGATCCGGTCCGGTCCAGCAGACCCAGGGAAAGGACGAAGGTCGCCAGGCAGGAGAAGGTGGAGGTGAGGGCCGCGACGTCAGGACGTTTGGTCAGCAGGAACCAGTCAAAGGCGGCTACGACCAGCGGCAGGAAGAGCAGAAGCCAGGTGTATTGAATATCAATATTGAACATGTTCGTGGAGTAGTGTGTTGCTCTTAGTCTTTCAGCGTGTTGAGATCTTGCGTGCTGGCCGTGCGCCTGGCCCTGTATAGGGAGACGATGAGGGCCAGGCCGATAGCCACTTCCGCTGCGGCGATGGTCAGGATAAAGATGGAGAGGGCCTGGCCGTCATAGTTGGGCAGGCCCATAGTGCCCTGGGCGCGGGAAAACGCTACCAGGGACAGGTTGGCAGCACTGAGCATCATTTCCAGGCACATGAAGATGACGATGATGTCGCGCCGGACAATCACCCCCATCAGGCCGATGGCGAACAGGACGCCGGAGAGGATCAGATAATGCGTAAGAGGTATCATGGTGATGGCTGTGGTAAGGGGTTCTTTATTTTCCGGAAGGGCGGCGGCTCAGCACGACGACGCCGATGGAAGCCACCAGCAGGGCCAGACCGGCGATGACCAGGCTCCGGTTGTATTTGTCAAACAGGGTACGGCCCAGCAGGGCGGTGTCCGGGAATTCTCCGTTGTCTATCTCCTCACGGATGGTGGTGCCTTCCGGATAGAGGTGGGCGGAACATTGGGGGGAGAGGGGGGGGAGAATGACGGAAGGGGCGCCGTTGTTGCGAAGGCTACAGGCGGGAGTTTCCATTCCGGTTTTGGAGGGGGCTGCGTCCTCCTGCCCGATTTTCAAATCGTTCCAGGCCTGTTCCGCGCTGGCCATCGGGCAGCGGTGCGTTTCTTTGGCGCCGGGCAAAGAATAGATGATGCCAATAAGCTGGCCGAGGAAGAGGCCGGCGATGATGACACCGATAGCGACGGAGAAAGGCCTGCTGAAGGGGGATGTTTCCTGCTTCACATTCAGCAGCATGATGATGAACGCGAAGAGCACCATAATGGCCCCGGCGTATACAAGGATTTGGAGAATGCCCAGGAAGTGGGCTCCCAGCCCGATCATGACGGCGGCGGTGGCTCCAAAGGAAAGAGCCATCATCATGGCGGAGGAGACGGGGTTGCGCATGAAGACGACCATCAGGGACAGGACCACGGCCAGGGCCCCGAAAACGTAAAAAAGTATGTCGCTGGCAAAGATGTTCATAACGTACGGGAAATGGAGTGTTCGGGGGTTATTTGTATTGGTTCCACTTGTTGACCAGCCCCTTGCGGGTGCCGCCCAGTTCGTAGAGCTTGGCCTTGTTGTGGATGGCCTGGGTTTTATCCGTGGGGGTGAACAGGTAGTTATGGCTCATGAAGATGGCCTGTTCCGGGCAGGCTTCCTCGCACATGCCGCAGTAGATGCAGCGCAGCATGTCAATCTGAAATTCCCTGGGGGCTTTTTCCACTTTGCCCCACGGTCCTTCCTGTATGGGGCCAGGGGTGATGGTGATGGCGCGGGCCGGGCAGATGAATTCGCAGAGCTGGCAGGAAACGCAGCGTTCACGGCCGTCTTCGCCTTTCACCAGTACGGGAGCTCCGCGGTAATATTTCGGCAGATGTTTGTCCCATCTGGCTTCCGGATATTGCATCGTAACGCCGATGCCGGAGCCGGCCAGTTCTTTTTTGTTGCGGGATTTGCCCAGCAGAGCCAGAACGAGGTGCCTGATAGTGAGCCAAAGACCGCCAAGAATGGATTGCAGATAGAACCGCTCTCCAAGGGAAATCTTCGGACGCTTGATCGTTTTGAAGGCCATAATAGTAATGTTGTCGGAATGAAGAAGGGGGGGATTACTTGACGAAGTACAGGATGGCGGCTGTAAGGAAGATGTTGATGACGGCCAGTTCAAAGAAGACCATCCAGCCGAGCTTCATCACCTGGTCATAGCGGAAGCGGGGGAGCGTCCACCGCACCCAGACGAAGAAGAAGGCGAAGAAGAGAAGCTTGAGCACATATGCGATGAGCTGGCAGATGACCGCCACCCAGTTGGCTACGTTTTCATTGAGCCAGCCGTCCAGGCCGAAGCCGATGGACCACCCCCCCAGGAACAGCGTGATGACAAGGGAGGATCCCACCACCATGGCGGCATATTCCCCCATGAAGAATTGGGCGAATTTCATGGAGGAGTATTCCGTATGGTAGCCGCCCACGAGGTCCGTTTCACATTCGGACATGTCAAACGGCGTACGGTTGGCTTCCGCAAAAATGGAGGTGAGGAATATGATGAAACTGATAGCTACGGGCACCAGCAGTATCCAGCGCTGCCAGCTCAGGCCCTCGCCCCACACGGGAAGCAGGAGCCAGCCATTGGCGGCCTGGTATTCCACGATGTTGGACAGGTCCAGCGTGCTGTAAATCATCAGCACAGGGATGATGGACAGACCCATGCTGATTTCATAGGAAATCATCTGGGCTGAGGAGCGCACGCCGCCCAGGAAGGGGAATTTGGAGTTGGATGACCATCCGGCCAGCACCAGTCCGTACACGGAGAGGGAGGAGATGGCGAACATCCAGAGGGGGCCTACGCTGAGGTTGGCCACCGCCATGTTGACATTTCCGTAAGAGGTTTGAAGGTCTCCGGCAAAGGGAACCACAGCCGCCGTCATCAGCGGTGGCGCAAGCACCAGGATGGGAGCGATCCAGAAGTATACGCGGCGTACGAAGGGGGGCGTGAAATCCTGTTTCAGGAACAGTTTGCCGCCGTCCACCATGGGCTGCACGAGACCGAAGATGGGGATGTCGCGGTCCAGGCGGAAAAAACGGCACAGGTTGGCGATTTTGCCGTCATGGGGCAACCCGAAGTAGTCCAGCGTCTTTTTGAACGGCAGGTCGGATTTCATGCCGAAGCGGCGGAAGATGCTTAACGGAATGCCGGCGCGGTTGGGGCCCACGCGGTCCTGGATCCAGGCGGCCACCCGGCGTTCAATGTACACGCAGACCGGAATGAACAGAATGGTGATGGCAAAGCAGATGACGATTTTGATCAGCAGAGTGATGATATAAAACCACACAGGGTTGCTGAGCACCTCGTCGCAAAAGGTTAGAATCGAATCAATCATGGCGGATTAACAGGTTGTATGCGTGTGAAGTGTGATTAGCGGCCCTGGTTTTTTTCGCGTTCCACCACGGGAATGGTGACGCCGGTTTCCAGAATGGGCTGGCCCCCGTCCCCGATGGAACCCCAGGAGACTCCATTGAGTGCGCCGTATTCCGTGCTCATGGCGGTGAGGATGTCCAGGGCAGAGTTGAAGTCTTTCAGAGCAGGATTGCCTCCCAGCAGAAGGGTGATGTCTCTGAAAATCTGCCAGTCGTCCCGGGCGTATCCTATGGGCTGGATAGCGCGGTTCAGGCGTTGAATACGGCCCGTGACATTAATCATGGTGCCGAATTTTTCAGCGTAGGTGACGCCCGGCAGAACCAGGTCCGCATGGCGCGCCGTTTCATTGGCGCTGTGGGCGGTCATGAACAGGTAGTCCAGCTTGTCCAGATCTTCCGTCGTGAAGCCTGCTTCCGGGGAGATGAGGTCTTCCCCCAGGGAGAGGATGCCCTTGATGGAACCGCTGCGAACTCCTTCGCGAATGGCGTCCAGCTTGGAACCGGGTTCGATATCCAGCACCAGCCTGGCCCCGTTCGTGTTCGGGTTGCGATCCGCAGAAATAAGCATGCCGTCGCTTTCTCCCATGCGGGGAACGATGTCCACCATATCCGTGCCGATTTGGGCGGCCAGATGGCGGACCATGTAAAGTTCTTCATTGGTCATGCGCCCGGAGGCAATGATGGCGAGCTGGTTCGGAGCGATGCGCTTGACGGCTTCCGCGGCGGAAGCCAGAGCCGGTTCCCAGGTGGAGGGGCGGTGGGGCGCTTCCGCATCCGTACGGATGACGGGCTGGGGAATGCGGGTTTCCGCATTGATGTATTTGTAGTTAAGGCGGTGAGAGTCCGGCATCCAGCAGGAGTTTACGGCATCATTCTGGCGCGGGGTAATGCGGTATACCTTGTCTTCCCTTGTCCAGAGGGTGATATTGGTGCCCGTTCCGCAGTCCACGTCAATGGTCTTTGTTTCCTTCAGGAACCAGACGCGCATTTTAAAGCGGAAATCCTTGGAAGTAAGGGCTCCTACCGGGCAGAGGTCCACGGTGTTCATGGAGTAGTTGCTGTCCAGCTCGCGGCCGGGGTAAACCGTGATGGCGTTGAAGGTGCCGCGTTGGGACATGGTGAGCACCTCATCGTGCATGATGTCGCGCATGAAGCGCACGCAGCGGCCGCAGAGCACGCAGCGTTCCTGGTCCAGGTTCACGCGCGGGCCAATGCTCAGGTTTTTTCCTTTTTTGGTCTTTTTCTCTTCAAAACGGCCTTCCACCTGGCCGTAGTCGTTGGAGTATTCCTGAAGCTTGCATTCCCCGGCCTGGTCGCAGATGGGGCAGTCCAGAGGGTGGCTGGTGAGCAGAAATTCCATTACGCCGCGGCGCGCTTCACTGGCCAGGGGGCTGTCCGTGCGGATGCCCATGTTTTCCGCCACCGTGTTTGCGCAGGAGATGATGGGGCGGGGCATCCACTGGATGCGCTGATAGCCGTTTTCATCATAGGAGGGTGTCTGTCCCGGAGCGAGCCTGGGCGGCATCCCCTGTTCCACCATGCACATGCGGCAGGAGCCGGCGACAGCCAGCTTGGGGTGGTAGCAGAAGCACGGAATGGGCACGCCCACGGAACGGCAGGCGTCTGCAATCCGCGTGCCGCGCGGGAACCGGTGCCACGTTCCGTTGATTTGGACGTTCACCTTGCCTTCCGCGGCGGCAATGTCTTTGGGGAGTTTGGAAGCTTCTTCACTCATGATGACGGATGGGAGAGGGATGGTTTTGAGAACTGGTGTTGCGTGCTGCTGTTTAGCGGGTGAGGAAACGGTTTTGCTCCCTGCCTTCCTCCGTGTGGGGCAGACAGGCGTTGAATGGATCCGTCAGGGCTACGAATTCTTCCTTGAATTTGGAGACCATGGCCTGGGTGGGCCAGGAGGCGGCTTCACCAAAGGCGCAGACCGTTTTTCCTTCAATCTGGTTGGCCACTTCAATGAGCAGATCCACATCCGACGGGGCGGCTTTTCCTTCCAGGATGCGGGTGCTGAGTTTCATCATCCACGGACAGCCTTCCCGGCAGGGGGTGCACTGCCCGCAGGATTCATGGGCGTAGAAACGGTTGATGTTGTTCATGGCCCAGGGCATGGAGCGGGAGTCGTCCATGACGATGACCGCGCCGGAACCGGACATGGAGCCGTGCCGGGCGATGCTGTCCAGATCCAGCGGAATGTCGAAGAAGGTGATTTTTCCCATGGTGCCGTCCGGATTCTGCACTTTGTATTCCGCATCCGTGCGCATGACCTTGGAGGAGGAGCCTCCGGGTATCACGGCCTTGAACTGGCGTCCGTCCCGCGGGCCGCCGCAGACGTCATACAGCAGTTCACCGAAGGTCATGGAGCCGGAGACGATTTCATAGAACCCAGGACGTTTGACGTCGCCGGAAACCCCGATGATGCGGGTGCCGGGGGAACGTTTGGCTCCTTCCTGGCTGTAGGCTTCTCCTCCCATGGCCATGATGTGTTTCACCTGGCAGAGGGATTCCACGTTGTTGACAATGGTGGGGCATCCGTACAGGCCGATGGCGGCCGGGAAGTAGGGGGGCTTGATGCGGGGATAGGGGCGATCCCCTTCAAGGGAGTTGAGCAGGGCCGTTTCCTCACCGCAAATGTACGCTCCCGCTCCGCGGTGCAGGTGGATTTCCAGATTATAGCCGGACCCCTGGATATTGCTGCCCAGGAAGCCGCGTTCGCGAGCTTCCTGAAGGGCTTTGAGCATGATTTCCGCGGCGATGGGAAATTCTTCGCGCATGTAGATGTAAGCCTGATGCGCTCCCACCGCGTAGCTGGAGATGACCATTCCTTCAATGAGCTGGTGGGGATCCTGATGGACAATGTAGCGGTCCTTGAACGTGCCTGGTTCGGATTCGTCACAGTTGCAAACCAGGTAAACAGGCTTCGTGTTGTTCGGCGGAATGAAGGTCCATTTCACGCCGGTGGGGAACCCCGCGCCGCCACGGCCGCGAAGACCGGATTTTTTCACCTCGTCAATGACGGCCCTGGGCTCCATGCCGAGCGCCTTTTTCAGTTCTTCATAACCGCCGTCGGCCAGATAGCAGTCAATGGAGGTATTCCAGCCCTCGCGGTTGACGTTTTTCAGAATGCGGCGCGTTTCCCTGGGGTGGGGTTCTTTACCGGGAAGATAGGTGATGCTCATGGCGAAAATCTGGTGCGTGGGAAATGGAAAGGGTTAGGCTGTCTGATATTTGGCAATCACTTCTTCCAGCACTTCCGGAGTGACTTTTTCGTACAGGAGATCGTTGACCATCATGTTGGGGCCAAAGCCGCAGTTGGCCAGGCATTCCACTCCTTCCACGCTCCACAGGCCGTCCGGGCTGACTCCAATGGGGTGGTGGTGGTCGATGCCGTTTTTGTCAATGCCCAGACGCGTGCAGATGGCGTCGAACAGGCTGTCCGCCCCCGCCATGGCGCAGGAAAGAGTGCGGCATACGCGGATGTGGTTTTTTCCAGGGCACATCTGGCGCAGACCGGGATAGAAAGTCACCACGCCCAGAACATGGGCGGCGGAGATATTCAGTTTTTCTCCCACCCAGGCAATGGCGTCGCCGCTGATGAAGCCGAATTTTTTCTGTATTTCATGCAGGATGGGCAGCACGGCGGATTTTTGCTTGCCTTCCGGGTAATGCGTAACGTATTCGCTGGCGGCGGCGTCAAGTTCCGGCGTTACTTCAAAGGCCGGGTAAAACCGTTCGCCCGGGCTGGGCTGGTGGGCGATAGTCGCGTCGATGGCGTTTTCAGCGTAATCGGACATGGGGAGAAAGTTTGGTGTTTGCGTTGAAGTGGATGAAAGTGGCGGGTGTTTAACGGTCGCATTCGCCCATCACGAAGTCGAAGGAGCCGAGAATGGCCGGAACGTCGGAAACCAGGTGGCCTTTCATCAGTTCCGGCAGGATGGACAGGTTGCAGAAGGAGGGGGAGCGCATGCGCAGGCGGTTGGGAAGCCCGCCCCCCTTGGAGTCCAGGAAGAAACCCAGCTCTCCCTTCGGGTTTTCCGCGGCAAAGTAAACCTGCCCGGCAGGGGCGTTCACCCCCATGGTCGTCGTCATGAACTGGCGAATCAGGGATTCCATGTCCGTCAGGACTTTTTTCTTTTCAGGCAGCGTGCCTTTGGTGTCCACCATGTTGATGGGGCCGTCCGGCATGGTTTCAATAACCTGGCGGATGATGCGCAGGGACTGGCGCATTTCTTCAATGCGCACGGTAAAACGGTCGTAGCAGTCTCCGTGTTCGCCTACGGGGACGTCGAATTCGTAATTTTCATATCCCAGATAGGGGGTGAGTTTGCGCAGGTCCCGCTTAATGCCGCTGGCTCGCAGGTTGGCCCCCGTAATACCCCAGGAAAGCGCTTTTTCACGGCTGATGACGCCTACGCCCTGAAGACGGTCAATGAAGATTTTGTTTTTGAGCAGGAGGGCTTCCGTTTCATCAAGGGTTTTGGCCGCTTCATCGCAGAAGACGAGCACTTCCTTGAGCATTTCATTGGGAACATCACGTGTCTGTCCGCCGATGCGGGTATAAGAGGAAGTGAAGCGCGCCCCAGTGAGCTGTTCGTAAAAATTATGGATTTTTTCACGTTCCTCATAACAGTACAGGAAAACGGTCATGGCGCCTACGTCCATGCCGTACACGCCTACGCCCAGGATGTGGGAGGAAAAGCGGGAAAGTTCCAGGGCCAGTACGCGCAGGGCCTGTCCGCGGGGCGGCAGTTCCCATCCCAGCAGTTTTTCCACCGCGCAGGCATAGGCGATGTTGTTGGACAGGGGGGCCAGGTAGTCAAAACGGTCGGTGTAGGGAACAAATTGGTTGTACTGGATGGTTTCGCCTATTTTTTCCATTCCGCGGTGCAGATGGCCAACCACCGGATCACAGCTGATGATTTCTTCACCATCAAGTTCCAGCACCAGGCGCAGCACGCCGTGAGTGGCGGGGTGGGAGGGGCCCACATTCAGGGTCATCGTTTCTCCGAGCGGTTCGGATGTATTGGTGAGATAGTCTGCGTTAGCGGCTGTATCTGCAATGGCGAAAGTTTTGGTGCTCGTCTTCATGTGGATGTCCGTGCCTGGCTGAACCTGATAATGGTGCCGGATGATTATGCCACTTCACACCATGCGGGCAAGCCAAATGTCAGTTTTTTTGGCATTCCGGGGAGGTGGTGCGCGAGTCTCCTCAACTGATGAATGTTAGTCCTTTCTAACAATAAGCTTTTATATGGAACCTGCCGAATATGGGAAAAAGCGGATTTGGAATCCGGAGTCAACCTACAATATTTGAGAAAAAATAATTTAATGCAAATTTGCTCAGTTATTTCCGAATGGCGGGTGCCGGGAAAACAGGGCTGCCGGGCCTTATGGCTGGACGTGTCCGAACGCAGCGGAGGAGAATCTTCTTCCTTTGTAGCTGGCCTCCCTGCGTAGTCCTTTTCGGGATTCACGTTATATGCGGATTCCAAATCCGTTAGGAAAAAAATATGTTGAAGCCGAGGAGAATTTTTGTCTTTCCCATTGCTGTAACATTTTCAGTATTATTTATTTTATATATTATTTCATGGTTTTCCCCTATTGCCGGGGATTCCTTTATTCACGACAGGACGGGGTACCTTGGGCAGTTTCATATCCGCCATGTCTGGAAGGCCTGCGTGGACAGTTACCTGTACTGGAATCCCAGGCTGGGGGAAATGGCTGCGTTTTTTATTACTTCTGCTCCCCGGCTGGTCTGGACGGTCTTGAATCCCGTGTTTGTGCTTGCCCTTGTTCTTGGCCTTTATGTGCTCGCTCTGGGGAGAATGCCCAATCTCCGGCGGGAGTGCGGAGCATGGACGTGGTTGTTTGCTTTAAGCATGTTCGTCTCAGCCGGGGTAACCGTTTATTATGTCTGCCTGACACGCGCAGGCTCCATGAATTATGTGTGGACCGGATGCCTGATCGTATGGTTCATGAATATTTACAGAACCAGGTGGGGGAAGCGGATAACCTCCCCTCGATGGGGCCTGTCCTCAGGATGTCTGATTTATGGGATTTTCTGCGGCGCCTGTAATGAGGGGGCGACGATAGGAATGGCGGCGGCGTTTTGCATCATGACCGCGGTCGGCATGCTCCGGGACCGCAGGGTTGGCGCTTATGTATGGTGCGGGTTTGCCGGCGTTGCGTTGGGAGGCCTGTTTCTATTTGCCGCCCCCGGGTTGTACTCGCGGCTTGGCCATGATTTGGGAGCGAGTGAAATTTTGAGGAAGGGCGGTTTTTGCGCCTATGCGGAGTCTTTCGGGATATTGCTTTATTACCACGCGAGGATGCTGTGTAAAATATATGCCGTTTCCGCAGTATTAACGGGATTTTTGTTGTTCAGCGGCACGGAGCGGTGCCGGGAAGTAATCAGGAAGGAAAAGGAATCCTTCTTTTATATTCTTTTTTTATTGTTGCTGGGGTTCATCATGTCCGTTTGTTATTTTCCGGTGTGCATTCCCGCCCATCATGTTCAGTTCGTGTCGTCCCTGCCCGTTTTGGCGGCGTCAACCGTGTTGTTCTCCGTATTGTACCGGAATGAGATCATGGTGCGCGGATTGCGCGCGGTGACTGTTTGCCTTGCCGGAGCTACTTTGTTTTTCGGGGTGGTGTTCACCCTGGAGTATTATCATGTAGGCTCTCAGGCTTTCCAGAGAGAGGAGCTGATTCATAAGGCCTTCCAGGAGGGGAATCTGGAACCGGAAGTTCCTTCCATCTCTCCTCTTTTCTTTGAAGGAAAAGTATCCGGAACGGATGGGAATTGGGGTGGGCCGGATACCAACCGCCGGTTTGGCATCCGCAAGCTGGTAGTGAAAAAGCCCTGAGGGAAAATGGCTATTTGACTATGTTCCGGGGAGTGAAGTGCATTTCCTGTTCCTCGATGCCGAATTGCCAGGTGGCCGTTTGCCACATGTTGACAGCAGGATTTTTCCAACGGACCTGGACGGTTACGGGGCTGAGCCGCAGGGGACGGGAGGGAGTCCATTTCAAAATTTTTTCCTTGGTGTCGTACCGGGCGTTTACCAGGCCGAAGCCGGAGACGCGCATTTCCATTTGCTTGGGTTCCAAGGAGGGTTCCCCTGCCAGGGAAATGGATATATCGGGAGTCTGGTTTTTCACCACGGTATTGGCGGCCGGATAAACGGGCTGGGCCGGGGCCGGGTAGGAATTCAGCTTTTTCCCGCTGCTGTTGCCAGGGGTGGCCGCCGGGGTTTCCGGAGTGGAGGGAACGTTGAAATTCAGGGCTCTGGTAAATGTCTTAGGGTCTTTGCCGAAGACCATGTAGCGGTGAATCCGCCAGCGGTCCGTGTCCTTGGTCACTTTTTTGGGGATTACCGTAAAGGCCGCCTGGAATCCGGCTTCTTCCGCCTTGGAGATCATTTCCGGCAGGATGAAGCCGCCAGGATAGCAATAGGCCTCCACGGAAGAACCGGGGAATTTTTCCTGAAGGATTTTCCGGGAATTGCCTATTTCCGCCGTTGCCAGATCCAGAACCGCTTGTGTACCTTTCCGCTGGGCGGCCCTCCAGGATCTTGGGTACAGGTGGCTGACGGAGTGGCTGCCCAGGGTGGCGCCGTTATTCAGCATTTCCTGAATCTGGGCGGGGCTCATGGCAGAACCGCGGCCCGTGATGAATTTTGTGTATGGGAAAATGGTAAAGGGGAATCCCGTTTCTTTCAGGATGGGATAGGCGTCCGTGTAGACGCTCTTCCAGCCGTCGTCGATGGTGATCATGACGCATTTGGCCGGAAGCTGTCTGTCCCCCAGTTTCCATTCCAGGAATTCCTTCATGGAGATGACAGGCACTCCGGACGCCTTCAGCGCCTGCATCTGGGAGCGGAATACATCCGTATTCATGCGCATTTCCGTAGCGGGAAGGGTGCGGCTGAAATCATGGTAACCCAGAATGGCTACGCGGGTTTCATGCTGAGGAACCGGAACGGGGGAAAAAGCCGTGGAGGGAATGGCAAGGGATGCCTCCGCAGGTTGTACCGGGGCGTGCAGGTTCGTTTCCCCGGGAATGGGTTCCGCGTTAGGGATGGACTCCGCCAGGGGAGCGGAAGAGCCTGTCTCTCCGGGAATGGGTTCCGCCATGGGGATGTATTCATCCTTGCGGTTGGCTTCAATCAGGTCTTTGACGGGAACGATGCCGGCGGCCGGGTTTCCCTTGATGGTTCCCCCGATGACCGGGCCGGGAGCAAAGGGAAGGGGAGACGCCGGCGGCAGGTCGGGCGGAAACTCCGCACATGCGACACCGGCTGCGATCAAGAAAACGGAAAGGAAGCCTAGGACGGAGCGCATATCTGCAACTACTATTTTTAAGTTTTCTGTTCAACCTTAAACTCAGGCAGGCATGACAGCCTGTTCCGTACCGCGCGCGTTTTTTCCGGGGCATGTCTGGATTTTCCCGTTTGAATGCGTTATCACTAAAAAGCATGCAGACTCATTTTCCGCTCGCGGAAGAAAGGAGAGGCGTTTAGTCTGTCTGCAGACATGAGCTGTATTTGTCATTTCTTCAAAGTTCTGGCGCACCGTGCGGGTCTGCTCACTGCCGTAGCTGCCGCCGCTTTTTTCCTGGGGGCTCCCGCCAGTGAAGCTTCGGCCCGCACGGCGGCTCCCGCTTATCCGGCCGCGGAAGTGGGGGGGGAATCCCAGTACAGCCATTTTCCCATTCCTCTTAATCAGTACAATCCGGTGCCGCCGGATGCCAGCCTGTACCAGGTGCTTAGTGAACGCAACAAGCAGTCCGGCGGTTTCAACCTGGCAGTGACGCTCGTTTTCTTCGGCGCTATTATCCATACGTTTCTGGCCGGCCGCTTTGAGCGTTATTCCCATAAGCTGGCCCTGCGCTACAAGGAAAAGCTCAAGGAAACCAACTTCCGCGTGATGCATCCGGAAGAGCGCCTCCCGGTTTCCTTCGCGTCCGCCATTTTCCATTTTCTGGGAGAAGTGGAAGCCGTGTTCGGAATCTGGCTTATCCCTTTCATGTTCGTGTGCTGGAAGTATTATTCCTTTGAGGATTTTTCCGCCTATTTGAATTATGACTGTTCCTTCACGGAGCCGATGTTCGTGATGATTATCATGATTATCGCTTCTTCCCGCCCTATTTTCAAGCTGGCGGAATATGTCGTGAACTGCGGCGCCAGGCTTGGGAAGGCCACGCCGGGCGCGTGGTGGATTTCCGTGATGTGCCTGGCTCCCTTGCTGGGGTCTCTGATTACGGAACCTGCCGCCATGACGATCGGGGCCCTGATCCTAAGCAAAAAATTTTACGACCTCAAGCCGAAGAAAACCTTGATGTACGCCACTCTGGGGCTTCTCTTCGTGAATATCTCCATCGGGGGCACCCTGACGCACTTTGCAGCTCCGCCCGTAGTGATGGTGGCGGAAAAGTGGGACTGGGGGCTGGCTCACATGATCCAGCATTTCGGATGGAAGGCCGTTTCCGCCATCGTCATTTCCAATTTGGCGTATTTTCTCCTTTTCCGCAGGGAGTTCGCCCGCCTGGCTTCCCAGCAGAGGGAGTTCGACGAGTTTGACGACGCCGTTCCCCAGTCCTGGGAAGACCGCAATGACAAGATACCGTTGTGGGTGACCCTGGCGCATGTCTGCTTCCTGGTCTGGACGGTTCTTTTTGCCCATGAGCCAGTCATGTTCATCGGCAGTTTCCTGTTCTTTATCGGTTTCACACTGGCTACGCCGCAATACCAGAACCAAATGTCTCTGCGCGTACCCATCATGGTGGGGTTCTTCCTGGCGGGGCTGGTCATTCTGGGCGGCGTGCAGGCCTGGTGGCTGGAGCCGGTGCTAACGCGGCTGGGGGACTACGCCATGGTCGGGGCTACGCTGCTGACGGCATTTAATGACAATGCCGCCGTCACTTTCCTGGCGTCTACGGTTCCCAACCTGCCGGAAGCCGTCAAATATTCCGTGGTGGCGGGTGCTGTGACGGGCGGCGGCCTGACGGTCATCGCCAACGCCCCCAATCCGGCCGGGCAGGCCATTCTGGGTAAATATTTCAAAGGCATCAATCCCCTGTGGCTGTTTGCCTGGGCGGCTTTTCCCACTGCCATCGTGTTTATTTTCTTCACCTGCTTCGGCCATTAATGGCCGGAGCGTACTGTCACTCTTATGTTTACCGGACTCGTTGAAACAACAGGAACCGTGGAAGGATTTACGCCTATTAACGGCGGAGCCAGGCTGACGCTGACCATTCCGTTCGGCCGTGAACTTGCCCTGGGGGATTCCGTTGCCGTCAACGGATGCTGCCTGACGGTGGATGCCCTGGAGGGTGAACGTATCTCCTTTGATCTGCTTTCCCAGACTCTCCGCGTCACCAGTCTGGGAACCCTCAAACCGGGGATGCTGGTTAATCTGGAACGCGCCATGTCCGCCATGGACCGTTTCGGAGGCCACTTCGTGATGGGGCATGTGGATCATACCGGTACGATTGCCGCTCTGGAGCCTGTAGGGCAGGACCACCGTTTGGAGGTGCGCATTCCGGAGGAACTCACCCGCTATTGTATTGACAAGGGTTCCATCACCATTGACGGCATTTCCCTGACCATAGCCAATTTGAGCGGCTCTCTGCTGGAGTTCTGGATTACACCCCATACTTTCGGCCGCACGAATCTGCAGAATGCCGTTTCCGGCCAGCCGGTCAATCTGGAAGTGGATATGCTGGCCAAGTATGTAGAGAGACTGTTTTCTGCCCGTGAACAACGTGCGGAGGGATAGTCCTGCCCGTAAGGAGAATCACATGCCGGGCATGCGGGCTGGTTTTTCCTGCCGGACAATGAAAGTGCATTCCTGTTTTCTGTAGCAGGGGTGCCGGGATGCGGAGATTTTTGAACTGGAAGCCGGGTATTGCTGTTCCGATGAAGGAAGGGCCGTGAGGGCGGAACAAAAATGCGGAGCGAGTCTATTTGCTACCGGGCCATTCCTCCCTTTGCCGTAATCCATTTCCCGCGTTTGACGGCCCGTTCAAAGAACAGACCGTGACGTTCCGCTGCCGTTTTCGTTTCTTCCCACTGGGAAGCCAGAATGCCGGAGATGACCAAAGCGGCATCCTTCTTCATGGCGGCGATGATTTGTGGAAAAGCCTTTTGCAGTATGGTTGAAAACAGGTTGGCGACGACAAGGTCACCCTGCTGGGATTCCGAAGGTTTCCATTTGAAGACGTCTTCCACAAATAAGTCCAGCTGTTCCGCCGTAACGGCGTTGCGGACCATGTTGTGCCGGGCCACTTCAATGGCCATGGGGTCAAAATCGAAAGCCGTGGCGTGCTCCGCCCCCAGCTTCAGCGCCGCCATGGCCAACACGGCGGTTCCGCAGCCTATGTCCGTCATGCTCCATGATGTTTTTCTGCGGGATTTGGCAGCGTCGCAGATAAAACGCAGGCAGGTGGATGTGGTAGCGTGGTCTCCTGTTCCGAAAGCCATTTCGGCGGGGACGCTCAGGATGCAGCGCGAGGGGAACTGTTTCTGCAGAGCGGCCAGATTCTCCGGAGAACTCTGCTCCGTAATGACCAGTGCGTCCCTTATTTTGAGCGGAGGGCGTTTTTCCCGCTTCTGGGTCGCTACCCAGTCCTGCGTCTTGATTTCCCTGACAGTTCCTCCAAAATATTTTTTCAAGGCCAGGGCGTCTTCTTCATCATCGCAGTAAACGGTGATTCGAACCGTTTTCCCCCCTTTGATTTTTGTAATAACGGCGTTCGGATTTCCGGCGATGCGTTCGCTCCAGGCGTCTTCCCATTTGGCGGCGGAAAGTTTGTTCCAACTCCATGTCATGCAGAAAGTATGGGATTTTTCCGGCAGGGAGGCAAGAATGGATTGATTGTAACTGCATTCCCGCAGTTTTTGGGACTGTGTGGCTCTATTGTTGAAAATTTGATTTATTTAAAGAAGAATATAAAGCATCAACTATCAAACCATTTTATTTTCAGTATGGTTGCGAATTTGGAATCCGGAGTAAAGATTATTTTTTTATATTCAATGGCCAACCTGTGAGAAGAGGAAGGAATCTTGTTCTGTTTCAATCTTTTTTTCTAACAATAATTCATTGATTGTTATTTTGTTGTTTTGAGTTTCGAATAACAACGGATTCCAAATTCGTACATTAAAAGGAGCGCGTTTGATATGCAAAAAACATCCAAATGTACAGATTATCATGAAATTATTTGCTTTTGCCATGTTGTCCTTGGTTCCTTCAGTTACTGTCTGTTCCGTTTTTTCCAAGGAAGTGGATATTTATTCAGGAACATATGGAAACGATGATGTGGAAGTATTCCAGCCGGAGGAAGTGACGTATCATCTGGCCGGGAGGGATGGCGTCTTTTATGAAGGTGCGTTTACGTTTGATAATTATAATCCGGACAAGGGCGGCGCCGGAAACAGGCAGGGTGTTTTCTCCGGCTATAGTACGCATTTTTCCAGCACGGAAGGAACGTCTCTCGGCTTTCACTGCACCGGGCTTAATCCCGGAAAGAACAGTTCCGCTTCCAAATCTTTTATTTTTGTCATGGGGCCATGGGAAAGCGGGGAGGGGTTTGTCGCTCCTCAGGTTACTTTTCAGAATTTGGGCGATTTGAGCTTCATTGCGGATAATATGGACATGATCGGCATTACCGATGGCGCCACGGCCGGAACCGGTGGCGGGAGGTACGGGAAAGCTGATATTGTTTCTTTCAACAATGTAGGAAATATCGAATTCCGGGGGCTGAATCATGGGGGTATAGGCTTCAGCCGTTTGAATTCCTTGGCTTTTACCAATACCGGGGATATTTCTTTTACGGATATGAAGATGGGATATTCTTCCAATGGCGGCGCCATTTTTATTAACCAGGGGGGGGATTCTTCCCTTTACTCCAATCCTGGAGATGGGAATATTTCTTTTGACCATACGGGAAGTATTATCTTCAGGAATCTTGTTAAAACTTCTTATTACATGAGTTCTGCGGGGATTTTTACCAATGAAGGGAGTATTTCATTTAATGATACGGAAAATATCCTGTTTGAAAATAACACGTCCACCGGAGGACCTGCGGCGATAGGCATTGGATCCATATTCTTACCGGATAACCAGCCGTCTTTGTCGTTTAGCAACATCCGGGGAGATATTATTTTTAGAAATAATAAGGCTTCCGGAGGGAGCATGCCGGGGATGGCGGGCGCTATCACTATTTATGGATCTTTTAAGCTGGTGCAAACGGGTGATGTCCTGTTTGAAAATAATGTGACTGATAAAAATACGGCCGGAGCCATTTATTGCGGCAATAATGAAGGGAAAAGGTTTGGTGGGCAATGGCTTTTGTCTGCGGATGGCGGGAATATCGTTTTCCGAGGCAACTTGGTTAAAGGAAGTTCGGGGGTCTTTGCCCGCGCCCTGGGGATTTTTGCTTATGCTCCCGAAGACGATTATACGGGTATATCTCAGCCCAATGGGAATTTAACCATGGATTTCCGTGCCCAGGCCGGACGAGAAATTGTATTTTATGATGGTATTGATATTGAAAGTATTACTGTAGCCATGCCTACCCTGCATATTAACAGAATTCCGGCCGATTGGGCAGATTATGGAGGTATTCCTGTGGAGTTTGGAGGAACCGTGCGTTTTTCCGGTGCATTGACGGAGTCGTTTCTAGTTCGCAATGACGAGGAAAGTGATGGTGATTACGCGGAACGGGTGGAGACCTCCCGCAGGGTGAAACTTGAATCAAATATTATTGTGGAAGGGGGACGGCTGGTTCTTGAATACGGCATGAACCTGGCGAATGAGAGTGGGGATGTATGGCAGGGAAGTTCAAGAGTGGAGCAGGACAAACCGGTGTTTAACCTGGCCGGCGGAGTGCTGGAAATGACGTCCGGTTCATCCATCAGCGCCCAGCAGGTGATTGTTTCCGGCCATGGCAGCGGCGCTATCCTGCGGGTGGGAGCCGCTCCCATCGGTTCCGACAGTTGGGAGGGGAAGACCTATGAACTGCCTTCCCTTTCCGCTGTCACCATTGACATGTCCCACGGGTTTGACTGGGATCTCATGCCTTTCTCGGAACGGGGGGACAGCGGTATCAACATCACCGCCTCCGGGGAATTTTTACTGGGGGGAACCATTGGAATTGCGGATACGCTGGATGATTACGCCTCCGCCGCCTGGGGAAGGGACAGGGAGTTTGTCATTTTTAATATGGATTCTTCCAGCAAACGGCCGCAAGGAGAGCTGAAAGGGGTTATTTCCAATACGACCCAGTCATCCACGGTTGATTCTCCCTATACCTACGGCGGTACCTGGGAATATGAATGGCGCGACATGGATGGAGATGGAGAAGATGACCAGCTGTTGGCAATTTGGAAACATGAAGCCGGATGCCGCCCGGATCAGGTCCGTCCGGAGCAGGCTGGAGAGCTTGCTCTCAATTCCCTTTGGAGTTCCGCTTCAAACGCGGCTTCTCTTGGGAATACTGCGTTGGCGCAGTTAACCCCGGTGCGGTTGTATCAGCGGTATGCACGCAATGTATGGGGAATGGGGCTGGGGGATTTCGCCCGCCAGCGTTCCCGGGGCGGCGTAGATGGTTATGACTATGACGGGGGCGGATATTCCGTTGGCATGGATTCCGATTTTGGAGGAAAGAGCGGGATATGGGGGATAGCGTTCGGACAAATGCACGGTTTCAGCAGGAGCCGGGATTTTAATGGGAGGATTACCCAGGATTCCCTGATGGGGAGCATTTATTGGGGGCGGATATTCCGCTCCGGCGAGCGTTCCCTGTGGACGGTGAAAGCCGATCTTACTTGGGGAATGACTGATAACTGCATGAAAAGCCGGTTCAGCAACGGTATGGACGCTCATGGGGAATGGAACAACAGAACGTGGCTGGTCCAGGCGGAAGTTTCCAGAAGCATTCAGTATGCAGGAGGATGGACTGTGTCTCCGTTTTTGAGGATGGAGTTTACACATGGCACGGAGGCTTCTTTTCTTGAAGACGGCAGCTATGCCAGAAAATTTGAAGGAGCGGTTTTGCGCCGGTTGTCCATCCCGGCAGGTGTGAGTGTTGAGAGAAGTGGTGACTGGAAAGGCAGGCACTGGACGCAGGTGCTCCGCCTTTCCTATGTGGGAGATGCTATTCAGGATGTGCCGGAGGCTTCCGTTTACAGCATATACAGCGACATTTTCTGGAGGGCCCGTGGTGTCCAACCAGCCCGCCATGCCGTACGCGTGGAGTATGATGCCGCCTTGCAGTGGAATGACCGCTGGACGGTTTATGCCGGTTATGGCATGGAAGCCCGGGGAAGCTCCGTGTACCACCGCGTAAATGCGGGTGTATCCAGGGCGTTTTAGGAAACATCAGCACGGATAGAAAAAAGGGCACGTTTTCGAAGGAAACGCGCCCTTTTTTGATACTGCGGGGGGGATGTTCCGGTAGGGGGGGACAGCTACAATGTTTTGCCGTTCGGCCACATCAGCATCCGTTTCAGGAAGCGTTCGTTGTTGACGGTGATCTTCGGGAAGAGGCGTTTGCTGGATTCCTTGAGCGCCCTGATGGCGTCTTCACCCTGCAGCGGCGTGCGGCCGGATTCGTCGATGACGGTGCGCAGCCATGCGGTCTGCGGCATGCCGCATGCTTCCACGGCCTTGAAGGGCATGCGTTCCCTCCAGTTGGTCCCTCCCGTAGTGCCGGGAATATTGAGCCGTTTGTTGATGCCGAAGAGAGCAGGCCAGAGAATGGCCGCATAACGGGAACGGGAACGGAACAGGGCGTTGTACATGGCCGTCTTGATTTCCTGGTTCCAGTAGGAAAGACAGGTTTCAGGCTGCATGCCGGAGAAATCCGCAAACCATTTCAGCAGGCGCGCTCCGTCCTCCGCCTGGCGCACGATGTTTTCCTGTTCCGGGCTAGACGGCGTTTTGGGGGAGCCGTTCTCCCACAGGCCCAGCTTGCGGGCGCGTTCGATTTTCGCGTAGCTGTCGTTCCATGTCTGCATGATGGTTTCGAAATCATGCGTTCCGAACGCCGCAAAGGAGCATTCGTGATATTCTTTTCCAGACGTAATGGTTCCGTCCGCCTTGATTTCCCAGTGGGGAATTTTGAAACCGGGGATATCCAGTTGCCGCATGTTCGGGCGCACGTAGTCCGGGACGCAGCCCAGGTCTTCCCCCACCACGCTGACGCCGGGGGCGGCGGAAAGCAGAAGGCGCAGGTACAGGTCCCCGTCCGCCAGGTTCATGTTGCGGTCCGCAGCGTTGTCATCCCCGCGCGGCTTGAAGCCGGGCAGCCTTCCGCCCGTTCTCTGGGCCGCCTGATCGGTGGAAAGCGGCAGGAATACCCCGTTTTCCGTGGGTTTCCACGGGAAGGAGTAAATGCGGTAAAAGCCCAGGATGTGGTCGATCCTGTACATGCTGAAAATCTTGGTGCAGTATTTTACCCGGCGGCGCCACCAGGCGAAGTTGTCCTGCGCCATGACATCCCATCTATACAGCGGAATGCCCCAGTTTTGCCCCCATTTGGCCGTGAATGGGTCTTCCGCATAGCTGCCTTCCGCCGGGGCTCCTCCGCACCATTCCGTGTCAAACAGGTGGCGTTCAAAAAAGACGTCGGCGCTGGAAAGGGAAACGCCAATGGGGATATCCCCCATCAGCTTCACATTGCGTTCGTCCGCATAAATACGGATGAATTCCCACTGTTTTTCACAGAGCCACTGGAGCCAGCGGGCAAAATCCTTTTCCTCCTCGTAATCGGAGGCAATGGCCTTGGCCCGCGCCGGATCCTGTTCCGGCCAGTGCCACCAGATTTCCGTACCGAACAGGTCGCAGAGAATCTGGAAACAGACAAAGTCTTCCAGCCAGCTTCCCTGTTCTTTCACCCATTCCCTGAATTTGGGCATAATGCACTCATATTCCGGTTTGGTTTTGAAGTTGTTCCAGGCTCCCCGCAGAATCCACATTTTCCAGAATCTGACCTTGGGGTAGTCCACCAGATCCGGGCCGGAGGGCTGTTCCCACGGCAGCGTGTCCCCCGTTTCATTGAATACGCGTTCTTCCAGGCCGGGTATGGTCCAGGGTTCCAGGGAAAGGTACAGGGGTTCCAAAGCCACAGAGCTGATGGCGGAATAGGGGGAGGGGCATTCGTCCCTGCCCAGGGCATTGACGGGGAGCAGCTGGAGGAACCCCACATGGGCATCCGCCGCCCAGTCAATCCATTGGCGCAAGGCCGTCAGGTCCCCGATTCCGTGGTCATTGTTACGGCGCAGGGAGAACAATGGCAGAACTACGCCGGCTAATCTTTTCTCATCCATATCAGAACGCATTACTTGAGCGGTTCCCCCGGATGGAACTGCGTCAGCCGTTGGAACAGTAAGCGCCAGAATAGCATTTCCGGCAGGAAGGCGGCAAGCTTAATACGTTGTCTCCGCGCCATGCTTTGCGGTTTTTCCTGGGAAGTGGAGCAGGGGGACGGTAAGACAGGCTGTTTTTTCCCGCCGCAGGAATAGACGCCTTACCGGGAATCCGATTATTTGTCCGGGATGCAGTTCGGAAGCGGCATGGTTTTCTCTGCGGGAAACAGCATGAACCGGAGGGAAAGGCGGAATTTTTCTTTTAGAAACAGTCTCTGGCGGAAACAGGCGCAAATTCTGCTTCCATCCGTAATCCCCGGCAATTAAGATAATCTGCAAATGAAATTGCTTTTTCTCCCTTCCGCTTTGCTGGTGCTGCTGGCCTCCTGCGGTCCGAACAAGCATGTGAATGCCTGGGACCGTCAGAGTTCTGCGTTGGATCCCGTGGGAATCACTTCCAAGAAAATGGCGGCTAAAAACAAGGCGGAGCAGGCATTTTACAAACCTGGGGAAGCCGTTACGTTCAAGAAGGACAGAATGATGGTGTTTGAACAGAATCCGGAAAGTAATTTTTCCACAAGCGGAACCGTCAGGGGTGGGGTGAAAACCGGGAAAGTGCTGGTCTGCGGGGATTTGTTCGCCAAAGTCGAGTTTGAAGACGGCAGCCAGGGTTACGTAAGCCTCTCGGAGATTGTTAATCCGCAGGAAATGATGGGTTTTTATCCTGTTTCCGCTTCTGATTTAATTGGTCCGGACGGAGCTTTGCTTCCTTTGCCCTCAAATATGGGCGCCGTCAGCCCGGAAGCCGCCGCCGCTTCCCGTGAGCTGGATATATCCCGGATGAATACCTCTCTGGTTCCTGTTCCGAATTCCGTTTCTCCGTCGGGAGCTGCGTCTCAGGAAGCTCCTCCGGAAAACGTTCCCCTGCCTGAATCCAGCGTGAAGCAGTAGGGCCTTTGCAGAAAATCCGGAAAGTCGGGCGGAAAACAGGAGGCAATATACGTCGGCCTGCGCTTCGCCTGTATTTTTGTTCCCGGGTTCTTTCCGACAGGCACGGAAGCAATTTTATTCCGCCGTCAATTCATACGCAACGGCATCCGTTACGGTGACAGTAGCGAATTGCCCGACGGGCAGCGTCAGAGGAACGGAAACGGTCCCGTCAATGTCCGGAGCATCCCATTCCGTTCTGGCGACTCCGGGAGCATCCACCAGCACGCGTATTTGCCTGCCGATTTGCTCCTGGCCCGTTTCCGAAGCGAGACGCGCCAGCAACAGGGTGGCTTCATTGTAGCGGCGAGCCTTGGTGCGGTGGTGCACCTGATTGGGCATCTTGTAGGCTTTTGTCCCTTCCTCCCGTGAGAAGGTGAAAATGCCGGCGCGTTCAAAACGGAATTCCTCGATAAACTCCATCAGTTCCTGATGGTCGTCTTCCGTTTCTCCGGGGAATCCGGTGATGAAGGTGGTGCGGATGGCGATGCCCGGAACGGCCTTCCGGATATTCCGGAGCAACGTGCGGATATAGTCTCCGTCCGTTACGCGCTGCATGGCGTCCAGCATATTATCGGAAATATGCTGGAGGGGAATGTCTACATAGCGGGCCACTTTGGGGCATTCCGCGATGGCTGCGGTCAGTTCGTCGCTCCAGTGGGCGGGGTGGGTGTAGAGCAGCCTGATCCAGAATTCTCCCTCAATGGCGTTCAGAGCGCGGAGCAGGGAAGCCAGGGATTCTCCGCGGGAGGAATCCACCGCGCTGCGGCGGTTTGGGCGCGCATCCGTCCATTTATCCATGCCGTAATAGGTGATGTCCTGCGCGATGAGGCAGATTTCCTTCACGCCGGACCGGATAAGGGTTTCCGCTTCACGCACTACGTCCTGCTGGGAACGGCTGCGGTGGCGTCCGCGGATCATGGGAATGATGCAGTAGGCGCAGCCGTGGTTGCAGCCTTCCGCTATCTTGATGTAGGCCGTGTGCGGCGGGGTAAGGCGGTAGCGCGGTGTGTTCCAGTCAGGAACGTACCTGCATTTTCCTTCAATGAAGTTCCGGTTCTGTATGGTCCGGTCCATCACTTGAGTGATAATTTCCGGCAGTTTGGTGATTTGGTCCGGACCGATAAAGGCGTCCACCTCCGGAAGCAGGGCGGGCAGTTCCTTCCGGAAGCGCTGGGACAGGCAGCCCGCCACGATGAGTTTCTGGTTTTCCGGATAAGCCCCGTTTTCCCGGGCACGCACGATGTCCAGAATGGCATCGATGGCTTCCTGCTTGGCCTGGTCAATGAAAGCGCAGGTATTGACCACCATTACGTCCGCGAGTTCCGGTTCCGGAGTCATGGTCATGCCGGCTTTTTGCAGGTGGCCGATCATGATTTCAGAGTCAACCAGATTCTTGGGGCAGCCCAGGGAAATGAGTCCAACGGTGAGAGGCATGGCAGTAGATAAAAAGCGTGATGGCGTCAATCCCCGGAGGGGGAGTCGTCCTTGACGACGACGAGGTCGAATGGCCGGATGTCCACGACGCGCACAGGGGTACCCTTAATCAGTATGCCTTGTCGAGAGAAAACCTCGCATATTTCGCCATGAATCATGGCTTTTCCATTGGGTTTCAGCTCCGTGACGGCGTTCCCGCGGTCTCCTACCTGAACGCGCGCGATATTGACCGCTTCCCCGGCGGAACCTCCGCTGACCGTGGCGTTGGTAACGCGGCGCATCAGGATGGAATCCGGGAGGTATTTCATCAGCAGGGCAATCAGAAGGGAGCCTCCGGTCAGGCCCAGGGCCAGTTTCAGGAGGGGGATGCCCAGGACTGCCGCCAGCGTGTTGACGTCATCCCACTGTCCGTCCCGGATGATATGGTCCCATTCCCAGGAGCTGACCATGCCGCCGAACAGGGCCAGAAAGATGCAGACGCCGCCCGCAATGGCCGCAATGAATGTGCCCGGGATAACGAAGAATTCCACGCAAAGAAGGACTATGCCCAGAACGAGCAGGGCCGCCGTCTCATAGCCGGCCAGATTCCCGGCAATGTTGTTGCCGAAGAAGAACAGGGCAAACGCGGCAATGGCCACAATGCCGCCGATGCCGAATCCCGGCGTTTTAAATTCCATGTAAATGCCGCCGATGCCCAGCAGGATCAGGATGGGGGAAGCCCATGCAATCCAGAGGCCGATGCGCTCAAAGGCCGTAGGTTCCGCCGTGACTACGGGGGCATTTACTTTCTCCTGGGCCAGCAGGTCCGTGACGGAGGAGGCTGTGCCCTGGGCCAGCAGGGGCCTGCCGTCTTCCAGACGCGCGGCGGCTTCCTTGCCCGTCAGGGTCAGGAGCGCGCCTTTTTCCAGTTTGACGGGGCCGAACTGCTGTTCCTGGTCGGACGGGATCATCATGGCTTTTACCACTTCCGGGCGGTAACCCTTTTCCGTCACGACGGAGCGGGTAAAGGCCCAGAAGGCGCTTTCTGCTTTCTTGCGCATGACGGGATCCATTTCCTCTCCGGATGAGGTGATGATGCCCGCTGCGCCGATGGAGGAGACGGGAGCCATGTAAATTTTGTCGCACGCCGCGGAGATGAGCGCCCCGGCGGACATGGCCCTGGGGTTTACGTAGGCGTAGGTGGGAATGGTGAGCGGCTGGATGCTTTTCATCATCATCTCGCTGGTCTCCCAGGCCAGGCCGCCGGGCGTGTTCAAATCGAATATTACCGCGCGCGCCTGCTCCTCCTGCGCCCTTTTCAGGATGCGGTTCATGAAGCCGAAGCTTTGTTTGCTGGTCAGGGAGTCCTCCCCTACGGGGATGACGACTACCCTGTCGCGGAAGGTTTCCTCCGCGGCCGCCCGGAAGGGGGCGCCGGCAAACAGGGCCAGCAAAGCCAGCAACAGAAGGTGAATGCGCTTCATACGGGCAGGCTAGCATGTTCCGCTCCCGCGCTCAATGGGGAAATGTGTTCCTCCGGGGCGGGAAGCCGCCGGTGCTGCGCCGTCTTTTCCCTGCCTGTGGAAGCCTTGTTTCCTCGCATGGCGTTCCGATTCTGTATTCTTGTGCACCCGTACCCCTTGTGATAGACTGGTTCCGCCTTATGGGAAGGATTGATGAAGACAGTATCCGGCGCGTTCTGGAGGCCACTGACATTGTAGATGTGGTGGGATCCTATCTTCCCCTGAAAAGGGCCGGTTCCCGGTGGAAGGCATGCTGCCCGTTCCACAATGAAAAGACGCCTTCCTTTATTGTGGACCAGAGTCGGCAGAATTTTAAATGCTTTGGCTGCGGGGAAGGAGGGTCTGCCATCACTTTTGTGATGAAGATGGAGAACCTGGGGTTTGCGGATACCGTGCGAAGGCTGGCGGAAAAAGCCGGAATCTCCATTGTGGAAGAGGTCTATGACGCAGCGGAGGAAAGGCGGCGCAAGGCACGCACGGCTTTGCTGGTGGCCCACAAGAAGGCTGCTGGGTTTTTCCACAGGCTCCTGCTTTGTTCCCCGAAGGCGGCGGAGGCCAGGGCTTACCTGAATTCCCGCGGATACGGGGCAGACATGGCGAAACGCTGGCAGGTAGGGTGGGCTCCTGACTCCTCGCGGGAGTTTCTGGCCTGGGCCCGCAGGGAGGGGATCCCGGACCAGGTGCTGATAGATTCCGGTCTCGCCAACCGCGGAGAACGGGGAGATTTGTACGCCCGCTTCCGGGACAGGCTGATGTTCCCCATCAACAATGTGTACGGAGAATGTGTGGCGTTTTCCGGCCGCATTCTGCGGCCACAGGAAAACGTAGGCAAGTACGTTAATTCCCCGGAGACGGCCATTTTCAAAAAGGGGGACGTGGTGTTTGCCCTGGACAAGGCGCGCGGCCCTATGGGAAAAAGCGGCAAAGCCCTGTTGTGCGAGGGACAGATAGACGTTATTGCCTGCCACGAGGCGGGTATTTCTTTTGCCGTAGCCCCTTTGGGGACGGCGTTTACTCCGGAGCATGCCCGGATTCTTTCACGCTATGCTTCACGGATAGTATTGTGTTTTGACGCGGACAAGGCGGGCATGGCTGCGGCGGACCGGGCTTTCCGTGAACTGGCCCCTTTTGGCAAGGATATTTACCTGGTGAACCTTCCTGCCGGGGACGATCCGGATTCTTTCATGAAGAGGGAGGGGAAAGAGGCTTTTTCTGGGATGGTGGAGCGGGCCCGTTCCTTCTTTGAGGTTCGCATTGAACGGGCCAGGGAGAGCGGTTTGTTGGATGATGCCGCTTCCAGCGCCGCTTTTGCCCGTGAGATGACGGCCCTGCTGGCCTGCATGAGCGACCCGGTGGCCCGGGATCTGGCTACGGCTGACATAGCCACGCGCATGCGCATGGCTGCGGATAATTTGCGCGGCGCCGTCAGAATGGCCGGACGCCGGAAGGGGCAGGAACAGGCCCAGTCCGCAGAGCGTAAGACGGCTGAGGAGGTTCCGCAGCATCCTCCTGTGAAAATGGATCGCGCCGTGGCCGTGCTCTGTGAACTGGCCCTTCAGAATTCCCGTGCCCAGGGGCTTATCGTGGACCGCATTGAAGAATTGCTGGAGCCGATGCGGCTGCTGCAGGGCGGAGGCATCTTAAAAAAAATTCTGGCCAGGCTGCCTTCTCCGGACAGCCCCGCGGCCGTTCAGGCTTTTCTGGTGTCTCTGCCTCAGCCGGAACGGGATGCCCTGGGCATGCTGAATCTGGAGCCCATACCTATTCCCGATGTGGACAGGAGCGTACAGGAAGCCTGCTCCGGCATTGCGAAGGCCGCTTTGGAGAGGCACATCGCCTCCCTGATGGCGGAACTGGCGGATCCCTCCACGGATGCTGCCAGAAGGCTGGAATTGTCCAAACTTAGTGTTGACTTGAAGCGTTTGCTGGGTACAATGTAGTGCCTCGATACCTCCGGGTATTGATATAATGGTGAATTGTGCCCTCTTCTTTTCAAGATATGTCCAAATCCGGTGACCCATCCCCCTCTTCTCCCAAGAAGACTTCCGCCAACAAAAAAGCTTCTGAATCCAAGGAAAAAATAGCGGCCCGGCCCGCCGCAAAAAATTCCAAAACCGCTCCGAAGGCGGCTCCTGTCAAAAAAAACTCTGCCAAGGCTGCCGCTCCGGCTGCGGAAAAGGCCGCCGCCAAGCCCGTTGCGGAAAAAAAGGCCCCGGCAAAAAAAGCGTCTCCGGCTTCTGCCTCCAAGAAGGCGGCGCCGTCCGCCAAAAAGACTCCGGCAAAGGCGCCTGAAGCTGTCCCTGCCAAGAAAGCTCCAGCCAAGGCTGCGGAGAAGAAGCCGGCTGAGAAGAAGGCCGCCAAACCTGCCGCGAAGGAGGAAACGCCCAAAAAATTAAGCGAAATACTGGAAGAGGAACGCAAGAGGGCTGCCAGCCGCAAGATCACGAATCCGATTGACGCTCCGGAAATTCAGGAAAAAATCCGTGAACTTATCAAGCTCGCCAAGGAACAGGGGTATCTGACTTTTGACGATATTAATGACTCCCTTCCCAACGACATTGTCGATCAGCAGGATTACGAGGCCATCATGGACCGCCTGCGCAGCATGGCGTTTGACATCATTGACGCGTCTGATGTGGACAGCTACACGGACCGCACCCGCATCAGCACGGAAGAAGAGGACGAAGAGGAAAAGCTCGAAGCCAAGATGGACATTCTGGATGATCCCGTCCGCATGTACCTGAAACAAATGGGCCAGGTTTCCCTGCTTACCCGTGAAGAGGAAGTGGCCATTTCCAAGAGAATTGAGGACGCGGAACAGAACGTCCAGCGCTGTGTGCACCGCTTCGGTTTCATCGCGAATGCCTATCTGGACGTAGCCTATCGCCTGCTCGACAATGAGGAACGCTTTGACCGCGTTATCCTTGACAAAAAGATAGACTCCCGTGAGCGCTATATGAAAGGGCTGGCCCAGCTCTGCGCCCAGATACAGCAGACCCATCAGGACGCATCCGGTTCCTTCCGCAAGCTGTACCGCAGCAAGGAGGCGGCCAAGTCCGTCAAGGCCCGCCAGGCCGAATTCGACAAAGTTGCCGGCGTTTTGGTGAAGTTCTTCGGTCGCCTGTATTTCAAGCACAAGGTGATTGAGGATTTCTGTTCCATGATTGACGAGGCCCGCGACCGCGTGCTCCGCATGCAGAAGAAGGTTGCCCTGGAACCGGACAACAAGGAACTCAAGGAACATCTGGCAGAGCTGGAGCTTCGCATGTGGATGACTGCGGATGAGATGGGAGAAGCCTACCAGGAACTCCGCAAATGGCTTCGCGAAGCCCGCAGGGCCAAGGATGAAATGGTGGAGGCCAATCTGCGCCTGGTCATTTCCATTGCCAAAAAATATACCAACCGCGGCCTCTCCTTCCTGGATCTGATTCAGGAAGGCAACATGGGCCTGATGAAAGCGGTGGAAAAATTTGAATACCGCCGCGGCTACAAATTCTCCACCTATGCCACCTGGTGGATTCGCCAGGCCATCACCCGCTCCATTGCAGACCAGGCCCGCACCATCCGCATTCCCGTGCACATGATTGAAACCATCAATAAATTGATGCGCGTGCAAAAGCAGCTGGTGCAGGAGTATGGTAGGGAACCCACTCCGGAAGAAATCGCGGAAGAAATCCATCTGCCTGTGGAACGCGTGCGTTCCGTTTTGAAAATGGCCCAGCAGCCCATTTCCCTGCAAGCCCCCGTGGGGGATTCCGACGATACCTCCTTTGGTGACTTTATTGAAGACAAGGCGGCGGAAAATCCCATGGAGGAAGCCTCCTTCTCTTTCTTGAAAGAAAAAATCAAGGATGTTCTGGACACCCTCACGGATCGTGAACGCGAAGTTATTGAACAGCGCTTCGGCCTCCGGGACGGCAGTCCCCGCACTCTGGAGGAGGTGGGCCGCCAGTTCAGCGTCACCCGCGAACGCATTCGCCAGATTGAAGCCAAAGCCCTCCGCAAGCTGCGTCATCCCACGCGCATCAGCAAGATCAAGGGATTCCTGGAAATGACGGAATCCTGACCGGATTTGCGCCGCATGCCGTGCTACGCTTCGTGGTCATGAAGACTTGCGTAGCTGCGGTATGCGGCATGTTCATGTTACTGGTTTCCTGTTCCGGCAGCAGGGAATTCAAACCGGCGTTCAATCAGCCCCTTCAGCCCGTGATGCAGCCGGGCTTTGTGTATGTGGATCAGGTGGCTCCGCTGGTGAAGACTAATTTGAAATATGCCGGGTATGACAATTTTGTAGGGCGTCCGCTGGACGGTTACCACGGTCGGCGCGCCATCCTGCGCACCCAGGCGGCGCAGGCGTTGAAAAAAGTCTCGGAAGATTTGTATCGTCAGGGTTACCTGCTGGAAATTTATGACGCCTACCGTCCCCATACCGCCGTGCTGGACATTTGCAAATGGGGAGCTGACGACGGGGACCAAAAGATGAAGTCCCGGTATTATCCCCATATTGACAAGGCCAAGGTGTTCGGAGACCACTATGTGCGCGATTTTTCGGAACATTCCCGGGGTGTGGCTGTGGATGTTTCCCTGCTGTACGCCAAGACCGGAAAGCCGGTGGATATGGGCGGCCATCATGACCTGCTGGATCCCAGTTCCACCACAGACTCCACATTAGTGACTCCGTCCCAACGCAGAAACAGGATGATTCTGAAAACGGCTTTTGAAAAACAGGGTTTTGCCAATTATGCTCCGGAATGGTGGCACTATCGCCTGTTGAATGAGCCTGAACCTACCCTGCATTATTACTTTCCCGTGTGGGACGGCATGACTTCCGCGGGCAGGCCATAAAAGAATTTTACATATCAAATTTTGTAAAAATTTGTTTGTTAGCTGAGTGGCCGACCCCGTGCTGATTCCTATCAAGCAGAATGTAGAAGATCGTACTGACACCTGGAAAGGATACATTAGAGTAGAAAAAGCAGAACGGCATTATTTCCTCATTGACGGAGACGATGTTATGACTCTCCAATGGCGCGAGTCATCTATGCGGAAGCCGATACGAAGGGTGCCGAGATAAGGACGAGTGCATTGGTGATGTTGAATCGTCCCGGCAGCACGAAAGGGAATGCTTATCGAAATCCCTTGTTGAGTATATTGACGGAATTTGGCGAAATCAAAGACGGTAAGAATCCTGATTGGGCCTCCGTAATAAATCAGCAATATGCCAAGGTTGAAGTGGATGAGTACAGGGATATTGACAGGCTGAGCTGTGAAAAACTGGAAGAAGCCAGAAAGGCGCTCCTTGAGGTTCTGTGCGGTGGCGTGACTGTTCCTTATGATGAATTTAGAACGGCAGCCACTACTCCCACGCCTCATGTCACTATTGGCGGAACTGACTTTTTGACTGAAAAGCAGTATCGGAACTGTATTGTCAAACCAGACGGATGCGATAGTTTGTCTGTCTGGCCCGGTGGACCTTTGGATAGATAAATCATTCTGAAGCATCATCAGGCGGATCAGGTGATTGAGACTTGAGCCGTCTTTTTGACGAAGTAATATCTGGAGGATGAATGCCTCTCTTAAAACGCTTCTTTTCTCTTGCCGCACGGTTCCCCTTGTTATGGCTTCTGACGTGCCTTCTCCCCTTGTCGATCATCCTCCGGTGGATGTTGCCGCCTTGCGTTTTCACAAGCAGGAGATGACTTTTCTGGAAAACTGTTTCCGGGAGAATCCGGATAACAAAGTAATTTGGCAGGCGGACCATGAAGCCGCATTAGTGTGGAGAACGCCGAGGGGAGCCAATTTTAACAGTTATGAATTTAAGGCTTTTCTGCGCCAGCAGGACGGTTCATTCATGGAAATGGGGAGGTATTCCGTCATGTCTAGCTATGGATATTGGGATGAAAAAAATATCCAATTCTCCGATAAAGGATTTCAGGTTGTTTTAATTGCGGATGGAAGAGCAACGCATGCAAGTCATCAGTTCTATTATTCCCAACCTGCCGCTACCTTTGTTTTCCGGTTGGGCCGGGAAGAGGGCAAATGTTCCAACGAGGAAGTGTGGATGGACAATGGCAGTTGATTTCCAAACCGGTTTGTCCGCAATATAGGAGGGGAAAAGTGCAGTTTGGACGAACCCCGGCCATTCCTTGACGAAGAGGTTTTTTTGTTGCGGGCGTCTTGGCCGCGCGTATCGGGGGCCGTAAATACGGACTTTTGATGAAAAGGCCGTTCCGCGGTAAAGGCGGAACGGCCTGAAAAGCGTTTATACGCAGGAGATGTTAATGAGGCAGGCGGAAGTTGCGGTTAAACGCGGAAACTTCTTCCTTAAGCTGGGAGAAGCCTTCCGGATTCGGGCATACCTGGTCACCTACGTACAAGGCCAGCGCACGCGCAATGAATTCAGCCACCTGTTCCACGTCTTTTTCCTTCATGCCGCGAGTGGTTACGGCAGGCGTACCGATGCGGATGCCGGAAGGTTTCATGGGAGAACCCGTGTCAAACGGGATGGCGTTCTTGTTTACGGTGATGCCTACGCGGTCCAGGGCTTCCTGCGCGTCTGCACCGTTAATGCCTTTGTTGCGGAGGTCTACCATGAATACGTGGTTGTCCGTACCGTTGGAGACGACGCGGAAGCCGAGTTCCGCCATTTTGGCCGCCATGGCCTTGGCGTTTTTGACAACCTGGGCCGCATAGTCCTTGAATTCGGGCTTCAGAGCTTCTCCGAAACAGGCCGCCTTGGCGGCAATGATGTGCATGAGGGGGCCGCCCTGCATTCCGGGGAAGACGGCTGCATCCAGTTTTTTGGCGTATTCCTCCTTGCAGATGACGAAGCCGCCGCGGGGGCCGCGCAGGGATTTATGCGTGGTGGAGGAGACGAAGTCCGCATGGGGAACCGGATTCGGGTGCTGCCCCCCGGCCACCAGGCCCGCGATGTGGGCCATGTCCACGAACAGGTAGGCACCGCAGGCCCTGGCAATCTGGCCCATGCGTTCAAAGTCGATTGTGCGTGAGTAGGCGCTTGCTCCCGCCGTGATCATTTGCGGCTTTACCTCCAGAGCCAGTTTTTCCAAAGCATCATAGTCAATAGCTTCCGTTTCCTGGGATACGCCGTAGTGAACCACATTGTACAGTTTGCCGGAGAAGTTGGCCCGGTGTCCGTGGGTGAGGTGGCCGCCGTGGGAGAGATCCATCGTGAGAATGGTGTCGCCCGGCTTCAGAACAGAGAAGTAAACGGCCATGTTGGCCTGGGAACCGGAGTGGGGCTGCACGTTGGCATGATCCCCGCCGAAAATTTTCAGCACGCGGTCAATGGCGAGCTGTTCCACTTTGTCCACCACCTCGCAACCGCCATACCAGCGCTTGCCGGGATAGCCTTCCGCGTATTTGTTGGTCAGCAGGGAGCCCTGGGCTTCCCGGACGGAGGGAGAGGTGAAATTTTCGGAGGCAATCAGTTCAATGTTGTTGCTTTCCCGGCGTCCTTCCTCCTGGATGAGGCCCGCCAGTTCCGGGTCCGTCCATTGCAGGGGGCTACCGGAGGATTTAACGACGCGGCGTTCATGGCGTCCGCCTTCAAAGTCAGCATGCAGCCAGGCGTCCAGGACGTCTTCCACACTTTCATTGTCCACATAGGCGGAAGCCAGGCAGAGCAGGTTGGAATCATTGTGCTGGCGGGAAAGGGCCGCAGCAGGGGCCGTGCGGCAGAGGGCGGCGCGGACGCCCACCCAGCGGTTGGCGGCAATGCTCATGCCGATGCCGGACCGGCAGATAAGGATGCCGCGGTCGTTGGTGCCGTCAGCAATGCTGCTTGCGACTGCATTGGCGTAGTCGGAATAATCACAGGAATTTTTGGTCATGGTTCCCATGTCGGTCACTTCATGACCCCATGCCTTGAGGAGTTCCGCTACGGTTTCCTTGAGATCGACTCCGGCGTGATCCGCGCCGATGGCAATTTTGTATGTCGTATTCATGGTGGTGCTCATTGCTGACGGGCAAAAATACTGCCTTATTTCCCCCCGGCTGGCAAGCCCCGGATTCATTCCGGGCCGTTCGGAAGGCACGGCTCCCGGAATTGCCCCCGTGAAAAAGAACCCCGGTCCCCTGAATGGGGCCGGGGCGGCAGGAGGTTCGCGAGGAGAGAGCCGTTATTTTCCGGAGGATTCCAGCTTCAGCATATCCTGGACGATGTTGATGCCTTCGCGGAGTTCCGGATCAAGGCCGGAGGGGTATTCCGGGGAGTCGTCCAGTTCTGCCGTGGGGTCTTCCGCCAGGTGCATGAATTGTTCATTGTCTTTTTCCGGATCCGCCAGGGGCAGCTCCTTGGCGTTGACGTCGTCCAGCGTCAGACGGTAAATTTTGTATTTGGTTGCGTCTTCCTTGGCCATTTCCGCGAAGCGGATTTTACGTTCCTTGTTGATGGATTTGCGGCGTTCTTCCAGGGCGGAGTTTTCCTGTTCCCGGATTTTCTTGTTCAGGGAAAGCTTGTTGTCCTTGATGCGCTGTTTCATCATGGCGATATCTTCCCTGGCAATCTGGAGGTCGCGGTCTTTTTCCACGCGCTTCGCGCTGGCATCTTTCAGCACGGGCAGCATGGCCGCGATGGAGGAGTCCTTTTTGTAGTTGGTGCAGGGCGTAATCTGGTCATAGGGCATCGCGTAGTCCAGAATGTCTTCTCCCAGCTCGAATGCCGCCGTAGCGGTGGGAAGCTGGATATCGCTTTCCACGCCTTTGAGCTGGGTGGAGCCGCCCGCCACACGGTAAAATTTTTGGGTAGTGACTTTCAGCAGGCCCGCACGGTCTCTGGCCGCGAAGAAAGGCAGGTATTGGCCGATGTCCACAGGCTGCTGCACAGACCCCTTCCCGAAGGTGGATTCATCCCCCACAATCACGGCGCGGCCGTAATCCTGAAGGGCCGCGGCCAGAATTTCAGAGGCGGATGCGCTGAGTTTATTAATGAGCACCACAATGGGGCCATTGAAGAGTTTCTGGCGGTTGTGGGCGGATTTGATATCCATGTTGCCGCGGGTGTCCTTGATTTGTACCACGGGGCCGTTTCCGGTAAAGAAGCCCGTCATCAGGCGCACTTCCTCCAGGGAACCGCCGCCGTTGCTGCGCAAGTCAATTACCAGGCCATCCACATTTTCCTTGTTCATCCGTTCCAGGATTTTTTTGACATCCTTGGCACAGCGGCGGTCTCCGCCTTCCATGTCTGCGTAGAAGGAGGGAAGGCTCAGCACGCCAATGCGGTTCCTGCCTTCCGGAGCTCCGGTAAGTTCAATGATTTCACCTTTGGCAAGTTCATCCTTCAGAGGTACCTTGGAGCGGGTCAGCGTAATGATTTTGGCCTGTCCGGGGGCGTCTGCCGGCTCTACTTTCAGGCGCATCTGGGTATTTTCGGCTCCGCGGATCATATCCACCACTTTGTCCAGCTTCATGAACAGGATATCCACCATTTCTCCGGAGTTGTCGGAGTCAATGGCAACGATGCGGTCGTTCAGCTTCAATTCTCCGGATTTGTCAGCCGGTCCTCCCACAACGATACCGGTAATTTTGGTGGAACCGTCGTCTTCACTGCCCAACAGGGCGCCGATGCCGGTGAGTTCCGTACCCATGGAGATTTTGAAACGGTCCACCTGGCGCGCACCCATGTAATCCGTATGCGGGTCATACGTCAAGGCTACGGCGCTGAGCAGTGTTTCCGCTACGTCTTCCAGATCCGTTTCCTGAATATTGCGTTGAATGCGTTCATAACGCATAAGCAGTTTTTCCTCCGCGGGTTTTTCATTGGCCAGGGGATCGGGCTTGTTCTGTTCCTTGGCCAGGCGCGCTACGGTTTCACGGCGCAGGATTTCGGACAGGAGCTGTTCCTCCACCATGTCTTTCCAGACCTGCTGCATTTCCGCCTCATCCTTGGGCCACGCGGCTGTTTTGCGGCGGGAACGTTCGATAGACTTGTCTTTGTCAAAGGTGAAGCCTCCCTTTTTCAGCAAATCCCGCGCATAGGAGATGCGCTGCATGGCGCGCTGGCGGTAAAGGGCGTGCATGGCCTGGGCCGCATCCATCATCTGGCCGGACATAAGGTAGTCGTCCAGCTCCTTACCGTATTTTCTTTTGAGGGCGTCTACGTCCTGCTGGGTGAAGAATATTTTGTTGGGGTCTACCTTGCGCAGGTAGGTTTCCAGGAATTTAGTGGATAGTTCATCGCTGAATTCTTTGCGGGAGAAGTGGAAATTCTGGAGCAGCAGGGACATTTGCTTGCCCACCTGGTTGAAGTCCGTAGCCGCAGAGGCGCAGGAAGTAATGGCGGCTGCGGCCAGGGCCGAGAATGCGGTGAGTCTAATCCAACGGAATGAGTGCATGTTCATAACGGAAAAGGGTGCGTTTTTTTCCATTTGGGGAAAAAGCTGGCGCCGGGATGTAAGTGTTACTGATTTGCAGGTGATTGTCTATCTTATAAAATGTCCACATGACGCTATTTTGCTCTCCTTGTTTCCGGAAGGGGACAAGAGTAAATGGAAGCCGGTTCATCCGGAAATATCCGGCGGCGGCAGGGGGAGGAAAGAAGAGAATTCATGGGTGGATAAATCCACCATAAAGTTTGAAATTTTGTGCGGAAGTCCGGCATTTGTCATATTGGAGCTGCATGGAAATGGATTTCATTTTACGGATGTTTTTTTGCATTTTTTCGCTTTTTGTTGTTGCGTGCTTTCTTTGGTTTTCCGTTGCTGCATCCTTCCCGGAGAGGGAAAAGTGGCGGGATGACTGCTTTCCTGTTTGCAGCGGGGAGGGTGAGGATGGGGAGAACGGACGTTTTCCGAAGAGACGCCGCAGGAAAGGAAGCATTTCAGGATTGAGGTTGCAACGGTTTTCTGTACACTTCGCGTGATGATGAGCATACCGAATCGGGACAAGAGTTTTTCCGGAAGCAAGATGGGTGTTTTGCTGCAGCGTTCATTCAGCACCGTGGTTTTGCTTGGGTTGCTGGCCGGGGCTTTGTGGTGGGACTGCGAACTTGGGTATTACGGTCTGGTCTGCATTTTCTGTATTTTGGCCGCCTGGGAATGGCGGCACATGCTGCTGCGTTCCGGAAAAGCCTCCCAGCCGAACTTGAGCTTTCTTTTCGGAGTGGCGTACCCCGTATTGCTGTCCTGGTCATGCTGCATCACTAAATTCCGGGAAAGCGCCCTTGCGGAACAGGTTTCTTTCCTCATCCCCCTTCCTCTTCTGGTGGCACTTGCCGCTCCGGTCCTCCTGGTAGTGGTTGCCTTCATCCGTGAGATGAAGCACCCGGTGGATGGAAGCAGGGCTCTCCGTTCCGTGGGTACTACGCTGCTTTCCTTTATTTATCCCGTCTGGCTGTTCTCTTTTGCCATTCTGGCCCTGCATCTGGCGTATATGAGGGCGGGGTATGTTTATCCGGCCATTGTCATGTGTGTGCTGTGGGTCGTTCTGGTAACGAAGATGGCGGACATTTTTGCCTACGTGAGCGGGTTCCTGCTGGGCGGCCGCCTTTTTTCCCGCAGGCTCATTCCCCACATCAGCCCCAAGAAAACGTGGGAGGGCCTCCTCGGTTCCTGGATGCTGACGAATGCGGCGGCCATAGGGCTGGTTTTCCCGATGTTCAGAATTTCCGTCTTGTCCATAACCCAGGTACTGGTACTGATGGGATGCACATCCCTCATTTTCCTGCTTTCCGTTTACGGGGATCTGGCCGGGTCCCTGGTTAAACGCAGCCTGACCATCAAGGATTCCGGTTCCCTGCTGCCGGGGATAGGAGGAATTTTTGATTTGATTGACAGCCCTTCCTTTACCGTGCCGTTTTTCTGGTTTCTGCTGGCCTGCATCGGCTGAATGTCCCCGGCACGAACGGATTCCCTGTAACCCGGTATGGTTTTTTCTTCTCTTCCCATTGAGGAAATCCGCGGAGAATTGATGGAGGCTCTGCGGGTTCCTTCTCCGCGCATTTTGTTGAAAGCTCCTACCGGCTCCGGCAAGTCCACCGGCGTTCCTCCGATGATGGATGACGCCGGTCTGGGAGACCGTGGCCTGATTGTCGTTGTACAGCCCCGGCGGATGGCCGCTCGCCTGCTGGCGCGGCATGTGGCCCGGCTGCGCGGGGTGGAGCTGGGAAAAGAAGTGGGGTATGCGGTGCGTTTTGAACGGTACATTTCCTCCCGCACCCGTATCGCGTACGTGACGGACGGCATGTTGGAGCGCTGGCTGACGGAATGGCCCTCCCTGGAAGGGGTGAGCGCCGTGGTGTTTGATGAGTTCCATGAACGTAGCCTTTCCGGGGATTTATCCTTGGGGCGTGTGCTGGATCTGCAGGAAGGGCCGCGCCGGGATCTGGCCGTGGTCGTGATGTCCGCCACACTGGAGATATCCGGTCTGCGGGAATATATGGGAGGTTCCTGCCGGGTTCTGGAAGCGCAAGGCAGGCGGTATCCCGTGGAAGTCGTTTACCGGGCTCCCCGCCTGGTCAGTGACGGACGCGGCAGGGTGGCTCCTCCCCCTATATGGGAGCAGGCGGCGGATGTTGTGCGGGAGGCGGTGAGGGAGGATGACTGCGGGGATGTGCTGGTATTTATGCCGGGCGTGTATGAGATACGGAAAACGGTGGAGTTGCTGGCAGGAAAGCCGTGGATGAGCGGCCGGGACGTTTTTTCCCTTTACGGGTCTCTGGCGCCGGAGCAGCAGAATTGCGCCGTGGAGCGGGGGGAGATCCCCCGTGTCATTGTTTCCACTAATGTGGCGGAAACTTCCCTGACGATTGAGGGAGTGCGTACGGTGGTTGATTCCGGGCTGGTCCGCCGGTCCGGATGGGATCCGTACCGGGGGATGGATACGCTGCATCTGGTGAAGATTTCCAAGGCGTCCGCCGCTCAGCGCGCGGGCCGTGCCGGGCGCGTGGCTCCGGGGCGCTGTTTCCGGCTGTGGAGTGAGGCGGAACAGGCCCGGAAGGAGGATTTTGACCCGCCCGAATGTTTCCGGGTGGATCTGGCCGGAGCCGTTTTGAATTTGGCTGCCTGGGGCGTCACCGTACCGGAAAATTTCCGTTGGCTGGATGTTCCTGCCCCCCTGGTGATGCAGCGGGCCGTGAATTTGTTGGCTGCCCTGGGTGCGACGGAAGAGGATGGAAGCCTGACGGATACGGGAAAAAGGATGACCGCTTTTTCCCTGCCGCCCCGGCTGGCCCGTCTGATGGTGGCCGGCCAGGATGAACAGTGTGCCGTGGAGCTGGCCGCCGTTGCAGCCCTGATGCAGGGAGAAGGTGTTGCGGTAAAGGGGGGGCTGAACGATTATTTGCGCGATTCTGCGGATTACACGGATTTCCAGGCGGAGTGGCGCGCGGTGGAGAAGGCTGTGGATGCCGGTTTTGGGGCGGCGGCGTGTACCCGCTGGGGCATCTCTTCCCGCGGGGCGCGGGAGGCATGGATGGCATACCGGCAGCTTCTGTCCGTCGGCAGCCGGGGAAAAGCCCGGGAAACGCCGGGACCGGATTTTACGGCGGCGCGCCCTGCCGTAGTCCGTGCAATGATTGAGAGTTTTGCGGACCATGTGGGTGTGCGAAATGGCGTGGCAGCCAATACATGCCGCATGGCCGGCGGGGTGGGCGGCAGGCTGGCGGAAGGAAGCGTGGTGTTTCAAGGAGAGCATTTCGTAGCCGCAGAGGTGGCGGAATTGTCCGGAAAGGCGGTGGAAACCCGTGTGGGACGCTGTACGCTGATTGCGCCGGAAGATTTGCGTTCCATTTGGCCGGAGCGTTTTTCCTGCGGGGAGGAAGCCGTATTCGATGCCGCTTTGCGGCGCGTGCGTCTGCACAGGAAGCTGATGTATGGAGATCTGGTGCTGGAGGATCGTGACCGCGGGGATGCCCCTCCGGAGCTGGCCGCCCCGGTTTTGGCTGAAAAAGTAGTGGACGGAACCCTGAAGCTGGTGAAATGGAATGATGCCGTGGAACAGTGGATACGCCGTCTTAATGGTTTGAGCGTTTGGATGCCGGAACTGGGGCTGCCCCGGTTTTCGGAGGAGGACAAGCTGGTCGCCATTTCTCTGGTCTGTGAAGGGGCCGTGGGTTATAAGGACATCAAGGAAAGGGAAATTATTCCCGTGCTGAGAGATTGGCTTTCCGGCTGGCAGGCGAAGGCGCTGGACGATTATGCCCCGGTAAGCCTCACGTTGCCCAACGGCCAGCACGCCAAGGTCAGGTACGGGGAGGATTCCTCCCCGGTGATCAGTCTGACGGTGCAGCGCCTGTTCGGCGTGGCGGTTTCCCCACGCATTGCCAACGGGGCCGTACCCGTGATTGTGGAGGTGCTGGCCCCCAGCCAGAGGCCGTGGCAGGTAACGGGATCTCTGGAAAGTTTTTGGCGGAACGGATACGGGCAAATGAAAAAGGACCTGGCGGGGCGTTATCCCCGGCACCGTTGGCCCGACCCCGGGGAACTGGATTTCCTTCCCCGTTCCCGGTGATAAGGAGAAAGGATTTTTCTGTAACAAAACAGTAGCAAAATCGACCGTTTCCGTGTAAAGAGGCGGTGGTGCAGCTCGCGGATGCCCTCCGCCCACCATTCACAAGAGACAGTTATGGACTCAATTTACTGGATTATCATCACAGCCCTGCTGCTTCTGGCGGCATTTGACTTGATCAACGGCGTAGCGAATGACGCCGTCAACTTCCTCAATTCCGCCATCGGTTCCAAGGCTGCACCCGTGCGGGTGATCCTGACCGTAGCTTCCATCGGCGTGCTGGTGGGGGCCTGTTTCTCCGGAGGCATGATGGAAGTGGCCCGCAACGGTATTTTTCACCCGGACATGTTCAGTTATCATGAAGTGATGCTGCTTTTCCTGGGGGTAATGATCAGCGAAGTGATTCTGCTGGATACCTTCAATACTTTCGGATTGCCTACGTCCACCACCGTTTCCCTGGTATTCGGTATTTTGGGGTCTGCCGTAGCGACGGCCCTGTTCAAGATTTCCAAGCTCCGCCTGGTTCAGTCCGTGTGGGATTTCATTAATACGGACAAGGCTTTTGAGATTGTCACCAGCATTCTTCTTTCCGTAGCCATCGCCTTTACGGTGGGCACCATCGTCATGTGGATTTCCCGTCTGGCGTTCACGTTTAAATACCAGTCCCGGTTCAAATGGTTCGGCTGCTTCTGGTGCGGCATTGCCATGACGGCGATAGCCTATTTTGCCGTTTTCAAGGGCTTGAAGGAGTCTACCCTGATGGAGCCCTCGTTCATCCAATACATTGACCAGAATCTGGGCATGGCCCTGCTCACGGCCTTCGGCGGTTTTTCCGTGCTCATGTTCCTGCTTCAGCATTTGTTCATGACGAATATTCTGCGCCTGACCGTTCTGGCGGGCACTTTTTCCCTGGCTCTGGCCTTTGCGGGCAACGACCTGGTGAATTTCATCGGCGTTTTCATGGGTGGTCTGGATTCCTTCCAGTACGCCAGCGGCGTGGCGGCGGCCGGTGGCTCTCCCTCATCCATCACCTCCATGGAGTGTCTGATGCCGGGGCAGGGCATGCCGGTAAACCATTATATTTTGTTCGCCGCGGGCTGCATGATGATTTTTGCCTTGTGGTTCTCCAAAAAGGCAAAAACGGTGATCGCCACCGGCGTGGAACTTTCCAGGCAGGGTGAAGGCGGTATTGAGCGTTTCGGCTCCGTCCCCCCCGCCCGCGCCATCGTTCGCAGCGCCATCGCCCTGGGACGCGGGGTGAAAAGGCTTATTCCCGCCCGCATGCTGGTGCGCATGAACCACCAGTGGGATCCCGCCCCCCAGCCCTTGAATCCCAAGGACCGGGTGGCATTTGACCTGATTCGCGCCACGGTGAACCTGACGGTTGCTTCCCTGTTGATTGCATGGGCTACTGGCAGGCAGCTCCCTCTTTCCACCACGTACGTGACGTTCATGGTGGCGATGGGCTCCTCCCTGGCGGACAAGGCATGGGGAAGGGAGAGCGCGGTTTACCGTGTAACTGGCGTGCTGACGGTGATTTCCGGCTGGTTCATGACCGGGCTGGCTGCCTTTACGCTGGCCGCCGTCATGGCTACCATCCTGCATTATGGACAGGTGTACGCCATCTTCGGTCTGCTGGCCCTGGTGGTTGTCATTCTGGTAAAGTCCACCATCATGCACCGCAAGCGGGAAAGCAAGCTTTCCGTAGAGCGTTTTGACCAGATTACGGAAGAAAATATCCTGGATATATGCAGCCACCAGATTGTGGATAGCACGCTCAAGCTGCGGGAAATTTACAATGACACCGTGGAAAACTTTTTCCAGGGGGACAGGAAGGCCCTGAAAGAACTGGCGGATGCCGCAGAACGGCTGGCCATGACCAGCAGCGAACATCACAAGTACGATATTCTCCCTATTCTGTACAAGATGCAGTCCCGTTCCCTGGATATGGGCTACCACTTTGTGCAGGCCCTGGAGCATCTGAATGAAGCTACGCAGAGCCTGTCGCAGTTTTCCGAGTCCATCTTCACGTATGTGGATAATAACCACACGCCGTTTACGATTGACCAGGTGGACGATTTGAAGGAGGTGCATACCGCCCTCATCAAGCTGCTGGATGAATATTGCAAAATGCTCCAGACGGGGACGTACATTCAGTTCGACTATACGATGGTGGCCCAGGAACAGCTTCTTCAACTGGTGGCAAAGGCCACCAAGCGCCAGATCAAGCGGGCCCAGCGCAACCAGACGCGCACCCGTTCCTCCCTGCTTTATCTGAACATGCTTAATGAAATGAGGTTTATGGCCGTGCAGGTGCGGGCCCTGACCAATGACGAACGAAACTTTGTAGCAGCCTGAAGCGGCGGTTCTCTGTTTTTTTCACGTAAGGAAAAAAATTCTTGAGCGTTTAATTCGTGAAGGTATCCTGAATGAACAGGGATGTTCGATAAGGGAGGAACGAGAGCTTCCCTTGTCACCAGGAATAACCCTGATTTCATAGGTAGTTAGTTGGAGCGGCTACGGGAGAAATTCCGTAGCCGCTTTTTTGTCTTCCCGGGCCTTGTGTCATACAAAAGAAATAATGTTTGAACATATTTGCCGTGCGTTTGTCTCACCCATAACGGTTATGATCCGGATGCAGTGAAAGAGAGAGCGCTTCATCCACTTAAGGACTCAACCGTCTTCATAGGTAGTTAGTTGAACAGCAGCCCCGGCGAAGGGATTCGCCGGGGTTTGTTCATTTCCGGAAGATGTATTCCGCGCTGTAAACAGCTGGAAGGGAGGGGAAAAGAAAAAATAGGCTGCGTTTTGCCACGGGGTTTGATTGACGTGTGGGATGCGTCAGGGCATAGTGGCAGGGTATGAAGAGAGCGTTTTGCGTGATAGCCGGTGCATGCAGCCTGCTTGGATGGGCTCCGGCGGACGAGACGGGCATGAACAATGTGCTGGAGGATTGGCGGATGAGGCAGTCCGACTGGGAATCCGCATTGAAAACGGCTGAAAGCGGGGAAAAAAGGGCGGAATTGATGAAAAACCGTCCGGATGCCGTTCCGGTGGCTCGGGAATTATGGAGGCTGGTAGGGCGCGACCTTCAGAAACCCGAGACTCAAAAATCCTGCCTTCTTCCGGCTGTCGTCTGGTTTCTGGATCATCCCCAGGCTGTAGCGCAGGCGTTCCCCAATGGAGACATGGCCAGGAAAATTGTCGTGTTCTGCCTGGATTCCCTGGAAAATACGCTGTTCCGGGAACAGGGGGCAGGAAAGGCGGCGTATGCCCTGAGCAATTCCCGTGACCTGCGCTGCCGCGTTATTCTGGAACAGATCAAGGATTACAACCAGTTCCCTGAGGACCAGGGCCTGGCTTCCCTGGGCCTGGCCATGGTGATGAAGGAAACGACAGGGATGCTTCAGGATGACGTCAGGCTGGTGGCGGCCCGCGGAAAATTGCTGAAAGACGCCATTATCAAATGCTATGATTCCAGTTTCGGCCCTATTCCGGTTCAAAATATTGTGAAGGAGGAACTGTATGAAATACGCAATCTCAATATTGGGCAGACCGGGCCTGAAATCAGCCTTCCCTCTACCGCGGCGGCCGGAAAAGTGACGCTCCCCTCCGGGAATAAGCCCGTGCTGGTGGTTTTTTGGGATCCGCAGGATATGCGTTCCGTTCAGTTTTTGCAAAAAGCCGCGTCTCTCCGGAAAGAATTTCCCGGTTTGACGGTGATGCCGGTGGCTCCCGGAAAGAGAGAGAACGTAGAAAAGGCCCTGTTGAACTTGAAAATGGATATGCCCTCCCTGGTGGATGAAAAAGCGGCGGCGTTTAAGGATTACCGGGTGAGGCTCACTCCGCGGGTGTATCTGCTGGACCCTGCGGGGAAAATCCTGATGCGCGGCACGCCGGATATGCTGTTTGACGCCAACCTGTACGCGGTCATGGGCAAACTTGAGGGAAAAAAGAAAGAAAAGCCGGATGGGAAAAAGTCTCCCTCCTCCCCTGCTTCCTCCAAGCCTGTTTCTCCGCCGGCCAGGATTAATTCCCCGGATACGCGCGTTCCCTCTGTTTCCCGGCCTGATAGGCCGCGGCCCGCGTTCCCTTCCGCCCCCTCCGGTGCGGAGGACCATTCTCTTTCCGCTCCTCCTTTGAGGCCCATGCCTGAATGATCCGTTTCATGGAGGGGATTCTGTTGAGAAAGGCCGCGGAGGACGTGGCCCGGGTTCTTTCCGGAGCAGGACACACCGTATATTTTGTGGGCGGCTGTGTTCGGGACAGATTGCTGGGATATTCCGTGAAGGATATCGATATTGCCACCTCCGCCCGCCCGGATGAAGTGTTGCGCCTGTTTCCGGATGCCTGGGAAGTGGGCGCCGCCTTCGGCGTGGTGCTGGTACGCCGCGAAGGTTTTTCCTTTGAGGTGGCGACCTTCCGCAGAGACGGAAGCTACAGGGATGGCCGGAGGCCGGAGGCCGTCTGTTTCACGGATGCGGAAGAAGATGCCCGGCGGCGTGATTTTACCATGAACGGCCTCTTTGAAGATCCGTTTTCTTCGCCTCCGGGCCGTGTGGTGGATTATGTAGGCGGAGTGGAGGATATCCGGGCCCGCGTATTGAGGTGCATCGGGGAGCCGGACCGTCGTTTTGAAGAAGATTCCCTGCGGCTGATGCGCGCCGTACGTTTTGCCGTTACCAGGGAAGTTCAGGTGGAGAAGGAGACGTGCTCCTCCATTTTCAGGAACGCTCCGCTGCTGGCCCGGATTTCCCCGGAACGCATCCGGGAGGAACTGGACAGGATTTTATTGTCTCCCGGAAGGAAACGGGGTGTGGAAATGCTGGTGGAAACGGGGTTGATGAAGCATGTCATTCCGGAAATATACGATATGATAGGCTGTACGCAACCTCCCCAATGGCATCCGGAAGGAGACGTATACACCCATACGCTGATGATGCTGGATGCGCTGGGAAGGGACGGCTCCCCCGTGTCTTTGAAGCTGGCCCTGGGGGTTCTGCTGCATGACATCGGGAAACCTCCCTGCCGTCAGGTGGATGAAACGGGGCGCATCCGTTTTTCCGGTCATGACAAGGAAGGCTCTTCCATGGCCAGGGTCATTTTAAGAAGGCTGAAATATTCCAATGCCGTGGTGGATGCGGTGTGTTCCATGGTGGAGCGCCATATGCGCTTCATCAACGTGAGGCAGATGAGGAAATCTACGCTGCGAATGTTCATGAACGCTCCTCATTTCCGGGATGAACTGGAACTCCACCGCCTGGATTGCCTTTCCTCCAACGGACTGATGGACAACTGGCAATTTGTCAGGGACTTCATGGATTCCTACCGGAATTCCCCTCTGGTTCCTCCTCCTCTGGTGACCGGGCGTGATCTGGTGAATCTGGGGCTGTCCCCGGGGCCTAATTTCGGGAAATGGCTGTCCCGTCTGCAGGAACTTCAGTTGGAGGGAACACTCCGGACCAGGGAGGAAGCCCTGCTGCAGCTGGGACAAATTGCCCCGGTGGAACAGAATGCGCTTGCAGAATACCTGAAAAAGTTAGCATTATAAGCGTCAAAATTTGATTATTTCAACTCATGCGTCCTGTCATTTATCAACTATTTGTTCGTCATTTTTCCAATATGGAGACCCATGGAGTTGACTGGGGGAGCCGGGAAACGAACGGGTGCGGAACTTTTAATGGAGTGACGGATAAAGCCTTACGTGAAATAGCACGGATGGGGTTCACACACATCTGGCTGACCGGGGTATTGAGGCACGCTACGCAGACGGTCCATCCCGGGCTGGCCGCCCAGCCGGAATCCATCGTAAAAGGCCTGGCAGGAAGTCCCTATGCCGTGGTGGATTATTTTGACGTGGATCCGGACCTGGCCTCCTCCCCGGAGAAGAGAATGGATGAGTTCAAGGCTCTGGTAAAGCGTTGCCGGACGGTGGGGCTGCTGCCGATGATGGACTTTATTCCCAACCATGTTTCCCGAGCCTACCTGGCGGACTGGGACGGGCATGACGATTTTGGAGAAGGGGATGATCCCCATACGTTTTTTTCTCCGGAGCAGGGGTACTTTTACCTGACCTCCAACAGCCCTGGGGACGGTCCACCCCTGCGTCTGCCGGACGGCCTGTTTGAAGGGGAAATGACGTTCGGACGTGTGACGGGCAACAATGCCGTTACATGGAATCCCGGCAAGTACGACTGGTATGAAACGGTCAAGCTCAACTACGGCTATAACTTTATGGCCGGTCTTCCTGCCCTCCGCCTGTTGCCGGGGTGGACCAGCCCCAAGCAGCATGTGCCCAAGACATGGCGCATCATGGACGATATCCTTTCCTTCTGGCAAAGCCTGGGCATCGGCGGTTTCAGGTGCGACATGGCCCAAATGATCCCCATGGCTTTCTGGAAATGGGCCATTTCCCGTTCCCGGGTGCGTCTGCCGGACGTGTTTTTCATGGCGGAGGCATACAACGACCACATGAAAACCACACCCGGCGATCCGTGCGCCGCCCTTCTGGATGCCGGATTTAATGCCGTTTACGATTCCGACTGCTATCATCTGGCGCTCCATATGTACACGGAAAATAACTGGGCCAATGACTTCGACCGGCTTTTCCGAAGCAATCCCATATACATGACCCACGGCGTCCGCTACGTGGAAAACCATGATGAAACGCGCGTGTGCTCCCCTCTTTCCTGGGGCGGCGTGGGGCGCGTTGTTCTGCCGGCGGTCATGACGCTGGTGTATGCCTCCGGGAGCGGTCCCGTGCTGGTGTACAACGGGCAGGAAGTGGGGGAACGGGCGGAGGGGCCCGGCGGTTTCGGCGGACATGACGGGCGTACCAGTATTTTTGACTATACCTGCCTCCCCCGGCTCCAGCCCTGGGTGGAGGATGGCCGGTTTGACTCTTCCCTGCTGCCGGAAGAGTCCGCAGAACTGAGAAATTTTCATCGGAAGCTTCTTCCTCTGATGCAGCATCCGGCGCTGGATCGGGGAGATTTTTACGGCCTGAACTGGGCTAATATGAAAAACACCACTTTCGGCAGGGAACCGGCGGAAGACACTTCCGGCCACTGGGTATATGCCATGCTCCGGCATGATGCCCGCGCCAGGGCCACCGTGCTTGTGGTGGGGAACCTTTCTCCAAATATCAATTTCTACAACCTGCGCATTTCCATTCCCCAGCACGCTTTCGGCTGGTGCGGCATCCAGACGGATCGGGTACGCGTCAGAAACCTGATGGACGCCGAGGGTGAGGACAGGATTTTTGAGCGGCGGGAATTGATGGACTGCGGTCTGTCCCATCCCCTGAAACCGGGACATGTGGGCGTGCTGGAACTGTCTGCCGTTTAGAGAAGCGTTCCCTCCGGAGGGAAGCTGCAGCCTTTGCCGATATTTTTTACTCTGCTGGGCGTTTTTATGATGACGGGCGGTTTTTAATTCGGTATAGTCCCGGAAATTCCTATGACTAGACGTTTCCCTCACTCCATGTCTGCCATTCAGCAAATTGCCATGGCGCTTGCCGTTGCCGGTATTGGAGCCGGCCAGGGGCTGGCCCAGGAGGGGGCAGGGGCCGCACGCCGGGCAGCAGCCCGGATGGAAGAGCAGGCTCAGGCTTCCATGCTGCTGTTGGGGCAGGCGCGTCAGCAATATTCCGAGGGCAAGTACCAGGAAGCTCTGGACAATTACCGCAGAAGCCTGACTGCGCTGCCCAAATCCCCCAATATGGAGAAGCGCCGCCGTTTCCTGGAAACCAGCATCGCGGATGCCAGCGTGGCCGTGGCCCAGGAATATATCAAGGCGGGGCGTTACGATGAGGCCGTCAAGTTGCTGGAAGATGCCCTGAAATCCACTCCGGACCATGCCCTGGCCAGGCGCACGTTGGAAATAGCCCGCGACCCGGTGCGTACGAATCCGGCATTGTCTCCGGAACACGTAAAAAATGTAGAGGAAGTCAACCGTCTGCTTCACCTGGCTTTCGGCTATTATGAACTGGGTCAGTATGATGCGGCCCTGAAGGAATTTACGTCCGTCCTTAAGACGGACCCTTACAATACGGCGGCGCGGCGCGGCATGGAACTGGTTAACCGCGCCAGAACCGCCTATTTTAGCGCTGCCAGGGATGAAACCCGCAGCAGTGCCCTGGCGGATGTTTCCAGACAGTGGGAGATGCCCGTTCCTTTGACGGAAACACCGGAGGAACCCGCTTCATTTTCCCGGCCGCTGGATAACCCGGTGGTGAATGTGGACCAGAAACTGGGCATGATCCGCCTGCCCCGTGTGCAGCTGGATGGAGCGACGGTGCAGGAAGCCGTGGACTATCTGCGCAGCCAGGCCAGGACGCATGATGCCACTGCCATGACTGCGGCGGAACGCGGCGTGAATATTTCCGTGGATCCCGGTCCTGCAGACAGCGTTTCCGCCAGGGACGCCGCCGCCAAGAGAATTACGCTTAATCTTCAGAATGTACCTCTTCGTGAGGCCCTGGAATACGTGGCGCGCGCATCCGGCCTTATTCTGCGGACAAATGCCTTTGGTGCGGAACTGGTATCCAGTTCAGACGGAACTTCCTACATGGTCACCAAGTCCATTACCCTTCCGCCGGGCTTCTTTTCCGGATTGTCGGAGGACTCTGGCGCCGAAAATTCAGACCCCTTCAGTTCCGGTGATTCCGGTTCTTCCGGCATGACCCTGAAACGGGTGGATCCGCAAAAGGCGCTGGCTTCCATGGGGGTGAAATTCCCGGAAGGCAGTTTCATTAAATACAACTCGGGCAACTCCACTCTTCTTTTCCATGGCACGCCCAGAGATTTGAGCATGCTGGAGGAGCTGGTAGCGGCCAGGACTGCGGAACAGCCCCTCCAGGTGGTGGTCAGCGCGACCTTTCTGGAAGTCAATCAGACGGACTTGGAGGAATTGGGCTTTAACTGGATCGTCAATCTGAACCTGGACCCTACCAAGTGGTTCATGGGCGGCGCGGGAACCGATAAAAATGACTATAACAATTCCGTGCTGGACAGTGCCGCCAATGTGGCCGGAGCCGTCGCTCCCGCAGGAGTGGTGGGCGGGCTGCGTTCCGGCAACCAGGTTTTTACGGAAGATAGCATTGACAGCATGATAGAACGCGGCACTTCCGCCAGAAGTTCTGATGCGACCTATGTTCCCGGCGGCGCTCCCAGCATCGTCACTCTGCGCGGCATGTGGAGCCACGCGGATATCACGATGATTATGCGCGGCCTGAGCCAGAAAAAAGGCACAGACATCATGCAGCATCCTTCCGTGATTGTGCGCCCCGGTGAAAAAGCCACCTTTTTCAGCGGCAGGGAACTGATTTACCCTACGGAATATGATCCGCCTGAAGTTCCCAACAGCACGGGCAATAATAATGACTGGGGCGACAATGACAATAACGGCGGCGGTATTCCGGTCATGCCCATGACTCCCGCCCATCCCACTGCCTTTGAAACCAGGCAGCTTGGCACGATCTTCAATGTGGAAGTGACCGGCATCAGCGATGACAAATCCATCGTGGAAATGACCGTAGTGCCGGAAATCGTGGATTTTGACGGTTTTATCAACTACGGCACGTCGCTTTTCGTTCCCATGGTCTCCCAGGAAAAGGACGCAAAGGAAGAAGTCGTCATGGTGAAAACTTCAGACAACTTCATTCTTCAGCCCGTGTTTTCCACGCGGCGCTTGACCGCTCCGGTGCGCATAGCCACCGGCAATACGCTCGTCATCGGCGCCTTGAAAAAATCCACTTCCATTACGTATGAGGATAAAATTCCCGTTCTGGGGGATATTCCCTGGGTGGGGCGTCTTTTCCGTTCCAAGGGGTCCAAGGAACAGCGCAAGGCCATCATCATCATGGTAAAGGCGGAAGTGGTGGATCCGGGTGGCAAAAAACTTTATACGCCGGATACTTCCATTCCGGACGAGGAGGTCGCGGCAGGGGACGCTTCTCTCCCCGCCCTCAGCAATGCCCAGTAACCTTTAACCGGATCAAGACCATTGAAAAACAGCGGTTCCGATTTTGAGTCTTCTCCTTCCCAGGGGGCTGATAATATCATGCGTCAGCTGCATGCGTCGGATTCCCACGGAGTAGAACGGAGAAGGGAAGTAGTAGTGCGCCCGGACGGCAGCAAGGTGATCCGGGTGGAAAAGCGCCGGCGGACTTACAGTGACGACCAGCGGGACGCCAAACAGGCCATGTTGAAAAACAAGCGTTTTTTAATAGGCCTTTGCATTCTGGTTCTGCTGGTTGCCGGTGCGCTGGCGGGGACGTATATGTACCGCCTTACTTCTTTCAATACGGAGGAATTTGCCGGCCGTCTGCAAGCTGATCTTTCCGCCGCCTGGGGCGGAGATGTGAAAATTTCCGGAATGGCGGTGGATGGCCTTACCATGAAGGCTTCACGCATCAGGGTATCCTTTCCGGAAGATTCCTGCCTGTCCTTTGTGGCGATGGAAGGCATCTCCGGGGAAATTTCCGCCGTGCCCTTATTCATGGGGAAAATCAAGGGGGAAAGCCTTAATGTGTCCAGGGTGGTAGTTGGTTTGCGGCCCGGATTCGTTAAATTTGCCGTACCGCAGACGAAACGGGAATTGCCGTTCGTTTTCCGGCGATACACAGCGCCGCGTCTGGAAGTGGGGTATGCCCATGGGACGGAAGAATTTACTCTGGAGAGGAATGGCGCTCCCTTTTATATGACGGCGGAAGCCTACATCCGCACGTCCGGGAACGGACCTGAACCGGAATACGTGCTGGATCTGTCACAGCAAAAATTGAAAATCAAGGGCTGGCCGCTGATGGGGGTAGATTCCGGTTCCGTCATTCTAAACGGGAGCGGCGTCAAGCAGCTCACTTTTTCCGGTTTTCTGGACAAAGGGCGCCTGCTCAATAAGCCTACGGATCTCAGCCCCTTCATGATTACGGGGAATTTCCTTCTGGGTACGGATTTCCGTCACCAGGCGTGGACTTTGACAGGAAAAAATTTCGATCTCGCTTCCCTGCTGGGAGATGATTTCTCTTCCCTTCTCAAGGTGCAGACGGGAGAACAGGAAGGGGATGAAAAGCATGAATTGAAGCTGGATTTTGCTTTGCCTGTAACAACTGAACAGAAGAGGCCCTCCCTAAAAGGATACAGCGGTTCCGTTATCAAGGCGACCATGATCAGGCTGCCTGTTTTGCGCCTGCTGGCGGCCATGACTGCCCGGAATACGGAAATAAGGCTGCCGTACTCTTCTCCCGTCTTTACGTCCGGTTCTTTCCTGCTGGAAAGCGATGGAACGGGCCGTTCCGCCTCCCTGAAGGAAATTTCCCTGTTTGAGCAGGGCTTTCTGGGAGTGACCGGGGGGGTGTACAGCAACGGTACTTCCTTGACGGGGAAGCTGGTTTTTAAAATTCCTTCCTACATGGTGGACAGCCGGAAACTGCCTTCCGGCGTGACGCAGGAAGGGCATGAAATTATTCTTCCTGTGAAAATTTCCGGTACTCCGGAGTCTCCACAGGACAACTCTGCCGGAATGTTCCAGGAAGAGGCGCCGCGCACGGGCCGCCCGGAAATGCATACCGCTCCTTCCCGTGGAATAGCTCTTCCAGCTCCGTCAAATTCCTCTCCTTCCCGTATTACGGTAGACGGATTCATGTGATATTGCCAGGACTCCATGCTGCTGCTCAATCCTATTGTTCGGAAAACATCTGAAAAGCGTTCCCGCTGGTGGACCAGGCTGGCCGGATTTGGCCTGTGGTCCGTACTCCAGCCCATTTGCATGAGCCTGAATATCCGTTCCATCAAGGAGGAGCATGATGATGTTTATACGGCGCCTTTTCTGGTAGCTCTTTGGCACAACCGCACGATGGTGCCGGGTTATGCGTGGTCCCTGGCCCAGAAGCCGCTCAAGATGAGTGTGCTTACCAGTGCCAGCAAGGACGGCGCCCTGGTGGAGGCCGTATGCAGGCATTTTGGCCTGGGTGCCGTCCGGGGATCTTCCGGACGGCGGGGGGCTCTGGCCTACATGGAAATGATGCGAAAGGTCCAGGAGGGGGATGTCTGCTTCTGTTTTACTCCGGATGGTCCGCGAGGCCCTATTTACGAAGTGCACCACGGTATTGTCAAACTGGCCTCCCAGTCAGGGCTGCCCATCGTTCCCGTATGCATCGAATATGAAAGCTGCTGGCGTTTGAACAAGACCTGGGACCGCTATGCCATTCCCAAACCGTGTTCCAACGTAAATATTCTATGGAAAAAGCGCCTGTTCATTCCTCCGGACGCGACGGATGAACAGGTGGCGGATTATGCCCGTCTTCTGGCCGGGCTGCTTGGCGAGGGGCTTCCGGACTTCCCGCCTCTTAACCAATCATTATTATGCAAATCATCGATGGAAAACAAGTAGCTTCCCAAGTGCTGGAAGAGGTTGAAAGGGATATTGCCCGGCTCAGGGAACAGGGAATAACGCCCGGTTTGGCCGTGGTTCTGGTAGGGGAAGATCCCGCTTCCCAGGTATATGTAAATTCCAAGGTGAAAAAGTGTGCGGAGCTGGGGATGAATTCCCGTAAAATAGTTCTCCCTTCCGACGCCTCCCAGGAAGAACTGCTCCGGATTGTCCGTGAATTGAACGTGGATCCTGCCGTCCACGGCATACTGGTGCAAAGCCCGCCTCCTCCCCATATCGACGAGGCGGCCGTGGTCCTGGAAATAGACCCTGCCAAGGATGTGGACGGCTTCCATCCGGAGAATGTCGCCAAGCTGGTGCTGGAAGATGAGACCGGTTTTGTGCCCTGTACCCCTCTGGGCTGTATGAGGCTGTTAAAGGCCGCCGGCATTGAAACGGCGGGAGCGAATGCCGTGGTCATTGGCCGCAGCATGATTGTGGGCAAACCGATGGCGCATCTTTTGATGTCCAAACAGGCAAACGCTACCGTAACCGTGGCTCATTCCCGTACGAAAAACCTGCCGGAACTTTGCCGTTCCGCTGATATCATCGTGGCAGCCATAGGCCGGCCCGCTTTTGTGACGGCTGATTTTGTAAAAGACGGCGCCGTAGTGGTGGATGTGGGCATCAACCGCGTGGAAGATGCCTCCGCCAAGCGCGGCTATCGGATTGTGGGAGACGTAGCCTATGACGAGGTGGCTCCCAAGTGCCGGGCCATTACTCCCGTGCCCGGCGGCGTGGGGCCGATGACTATCGCCATGTTGATGGCTAATACGGTCAAAGCGTGCCGCCAGCAGACGGGAGCCTGACGAAAATGCCGTGACGTCCGTTTTTCTTGTCAAATGAAGGAAAGTAAGGCAGTATTCAGTTACCATTATGTCAAGTAAATTACTCGAAGGCAAAGTTGGTGTCGTAGTCGGCGTAGCGAACAAGCGCAGCATCGCGTTCGCAATTGCCAAGGCGTGGCATGAAGCGGGCGCAAAGCTCATCTTCAATTATCAGGGAGAACGTCTCAAGGACGGAGTTCTCAAGCTGATCCATGAGAACTTCGGCGAGGATGTTCCCGTTTATGATCTGGATGTCAGCAGTGATGAATCTGTTAACGCTTTCTTTGAAAGGGTCCGCCAGCATACGGATAAAGTAGATTGTCTGCTGCATTCCGTGGCTTTTGCCCCGAAGGAGGCTCTTGGCGGCAGTTTCCTGGAAACGGGCCGCGAGGCGTTCAAGATTTCCCTGGATATCTCCGCTTATTCCCTGGTAGCTCTTTCCCGCGCCGTGGAACCCATGATGTCCGACAACGGCAGCATTTTGGCGATGTCCTATCTGGGATCCGAAAAAGTGGTTCCTAACTACAATCTGATGGGAGTTTCCAAAGCTGCCCTGGAAGCCTGCACCCGTTATCTGGCTTATGATTTGGGCCGTTCCCGCGGTATCCGTGTCAATTGCATCAGTGCAGGCCCCATGCAGACGCTTGCTGCTCGCGGTGTTTCCGGTTTTAACACCATGTTCAAGGTGTATGAGGAGCATGCCCCTCTGGGCCGTTCCTGCACGGGTGAGGAATTGGGAGCCACCGGCGTTTTCCTGGCCAGTGACGGCGCAGCCGCAATCACCGGGCAGGTGATTTACGTGGACGGCGGTTATCAGATCATGGGAATGTAACGCGTTCCTTGCGGAAGCTTTCTTCCTGTTCACAAGCCGTACCGGTTTTTCCGGTACGGCTTGTTTATGGTTTTATGGAGAAGGTAAGGAGGGCTGGGGGCTTCCTGGCTTCTGTCGGAAAGGCCTGTTTCCCCGCTGCGTTTCAGGGGACGAACACTTTCAGCGAGCCGGGGCGGGTGATGCGGACCGGAGCGTTTCCTGCATAATCGCCGTCCAGTTCGCAGGAGGCCTGTCCGGCGGAGGTGACGGTTCCCCCCGTCATCCGGATGTATTCAAAACTGCCGCTCCTCCGGGAATGAAAGCCCCCTTGGACTGCGGCCATCAGGAATTCCCCGATGATGGAAGTAATGGAATGCCTGAATACTACTGCGTCCAGAAGGCCGTCACTGTTGTCCGCTTCAGCAAAGAAGTTAAGCGGCCCGCCATACTTGCGTCCATTGCCGAAGATGATGGAACGGCCTTCCAATACCCGGCCTTCATCTGTGGTCAGGGTGAGGTGCGGCTGTTTTTCCGTACAGACGCGGGCGCCGGCAATTACATAGGCAAGGGCTTTCCATTTTTTTTTCATTTCCCATGTGGTCAGTTCTACGGCTCGGGCATCCGCGCCAATGCCCGCCATTTGGAGAAAAACTTGCCCGTTGAATGCGAACAGGTCCACATTTTTGGAACGCCCCGTGTTCAGAATGTGCAGGGCATGGTCGAAATCCGGGCGGATTCCTATTTCCCGTGAAAAAACATTCATGGTACCCGCAGGGAAGGGGGCCAGCACCGTTTCCGTATTGCAGAGAGCCCTTGCCGCGATTCCCAGCGTGCCGTCCCCGCCTGCCACAGCAACGGCCGGCGCTCCGGAATTAGCCTGAGAAACCAAATGGTTCAACATGTCTTCCCTGCTTTCCGGTTCAATGACGTCAAAAAAATCCCGATGCCGATCCAGCCAGCGGCGGAATCGTCCGGCTCTGGCGCTGCGCGCCGTGTTATTGAAAAACAGGGGAATTTTCATGGAGCGGACACGAAGAAGTTCAAAATCTGAACCGGGGCTTCCGTGTGTGCCACAGGTTCATGGCGCACGGTTCCGTCAGGCAGCTTGAACTCCAGCATGCCGCGGGAAATATTGTCCGGCAGGAGTACCTCAAGAAACTTCCTCATGTCGTCGGACGGTCCGGGTGTAATGCCTTCCGCCAGAACTTTCCCTTCTTCCGATTTGAGGACGACGTGCAAAGGAAGCCTTCTGGCACCGTTTTTTCTCTCTTCCCTGATGTCCAGCATCAGCCGGCTGCCGGGCACATATTCCGGTTGGGCCGCCACCCATTCATTCGCCAGTTTCATGTAGCGGTCCGTGATATTGACGGCGGGGACGGTACGGCTTTCCGGAGGGAAAGCCAGCGCGTGCCGTTTGTCGTCGTAGCGGGCTTCCCATATCATAGGAAAAAAGGCTCCTGAAGGTTCTTTTTTCCAGGAGGTGGCATAAATGGCGTTCTCCGGTTTGCGGGGATCCAGCATGCTGATGGCGGACATCACCCACGGGGTGTTGAAGTCCTTTTCATTGTATTCCAGCATTTTCCATTCTCCGTCACACCAGGCTTCCACCCAGTTGTGGTTGCCGCGCACGTGGTTCCAGGTAAGAACGCCCGCCATGCGGGCCGGAATGCCCACGGAGCGAAGAGCGCAGATTAGCAGGATGCTTTGGCCCGTACAGGAGACCTTGCCGGATTGCAGGGATTCCTTGACTCCCTGGTGGGGAACTCTTCTCTCCGTGGAATAGCGTACATTCAGGGTTTTCTGGATCCGGGAGGCGATGGCGAGGGCGGCTTCCCGCCCCGTCTTGCATGGGGAAACAAGCGGTGCGAAGAGGTGATGGAACTGCTCCCTCCATTCGTCGCGCGGTTCGTTGACCACGGCATAAGGGAGAACATTATTTTCATAAAGTTCCCACGGAACCTGGGCAGCCCAGGGGAATTGGCTCCGTGCAGCCAGGGCGAGGCGGACTTCCCGGACCAGCCTTTCTTGCGTAACCGTCCCCCTGTCCTGCGCGGGCATGTGGGCACGCAGAAACTCCACCCCGTCCTGAATGGCGTCATGGGCGGCGCAAATAGCGGCGGTCAGGCCCGGAAGAAGGGCGAAAGGCAGCAGATTCATGAACGTTGAAATTCATACCTGAATTCCGGGAGGGAGACAAGCTTCCTCTTGCGCAAGAAGAGTATGGAAATGGGCAAAGAGATGCGTGTCTTCCGGCGGAGTGGGGGCAAAGGGTGCGTCGTTATCCAGAATATCCTCGCAAATGCGCATGAAATCGCGGGCGGTTTTCGCCCTTTTCATGTAATGGTCAAAAGTGTCGGGAAGTCCCCGCGCGGTATAAACCAGGTATTTTTTCATGCGGTGGATGTGTTTTTCCTCCACATAATGTTCCTGCATTTCCCGCGTGCGTTCATAAAGGCGGCGAATATAGTGCAGCACGTTCCGGAAAGTAAGGTCTGCTGCAGGATGGCCCTGAAAGCGGGAATGAAGCTGTGAAAATATCCAGGGATTGCGCAGGGCTGCCCGTCCAATCATCAGCCCAGCTGGCCGGGCCAGCCGCACCCATGCCTCCGCTGTGGCTGCATCCACAATATTTCCGTTGGCGACTACTGGGCATTTCAGCATTCCTGCGGCCCATTTCACCCATTCCGGGTGTACCGGGGAGCGGTAGCCCTCACGGACGGTGCGGGCGTGGATGCACACCCTGTCCGGGGAATGGGAGGCAATTACCGGAAGAATCCGTTCAAACTCGTCCGGCGTTTCGTATCCCAGGCGGCATTTGACGGTGAAGGCTCCGGGGGGCAATACGTCCCGGAGCGCTCCCAGGGCCGCGTCCATGGCCTTCAGGGACCGCAGCATGCCTCCGCCCGCATTTCTCCGGCATACGATGGGAGCGGGGCAGCCCATGTTCAGATCCACGCCTGCACAGGCGTGTTCCATCAGGACCTGCGCATCCCTTGCCAGGTATTCCGGTTCATGGCCCACGAGCTGTCCGTAAATGGGGCGGCCTGTAGGATTTTCATCAATGGAGCGCAGAATGTATGGCGACATCTTTTTATGATGGGCCACCGTCCGGAAATACTCCGTGATGAAATAATCCGGCAGGGAATTCAAGTCCTTCAATGTGTTGAGGAAAGCCAGATCCGTCACATCTTTCATGGGGGCCAGGGCCAGGAGCATGGGTCTGTGCATACCGTGAAAAGCTCCGGTTGGCAAGCTGTGATTGTCTTGACGAAAGAAGGAAAGTGTGGAAGCTGGGAGCATGAATCAGGACTCAACCCGCAAAGCCAGAGTGAATGTGAGACGGGCCGAAGTAATGGAGCAGGTGGAAAAGGAAATCCAGCAGCATTACCAGAGTGAATTGATTTCCCACATCCGTTCTGCGGGCAATGTGTACAATCTGGGCCATACGGAATTTTTTCTCGCCCGGGAGTTCGGGTTCTGCAACGGCGTGCGCCGTGCTATTGATATAGCATATGCGGCACGCAGAGTGTTTCCTGACCGGCGGATTTTTCTGATTGGGGACATTATTCACAATCCGGAAGTGAACCGACAGCTGGAGGAAATGGGCATTCGAAAACTTCCCTGGAAGCAGTTGGATTCCTCCTATGACCGGGTTGCTCCGGACGATGTGGTGATTATTCCTGCGTTCGGTGTTCCCACTCCTTTCATGGATGCGCTGGAGGAGAAGGGCGTGCAGATTGTGGATACGACATGCGGGGACGTGATGAAGGTCTGGAAAAGAGTGAAGAATTACGCCGCCATGGGGATTACCTCCATTATCCACGGTAAGGCTACCCATGAGGAAACCAGCGCTACGGCTTCCCGGGCTCTTGGGGAACGGGGAAGGGGGAAATACCTGGTGGTTTACGATTTGGAGGATGCCCGTATCCTGTGCGACTACATCATGGGCCGCGGAGACCGCGAGGCATTCCTGAAACGGTTTGAAGGATGCTGTTCCCCGGGATTCGATCCCGACCGGGATCTGGAGGAGGTTGGCATCGCCAACCAGACCACCATGTTGAAAACGGAGACGCAGACGCTTCAGAAGATGGTGAAGGATGCCATTGTTCAGAGGGACGGGGACGATGATAATTTTTATGTGTTTGACACCATTTGCGGTGCTACCCAGGATCGCCAGGATGCCCTGTATGAACTGCTGAAAAATCCTCTGGACGTCATGTTTGTGGTGGGTGGCTACAACAGTTCCAACACAACGCATCTGGTGGATATTGCCAGGGAGCATGTGCCCACGTATTTCATTGAGTCCGCAGAATGCATCAAGTCCATCCAGTATGTGGATGCTTTTGATACGAAGACGCGGGAAGTGCGCCGCATGACTACGGAACCGGTAGTGCAGAACCTGGGCAAATCCCTGAAGGTGGGAATTACGGCGGGCGCCTCATGCCCGGCCAACCTGATTGAGGCCACCATCCTCCGCATTGCGGATCTGCGCAAGTAGCAAAACGCCTCCGGTTTGGTGAATGAGAAAAAAGAAGAGTTCTCTTTCAACGGCGGCACGGCCGTTTTTTCCGTAACACGGCGCAGTTGCCTGGGCCGCGGAAGAAAGCATAGGGAAAACTGCGCGGGAGCGTTTCCTAAATTTCCAAATCTTCCGGTGTAACGGAACGTTGTTCCCGGGATGCAAGCAGTACAGCTTGTTCCACGACATATTCCGTATTGGAGTCAAAACGGTAGGCGTTGCAGTTGGGACACACTGCCGTAGTCAGGGATACGATGGAACCGCAGGCTTCGCAAACCTTGAAGTCCCCGGGACGGTCAATAATCAGTTTGGCTTTATCCAGGCGGGATTGCTGCATGGGAGTAGAAAATAAAACAAGCCGCTCAGCAGAACAGAGCGGCTTGCCATAAAGAATCGTCAGAAAACCGAAGTGAAAACTCAGGCGATTTTTGCGATGGCCTTGGCGGCCTTGCTCTTGTAGTTGGCTGCACGATTGGCGGGGATGGTGCCAACCTTGGCGGCTTTGTCAACGGCTGAGGAGAAAGTGTTGTAGGCAGCAGCAGCGGCTTCCTTGTCGGACGTTTCCACCGCAGCGGCAACTTTCTTGCGGAGGGTCTTCAACTTGGAGGTCACGGCGCGGTTGCGGGCGGTGCGGGTTGCTGTCTGGCGGATGCGCTTGAGTGCGGATTTGGTATTGGCCATGTTTAAAAAAGGTTCGGTTTCCGTTTCGAGGTGGCAAAAACATTAGAATAACAGGACAAAATGTCAAGCTCTTGATGTATTTTTTAAGGCATTCCTTTCCTGCACGGGCTGACTGTGGGCTTTACCGGAAAAGGAGTTTGTGGCACTATATTCTCCCGTTATGAAGAAACGCGTGGATTTGCCTGAAAAAAGATATGAAGGATATATTTTTGATTTGGACGGCACCCTGGTGGACAGCATGCCGCTCCATTACAGGGCATGGCGTGAAGCCCTGGCTCGAGCGGGGGCTCCGGACCATGTGTTCCGGGCGGATGAATTTTATTCCTGCGGCGGAAAATCCGCCAATGATGTGGTGCGTTTTTTAAATGAACGGTACGGCATGCACATGGATGCGGAGTCCACAGCTGCGGACAAGCGCCGCATTTATTTGGAAATGCTGGAAAAGGAAGGCATGCAGCCTATCCAGGAAGTGGTGGAATTCGTGCATTCCCTGGGAGACGCCCCCAAGGCGATAGCTACCGGGAGCGCCATGCCGGGAGCGTCCCGGACTCTGGCTGCTGCCGGACTTTCAGGCCTTTTTGATGTGATTTTGACGCCGGATGAGGTGGAGCATGGCAAACCTGCTCCGGACATGTTTTTGAAGGCGGCGGAACTCCTGGGGGCATCCCCGGACCGTTGCGTGGTTTTTGAGGATGCCGAACCCGGCATGAAAGCTGCCGCGGCCGCAGGAATGGACTGCGTACAGGTCCGGCGGCCATCCCTGGCCTGATTCCTCTTTCCGGATTTGGTACGGAAGGGGATTCCGGGATTTTCCTCCTTTCTCCATGCCCTTCTTCCTTTTAAGGAAAAGGCTTCACATTGCGCCCGGAATGCGTTAGAACCTTTTTTCCTATTGAACAAATAAAATATTATTTGCACATGAGCACAAACGACAAAACATCATCCGCCCCGACGAAAACCCGCATGACAGGAGCTGAAGTGCTCGTGGAATGCCTCGTGCGTGAAGGTGTAGACGTCGTCTTTGCCTATCCTGGCGGCGCCAGCATGCCGATTCATCAGGCCCTGAGCCATCAGCCCAAGATACGGACCATCCTGCCCCGCCATGAACAGGGCGGGGCATTCGGCGCGGAAGGCTATGGCCGCGTTACGGGCAAGGTGGGCGTTTGCATTTCCACTTCCGGCCCCGGCGCCACCAACATGATTACCTCCATTGCGGATGCTTATCTGGACTCCACGCCTCTGGTGGCGATTACGGCTCAGGTCATGCGCTCCTTGATTGGACGCGGCGCCTTCCAGGAAACAGACGTATTCGGCATGACCGCCCCTATCGTGAAGCACAGCTATCTGGTGACGGAACCGGAAGAACTGCCCCGTATCATCAAGGAAGCCTTCTACATCGCCTCTACGGGCCGTCCGGGCCCTGTGCTGATTGACATGCCCAAGGACGTGCAGGAGGCCGTGTTCACACCGGACTTTGACATGGAGATGGATATTCCCGGCTACAACCCCGTGCTGCCCGTCCCTGCGGACAAGCTGGAAGAACTCATCCCGTTGATTGAAAACGCCAGGCGGCCTGTCATTTACGCCGGCGGCGGCATCATTTCTGCGGAAGCTTCCGGGGATCTTCTGGAATTTGCGGAACGTTCCCAGATTCCTGTGGCGACCACCCTGATGGGCATTGGCGCCATGCCGGAAACCCACCCTCTTTCCCTGCGTTGGCTGGGCATGCACGGAGCCGTGTTTGCGAATAACGCCGTGAATGAAGCGGATCTGGTTATTGCCCTGGGTGCCCGGTTTGACGACCGCGTGACAGGCGCCGTCAATATGTTCTGTCCGGAATCCACGATCGTTCACATTGACATTGACGCCAGCGAGATCAATAAAAACAAGAAGGTGGCGTATCCCATCCGCGCAAACGTGAAGGACGCCCTCCGGGTGCTCAACTCCGCTCTGGCCGCAAAAGGCTGGGAGCGCAAATCCTCCGGCTACACCCGCACTCCTGAATGGTTCGGCGTGATTGACGGCTGGAAAAAACAGTACCCCTTCTCCTATGAGGACCGCAAGGGGTATATCGCCCCGCAGGCTGTCGTTGAGGAGCTCTACCGCCAGACGGCGGACAAGGACCCCATCATCTGCACGGGGGTGGGCCAACATCAGATGTTTGCCGCTCAATTCTTCAAATTTGACAAGCCCCGCCGTCTGGCCACTTCCGGCGGTTTGGGAACCATGGGCTATGGACTTCCCGCCTCCATGGGAGCGTGCCTGGCTTATCCGGACAGACTGGTCGTGAATATTGACGGGGACGGTTCCATGCTCATGAATATTCAGGAGCTGGCAACCATTCATGTGGAGCGTCTGCCCGTCAAATGCATTATCCTGAACAACCAGCACCTGGGCATGGTGGTCCAGTGGGAAGATTTGAAGTATGATTCCAACCGGGCCCAGACCTTCCTGGCGGACCCGCACGACAATTATGATCCTACCCATAAAACGGAAGATGTCATCTACCCGAACTATCCGCTTATTTGTGCCGGATTCGGCGTCAAGTGCGAGCGTGTGCTTCGCATAGAGGAGCTTCCGGCGGCTATCACTCGGATGATTGAATCCCCTGAGGCCTATGTCCTGGACGTCATGGTCCCCCATGATGTGCATGTGCTGCCGATGATTCTGGGGGGCATGAGCTACAAGGATGTGATTCTGGAACGTATTGCCGGGGATGGTTCCGCCAAAAAGGCGTCTGAACTGGGCAAGGAAATCCCGACTGCCCTGTAAGAGCGAGGCAAGCTTCTTCTATTGAGCCTTAAACAGGAGCCGTCCGTAAGGGCGGCTCCTGTTGCATGGCGGCGCAAGAGGAAGATAGGTCAGTTGACTGCCGTTAGGGTGGCAGCAAGGCATGTATATAGATCCGGATATTCCTGTTTTCCGGTAGGTGAATTCCTGGTTTTGTGAAGGAATGAGGAAGATGTTTCTGGACGCAGTAAAAAAGAACGGTTATCTAGACAGGAGGCTGGAATAGAAGGAATGACCGTGGAGAGCGTTCTTAAGGCGTGGGTATTTTTCGTTTACCATTTTTGAAAAGCAAGGTTTGGGTGGCCCGGCAGAAAGACAGGATGCCTCATGCTTCGCAGTATTTGAATCCTGGGCGGGACAGGGTGCCTTGGACAGAGGGATGGGAAACGGTGAGGAGGAGCGAAGCTCCCATGCTGCATGCTGGAAACGGGAGGCAGGGTATTCTTTCGGCTGGACAAACGGAGGGGCGGAAGACACTCTAGGGTTTCATGGAGGACATACGCTATTACAACCGCTATACGGGCAGGGAGGAACGGGAGCAGGTACTGGGGGAGAAGTATATGCAATGGATTTACGGCACTGCTTCGGGGAAGGCGGCACTGCATGTCCTGATTAAACGCGGCGTTTTTTCCCGTTTGCTGGGTTGGTTGAAGAATCGCCCTTCCAGCGCCCGCTCCATTCCCTCCTTTGTGGAGGAGTACGGCATTAATATGGAAGATTCTCTCAAGGGAGTGGGGGAGTTCAGGCATTTCAACGATTTTTTCTACCGCCGCCTGAAACCGGGAGCTCGCCCTTTGGCCGGCGGGGAGGATACGGCCGTTTTTCCCGCGGATGCCCGGCACATGGGCTGGGAACGCGCCGACCGAATTAAGAACGTTTTCGTGAAAGGGCAGCGTTTTGACCTGCCTTCCCTTCTGGGGAGCGACACCCTGGCTGAGCGGTATGCGGCCGGCGCCGTCGTCTTGTCGCGCCTGTGCCCTACGGATTACCACCGTTTTCATTTTCCGGTGTCCGGGGTGCCCGGCCCCTGGACGAAGCTGGGAGGCCCGCTGGCAAGCGTGTCTCCGTATTGCCTGCGCGGCCGTCTGGCGTGGCTATGGACTAATAAAAGGAATTTGACCCTGATCCGGTCAGAGTTGTGGGGAGAGGTCGCCATGCTGGAGGTGGGAGCTACCGGAGTTGGGTTGATTGAAGAGACGTATGTTCCGGGTGTTTTCTCCGCGAGAGGGGCGGAGAAGGGGTATTTTGCCTTTGGAGGCTCCACGGTAATGTGCTTTTTTGAACCGGGAAAAGTCAGTTTGGCTTCCGATTTGTTGGAAAAGACGGAAGAAGGCCTGGAGCTGTTTGCCCGGCAGGGTGATATGATGGGCACGGCAGCGACATAGCCTCCGGGCTGGCGTGCCTGTCCCGCAATGTTTTGAGTAGGACTCTTTCCTGGAGCCTGATGACGGAATGCCGGGATTCAGGGCGGATTTCCGGATTTTTTGATTTTCCGAAGTGCCAGGCGGGTCATTTCATTTCCGCAATGGCACGGGCCATATCCGGAGCCTTGAAGGTAGAGGAGCCTGCCACCAGCACATCCGCTCCGGCCAGAGCGCACTGAGCGGCATTGTTTTGGCCAATTCCTCCGTCCATTTGAATGAGGAAGGAGGCGCGGTTTTCCGTGCGCCATTCGGCGGCTTTTTCCACCTTGTCCAATACGGAAGGCATGAAGGACTGGCCGCCGAAGCCAGGCACTACGGACATGACCAGCAGCAGGTCTATTTCCGCTAGGTAAGGTTCTACGGTTTCAAAGGGTGTGGCCGGGTTGAGAGCCAGGCCGTTTTTTACTCCGGCTTCCCGGATTCTCCCGAGTGTGTTGCGAATGTAGTAGGAGTCTCCCAGTTCCACGTGAAAGCAGATGAGGTTCACTCCTGCCCTGACGAAGCGGTCAAAGTAGTGGTCCGGCCGTTCTATCATCAGGTGGGCATCCAGAAAGCGGTCCGGCCCCACCGCTTTTCTGACGGCGGCGCAGATTTCCGGGCCAAAGGAGATGTTGTCCACAAAGTGGCCGTCCATGATGTCCAGATGCAGCCAGTCGGCACCGGAGTTAAAGGCCCGCCGCGCTTCCTCCCCAATGCGGGAGAAATCAGCGGCCAGCAGGGACGGGGAGATTATGGTCATGGCTGAGGGAGGCTTTTCGGGATGTCAGTTGGCTACAATGTTGACGAGGCGGCCGGGTACGACAATTACCTTGCGCACAGTGACGCCGTCCAGGAAGGTTTTCACCTTGGCGGAAGCCAGGGCCTGTTTTTCCAGTTCTTCCCGGGAGATGTCCTTGGGCACTTCCAGTTTGTCCCTCAGCTTGCCGTTCACCTGGATGACCATGGGAACGGTATTTTCCTCCAGCAGGGCTTCCTCCCATTCAGGCCAGCTTTTCTGGCAAAGCTGCGTCTGGGCCAGAGCCGGGAAGGCTGTTTGCAGGCGGCTGTGTATTTCTTCCGTAAGGTGGGGGGCAAAGGGATTCAGCAGGGTCAGGAAAGCATCATAGTCCTGAACGTCCACCACATCCGCGGAGGTCATGGCATTGGTGCATTCCATCATTTTCGCGATGGCGGTGTTGAAGGACATGCCATTGATGTCCTCCGTCACTTTTTTAATGGTTTTGTGCAATTCCTTGCGTACGGCAAGCACCCCGGCTCCCGGAGCGTTCTCCACCAGTTTGGAGTTGATTTCCCATTCTCCTTCCTGATTTTCCCGGAAGGCCACGCGCCAGACGCGGGCCAGGAAGCGGGAAATGCCTTCCACACCTTTGGTTGCCCAGGGTTTCACGTCCTTGAGAGGGCCCATGAACATTTCATATAACCGCAGGGAGTCCGCGCCATATTCGCGGACGATGTCGTCCGGATTGACGACGTTGCCGCGGGATTTGGACATTTTCTGGCCGTCTTCCCCCAGGATGAGCCCCTGGTTGACGAGTTTCTGGAAGGGTTCATTGGTGCTGAGGTAGCCCAGGTCAAAGAGTACCTTGTGCCAGAAGCGGGCATAGAGAAGGTGGAGCACGGCGTGTTCCGTGCCGCCCACGTACAGGTCCACGCCTCCGGGGGAGCCGGCGGAGCCCATCCAGTATTGTTCCGCTTCCCGGCTGACGAAGCGTTTCGTGTTGGCCGGATCCAGGTAACGCAGGTAGTACCAGCAGGAGCCGGCCCATTGGGGCATGGTGTTTGTTTCCCGGTGGGCTGTGGGCGTGTAGGCTATCCATTCCGCAGCCTTGACCAGCGGGCCGCGGGGGTCTCCCGTGGGGGCGAAGTCGTCCAGATCCGGCTGGAGTACGGGGAGTTCGCTTTCCGGCAGGGCGCGGTGGCGACCGTCTTCCCATACGATGGGGAATGGTTCCCCCCAGTAACGCTGGCGGGAGAAGAGCCAGTCGCGCAGCTTGTAGTTTACTTTGCGGCGTCCCTTGCCGTTTTCTTCCAGCCAGAGGATCATTTTTTCCTTGGCTTCCGGAGTAGGCAGCCCGGTCAGGAAGCCGGAGTTCACGCTGGAACCTTCATAACCGCAGAAGCCGCGCCAGTCCGTGTCTTCACTGGGCGGCTGAACTACCTGGAGTATGGGCAGGCCGAAGACCTGGGCAAAGGCGAAGTCGCGTTCGTCATGGGCGGGGACGGCCATGATGGCTCCGGTTCCGTAGCCCATCAGCACATAGTCCGCGATCCAGACGGGAATTTGTTTTCCATTGACCGGATTGACGGCATAGGCTCCGGTGAAGACCCCTGTTTTTTCCTTGGAGAGGTCCGTGCGTTCCAGGTCGCTTTTGGAGGCGCACTGGGCGCGGTATTGTTCCACAGCATGTTTCTGTTCCGGCGTGGTGACGGTATCTACCAGAGGGTGCTCCGGGGAAAGAACCATGTAGGTGGCTCCAAAGAGGGTGTCCGGCCTGGTGGTGTAAACAGTGATCGTTTCTCCGTCCAGGGTGAAGTCCACTTCCGCACCTTCCGATTTGCCTATCCAGTTGCGCTGAAGCAGTTTAATGGATTCCGGCCAGTCCAGGGGCTCCAGCTCGTCAATGAGGCGTTCCGCGTAGTCCGTGATGCGCAGCATCCACTGGCGCAGGGGGCGGCGTTCCACGCGGTGTCCCTTGGATTTCCATTCCTCCACTTCCTCATTGGCAAGGACGGTTCCCAGGTCCGGGGACCAGTTGACGGCAGCTTCCGCTACGTAGGCCAGCCGGCGCTGGTCGATTTCTTCCCGGCTCAATCCCTGTTCCTCCAGTTCGGAAACGGGGCGCGCCTTTTTCAGTTCCTTGTTGTAGTAGGAGTTGTAAAGCTGGAGGAATATCCACTGGGTCCAACGGACGTATTCATGGTCCGTTGTGGCTATTTCCCGGTCCCAGTCGTAAGAGAACCCCAGCATTTTGAGCTGGCGGCGGAAGTTGTCTATATTCCGGAAGGTAGTGACGGAGGGGTGCTGTCCGGTTTTAATGGCGTATTGTTCCGCCGGAAGGCCGAAGGAGTCCCACCCCATGGGATGGAGCACGTTGAAGCCGTTCATGCGTTTGAAACGCGCTACAATGTCCGTGGCGGTGTACCCTTCCGGATGGCCCACATGCAGGCCCGCCCCGCTGGGGTAGGGGAACATGTCCAGCACGTAGTATTTGGGTTTGGACGCATCAAAGCCCTCTTCTCCGGGGTTGTTTACTTTAAAGGTTTTCCTCTCGTCCCAGATCTGTTGCCATTTAGATTCAAAAACGTCAAAGGGATATGGTTTCTTGCGCTCGGACATGACGGGAGGGAATGTATACTCCGCCCGCGGGTCAATCAAGCCTAAACCCGGCGGAGTGCAGGCGCTTCCAATGCTCCTGGGGCATGATGCCGTTTTTCGGAAAAAAGGGGAAAGGTAAGAAGACGTTTGCGCGTATTTTTTAACTGAAAGGTTTTTGTTGATTGCAACCATGAAGTTTACTTCCTGTATTATGTCCGCCGTCTGCGGAGCATTGTTCCTGTTTGCCGGGGCATCCGCTCTGGGCAATGGTTCCAACACTGTTTCCGGAAAGAAGCCCAATATCATCGTTTTCCTGGTAGATGACATGGGATGGCAGGATACTTCCCACCCGTTCTGGTCCGACAGCCAGGGCAACCCGAAGAAAACCTTTTTGAACAGGCGCTACCGGACGCCGAATATGGAGAAGCTGGCTTCCCAGGGCATGACGTTTACGGATGCATATGCCCATCCCCTTTGCACTCCTTCCCGGGTGAGCCTGATGTCCGGCATGAATCCGGCGCGGCACCGCGTGACCTGCTGGGTACGGGAACAGAACGGGACGACGGACGCCAACAGCAGGAGCCTCCGGCCTCCGGACTGGGCGTTGAACGGCCTTCAGCCTATAGGCACTCCCGCCAGGGGAACGACAAAACGCCCCATTTCCGGGGAGGATATGCGCTATCACATGACGCGTCCTTTTGCCACGGCGGCTACACTGCCGGAGATGCTGAAGAAGTGCGGTTATGTTACCGTCCATTGCGGGAAGGCCCATTTCGGCACGCAGGGAACTCCGGGTTCCAATCCGTTGAATATGGGATTTGATTATAATATCGCAGGTACGGAGATCGGCCATCCGGCGGATTACCGCGGTTCCAGGCATTACGGAAAGGGGTTTAACCATGTGCGCGGACTGGATGAGAATAATTATTACCAGGACGATGTATTTTTGACGGAGGCCCTGACGCGGGAGGCCATTAAACGCCTGGAAGCCATCAGGACCAATCCCAGGGAGGCTGGCAAGCCCTTTTATCTGTACATGGCCCATTACGCTTTGCATTCTCCGCTGGATGAGCGCGCTTACGACAAGAGGTTTGCGGATGCCTACAAAAACCCGGAGGACGGCCACAAGTGGTCCCGGACGGAGAAACATTATTCCGGGCTGATCGAGGGGATGGACAAAAGCCTGGGGGATATCATGAAGTATCTCAGGGAACATCATCTGGAAAAAAATACCGTACTGGTGTTTATGTCGGATAACGGAGGCCTGGCCATCTCCGGCAGACTGGGCAATGAAGAGGCCAATTACCCTCTTTCCTTCGGCAAGGGGTCATGCATGGAAGGCGGTATCCGGGAGCCTATGATTGTTTCCTGGCCGGGCGTGACGAAGGGCGGTTCAAGGTGTGCCGTCCCGGTGGTTATTGACGATTTTTTCCCAACTCTTCTGGATATCGCCGGATGCCGGAACGTAGAAGTTCCGCAGAAGCTTGACGGCTTAAGCCTGGTTCCTTTGCTCAAAGGCGGCCGGTTTCCTGAAGACCGCCCCCTTTTGTTCCACCAGCCGAATAATTGGGGGGAAGGCAGCCGGCAGGCGCCTCAGTATACTTCTTCCACCGCATTGCGCCAGGGGGATTGGAAATTGATTTACCGCCACCTGACCCAGAGCTTTGAGCTGTACCATTTAAGGAAAGATATCGGCGAGAAGGAAAATCTGGCTTCCAGGGAGCCGCGGAAAACCAGGGAAATGGCTGTTGTCATGGGCAGGTTGCTCCGGGAGAGGAAGGCGCAGATGCCAACCTATAAGAAGGACAATGAGCTGGGCGCTCCTGCCGGGAGTTCCGTTCCGTGGCCCGACCAGGTGAAGGGGAATGGTTTTTGATGATCCGCAATAACGTTTTTCCAAAGTTTTTTCATAACCCCCGGCAGGATTCACATCCCGCCGGGCGGACCGGGTCGAGGCTGGGGTGCCCTCACTTCTTTTTCCAGTAGTTTTTTCTGTCCGGTATAGGAATGGTGTGTGTTTTCTTTTCCGGATGCAGGATCATCGTTTTTCGTGAATGAAGGCCTCAGCTTTTTTCGGAGCAAGGGGAGGAATGAGCAAGGGAACTGGTTCGGGAGGGATAAAAAACGCCCCGACGGATATGGCGTCGGGGCGTGACAAGGGTCAAATAACGAAGTTCCCTGAAAGGGAGGGTTTAAAAATCATCGGTGACAGCGGCATCATCCGTTGTCGTGGTATCTTCGCTTTCAGCAGCGCTGTCCGCAGAGGGTTCCTCTTCCGTTCCGGCAGTATCGTCGGCAGGAGTTTCTTCCGTAGCGCCTGGTTCAGAAACGGACGTTGCTGCGGATTTGGCAGCGGGCGCTGCGGACGGAGCAGCTCCCTTGGGCGGAACAACGACTTTCATGGCCGGAGGGGCGGGAACGGGAGTTTCCAGACCGTCAGCCTTGCGGGTGCTGACGCGGAGTCCGTCAGCATAAGCCAGGTTTTTCAGGATGGCATAGCCCAGGGCGGGAGCCCGGTCCGTCGTGTTGACCAGCATCTTGAAGTGGTTGTTGACGGACATCTTGCGGGCGTCCTTGCCATTGCGGAAGGGAATGATGCCTGTCATGTTGCCGTCATTGTCAATGCAGATCGCCCAGAAAGAGCGGTCTACCTGGATGAAGTACTGCGGGCGGATGTAGTCCATCGTTTTCCATTCAGCGCCTTTGATGTATTCCTCCATGGCGCGGCGCGCATTGGCCGGCATGCTGCCCCAGTCAGCGTAAACCCGGGAGGTCAGAGTTTCACGGCCATTGTAGCCGTGCACGGATACGTGCTGGGCAGTAGCAAATTGACGGGCATAGCTCTCGGGAGAGGCAGGTTGGCAAGAGCTGGTGAAGAGCGCTGCTCCGGTGGTCAGGATGCAGGCTGCTGCAGTAGTGAAGGGATGAATGTTAGTCATGGCAATCGCAATGGTTACGTTATAAAAGAGGAAAATACATCCCATTTCAAGGAAAAGAATGCAGGAGATGCCGTTTTGTGCCGTTTTTTGACGTTTCCGTTTGATGCGGGGGGCTGGCGGGAGTGGGGAAGGCGTTCTCATGCCCGTCTCGCAGGTATGATGGTAAATTACTAAAATTTTTCTCGCAAATCGTTCTGAATCGCTTAGGTTGTCGTTGCTTTATGTCCGCCTTTATCATCAGCCTGCCGGCCCTGGAACGCAACGCTCTTATCCTGAGGGATGTGGCGGATGCCGCAGGGTGCCGCATCGCTCTGGCGCTGAAGGGGTTTTCCTGCTGGCCCTGTTTTGAGGCCCTGTCCCCCTGGCTGGACGGCTGCTGCGCTTCCGGCCTGTGGGAGGCGCGGCTGGCCCGGCGCAGGTTCGGGAAGCATGTGCTGACTTATTCTCCCGGCCATGCCCCGGAGGAAATAGCGGAGCTGGCGGAGATTTCCAGCCATCTTGATTTTAACAGCCTGACGCAGTGGAGCCGTTTCCGGGAGGAAGTGATGCGGCATCCCCGCTTTGTTTCCGGTGAATTGAAATGCGGCTTGCGCGTCAATCCCCAATGTTCCACCGGGCATACGCCCATATATGACCCCTGTGCCCCCGGTTCCCGCCTGGGCGTGACGCCGGACATGATGCAGGGGGCGGACCTGTCCGGCATTTCCGGTCTTCATTTTCATACTTTATGCGAACAGGGAGCGGATGACCTGGCGGTAACGATGGATGCGGTGGAACGCCACTTCGGCCATCTTTTGAGCCGCCCGGAGATTTCCTGGCTGAATATGGGAGGAGGTCATTGGATTACCAAACCCGACTATGACCGGAAGCTGCTGGCGGCACTTATCCGCCGCATCCGCGAACGCTACGGCGTGGAAGTATGGCTGGAACCGGGAGAGGCCGCTGCCATTCATACCGGGGTGCTGCGGTGCCGGGTGCTGGACCTTTTTTCCGCGGAGGGGGTGAATCATGCCATTCTGGATGTTTCCGCATCCGCCCACATGCCGGATACGCTGGAAATGCCTTATCGGCCGGATGTGTTCCAGATTGCAGGAGACGCTTCCCTCCGTTCCGCGCAGCAGCCCGCCGTACGGTTGGAAGGGGAGAGCTATGCGCTGGCGGGGAAGGCCGGGGAAAAAGCTTATACGTACCGGCTGGGCGCCCCCACGTGCCTGGCGGGAGACCGGCTTGGAGATTATTCCTTCGCGGAGCCCCTGGCGGTAGGTGACGAACTTGTGTTTGACGATATGGCGCATTATACGATGGTGAAGACTACGTTTTTCAATGGCGTGCGCCATCCGGACATCGCCGTTCAGAGAAAAGACGGTTCCGTGGAGACGGTGCGCCGTTTTTCCTATGAAGATTTTGAGGCCCGCCTGGGCTAGAATATTTGACCAGACAGATTGACATGGCAGCAGCTAAAGAAGGCATCAAGCAGAAAGTCCGCGGGTGGAGTCACCATGATTCCGCAGATTTGTACGGCATTGACGATTGGGGGAACGGTTATTTCCGCATCAGCAAAAAGGGAGAGGTTACCGTACGCCTGAATGACGAGGATGGAGGAAAGAAGGATGTCAGCCTGTGCGATCTGCTGGAGGGGCTGAAGGAGCGCGGGACTACCGTTCCCGTTCTGTTCCGGTTCCGGGATTTGCTGCGCAGCCGTATTGCGGAGCTGAACGACAGTTTCCGGAAAGCAATCAAGGAGGCGGGGTACCAGGGTAAGTACCAGGGCGTTTATCCCATCAAGGTGAACCAGCAGCGCCAGGTGGTGGAGGAGATTGCGGAGTTCGGCACCAAGTATGATTACGGTCTGGAGGCCGGTTCCAAGCCGGAGCTGATAGCCGCCATGGCCCATATGCACAATCCGAATGCCTATCTGATTTGCAACGGGTACAAGGATGACGAGTTTATTGACCTGGCGTTGACGGCCCAGAAGATGGGGCTGAATATTTTTATCGTGCTGGAAATGCCTTCCGAGCTGGACGTTATTCTGGAGCGCGCCAGAAGGATGGATATCCGCCCTAATCTGGGCGTGCGCGTCAAGCTGGCGGCCAAGGGGTCCGGGTTATGGCAGGAATCCGCGGGGGATAAGTCCGTTTTCGGGCTGAACGCAGCCCAGGTGGTGGATGTGGTGGATAAGCTGAAGCAGGTGGATGCGCTGGATTGCCTGAAGCTGCTCCATTATCATCAGGGGTCCCAGATTCCAAATATTTCCGTGGTGCGCGAGGGGCTGACGGAGGCGGTCCGCATTTACGTGGACCTGGTGAAGGAGGGCGCCCCTCTGGGCACGCTGGACATGGGCGGCGGCCTGGCCGTGGATTATGACGGTTCCAAGACGAATTTCCATTCTTCCTGCAATTATTCCATTGCGGAGTTTGCCCGTGACGTGGTGGAGGTTGTGGGAGACATGTGTTCCAAGTACGGGGTTCCCCATCCCACGCTGGTGACGGAGTCCGGACGGGCCGTAGTGGCCTATTATTCCGTGCTGGTGTTCAACGTGCTGGATGTGACGAGCGCGCCGGGCGAGGAACCTCCGCCCGAGCTTCCGGATGACGCTCCGGAGCTGTTGAAGGCTTTTGCGGACACGGACCGGACGCTGGCCAGGAAGAATATGCAGGAGTGCTATAATGACGCCTGTTATTACCGGGACCAGTTGAGAGCCCAGTTTTTTTACGGGAACGCCACCCTGCGGCAGCGCGGGCTGGGAGAGGCTTATTATTGGCATATCCTGAGCCGCATTTCCCGCATGCTGGCGGAGATGGAGACCATTCCGGAGGATCTCAGGGAGCTTTCCTGCTCCATGGTGGACTTTTATTACGGCAATTTTTCACTGTTCCAGTCTCTTCCGGATTCCTGGGCCATCCGCCAGCTTTTCCCCGTGATGCCTCTGCACCGTTTGAATGAACGGCCCACGAATAAGGCCGTGCTGGCAGACATCACGTGCGATTGCGACGGAAAGATAGACCATTTCATTGACCGTGAGGACGTGGCAACCGCCCTCCCCCTGCATGCCATCAAACCCGGCGAGGACGATTATTACATAGGCGTATTCCTGGTAGGAGCCTATCAGGAGACCTTGGGGGATTTGCATAACCTGCTGGGAGATACGAATGTGGTTGGCGTGCATCTGGAAGGCGGCCGCCCCGTTTATACCCATGAAGTGGAGGGCGATACGGTGTCCGATGTCCTTTCCTACGTGGAGTATGATCCCAAGGAGTTGATCAACAAGTTCCGCACGTTTGCGGAGCAAGCCGTAGCCGAGGGGAAAATATCTCCGTCCGAACGCCGGAGAGCCTTGGAAGTGTTCCGTTCCGGATTGAATGGATACACTTATTACGAACTGTAGGAAACGGTCTTGTCTTTTGCTTCAACAGGGAGCGTTTGTCCCGTGCCGACGCGTTTTCCTTTGTTGCGGATCAGGAGACCGGCGGTTCTTCCGGCGGTTTCGTTTCTTCAATGACCTTGGCTGGCGTCAGGGCCCAGAAGCGCGTGGCCGTTTGCGGAGAGATGCCTTTCATGTTCAAGTACCGTGTGCGGAGCAGGGAGGAGGAGCGGTGCCCCATTTCCATTTGCAACAGGTTGTAGTCCTTGAAGTGCTTGGCGTGGTAGCTGGCGTAGGTGTGCCGCAGGCAGTCCGGCACCCATGATTTTTTTCTTCCTCCCCAGCCGGCTTTTTTCCGGATTTTGCGCCACTTGATTGTCCACCCTTTCGGGCAGATGGGAGTTCCGGGTCCGGGTTTGGTCCTGTCACGGCAGAATTTGAGCCATTTGGCGAGCACGGGCAGGATGGTGACGTGCCTGGCGCCTCCGGTTTTGGTATGCTTGGAGTTCAGAATGATACAGCCGTCGCGGAGAGCGATGTTTTCCCAGAGCAGGCGTTCCACTTCCTGCGGGCGGATTCCTGCAAAGATCATCAGCGCCGCTCCGGCTGCGCAGCTTCCGTCAAATTCTTCCATGGCTGCCTTGAGAAGCTGAGTTATTTCCTTCAGCGTCAGAGCGGGGATTTCCTGCTCCTGCAGAAAAGGCGTGTCTACGCGGAGGATGGGATTCTCGTCACACCATCCGCGTTTGACGGAGAACGAGAAAATTCCGCTCAAGATGAGCCTCGCTTTGTGCCTCTGCCGGGATGTGGTAAAGGTATTCATCAGGATGTTCTGGCATTCCTCCACGCTCAGGTTGCGCAGGGAGGTGTGTTCCAGTTCCGGATTGCTCTTTTTAAGCTTGTGGATGATGCTCCTGATGTCCGTCAGCGTCCGGGGACGGCGGTGGCTTTTGGAACGTAGGCATTCCACGGCCGCCGTGCCGAAACTGACGGTTTGATGTTTGTTTTTAATGGCGTTCAATCCCAGGGAGACGACTTCCCGGCACCGGGTAATGGTACAGATTTCATCTCCAAGGGCTTCCTTGATTTCCAATACCAGCCTTGCAGCCTGGATCAGGGTGATTGATTCCCCCTCCAGAAGTGCGGCTCCGACATATTTCAATTTGTTTGTATTCGGTGCTTTTTTCATGTTCATTTCTCGTGTTTGTCCAAACACGGTTTTAATGAAAAAGGCTATCCTTATAATGGGGAAAACTTATGCTTTCCACTAGAAAACGCGTAACCGTCAAGGATATGTTGTTACTTATGTTTTCTTTGAACCGGCCGGAAAATCAAAGTTTCTGATGGTGCAGGAACCGAAAATGTTAGAAAGCGCGGCTCCCTGTGCTGAATGTCAAGATGGACGTGACTTGTCCGGCATGAGTATATTTCTGTTGGAAGAGGGGTAAAGGAACGGCCGGATGAAAGTATTTTACATGGCCGGACGTATGGGATATACTGTTTCACTGTATCATGAACATCAGAATTCATTCTTTCAACGTATCATGTGCCGGCCTTTGCTGCGTATTGGGGTCTTTTTTCGCGGCGGACGCCCGTGAGATTTATTCCCTGAACGGTTCCTGGGATTTCAGTTTTAACGGGAAGCCTGCTGAAAAAGTGACGGTGCCCCATACATGGAACGCAGAGGATGCCGCCAATGGTGCTCAGGGGAAGCGGGAAGACGCCAAATCCGTCAACAGTGACGCCTACCGCCGCGGGCCGGCCGTTTATTCGCGCACGCTTCCGGTGGAGCCCAGGCCGGGCAAGAGGTATTTCATCCGCGGCGGGGGAGCCAGCATTGTTTCCGAGGTTTCCGTCAATGGGAAGCCTGCCGGCAGCCATGAGGGGGCGTTTACGGCTTTCTGTTATGAAATAACGCCCCTTTTGAAAAAAGGCTCCAATACGATTTCCGTTCTGGTGGACAACACGCAGCGTAATCATATCGCCCCCCAGCGCGGGGATTTTTCCATGTTCGGCGGGCTGTACCGGCCCATTGAACTGATTGAGACGGACGGTGTCTGCATTGATCCTCTTTTTTATGCTTCTCCCGGCGTTTTCATCACCACAAAGTCTTTAAGCAAATCCAAGGCCGAGGTGGAAGTGAAGACCCTTCTCAATTCGGACGGAAAGGCCGGGGATGTGGATGTTGCCGTGGAAATCCTGGACATGAAGGGCAGGAAGGTCGCCGGGAAGACGGTAAAGGCCGCCGCCGGGGAAAAGAATAGACTGGAGGTTCCCGTAACGCTGGCAATCGCCAATCCCGTACTCTGGAACGGAGTGAAGAATCCTTACCTGTACCAGGTGAAAACTTCCATCAGGACGGCGGATGGCCAGACGGATGAGCTGGTGCAGCCGCTGGGCCTGAGGACGGTTTCCGTCAATCCCAAGGAAGGTTTTGTCCTGAACGGAAAGACCATGCAGATCAAGGGGGTCAGCCGCCATCAGGATATGAAGGGGAAGGGGTGGGCCCTTTCCCCGGAAGATGAGGCGCGGGATATCAGGCTGATTGCGGATATGGGGGCGGATGGGGTTAGAACGGGCCACTATCCCGCATCCACCAATATTTACGACCTGTGCGACAAAGCGGGGCTGATTGTCTGGTCCGAGGTCCCCAATGTCAACCTGGTGTGGGATACGCCGGAGTTCCGGGAGAATAACCGCCTCCAGGCCCGGGAGATGATTTTCCAGCATTGGAATCATCCCTCCATTTGCATGTGGGGAATTTTCAATGAAATCGGACACCAGCCCGAGGCTGCCACTAGAGGAGTGGACATGGAAGCTGAGTTGACGGAATTGAACAAGTTCGTGAAGGAGACGGATCCCTCCCGCATGACCGTGGGGGCCAGCAATCAGGCGGGCCGCAGAAAACTGAACAATATTCCTGACCACATCGCATTCAATACGTATCCCGGCTGGTACGGAGGAGGGCCCGAAACCATGAAGGGTAACCTGAACGGCTACATCCGCGACTATGGCGGCAAGATGGGCATTGCCGTCAGTGAGTATGGTCACGGCGCCAGCGCGGGCATGCATGAGAATCCGGCCAAAAGGCCGTCTCCCACCGGATTCTGGCATCCGGAGGAATGGCAGTCCCATGCGCATGAGATCAATTACAGGTGCATCAGGGAAAGGCCGGAGGTGTGGGGGGCCTTTGTCTGGAACATGTTTGACTTCGGTTCCTCTTCCCGTTTTGAGGGGGAAAGCCCCGGCATTAACGACAAGGGGCTGGTGACCTATGACCGCAAGACGCCCAAGGACGCCTATTTTTTCTACAGGGCCAACTGGAGCCCCCGTCCTACCGTATACATCACATCCCGCAGGTTTGCGGAACGTACGGAAAAAACGGTGCCCGTGAAGGTTTACAGCAATGGTTCCGTGGTGAAGCTGAGCGTCAACGGGAAGCCCGTTGGGAGTGTCAAACCGGATGATTTGAAGCGCGCCGTCTGGCCGGAAGTGACTCTCAAGCCCGGCCTCAACACTATTACGGCCACGGCTTCCATAGGAGGGAAAACGTACACGGATTCCTGCAAGTGGACGTTGAACCCTGCCGGAGGTGACGGGAAGAAGGATTCAGAGCGTTATCAGGATCCGTCCCTGAAAAAGTATAAGTAAGCAATTCCATATTCATTCCGAGATGAAGACGGTACGCGCGTTTCTGTTTTCCGTGATGTGTCTGGCTCCGGCTCTTCCCCTGCTGGGGGATGTTCCGGATTGGGAAAATGAAGAGGTGACGGGAATCAATAAGGAGGCTCCCCGAGCCTCCGTTTTTCCGGCATCAGATAAAACGTTGAGCTTGAACGGGGATTGGAAGTTCAAATTTTCCATGACTCCGGACGAGAGGCCTGCCGATTTCTTTAATCCCTCTTATTCCGTTTCCGGATGGGATACGGTCAAGGTTCCTTCCAACTGGCAGCTTTACGGTTATGGAACGGCCATTTACACGAATGTTCCCTATCCATTCAAGCCGAATCCTCCCAAGGTAATGGGGGAACCGCCCAAGAACTGGCCGGCGTACAGGGAGCGTAATTCCGTGGGTTCCTACCGCCGGGATTTCAATTTGCCCGTTTCCTGGAAGGGAGAGCAGGTGATGATCCGGTTTGACGGGGTGGAGTCCGCCTTTTATGTGTGGGTAAATGGCCGTCAAGTCGGCTATTCCGAAGATTCCTATACAGGGGCGGAGTTTGACCTTACTCCCTATGTCAGGCCCGGCAGGAATACGATTGCCGTGGAAGTATACCGCTGGAGCGACGGTTCTTACCTGGAGGACCAGGATTTCCTGCGCCTTTCCGGCATTTTCCGGGACGTGACCCTGTTTGCCCAGCCGCAGACGCACGTGCGTGACCTGTTCCTGAAGGCCGGACTGGACAGGGAGGATTACACAACCGGGGTACTGGACGGAACGTTCACCATCCGCAATTCCGGTAAAAAGGATATTCCCGCCGGCATGAAGCTGAATTATTCCATCGACGGGATTTCCACCAAATTGAACTGGGAGGGCAGGAACGGTTCCGGCCGCGTGCAGACGGATAACAGGGGAAGGCTGGATTCCGGAACGCTGGAGGTTCCCTCCATTCCCTCCGGAGGCGAGGTGAAGATTTCCCTGAACAGGAAATTTCCCGGTGTGAAGCCATGGACGGCAGAAACGCCCAACCTGTACAGGGTGACTTATTCTCTGAATGGAAAGGATACCCGTTCCGTCAATATCGGGTTCCGTTCCGTGGAGATTGCGGATAACGGCGCCGTGCTGATTAACGGCAGAGCCGTCAAGTTCAAGGGTGTCAACCGCCATGAAGCCCATCCCGATTACGGGCGCGCCATTCCGCGGGAAGTGATGGAAAAGGACGTGCAGATTATCAAGGCGCATAATATCAATACCGTCCGTTGTTCCCACTATCCCAATCATCCTTATTTTTATGAGTTGTGCGACCGCTACGGCCTGTACGTGATGGACGAAGCCAACTGCGAAGCCCACGGCATCCGCAATAGCAGCATGGATATTTCCCGGAAGCCTTCCTGGAAGAAAGCCCATGTGGAGCGCAATATGAGCATGGTGCATCGTTCCAAGAACCACCCTTCCATTGTTTTCTGGTCCCTGGGCAATGAGTCCGGCAACGGCCCCAATTTTGAGGCAGCAGCGGCGGCTATCAGGGCTTATGACACTACACGGCCTCTCCATTACTGCGAATTTCCGCACGGCCACAAGGCCGTGGATATGGATTCCGCCATGTATCCGCCCGTGGACCGGGTGGAAAACTGGGGGAAGCAGAAAACTTCCCGCCCCTTTTTCGTGTGCGAATATGCCCACTCCATGGGGAATGCCCTGGGAAATTTCAAGGAGTACATGGATGCCTTCGAGTCTTCCCCGCGCATGGTGGGCGGGGCCATCTGGGATTTCGTGGACCAGTCCCTCCGCGCCAATCCTGCCGGAAACGGCATTTACAAGCCCGCCCCTTTCAAGGGAGTAACACAGGCTTACGGCGGCATGTTCGGAGACAGGCCCAACCAGGCTAATTTCTGCGACAACGGCATTATTCTTGGCAACCGGAACACCACGGCCAAGACGAAGGAGGTGAAGAAAGTATACCAGTACATGGCTTTTGAGCGCAAGGACGGGTCCCTGTCCGTTCGCAACAAATATTTCCATAAGCCTTTGAAAGGTTATATGCTTTATCTGGTATCCCTTGTTCCCGGCGGCGGCCATGCCGTGGAGCGCATGGTTCTGCCGGAGGTTCCCCCCGGCAAATCCGCAACGGTTAATCTGCCTTCAGCCGCTATGCGGACCGGTTCCCTGATGGTTCTGGCGGATGCCCGGTTCAAGCTCCCGGAAGACGTGAAGGAACTTTCCTCCAAGCAACTGGAACATGTGGTGAATGAGTGCGAAGCTTACGAGTGGTTCCCGGCATCTGCAGAGAAGGAGGTTCCCGTGCCTCCCCCGGCGGCGCTGCCTGCTGTTTCCGTGCTCCAAGGGGATTCCGTGGTCGTGCAGGGAAAAGGTTTTTCCGCCTCCTTCAAAAACGGGATGCTTTCCTCCCTCCGGTATGGCGGCCGGGATTTGATTTTGCCCGGCTATCCGGTGGAGCTCCAGGCGTACCGTTCTCCGGTGGATAACGATGCCTGGATCAGGAGCAAGGTTGAAGGGAAAATGAAGATGCAGAATATGAAAGCGGAATATTCCGACGTTAAAGCTGCCGTCATTTCCCCCGGCGTGGCCCGAATCACGGCACGGTTCCGGACGAAAGGTTCCGAGCTTGCCTTTTCCGGGGAAGTCGCGTGGACGGTTTTCGGCAACGGCATTATCAATGCTTCCGTCCGAATGTATCCCTCCGCCAAGGGAGAAGAACTCCTCCGGCTGGGCGTCACTTTCGGGATGCCTGCCGCGTATGACCGGGTAGAGTACCTGGGTCTGGGACCGTGGGATAATTACCGGGACCGCCGCACGAGCTGCTGGAAGGACATTTTCCGCACTTCCGTGGACGATATGTTTTTTGCTTATTCCCGGCCCCAGGATATGGGCAACCGCATGGAAACGGACTGGATAGCCTTGTCCAAACCCCAGGAGGACCAGGCTCTGTGGGTGGGGGCTGCCTCTCCCAGGGCTCCGCTGGAGGTTTCCGTCCTGCGTTATACGCCGAAGGAGCTTAACGATGCCAGGAGCCTGGACAGGCTGCCGGAGAAAAATAAAGTGATTGTGAATCTGGATGCTTTCCAGATGGGGCTGGGCGGCTCTTCCTGCGGGCCCCGTCCGCTGGCCAAGTACCAGACATTGAGCGGGGCCACAGCCCTGGGGTTTGTGCTGGCTCCCTCGTCCGCCCTGCTGAATCTGGCGCGCACGGGGCTGGCCGTTCCCCATTCCCCTGTCATTGAACGGGATGGGGACGGCATGGTCAGTCTGACTTCCTCTACGCCCGAGGCGGAGATAAAGTATTCCGTCAACAAGGGGCCGGAAAAAACGTACCGGAATCCCTTCAAGCTTCCCGAAGGGGAAGTGAGGGCCTGGGCTGCCTCCATGAAGTCCGGCAAGGTTCCTTCCACGTCTCCCGGAGAGAGGAAATTCCCCCTCGTCAAGGGGCAGGGCGAATGGAAAATTCTAAGCGCTTCCTCGGAAGAGCCGGATACCGGTTTCGCCCATTTTGCCATTGACGGGAATCCGGATACCTATTGGCATACGTCCTATACGAACGGCCTGCCGGGGTTCCCCCACTCCATTGCCGTGGATATGGGAACCAGAATGAAGTTTACCGGATTTATCTACACGCCCAGAATGGACAAGGACAAGGGCCTCATCAGCCAGTACACGTTTTCCGTTTCCGATGACGGTCGGAATTGGAGGGAAGTGAAAAAAGGCCAGTTCTCCTACCACTATATCCGGAAGGATCCGGCTGTTCAGCGCATCGACTTCGGCAGGCCTGTGGAGGCCCGCTACTTCAAGCTTGACGCCCGGTCTCCGGTGAGGGGCGGGGAACAGAGCGCCACCGTTGCGGAGCTGAATATCATTACCCAATAACGGAGCGGCAGGCGTTTTGCACTGCTTCCCGGATGGAGAAGTTTTCCAGCCGTGCGCCCTTTCCGGGGTGCACGGCTTGTTGTTGCGGGCTTTTCAGGGTGCGGAAATGTTTTTTTAATGAAAGAAAGAACATGGCGGAATGGTAACATACGCATGCGCAAGATGATGGCCTGCATGCTGGGCGCTGCCCTGTGTTTTTCCATGGCCGGAGCGGAAACAGGCGTTTCCTCTGCGGAAAAAGCTTCACCCCTGTTCGGGAGGATGATCTGGAATCGCGGCTGGGAGTTCCGGCTTGAGGACGAGCCCGGAAAGAGCGGCTGGCAGACGGTTCATCTGCCCCATACGTTCAGTCTGCCCTACTTTATGTCCGATTCCTTTTACACGGGGTTCGGCTTCTACCGCAAGAAGCTTATCATGCCGGAGGAATGGCAGGGGAAGAAGGTGTTTCTGGATTGCGGCGCAGCTTTCCAGGTGGCGGAGGTGAAGGTGAATGGGAAGACTGCGGGAAGGCATGAAGGGGGGTATACGGCCTTCCGGTCGGATTTGACGCCTTTCCTGAAGCCCGGCGAGAACTGGGTGGAGGTACGGGTGGATAACCGCTGGAGCCCCCGCATTGCGCCGCGGGCGGGGGAGCATACTTTTTCCGGAGGACTGTACCGGAACGTTCATCTGCACGTGTGTTCTCCCGTGTATTTGCCCGCGCACGGAGTATGGGTTCAGACGCCGGAGGTGACGGCGGCCCGCGGGAAGGTCCGGATTTTGACGGAAGTGAAGAATGATACCGGGACAGTGAGGAAAGTGACGGTGCGGCATACTGTGCGGGAGGAGCAAAGCAGCTGCGTGGTGCTGCGGGGAGAGAAGGGCGCGGAACTGGGGGCCGGGGAAGATTCTCGCGTACAGGCTGACCTGCCTCCTCTGGCTTCTCCCAGGTTGTGGAGCCCTGCGGCCCCCAATATGTACCGTGTGACGACGGAATTGTTGGACGAGAAGGGGAAGGTGCTGGACCGGGCTGAAAATCCCCTGGGTTTCCGTACTCTGGAGCTGACGGCGGACCGGGGCATGCTGATTAACGGGAAACCTGTTTATCTGCAGGGGGCCAATGTGCACCAGGACCACGCCGGGTGGGGGGATGCCGTGACGGACGCCGGGGCCCGCCGTGATGTACGGCTGATGAAGAACGCCGGGTTTAATTTCATCCGCGGCTCCCATTACCCTCATTCCCAGGCTTTTCTGGATGCTTGCGACCGGGAGGGCATGTGCATGCTGAATGAAGGCATTTTCTGGGGAATGGGCGGGTTCAAGGAGCATGACAGATACTGGAATTGCGATGCCTATCCTGCGGAAAAGAAGGACCGTATTGCGTTTGAGGAAAGCTGCATGCGCCAGGTGAGGGAGATGGTGCTTCAATTCCGCAATCATCCTTCCATCGTCATCTGGAGCATCAGCAATGAACCGTTTTTTACCAGGCATGCGCCGGAGGCCAGGGCTTTGTGCAACAGGCTCATTACCTTGGTGAAGGAGTTGGACCCGACGCGTCCCGTGTGCGCCGGGGGCGGGCAGCGCGGAAATTTTGACAAGCTGGGGGACATGGCCGCCTTTAACGGGGACGGCTCCCATGTGAAGACGCCCGGCAGGCCCAGCATGGTGACGGAGTATGGTTCCGTGAGCTGCCGGAGGCCGGGGGCGTATGCGCCGGGCTGGGGGGATATGAAGAAGGATAAGGAAGCGGGGATTTGCTATCCCTGGCGCGTGGGAGAGGCGGTCTGGTGCGGCTTTGACCACGGCAGCATCTGGCCTTCCGGAGGGCGCATGGGCATTGTGGATTACTTCCGCATTCCCAAGCGGGCCTGGTACTGGTACAGGAATGCGTTGAGGAATATTCCTCCTCCGGAGTGGCCTGTAGAGGGGACTCCGGCACAGGTGAAACTGTCCGCGGACAAGAAGGTTATCAGCCCGGCGGACGGCACGGACGACGTGCATGTGACCGTGAAAGTGGCGGACGCCGCCGGAAGGCAGATATCCAATGCCGTGCCGGTGACGCTTACGGTGGTATCGGGTCCCGGGGAGTTCCCCACCGGCAAAAGCATTACGTTCACGCCCGGAACGGATATTGATTTGATTGACGGCTGTGCGGCGATTGAGTTTCGGTCTTATTATGCCGGGAAGACAGTGATCAGGGCGTCTTCTCCCGGATTGAAGGGGGATAGCCTCCAAATCGTTTGCCGGAATGCTCCGGCTTACGTAGCAGGCAGGAGCGCGGAAACGCGGGAAAGGCCCTACAAGCGTTTTAGCGCAAAGGAGAGGGATATCCAGCTGGCGCGGTACGGACGGCCCGAATCCGGAGAGAAAGCCAATTTGGCTGTATTGAGACCCTGTTCCGCTTCCTCCGGATTTCAGGAGGCGATGAAGGCTTCCGACGGTGACGATGTTTCTGCATGGCATCCGTCCGTGGAAGACAAAGCGCCGTGGTGGCAGCTGGACATGGAGTTTGAATTCCGCCTGGACCGGGTGGAGGTGAAGGCAGCCGGAAGCTGGAAGGGGCCGGCTCCCTCGGTTCAGGTCAGCAGGGACGGAAATAGCTGGAAGGACATTAAAGCCGTTTTGCGCAAGGATGGGACGGAGCTGACCGCAATGTGTCCGGAAGGGACCGGCGCCAGGTACGTACGCATCCGTCTGTCTCCGGGGCAGGGAATTGCGGAAGTGGCCGTATGGCCGGCGGATGCGTCATGAGGGGTCCCGTTTTTCCGGAACAGGAGGCTTTTTCCTGTTACTGCGCGTACCGGAGTTTCCGGCATCCTCTTCCGCCCGCTGGCGGCGCAGTTTGTTCCAATAGGCCAGGCGTTTGTTGATTTCCCGTTCAAAACCCCGTTCCGGCGGCCTGTAGAACTGGCGGCGGGGCATGTTGTCCGGAAAGTAGTTTTGCCCGGAGAAAGCGTCCGGCGCGTCATGATCGTATGTGTAATTCTTTCCATAGCCCAGTTCCTTCATTAGTTTGGTGGGCGCGTTGAGGATGTGTGCCGGGGGCATCAGGGACCCGTATTCCCGTGCCGCTTTCCGTGCCGCTCCCCACGCGGTGTAGGCGCTGTTGGATTTTGGGGCGCAGCCCAGGTAGATAATCAGTTCAGCAATCGCCAGCTCTCCTTCCGGAGAGCCCAGGCGTTCATAGGTGTCCCACGCGGCAATGGCCATTTGAAGTGCGGCAGGGTCCGCCAGACTGATATCCTCCATGGCGAAACGGGTCAGGCGGCGCAGGAGGTAGAGAGGATCCTCCCCTCCCTCGAGCATGCGTGCGGCCCAGTACAGGGCTGCGTCCGTATCCGACCCCCGCAGGGATTTATGCAGGGCGCTGATGAGATTGTAATGGCCTTCCCGGTCCTTGTCGTAAACCGGGGCTCGCTGCTGGACAATTTTCAGCAGTGCGTCCGTGCCCAGCATTTCATCGGGCTTGCAGAGGTCAAAGACGCTTTCCATCAGGTTAATGAGGTAGCGGCCGTCTCCGTCTGCCAGTTCTATCAGGGTGGCGCGCGCTTCCGGCGCGAGCGGCAGTTCACGCTGAAGAAGGGTTTCCGCCCGTTCAATGATGCTTTCCAGAGCCGGGGCGTCCAGGGAGTGCATGACAAAGACTTTGCAGCGGGAGAGGAGGGCGCTGTTCAGTTCAAAGGAGGGGTTTTCCGTAGTGGCCCCCACCAGCGTAACGGTTCCGTTTTCCACATATGGCAGAAAACCGTCCTGCTGGGCGCGGTTGAACCGATGTATTTCATCCACGAACAGGAGGGTTCCATGGCCGTATTCCCTGCGCCTGGCCGCTTCGTCAAAGGCTTTTCTCAAATCCGCCATGCCGGAGAAGACGGCGGAGAGAGCTGCGAAATGCATGGATGTGCGCGTCGCCAGAATGCGCGCCAGCGTGGTTTTTCCGCAGCCGGGCGGCCCCCATAGGATAAAGCTGGTCATCTTGCCGGAGTCCGCCATGAGCCGGAGAGGTCCTCCTTCCCCCAGCAGATGATCCTGGCCCATGATGTCTTCCAGTGCGGACGGCCTCAGGCGGTCCGCCAGAGGGCGGTCCGCCAAGGCGGAGAACAGGCCCGGTGCGTCGTCTTTTTTCATGATGCCCATCATACGCCGCCGGTAAAAGGAAGGCAAGGGGAGCCTGCTGGCATTTCAGGCGGCCCGGCACGACGGCACTTCGTGGAGAGGATGTTGCACCCCGGTTTTGACGGGTGGAAGAGAAGCTGGGGAGAAAAGGAAAGATTCCTGGGAAAAACAGTGTATATTGAACATGATGTTCAGACATGTTTCCCATGTGTTTCTTTTTCTGTTTTCCGGCTTATGCGGCACGGCCGTGAATGCTCAGGATCAGATAATACCCCGGCCCGTGTCCGTGAAGGTGGAGGCCAAGGGGGGCGGCAACGCCGTGAAGCTGGATGAAGGAATGCGCATTATATGCAAGGAGAAGGACGGGGAGTTCCGGCGCCAGGCTCACTTGTTGCAGCAGTTTTTGTCACGCGGAACCGGATTGGCTCTGGACGGGGCTGGCGGTACGGGAATAATCCGCGTTGTGAAGGACGCTGCCCTGAAGCAGTACGGGCCGGAGGCATACCGTTTGGAAGCGGCTCCCGGAAATATCGTCATCAGCGCCGCGACTCCCAAAGGAGTTTATTATGCGGGGCAAAGTCTGGCGCAGATGCTGCCTGCCGCCTTTTTCAACAATGATGCGGACAAAAAGAGCGTAAGTTGGAATGTGGCGGAGAAGCCTTTTTCCATATTGGATTATCCCCGTTTTGCCTGGCGAGCCTTCATGCTGGATGAAGCACGGCATTTTTTTGGAGAGGAGGAAGTGAAGAGGCTGATTGACCAAATGGGGCTCCTGAAAATGAATGTCCTGCACTGGCATTTGTCGGATGATGCCGGATGGCGCATCCAGATTAAAAAATATCCCAAACTGACATCCGTGGGAGGCAAGAGGAGAGATACGGAGATAGAGACGTGGGGAAGCGGCAAGTATGAAGGCAGGCCCCATGAAGGCTTTTATACGCAGGAACAGGTCAGGCGCATTGTCCGGTATGCGGCCGACAGGAATATAACGATTGTTCCTGAAATAGATATTCCGGGCCATTCCGCCGCCGCCATCGTTTCCTATCCGGAGTTGAAATTGTCCGCCAGGCCTCTCGCGGAAGTGCCCGTGAGTTTCAATGACGGAGCGGCGTTTGATCCCACCAGCGAACGTACCTACCAGTTCCTGGGAGACATCATGACAGAGCTGGCTTCCCTCTTTCCCGGAGGTATCATTCACATCGGCGGTGACGAGGTGCGGTACAAAAAGTACTGGGAAGGCGTGCCCCACATTGAGGCGTTCATGAAGAAAAAAGGCATTAAGACTTTTCCCGACCTTCAAATCATGTTTACGAATCGGATTTCCGGCATGCTGGCTGAGAGGGGGCGCCGGATGATGGGGTGGAATGAAATACTGGGGTCCGACGTGCACAATGACGGCGGCCGGGGAGCTGCGCTCGGCAAGCTGGATGCAAATGCTATCATTCATTTCTGGTATGGGTCCGATAAAATTGCCGCCAAGGCGATCAGGGAAGGCCGCCAGGTGGTGAATTCCACTTCCCACATGACTTACATTAACAAAGGATATGACAAGCTCCCTCTGTCCAGGTCCTATTCTTTTGAGCCCGTTTTTGCGGGATTGAACCCGGAGCAGCAGAAGAATGTCATCGGGCTGGGCTGCCAGGTCTGGACGGAATGGATTGCGGATGTGGAGAAACTGCACCGTCATGTATTTCCCCGTATTGCCGCTTATGCGGAGACGGGGTGGACCCGGAAGGAGGATAAGAATTTTCAGGATTTCCGGAGGCGTTTGACGGGGTATGAAAAAATTCTGGATGCCCAGGGCATCCGGCACGGTGAAAAGGAGTAGTTGAAAAATTCGCCGCCGGGGATGAAGCGTCCTGGCTGAGTCAACAGTAAACCCGCTTGTTACTTGGTTAAGGATTCGGGAGAGTTCCTGTCAATGGCTTCTTTGAGGCGTTCCGCCCGCGCCTGCATGTTTTCCAGAATTTTCAGAATATAAGAACGCGTTGTAGCCGAGTGTTCCGCTCCGCGTACGAAGGAAAGCCCCCGGTACAGTCCTACCGTTTCCAGGCGGAGATTCATATCTTCTCCGGACAGGTCTTCACTGGAGGGAGGAGGATAATTGGAAGCGGGGCCGTTCAGGGACTTCATCTGCATGGTATCCATATTAAGCAGGCAGCTTTGTATTCCGTTAGTGAAAATCAGGCTGCCCTGATGATGCTTGTCCTCCGGCCACAGCCTGTAAATGGTAACGGCGCTTCTCCCTCCGGGATTGATCAAAATGGCGGGGAAAACGTGTTTGCCGCCACCCTTTTTCCGGACGGTCGCGTCAAAATCGCATTCTCCGGAAAACCTGGTCGTGACACGGGAGGAGATGCATATTTCAAAAGGTACTTCCGGCGGCAGGGGAATCATGGTGGCGGCAGACAGGGGTGACCCCGGAGGGAGTTCCGGAATCGGGAAGGGGAGCGTAATGATGTCAATGGCGCAGCTGATGATGCCGATGATGGAGAATAGCAGGATGCCTTTGTTCCGGAGCTGGGCTGACATTATTTTTCCATATTCCTCCGGATAATTCCTACCTGCGGATGGTTCCTGCCGCAGGTAATAGCCGGTCAGGCGTGAAATAACGGCCAGAGCGGCAGCCATGGCTGCCAGCCACGCCAGGGCAAAAGCCAGATTTTCCGCTATGGGAATTGTGGTGAAAAAGCCGAATGTTCCAATAATGACCGCCGTCAGCAGGAGAAAGACGGCCAGGAAGGTTATGCAGCCTAAAGGGGCCGTGGAGACGGGAATCCAGAAACTGCTGCGTTTGCCGAGGGCTCTCAGAATCAGGATGGCAATGCAAAAAGAGAAGATGGCCAGCGTTGAATAAAAATGTTGAAACAGATAATCGAGCATGGCATGCGGGAAAAACTTGGATAGGCAAGCGGGGAGCGATTCCATGCCGGTTTCCTGAAAAATATCCGGAAACAAGCAGTTTTGCGCCGCGAAACGATAGAAGCCGAATGTTGAACTCCTTTATTATTTTAGCCTTTTTCCATCCTTGCCTGCAAGATTTTTTGTTTACCTGTTTCTTTCTATTTGTTTTTGATATGTTTAAAAAGCATTGTCCCATAAGAAAATATGGGAAAAAACCGACTCCATTTTCATTCAGTGAAAAAGATGCGGTTTTCTATAAACGGAGGATTCCAAAATGGTAAAACTGTGTGTTATGGATAAGGGAAAAAGAGTATTCCTGCCATGGAAATGTTTTTTCCCGTTTATGAATGAAACCGCTGCGCCGGCTTTCCCTTCATTCTTTTCAAGATACCGGGCGGGGAGAAGAGCCCCGGCCGGATGTTTACCTGCAAGAGCGTGGGGCAGGCAACTCCGGCCGGATTGATGAGGAAAAACGCTTCCCTGAAGAAACTGCTACCGCTGTTCCGGCTTTGCCGGCACTTTCCTGAGTTTCGCGAAGCGGGGCAGGGAACATTCCTTTTGCATGGCCGTTTCTCCCTGGATCAGGGGAAGAGCGTAATCAATGAACGGCTGTTCCACGCCATTGCCGCGGGCGTTGATCCATTCGCGGGGAACAAGTTTTTCCACATTGGCCACTTCTTCCAGACCTATCAATTTAGTCTTGCAGGAATAAATGCCGTTCTCCGTGATTCGTTCAAAGGCTACCATTTTATCCGTCTGGCCGGAAACGGCGGCTTCCACGGCGGCTTTTCCCGCCATATACGCTTCATCGATATCCGTCTTGGAAGCGACATGGGAGGCGCAGCGCTGGAGGAGTGAGAGTTCAATGCTTCTGACTTTAGCCCCGGTTTGCCGCTTGACGGATTCCGCAAGCATGGCTCCCAGGCCTCCCAGCTGCGTATGGCCGAAGACGTCCCTGTCTCCGGATTCCGCAACAAAGCGGCCGTCTGCATATTGCACGCCTTCCGAGACGGCGACCATGCAGCTGCCGTTCTGCCTGTAAATCCGGTCCACATCCTGCCAGAATTCCTCCATGCGGAAGGGAACTTCCGGCAGGTAAACCAAGTCCGGACCTGCTCCCGCATACGTGGCCAGGGCTGCGGATCCGGCCAGCCAGCCGGCGTGGCGGCCCATGATTTCCACAATGGTGACGCGTCCCTTGTCGTACACGCGGAGGTCCTGGTGAACTTCCATGCAGGAGGTAGCGATAAATTTGGCGGCAGAGCCGAAACCGGGGCAGTGGTCCGTGCCGTGAAGGTCATTGTCAATGGTCTTGGGGATTCCGATGACGCGGCATTTGTAACCGGACTGCTGCATGAATTTGGATATCTTGTTGCAGGTATCCATGGAATCGTTGCCTCCGTTGTAGAAAAAGTAGCGTACGTCGTATTTTCGGAAAATTTCCAGCAGACGGCGGTAATCAGTATCATCCACGGACGGGGCGGCCATCTTGTAGCGGCAGGAACCCAGGGCAGATGCCGGGGTATATTTGAGCAATTCCAATTCTCCGGGGTCTTCCCGGGCCATATCGAACAGGCGTTCTTTGAGCACTCCCTCAATCCCGTTGGCGGCTCCCAGCACGCGCGTGACCTGTTCGCTTTGCAGGGCGGACTGAATGGCTCCCAGTGCGCTGGCGTTGATGACGGCGGTGGGGCCACCGGACTGGCCGATGATGCATGCTCCTTTCAATGGGTTCATGGGCAATAATGGATGAGAGAGTGGTGTTGCGCCCCCTTTCAACGGAGTTGGAGGCAGGGAATGAAATGATAGTCAACCCTATCCGCAGCCCGGAGGGATGTCAAACATTATTGGTTTTCCGGATGGGGCTGGAGAAAGTGGGGAAGAAAAAAGAGCAGGGATGTAAGTTTTTTTGTCTCCAGAGCTTTTCCAATGCGGAGGCAAAGCGTTCTCCCAGGACTAGAACTCCATGCGTGCCCAGATGGACGGTATCCGTGGGATAGGGGGTGCGGAAGTCCATGCTGCGCAGCTGGAGATCGTCTGCGGGGACATAGAGCGCATTGTTGACGGAGAGGGAGGTACGGGATTCTTCCGCCACATCCTTTTGCCCCTGCCGCACTTTTTCCCTGCCCGGAAAACGGGCCGGAGCGGGCACGGGAAGAACGCTGCCGTAGATAAAGGCCAGACCGGGGGCTTCCAGATCCGCTCTGATGCGTTTAATCAGGTTGTTCAGGTTGGCGCCGTAAGACAGAGCGTTTTTGATGCCGGCAATGTCCCTTGCGTCTCCTTCCCCCTGTTGCCACACCATGGCTTTCAGGACAGGAGCATGTCCCTGCTTTTTCAGGGCTTCCATTCCGTTGCGGACGGTACGGAGCAGTTTGACGTATTCTTCCCCCTGCTTATCCTGAGAAGTTTTTCCTGGGTTCCATTGCCGGAAAAGGTTGCTTCCGCTCCGGGAGTGCTTGATGATGGCCCATTTTTTTTGCGGGAATTTTTTCTGCAACGCTGTTCCCAGGCTTAGTTCCACGCCAAAACGGTCGGGGGATTCGGATGCCGGGCTCAAGGGAACAAGCTGTTCTGCCGGTTCTGTCCCTTTGAGGGAGCCGGAATAGTACAGAAGAACCCGTTTATCCGTCTTGAAGCAGGGAGGAATGTTGTTGACGTACCCTTGCCCTGTGGCGTTTGACTGTCCGCCGATAAGGATGACGTTGACTTCATCCGCATGCAGGGGTGGCGCCGGAAAGACCGCCAGGGAGCAAAGCAGCCATGAAAAGAGGAAAAAACGTGCAGAGCGTGGAAGTACGGAAACAATCATGGCGGGGATATTATATTCCTGATACGTTTCCGGAAAGAAGATTCTGTTTTCTGGAGGAATTCTTCTTTGCCTGCTGCCAGGATATTTGACTGTTGATGTTTTCCTGTTCCCTTGATTATTTCCTTTCCGGAAAAAGGCATTATGCGGAAGGTGCGCGCAGGGAAACGGATTGGCCGGGGTATATTTCCGGAATGACGGAAATGCTCTTGATATTTTTCCCGGCTGTCAGGGAGCGGAGCATCCGTATGAGCTTGTGAACCGTTTTTGTCTGGTTCTCTTCATAATAGGTGATCGTGGGCAGCAGGCGTTCCATGAAGGGTTCATATGTCAGGCTGACCAGGCTGAGCTGATCCGGAATGCTCAGCGAACGGGCTTCCACCCAGGAAAGGATGGGAACGATCTGGTTGCCCCGTGTGGCTACCAGGGCGGACATATCCGGATGTTCTTTAAACGCTTTGGCCAGGTATTCAAAGAAGAGCGGCGTTTCAAACGGGGTGGGAACCAGGATGGGATTCCATCCCTGTTCCGCAAAGCTGAAAAAACCTTTTTGCATGAGCTGGTGGCCCTTCAACGGATCAGGAGGCAGGCACAGGCCTACCGTTCGGTGCCCCTTGTTCCAAAGGTGCTGCGCCGCATGATGCGTGGTGGCCGCCCAGTGGCGGTCCAGATAGGGAAGGTTGCTGCTCTGGTAGGAGGTGCCGCGCACAATGCAGGGGATGCGGTGCGTCTTGAACCAGAGCTGGGTTTGCTCCGAGGAACGGTGAAGTATCCAGCAGACGCATTCGGATTTGGTAACCAGCTTGGCAAGCCTCTTGTCCGGGTTATTGCCTAAGATCCAGGGAGCTTCAAAGATACGGACGCTGATGCCGTCTTCCTCCAGAATTTTGGAGATGGTATATATCTCCGCCAATACGCTTTGAGCCAGCCTTTTGAGGGGTTGGGGCGTCAGAAATCCGAGAATTTCTTTTTTTTCCTGAACCGGATGGCAGAAGATATTTTTAACCGTTTCTTCTTCCGTAGTTTTCAGGATGCGCCTCGGAACCTTGATGCGTGGGGGGGCAATCCATGCATCCCTTTCCAGAAGGGCCAGGGCCTTTCTGATGGTTTCCCTGCCTACGGATAACCTGTGCCCGAGTTCTCTTTCTCCGGGCAGGATATTGACCAGGCTGCCGCTGAGAATCATCTGTTTGATTTTATTGGCTACTGTTTCAACCAATGAAGAAGCTGGCAACGAAGTCATACTCTTGTATATACGTATCGCATTGCGTGAATTCGAGCCAATTGTAGGGATTGCCTGCCCCGCAGAATCCGAAAGGAGAGCTGGTGTTGTTGCAAGTTGTTGATATTCTGTAAATCGTTTTAGGATTTAAGCTACTGGTCTTTTTTGATGAGGTAAAGTGGGCGGATAATGTATAAATGATATAGTGTTATCAATGCATTACATTCCTGAGCGGTACGGTTGCAGGTGGTTTGTGATTATTTTTTAATTCATTTAAGATAAATATTTTATTGCGTATTTTGTTAGGCAGGTCCATTTATTATTCTCCCTTTTCTCACTTTACCCCATATTTCCGCCAGGAAATATGCACGTATCGGCATGGATGACTTTTCTCCCGTTTCCGGCACTAAATCTGCTTGATGAAAGTGAATACCATACCGGGCGCATCCTATGCGCTGACTTGTACGGCTGCGTGTACTATCCATGCGCTTCTTAGCGACGCTTCTTCTCTGGTTATCCTGGAAACGGAAAACTCTGGACAATATTTTTTTATAGCTCCCACGGAGACAATAGAGGTATCAGACGAACACGCCCTGGTGACACAAACTTTTAAAGCAGCCGCTCCGGGATCGTCTGCCCGCAGCGGCATAAGGCCGGGAGTAAATGCTGATTTAAAAAATCCGACGGTGGAAAAAGCGGTATGAACCATTTCTTTTTTCTGATTGCCCGCGATTAAGCGCAGCGCTCATGAGCAATCCGGTCAAAAGGTTGTTTGTCCATGGTTTTTCGAACCTTTACGGGGAGCGGGACTTCACCGCCAGATCATTGTCTGACGCGGACTGGGTGCGGAAGTCCGTCTCATTCCTTCCTGAAATTACTACGGGGAAGTCTCTTTGAGAAATGAAGCGTTATCGACTGGTAATAGAAAACCCTGGGAGCGTTTAGCTACCAGGGTTTATTGATTGGTACCGCCGGTGGGACTCGAACCCACACTCTTTTGGAACTCGATTTTGAGTCGAGCGCGTCTACCATTCCGCCACGACGGCACGTGAAGCGAAAGAATTAAGAGGCAAGAGAGCCGGAGAGTCAAGAATTTCCTGTGGAATATGGTGAGCTGCTGAAAAAACGGAGGGATTTTCCTGCGGATTCCCTCCGTCATGTTTCCGGATGGAAATAAGTGTTAGGAATGAGCAGTGCACGGCCGCGTTAACGCTTTTTTGCGTCCCTTCTCACGCCGCCAATTCCCAAAATGCTCGCACCTCGCATCCTCGAATCCCCTGCGTATGCACATAGCGCGTCTGCAACAGCGTCCCGTCCCGATGCCCCATCGCCGCCTGCAAACGCCCCCAATCGTGAAACATCTTCGCATGATACGACGCAAAGGTATGCCGCAGGACGTCCTGACGCCATGTCTGAAAACCCGCTGCCGAGCGCAAAGCGCGCCACCGCCTGTTCCAATCTGGCGGACAGATGAAAACCGACTCCCTCTCTGCCCCCTGCGGATAATAACTCCTCAACCATGCCAACACGGAGCGAGACAGCGGCACCTGCCGACCGCCGCCCGTCTTGCTCTGCCTCGGGCGAATCCGCACCTCCCCCTCCTCCCAATCCACATCGCCCCAGGTCAAACGCCGCACCTCATACGGACGAATCCCGCCGTAAAGCATCATCGCCACGCCCGCCGCACAGGGGGAAAACTCCTCCCTCTCTGCCGTCCGCAGCAGGCGGCGCACTTCCTCGATACGGAGGGGGACGATCTCCCGCTCCGTCACGCGCGGCACATCCACCAGCCGCACGGGATTATGCGCACACCAGCCTTTCTTCCACGCCACCGTGAACACTCCCGAGAGAATCGCCCGCGCATGACGACGTTGCGAGGGTGAAAGAAAGACTTTCTCCAACACAGCCGCACAGTCCGCCGTCGTCATCGAGCGCATGGGACGCGCCGCCAGATCGGGCACATCTCGCATCATCCTCTGCGTGAAGGAGCGGATATCGCGCAGGGTGAGCGCCGAACGGTCGGCCTTGACGCGCAGGGTTTCTGCCACGGCTTTGGAGAAGGAGACCGTTTGCGTGGCGAGATGCTCGGCTTCGCACCCCAAGGCGATGACGCGGCGGCAGTGAAGGAGCAGAGCTTCTTTCTTTCTTACGGAAGAGCCTCCGCTTCCTTCGACCAGCTCCAGCATGAGACGAGCAACATCGGTGAGGGAGAAGGGGAGAGAGGCGAGGAGGGCAAGGGCGGTGCTAGCGTCGGTGTTCATGGCAACAGGATAAATAATACTCTTCATCAAGCCCAAAATAACGAAACTTGTCAAAAACATGGAATGGAACGGTAGTTATGCCTGTATGACAAGAAAAAAATGAGAAGAATTTTCTTCCTTTTTTCTTGTTTCTTTGTCTGGCTCAATAATATAATATATTGAGAATCAAAACATTGAAGTTAAGAGCATTATTTATACTCTACTTCCCTCGATGAAACATCGAGGGAATGAGGCTTCGGGAGAGACGCAACTCGATGCCTCCCTTGTGGCTATTCTCCTCGCCGACCGTTCGAGCGGCGCTTTCATCCGCTGGGCCTGCAACGCCTACACTACCCACGGCGAGTCCTATGCGGCGGATCAAGAGATCTACCCCCATCAGGTGCATCTGATTCAGGAGCGCACCCGCAAGACGCAGGAAGAACAGCGCGACCGCACCAAAAAATCCGCCGAAGTCTTTACCCCTGCTTGGCTGTGCAACGCCATGATCAACGCCCGCGATGCCGTTTACTTCGGGCGGGAGGAGGTCTTTAACCGTATGGAGGCTCCATCGTGGACGCCAACGCGCAAGACGATTGACTTTCCGACGACAGCATCTGGCCGCCGTCTCGCGTGGGAGCGTTATATCGATGCCCGCTGTCTGGAAATCACCTGCGGCGAAGCCCCCTTTCTCGTCTCGCGCTACGATGCCGCCGACGGTCGCCCCATCCCCTTGGCGGAGCGCATCGGCATCCTCGACCGCAAGTTGCGTATCATCGGCGAGCATACCTGCACCGCAGAGGACTGGTTTCACTGGGCAAAACGCGCCCTCGAAAGCGCCTACGCTTACGAATACCAGGGCGACAGCCTCTTTCTCGCCCGTCTCAATCTTTTTCTGAGCATTAGCGAGTACCACCGTCACCTGTGGAAACGCCCCCTCAACCGACACCAACAAGAGGAAGTTGCCCGCATCCTCTCGTGGAATCTCTGGCAGATGGACGGCCTGACGGCGACGACTCCCTTTGCCACGGAACAGGGGAAGCCCGAGGATTCCTTATTTGATTTTTACGCCATCACAGCCGAAAGGCGCCCCCTCCGTAGCCTCATCCGCGACTGGCGCGGCAAAAAAACGATTCGATTCTCTGAACTCAACCTATCCACCACCATGAAATTTGATTTTGTCATCGGCAATCCGCCGTATCAGCTGGAAACCGCCAATAAATCCCTTTCCAACGGACAATTGCCAAGTAAAAGCATTTTTCATCATTTTCAGCTGAGCGCGGATCAGATTTCCTCCGGTCTTACCGTCTTGATTTATCCTGGAGGGCGATGGATTCAGCGTTCCGGAAAAGGAATGGCGGATTTCGGCTTACAACAAATCAATGACAGCCGTTTACAAACCTTGTATTATTACCCCGACAGTACCGATCTCTTCCCTGCACAAGTTGCCGAAATTGCGGACGGCATCTCCATTGTGGTCAAAAATGCCCACAAGACGACTCCAAGCTTCCGCTACTTCTATATGCGGCGCGGAGAAAAAACAGGTGTCGAGCTGGAGCCTCCCGGCGAAAATATCCTTCCTCTAGACCCACGCGACGGAGCCGTTGTCAGGAAAATCGAGGATTTTGTTCAAAGAAACAAGTTGCCTTATTTGAACGATAATGTGCACTCAAGAAATCTATTTGGAATTGAGAGTAATTTTGTCGAAAAAAATCGAGATCAGGTTCGCCTCTATCAAGAAGGGGATGCGGTAGATTGCGAGACGGAGATCAAGCTATATGCTAATGACCGAGCCGGGAAAGCTGGCAGAACGACATGGTTTGTTGCACCAAGAAGCATTATTCAGACGAATGAGGCTTACATCTCCAAATGGAAGGTTGTTGTTTCCAGTGCAAACGCCGGGGGACAAAAGAGAGATTGGCAGTTGGAAATCATCGACAATCAATCGGCATTCGGTCGTTCGAGGGTTGCTCTTTCTTCTTTTGAAACGAAGCAGGAAGCGGAGAATTTTTACCACTATGTGAAGAGCTATATTATTCGCTATGCCTTCCTGATGACGGATGAAGCTCTGACAACTTTGGCGCTGAAAGTGCCGGATATGTCAGATTATACTTCTGACAACAAGTTAATCGACTGGTCGCAGGATATTGATAGTCAGTTGCAGAAGCTCATGTCCCTCAGTGATACTGAGTTTGAATACATCAAAAACACGGTGCAGAGTGTACGAGCCTAAAAGGAGAATCCATCCATGAACACCATCAACATCCGAAGCACGAAGAAGGTTGAGCCGAAGTGTTACGCCTACACGACTCCAGAGGTGCAGCGGCACGAGGGCTGGACGAAGATTGGCTACACCGAGCAGGATGATGTCGAGGTGCGCATCCGCCAGCAGACGCAGACGGTGGATGTGCGCTATTGCCTGGAATGGCACGAGTCGGCGCGTTTTGCCGACGGGACGGTGTTTCACGATAAGGCGTTTCATCGTTACTTGGGCAAGAAGGAGGTGGAACGCGAGGGGAATTCGGAGTGGTTTCATCTTGTGCCCGAGGTGGCGCATGGTCATTTTCGGGAGTTTACCCGCAATCGCGGGGTGTTGCAGACGCCGGGTGCGGTGCCTTATGTGTTGCGGGCGGAGCAGGCGGAGGCGGTCGAGCGGACGCGGCTCTATATGGCGAGCCACGCGGGGCAAAGCCCGGAGTTTTTGTGGAATGCCAAGCCGCGTTTCGGCAAGACTTTGGCGGCGTATGATTTGTGCAAGCAGATGGGTGCGCGGACGGTGTTGATTGTGACGAATCGTCCGGCGATTGCTCATTCGTGGTACGATGATTATGTGCGTTTTATGGGGACGGAGTCGGGGTATTATTTCATCAGTGGGGCGGATGCTCTGCGGGGCTTGCCCCATGTGCTGGAGCGCGCGCAGTTGCCGAGTGATGCCGAGGGGTATATCGAGTTTGTGTCTCTGCAGGATTTGAAGGGTTCTCTGTATTTCGGCGGGGAGTTCGATAAGTTGGAGCATGTGCAAAAGTTGACCTGGGATCTGCTGATTGTGGATGAGGCGCACGAGGGGGTGGATACGTACAGGGCGGATGTGGCGTTCGAGCAGATTGCGCGTCGGGCGACGCTGCATCTGTCGGGGACGCCTTTTAAGGCTTTGGCAAATGAAAAGTTCGAGGAGAAGGCGATTTTCAACTGGACCTATGCCGATGAACAGCGCGCCAAGAGGGAGTGGCAGGAGGAGGCGGAGGAGGAAAATCCCTATGCCGCCTTGCCGCAGTTGCACCTTTATACGTACCGGATGTCTGAGGTAGTGCGCGATCGCCTGAAGCAGGGGGCTGATTTTGACGATGACGGCGAAAATGAGGCCTATGCTTTTGACTTGAATGAGTTTTTTGCCACGAAGAGTGACGGTTCGTTTAAGTACGATGAGGCGGTGGAGAGGTTTTTGGAGGCTTTGGCAGGGCAGGAGAAGTTTCCCTTTTCGACGGAGGCTTTGCGCCGCGAGGTGAAGCATAGTTTCTGGCTGTTGGACCGCGTGGACAGCGCCAAGGCGTTGGCGAAGAAGTTGAAGGCGCATCCCGTCTTCCGCGAGTACGAGGTGGTGGTGGCGGCTGGCGATGGCAAGACGGATGCGGAGGAGGAGGCGACATCGACGCTCAAGTCCTTGGATAAGGTGCGCACGGCGATTCGTGCCCACGAGAGGACGATTACGCTTTCCGTCGGGCAGTTGACGACGGGGGTGACGGTGCCGGAGTGGACGGCGGTCTTGATGCTGAGCAATGTGAAGAGTCCGTCGCTGTATATGCAGGCGGCGTTCCGGGCGCAGAATCCCTGCCTGTTCGTGGAGGGGGACGAGTTGCGGCGCAAGGAGAATGCGTATGTGTTTGATTTTGAACCGGCGCGGACGCTGGTGATTTTTGAGCAGTTCGCCAATGACCTGTGTTCGGCGACGGTGAGTGGCGGAGGCGATGGGGAGACGCGCAAAAGGCAGGTGCGCGAGTTGCTGAATTTTTTCCCCGTCTATGGGGAGGATGAGGAGGGGGAGATGGTGGCTCTGGATGCGGAGAAGGTGTTGTCCGTGCCGCGCAAGATTCATGCCGTCGAGGTGGTGCGCCGTGGGTTCATGAGCAATTTCCTGTTCCAGAATATCGGGAATATTTTCTCGGCGCCGCGTCAGGTGGCGGATATCCTCGGGCAACTGCCGACGGTGAAGGAGCAGAAGCCGTCCAAGGCGAAGGAGGGCGGTCAGGAAGAGGGCGGTTTGTTGGACGGCGCCGCGGATTTGCCCCTGAATGAAAAGGGTGAAGTGGTGTTGCCCTTGGATGAATTGACCCGTAAGACAGGGGAGCTTTTCGGGGATAAGATATACAGCGACAATGTTGTGACGCAAACGAAGATCGATGAGGTCTCGACGAGTAACGCGCCGGATAAGAAGGCCGCACAAAATTTAGTGACGATATTGGTGGATACTGTGGTGAACCCCACCCTGCAGGATGCCAAGACGCACTATGGCGATGAGATGAGTAGAGCGTCTGAACATCGTCTCAAAAAGCAGTTGCAGAATCAGGCGACGGTCGCGGTCGGCAAGGCAGCGACGACGCACAAGAAGAATCGCCACGAGACGGAGAAGGCAAAGAAAAGGGCTCTCGACGAGGCGCATGCCAAGGGGCAGAGTGAGGCCGAGGTTCAGGCGATTCAGGATCGTTTTGATGCCGAGCAGAGGGAGAATGAGCGTCGGTATCGAGAGGAGTTGAAGGAGGCAGCGGCAGAGATTGAGAAGAAGGCCAAACAGGCTGTGGTGGATACGGTGGAAACCGAGAAGGTTACCAGGAAGAAGGAGGCGATTGAAGAGGATATTCGCGGTCATTTGCGTGGCTTTGCGCGGACGATCCCCGCCTTTTTGATGGCGTATGGCGACGAGAATACCTGTCTGGATAATTTCGATACGATTCTTCCCGATGAGGTCTTTAGAGAGGTAACGGGGATTTCTTTAGAGCAGTTCCGCATCTTGCGCGATGGGTGCGATTACGAAGATGAGGGTGTCCGGAAGCATTTTGACGGTCATTGTTTTGATCCGATTGTTTTTGATGATGCCGTTCAGGAGTTCTTGGCGTTGAAGAAGAAATTAGGCAATTATTTTGATGAGTCGCAGTCGGAGGATATTTTCGATTATATTCCACCGCAAAAGACGAATCAGATTTTCACGCCCAAGCATCTTGTCATGAAGATGGTCGATATGTTGGAGGAGGAGTCTCCGGGCTGTTTCGATGACCCCGACAAGACGTTTATCGACCTCTACATGAAGTCGGGTCTATATGTGGCGGAGATTGTCAAACGCCTTTTCCGCAGCGAGGCGATGAAGGCGCGTTTCCCGCAGGCGGAGGAGCGTTTACGGCATATTTTCGCGCATCAGGTGTATGGCTTGGCGCCGACGGAGATTATTTACCGCATTGCCTGTGCCTTTGTCCTGGGCTTCGACGAGGAGCTGCGCATCGAGCGGCATCATCTCGCGCGCTTCGATGCCTTGCCGGCGGTCAAAGACGGCACGCTGGAGGAGGCTCTGGACAAGATTTGGGAGAGGTGACCGTGATGACGGCCTGGCTTGGGAGGCTTCATGTCTTGCGCCGCTCCCGTTGAATGAGTGGCGCGGCTTAATTTCCGGCATGTTTCTTTGTGTTTCATGTGCGCAAGCCGATGAAAATTCATGGTTGGCGTTTCAGCCTTTTTTCACGGTCAGGGGCAGTCCCGCCACCATGAAGTAGACTTCATCCGCGCTTTTGGCAAGGAGTTGGTTGGCAATGCCCAGCCCGTCGCAGTAGTGGCGCGTTTCCGCATCTGACTGGCTGATGCCCATGCCGGTTTCAGAAGAAACAAGCACCCATGGCACGGGGGATTGGCGGATGAGCTTTTTCAAAGCTTCTATTTCCTCAATCAGCGCTTCCTGGAACGGCTCGTAATCCGTGGGGTCCTTCTGGGCGTACAGGGTATTGGAGGCGAGCAGGGTGACGCATTCCAGAATGACGCCGTCCACTTGGTCCAGCAAGCCGGATTCCCCGACGGCAGAAGCTACATGACGGGGACATTCCAGCGTGAGCCAGCTTTTAGGACGGCGTTCCTGGTGCTTGCGCACGCGGTATTCCATGGAGCCGGCTCCGGGCCAGACTTCCGCCGTGGCGACGTACAGGATTTTTTCCCCGAATCCGGCGGCTATTTGTTCAGCGTATTGGCTTTTGCCGCTTCTGATGCCGCCCAGGACGAGCGTCATGCGTGCGGTATTGGCGTCAGTGTTTGGTGATGTAGCGTTCATGGGATTCCAGCATGGCCTGGTGGGAGTTCAGGAAGTCATCCAGGCTGAAGACTTCCAGCGTAATAAGGGGGGAGAAATGAAGGTCCCACATGGGGTGCAGAATGGCGTCCAGCGTAGCGGCAGGCATGTGGTGCAGGGATTTGTGGTCCCGTTTTTCCAGCCCGTGCAGGTGGCACATGCGTATGTCCGGCAGCCAGAGCGGCAGAAGTTTTTCCGGCCGCAGGCCTTCTTTCCAGACATGGCCTATGTCAAAGCAACGTGAATGGGGTGTAGCGTCTACCAGTTTGTCCAGATAGTCGGTCGGATGGCGTTCCAAATTTTCCAGGGCCAGGCATTCCGGTGCGGGGAGGTGGGGCGTGATTTGTTCCAGACTCCGGAGGATTCGTTCCGTTTCGCGTTCCGTAAGATGGGGGCGCATATCAGGACCGGGAATATGGTCCGTGACCACATGCATGACCCAGGTGTGGGGCTCCAGTTCCCGTGTCAGGTCAATGGCGCGAATGATGTTTTCCGTATAACGGCGGCTTGATTCTTCCGTGGCGAAGCCGCCGTCCGTAGGCAGGTGGACGTTCCAGGTAACCCCGGCATCTGCAGCGATTCCGGCCAGTTCCCGTATTTCCGCAGGGGTAATGAGTTCCTTTCCGCATTCTCCGGCTTCCAGCAGGAGCAGGGCGACATCATCCGCGTAATGGACGCATTCCCTGATGGCGGGCACGTAGTAGTCCGGGATGATGAAGGAGGTGCATCCGATGTTGAGGCCTGGAACACGGCATTTGTGTGGAGTTTTCATAAAGTGCAGAAGGTGAGCAGGACAAGCCATTCCGTACATTCCACGGTACAGCCGAATACATCCCCGGTAACGCCGCCCAGGCGGCGGCGCGCGTATAGAAGCAGGCCCATGGAGCCGGCCAGGGCGGAGAGCAGGGCGTACAGCCCGTTCCATCCTGCCAGAGCGCAGGCAGCCAGGGTGACGGCTGCGGCAGCCAGGGCGTGCCCGGGGCGCGTTCCCTGCTTGAACGCTTCCCCCATGCCTCCAGGCCGTGCGCCCGGAAAGCGCATGGCGATGAATATCTGGCTGCGGGCAAGCAATCCTGCCAGAGCGCACGCCGTGAGCAGAAGTTCCCAGGAGCCGTGGGCCGCCAGAGTCGCCAGGGCGGCTCCCTTGAACGCCAGGTTGAAAAACAGGGCCGTGCCGCCGAAGGTCCCCAGGCGGGAGTCTTTCATGATTTCCAGCCTGCGTTCCCGGGATACTTCAATGGGAAGCCCGTCTCCGCAGTCCGCTACTCCGTCCAGGTGCAGGCCGCCTGTGACGGCTACCCAGCAGGCACAGCCGATAACGCCGCAGACCAGGGGGGGGAAGAGCAGGGTTGCCGTCCAGGTCAGGCCACCCGCAAGCCCCCCCACTACCAGGCCAACCAGCGGTAGCCAGGCGGAAATTCCGTTCAGGTCATTTTGCAGTGGCCACGGCCCTACGGGCAGCCGGGTCAGGAAGCCGAAGGCGGAGCGGATGGTGGTGATGACAGTCATGGATACAGGGAAGAAAGGGTCAGCGCGGAACGGTGATGTCCAGTTCCGGCAGGGTTTTCATTTCAGAAAGTACGCGCGTGGCGGCGTCCAGCAGGGGAAAGAACAGGGCCGCCCCCGTGCCTTCCCCCAGGCAGAGGCCCAGGTCCATGTACATGGTGACGCCGATGTGGTCCATAATGAGCTTATGCCCCGGTTCCGCGGAGTTGTGGGAGCCGATGAAGTATTGCGCCGCTTCCGGGCGAATGCCCTGGGCGATGGCCGCGGCCGCCCCGGCAATGAAGCCGTCAATGACGATGGGAACGCGCAGGGAGGCCGCCCCCAGCATCAGTCCGGCCATGGCTCCTATTTCCGGTCCTCCCACCTTCGCCAGCACGTCGATGGTATCGGAAGGGTCTGGCTTGTTCAGGGCGATTCCCTGTTCGATGAGTTTTATTTTTTTGCGGATGACTTCTCCTCTGACTCCGGAACCGCGTCCCGTCACGGTTTCCACAGGGGTGCCCGTGAGCACGGCCACGATGGCGGAAGAGGGGGTGGTGTTGCCAATGCCCATTTCTCCGGCGGCCACAATGTCCAGCCCTTTGTTTTTTTCTTCACGGGCCATGTCAATGCCCACTTGCAGGCATTCCAGGGCCTGTTCCCGCGTCATGGCCGGCCCCCTGCTGAAGTCGTTGGCGCCGTGCATGACTTTTCTTTTGACCAGCCCCGGCAGGTCGCCGAAGTCGTAATTGACGCCTACGTCCACTACGGAAAGGCGTGCTCCCGCGTTGCGTGTAAAGGCGTTGATCGTGCCTCCGCCCTGAAGGAAGTTGCGGGTCTGGATGTAGGTGACGTCCGTGGATGTCAGGCTGAGGCCGTGGTCGGCAATGTGGTGGTCCGCGGCGAACAGGACTATGGCTTTGTCCTTCAGGCGCGGCGCGGGATTGCCGGTCATGGCGGCAATACGGATGGCCACGGGTTCCAGTTTTCCCAGGGCAAGGGGAGGCTTGGCCAGAATTTTCTGATGTTCCAGGGCCGCTTTTGCGGCCTGTTCGTCCAACGGGGGGATATGCAGTTTGTTCATGATGTTCAGAGGCGGGGGGTGAAGAGAAGAAGGAGAGTGAACGCCAGCGTACCCGTGGCGGCAGTCGTCCACATGAGCCGAATGGCCAGGGCCAGGTCGCTGGCGGAGGCTTTGGTTCGCCCTGTTCCTATCCAGGGGTAGTTTGCAGGAATTCCCTTGTAAGAGACCGGGCCCCCGAGACGGAGGCCCAGCGCTCCAGCGAAGGCCGCTTCGCTCCATGCGGAATTGGGGCTGGCGTGGGCGTTCCGGAAGGCCCACCCCGTGGTGAGCGCCCTCCGGGCGGAGGTTCCTTTCACCATCAGGGCGGAAAAGGAAATACACGGTAAAATAAGGCGTGCGGGGATGAAGTTGAGCGCGTCATCCATGCGTGCGGCAAAGGTGCCGAAGTGTCTGTACCGTTCATTTTTTTTCCCCCACATGGCATCCAGGATGTTGAAAACACGATGCGCCAGCGCGGCGGAAGCCGCCCCGGAGGCGCCTCCTGCCAGGCAGCCTGCTGAGGCCCAGAACAGGGTGGAAAAAACGCCATCCGTCAAGTTCTCCGCCACGCTTTCAATGGCCGCTCTGGCGATGCCGTAGACGTCCATCCGTTCCGTATCCCGTCCCACGATCATGGAGACGGAGTGCCGGGCCTCTCCGGCGTTCCCACTGCGCAGGGCGTTTTCCACCTTCCGGGCATGCTCGGCCAGGCTGCGCGGGGCCATGCAGATGTAAATAACCAGAACGGACGGAATCCAGGGTGCCCATAGGAAGGGTAACAGGGAAAAGGGAAGGAAGAGCGCCGCGCAGCCGAACCATGCGGCAATGCAGGTTGCCAGCGCGGCCGCCATTCCCGCATGAAAAGTTCCTCCCCACCTTTGCCTCGCCAGTGTTTCCATGCGGAGCGCGCACCGGCCGATCAGACAGACGGGATGGAATCTGTTGGGCGGTTCTCCCGCCAGAATATCCAGCAGGAAGGCCGCAGGCAGGATGAATGGGCACGGGAACATGGGTCAGCGTTTCAGTTGGAGAGCTCGGTAAATGGTTTTCAGGTCCAGATGTTTCCGGACCACGTCCGCCAGACGGTCCAGCGCTCCGTCCAGATCATAGGCGGTGTGCAGGGCTGGGTTGGCTTTCAGCCCTGAATCTTTCCTGACCATGTTGATGAATGCGCGGCGGAATTGGTCTCCGTCCAGCATGCCGTGCAAATACGTGGCCCAGATACGGCCTTTGCCGTAGCCGCAGGGGGAGCCGTCTTCCCGGAACATGACGGGGGGGCTGGATTCTTGATGGCTGGTGACGCCATGGTGGATTTCATAACCTGCGGCGGGAACGGGCAGCGGCGTGTTTGCCCGGCGTACGTTGATCAGGGTTTTGGCTGAAGAGAAGGTGGTGGAAAGTTCCAGCAGCCCCAGTCCTGGCGTGCGCTCCTCCGGGGATTCCATGTGCAGCGGGTCCAGAATGTCCGTCCCCAGCATTTGCAGCCCTCCGCAGACGCCCAGAAGCCACTTTCCCTTTTCGGCATGACGGCGGATGGGTTCTTCCAGCCCGGCGGAACGGAGAGAGGCCAGGTCCGCAGCCACGCTTTTAGTGCCGGGCAGAATGACCAGGTCCGGATTTCCCCATTCCTCCCGTGTCCGCACCTGGCGGAGCCGGACGTCCGGCTCCGCCGCCAGAGGGGCGAAGTCCGTGAAGTTGGAGACGTGGGCGGGCATGACTACGGCCACATCCAGGCAATCCGCATGTTTCCCGTTCTCCCCGTGGCCAGGGGGCAGCGTGGCGCGGTCTTCTTCCGGAATGTTGATGTCCCGCATCATCGGGATGACGCCCAGCACAGGCTTGCCCGTACGGTTCCGCATGTAGCTGTGCGCCGGGGCCAGCAGATCCGGATCTCCTCGAAATTTGTTGACCACGAACCCCGCCAGCAGTTCTTTTTCCCACGGGGCGAATGTCATCCACGTTCCCAGAAAGGAGGCGTACACTCCGCCACGGTCAATGTCCCCGGCGAGCAGGACTCTGGCACGCGCGTAGCGGGCCATGTTCATGTTGACCACGTCGGCTGATTTCAGATTGATTTCTCCGGGGCTTCCGGCCCCTTCCAGGCAGAGGAGTTCATATTCGTCCGCCAGGGAATCGTATGCTTTGCATACGTCCGGCCAGAAGCGCCTTTTAGCCGTGAAGTATTCCCGCGCGTCCATGCGGCCTACGGGGCGCCCCATCACGATCACCTGGGAGCCGGTATTGGAATGGGGCTTGAGAAGAATGGGGTTCATTCTGGCATCCGGATCAATGCGGCAGGCCTGGGCCTGCACCAGCTGGGCGCGGCCCATTTCCTCTCCCAGCGCAGTTACGCCGGAGTTGAGAGCCATGTTCTGCGCCTTGAACGGCGCCACGTGATAGCCGTCCTGAAGGAAAATGCGGCACAGGGCTGCCGTGAGAACGCTTTTTCCTGCATCGGAGCAGGTGCCCTGAATCATCAGGGCCGGTTTGGGAGCCTTACGGATAATGGAGGGGCCGTTTCCCGCCAGTTCGGCGCGCAGAGCTTCCGCCAGCAGGGAGTGTTCCTCCGGCGTGCGGACGCCGGAGCGCAACCAGCCTCCCGTTTCCAGACCCGGATAATTGGAACAGTCGCGCAGTGCGATGCCGTATTTTTTCAGGAGCCGGGCTGCCAGGCCATGAGGCGCCCCCGCCAGGCGGAAGAGAAGGAAGTTGGCCTCGGACGGGAGTACGGCGGCGCCCGGCAGGGAGGAGAGCCTGCGGAACAGGTCGTCCCGGCGTTCCCGGTTCCGGGCGCGTTCCCTGTCTGCCCAGGAGGAGGGTTGTGCCAGCACGGCCTTCACCGCTGCCGCCGCAAAGGCATTCACGTTCCAGGCGGGCAGGGATTGCCGCATCCGCTCCGCGAGCGGAGCGGCACAGATGGAAAAACCGCACCGGACGCCGGCCATGCCGTAAAACTTGGTCAGGGAGCGCAGAACCACCAGGTTGGGAAGGAGGGCCGCTTCACGGAGCAGTGATTCCGCTCCTTGTACGTAATCCATGAAAGATTCGTCAATGATCCAGAGGACTTCGGGGCGGCTCTGGACAACCCTGTGCAGGGCCGCTGCGTCCAGCAGGCCGCCGGACGGATTGCTGGGATTTGCCAGAAAAACAGCGCTTCCGTCTGCGGCCTGTTCCTCCAGACGGCAAAGAGACGGGAGGAAGGAATTCCGTTCCTCCGTCCGGATGGAAAGAATATCCATGCCGTGGCGCAGGCAGGCCAGCCTGTATTCGGAAAAAGCGGGTTCCGGAATGACGGCCTGTTTAAGGTTTAATGCGCGCGGAAGAGCGTGAATGAGTTCATTGGCCCCGTTTCCAAATACGAAGCAGCCGGAAGGAAGCCCGTAATGAACCGCCGCCAGTTCCCGCAGATCCGCCGCATCCGGAGAAGGGTAGGGTACTGCGTTTTCCATGGCCTTCCACAATGCCGAAGCGATGAACTCCGGCATACCTTCCGGCCTCAGGTTGACGCTGAAGTCCAAAATATCCCGTTCCGGGCGGCAGGCCTCCTCCGCCAGGGATTTTAAATCTCCGCCATGTGAAAAAACGTTCATGCCACAGTAATTGGAACCGGCGTACCGAAGGGCTGCCCGCGCCGGAGAAAGAAAGGAAGCGCCTTGCAAGTTCGGAATTCCACATAGCCGGAAGCTTCGCCGGAGACGGGAAATCTTCCCTGTTGCGGGAACGTGGGAACAAGGAGCGTCATGAGCGCATCATGTCCTGTATGCGCCGGGAGTGACAAGACAAAAATGGAAAGCCCCGTGAGGAAAAGAGGGATGGAGAACAATACGCTGAAAAGGGAAAACGGCTGCAATTCATCTGGATGTTCAAAGAAAATTTTTTTTGTCTTGTCATACCGGTCTCTTTGGTATTTCATCCGTCCCATGAACCCTTATGGGAAGGGTTACAGACCTCAGGGACGCCCGTAGCCGGGCAGGAAATAAATGGGGAATACCGGTGTGAGTCCGGAGCGGTACCGCCACTGTAAGCGAGCCTGCCTCGCAAGCCAGAAAACCAGCCTGTGAGGTTGTCCAACTGTTCGGCGAGTTACCGAACGTAAGGCACTACAACCATGCTTTATACGAAGAAAGCCCTTCAAATGGGCGCAATTGCTGTTGGCCTTGCCGCATTCGCAGGCCAGTCCTCTCTTGCCGAGTCCGCTAAAAAGGAAGACTCCAAGCCCTCCGTCAGGACGGAAACCATGCAGGTTATGCCGGAACTGACCATGGCGTCCCACTTTGTGGGCGTGCCGTACAACCGGTCTGGAGTGTCCGTTTCCATCATCAATCCGGAAGAATTCCAGAAGGCGGGCATTGAAACCCTGACGGGAGCCCTTTCCCAGACGCCCGGCGTTTTCACGCTGGACGGAGGCGGTACCTGGCAGCGCGGTTCCGTGAGCAACACCGTCATCCGCGGGATGAACAAGGATACCTACACCCTGACCATGGTTGACGGCATGCGCATCAGTGATGCCAATATGTCCGGCAACAAGCTGCTGGGCATCACCAATCTCTTTACGGTGGGCAATGTGGAAGTGGTGAAAGGAGCGCAGGGCGCCGTTTTCGGTTCCGGCGCCATTGGAGGCGTTGTCGCGATGGATACTCCGGAGGGGGAAGGCGATCCCGTAACCAGGATTTTTGCGGAGGCCGGTTCCTTCGGCTCTTTCAACAGCTATGTCACTTCCTCCGGCAAGATCAAGAAGCTTTCCTATTTTGTAGGCGTTGGGTTTGAAACTACGGAAAACGATCCGTCAATCTATCCGGCCATTTATGACAACAGGACAGGCATGAACGATTTCCGCCAGTGGCAGGAAGCCGTGCGCCTGGGCTATGACATCAATGACAAGGTGAAGGTGAGCTTTACCTATCGCCGCCTGGATTCCTACTTTGAATATCCCACGCCGTATGTGGATTATAACCAGTGGCCTTCCGTTCCGGATCCCCATCTGTACAATACGGAAGACAAAAACCGCAGCAATCTGGTGACAGGACGTGTGGATGCGGAAATTTCCAAGCTGTGGTCCACCAGCTTCATGGTGGGGCATTACAACATGGACTATTCCTGCCATACTCCCGGATTTGACTTCCAGCCCAACGTGATGCGCAACCGCCGCTTCCAGGCGGAGTGGCGCAATGCCCTGACGTGGAACAAGGAATGGAAAACCATCGCCGGCATGGCTTGGGACCGTTCCGACTACATGAGCGAAAACAATTACGTTGCCAAGGATGAATGGCAGAGCACGCTTGCCTTCTTTGCAGAGCAAATGTGGTCACCCACGGACAGCTTTGACGCCAGCGTGGCCCTGCGCCTGGAACATGATTCCGTCTGGAACAATCATTTTACGTGGCGTTATTCCAATTCCTGGAAAGTGACGGGCAAGGATTCCCCCACCCGTATTTTCGGTTCCGTAGGGTCCGGTTTCCGCGCGCCCACCTATTTTGAGCAGTATGCGGCCAATTACGGTTATGTAGGCAACCCTGATCTGGATGTGTCCAAGTCCCTGGGCGGCGACTTGGGTGTGGAACAGCGCCTGGCGGACGGCCATTATGCTTCCGTGACGGGCTTCTGGACCCGCATTAACGATGAAATCGGCACCAAGAGCGTAGGCACCTGGCCGAACTCCTATACCACTTACGCCAATTATTCCCACTGCACTTCCTACGGTGTGGAAGTGGCGTTCAAGGGTCAGTTCAAGGACGCGTGGAACAGCGGCTATTATGCCAATTACACCTTCACGATGCCCAAGCGCGATTCCATCGGCAAATACGAGACCATTCAGATGGCCAATACCGCCCGCCACACCGTCAACGCAGAGGTTTATACCTCCCCGGTTGAAAAGCTGACGGTTGGCTTCGGCGTCACGGCCGCCATGGGACGCACGGACTACAACTATGCCCGTCTGGATAATTTCTTTACGGCGCGCCTGTTTGCCCGTTACCAGGCAACGGACAATGTGTCCCTCCATGTGCGTCTGGAAAACCTGTTTGACCAGAAGTTCATCATGACGAATGATTATAACTTCGGTCCGCGTGAAGCCCGTGGATTCGGAATCTTCGGCGGTGTGACGGTCGAATTCTAAGTTCCTTTCAATATTAATTGTTGATTGCTCCCCCATCTTCCGCCTTGCGGACTGTTTCAGGCGAAGTGAACGGTTCCGCGCGGAAGATGGGTTTTCTGTTTTCCGTTGTTTCCGGAATCGGTTAACATGTGGCGGCCATCTGAGTTGTGTTGCGCTGGATATCCATACTGGGGGCATTGGCCCTTTCCGTCTTTCTGGGAGGTGTCTTTTACTTTTCCCAGCGTGAGAAGAATGTTTGGCATGAATTTTCCGGACGGATGGACGGCAGGGGGATGCCTGCCGTATTTGACGGTTTTGTGGAACGCTGGAACAGGGCCGTGGAACGGGAACTGCGCCGTGAATTGGCAGAAGGGGAGAGGAAGGAAAAACTTCTGGTCGTTTCCCGCGGGGAAGGGGACGGCCGGCGTTTGGCGGAACAGGCTCGTTCCGTGGAACGCATCAGGAAAAGGCTGTTATTGAAAGACCATATCCGCCTTCTTCCTTTGGAAGACGTTCCGGACGGATTGGAATGGCAAACCGGAATGGAAGAGCCGGATGTGGGTGATCCGCGCGCCGTCAAGGGTGGAAAAGTCCGGCTGTGGATCAATACTCCGTTTCCCGGAACTTTGCGTGCTTTCGGGCCGGGAAGTGAAAATTTTTTCAATTATTCCGCCATTGACAACGTGTGGCTTCCCCTCGTGGGGCTTCATCCGGAAACCTTCCGTCCCATTCCGGGCCTGGCGGACCGCTGGGCTTTGTCCGCAGACGGAAAAACCGTTTTTTATCATCTGGATCCGGAAGCGGCCTATTCGGACGGACGCATCGTGAAAGCGCAGGATTTTCTGCTGAACATTTGCCTCCGTACGTCCGGTTTTGCCCGGGATCCGTTCTGGACTACCCTGTTCCGTTCCATGTATGATCAGATTACGGTATACGGGGATTCCGTCATTGCCCTTACGCTGCCGTCCCGCGGGCCGCTGCTGCCTTACATGGCCTGTGCGGATTTTCATCCGGCCCATCCCGGTTTTTACCATGATTTCAACGCGCTGTTTCTGGAACGCTACCAGTGGAAAGTCCCTCCAAATACGGGTGGCTACATGGTTGTTCCCGCTAAAATCCGGATAGGAGAAAGCATTACCCTGGCCCGCGTGAAAAATTGGTGGGCGAAGGACAGGAAGTATTACCGCCATTCCTGCAATGCGGATCAGGTGGAACATGTGTTTGTGAACATGGAAAACAAGGCGGTTGAAATGTTCCGCCGCGGGGAACTGGACATCATGAACGTTCGCAAGCCGGAGGTGTGGGAAACCGGGCTGGAGCTGCCGGAAGTGCACCGGGGCTATATAGATAAATACAGCCTGGAAGCCAATTACGCCTGTCCCCCGTACGGACTGTATCTGAATTGCTCGGACAAGTTGTTGAAAAATCCGGATATCCGCCGCGGTCTGGCGCATTCCGTGAACATGGGCCTGGTGATTGATACTTTGTTCCGCGGGAATATGAGAAGGCTCGGTTCCTACATGGAGGGGTACGGAGACCTGACTCTTCCGCTGAAAGCTCCGGAATACAGCAAGAAAAAAGCCATGGAATATTTTGCCCGCGCCGGCTACCGGGAAATGGGGACTGACGGAGTGCTGAAAAATGAACGGGGAGAACGGCTGGTGGTGGAACTGACGTTTGCGGATTCATCCACCCTGATGACCAACGTCTGTTCCATCCTCCGGCAGGAGGCCCTGAAGTGCGGGGTGGACCTGCGTCTGGATTCCCTTACCTACAGTGTCTGTTCCCGTAAGGTTTTTGAAAAACGGTATCAGGCGGCTCTGTGGGCGTGGCCGTTGCAGACGCCGTTCCCCCGGCTGTATGAAACATTCTCTTCCGAACTGGCGTATGATGCCCGCGGAAATCCCGTAGGCAATACGAATAATATTATGGCTGTGTCGGACGCTGGACTGGATGCCGCCCTGGATGCGGAACGCAATGCCCCGGATATCGGTTCTCTGAAGCTGGCCCTTCACCGTGCCCAGCAGCGTCTTCATGAACTTTGCGTCTGGATTCCCGGCTGGAGGGAACCCTACACGCATATCGCCTGCTGGCGCTGGATACGCTGGCCGGAATCTCCCACCCGGTTCTGTTCCCCCAGAATTTACAATCCGCTGGAGTCGCACCTGTACTGGGTGGATGAAGAAATGAAGAAGGAGACGCTGGAGGCTCGGAGCCTGGGCGTACCGTTTGAGGAAAAGAATCAAATAATATATCTTGAAAGACAGGATGGTGCCGCTCCGTAATAAAACCGGGTCACCGTCTCCTTTTTAAATTGAAAGGAGGTGGTTTTTCATCATAATCTCCCTCTCATTTACCGTAATTAATTATTAATTCCATAACCATGAAATTATCCTTTTTCTCCGTTCTGCTTCTGGCAGGGCATCTTTGTGCGGCTGCTCCCATGCCTTTGCCGGAATCCAATGACGGAGCCAGGCATGTCTTCTCTACTAATCAGGAAAATTTTTTGATGGACGGAAAGCCCGTCAAAATCATTTCCGGGGAAATGCATTATCCTCGCGTGCCGCGCCAGCACTGGAAGGACAGGTTCCAGCGCATAAAGGCCATGGGCATGAATACCGTTTGCACTTATCTGTTCTGGAACGTGCATGAACCGGAACCCGGCAAATGGGACTTTTCCGGCAATCTGGATTTTGTGGAATTCATCAAGGAGGCGCAGAAGGCCGGCCTGTGGGTCATCGTGCGTCCCGGGCCCTATGTGTGCGCGGAATGGGAATTCGGCGGATTTCCCGGCTGGCTGCTGAAGGATGAAGATTTGAAAGTCCGTTCCCAGGATCCCCGCTTCCTGGAACCGGCCATGGCTTATCTTAAAAAAGTCTGTTCCATGCTGGAACCTCTGCAGATCACCAAGGGAGGCCCCATCATCATGGCCCAGGTGGAAAATGAATACGGCTCCTATGGTTCTGACAAGGATTACGTGAAAAAGCATCTGGACGTTATCCGGAAGGAACTTCCGGGAGTTGTTCCCTTCACGTCGGACGGCCCGAACGACTGGATGATCAAGAACGGCACGCTTCCGGGCGTTGTTCCCGCCATGAATTTCGGCGGCGGAGCCAAGGGCGCTTTTGCGAATCTGGAGAAGCACAAGGGCAAAACGCCCCGCATCAACGGCGAATTCTGGGTGGGCTGGTTTGACCACTGGGGCAAGCCCAAGAATGGCGGCAGTACGGAAGGTTTCAACCGAGACCTGAAGTGGATGCTGGAAAATAACGTTTCCCCCAACCTCTTCATGGCGCATGGGGGGACCTCCTTCGGCTTCATGAACGGGGCGAACTGGGAAGGCGCCTACACGCCGGATGTAACCAATTACGACTACGGCGCCCCCATTTCCGAAAACGGAACCCTGACGGACCGTTACCGCACCTTCCGCCAGACTATTCAGGATTATTACGGTGATACGTACAAGCTTCCCGAACCTCCCGCCCAGCCGGAAATGATGGAGCTGCCTCCCATCACATTTACGGAAACAGCCGGCATGTTCTCCCGCCTGCCGCAGCCCGTCATCCGCAAGGAGCCCGTCCACATGGAAGCCCTGGGGCAAAGCCTGGGCTTCATCCTGTACCGGACAAAGGTGAACGGCCCGGTGAAAGGAGAGCTGAAGATGAACAATATGCAGGACCGCGCCATCGTTTACGTGGACGGCAAGAGGCAGGGGGCGGCGGACCGCCGTTACAAGCAGGATTCCTGTGACATTGTCATTCCCTCCGGACTTCACACGGTGGACATTTTTGTGGAAAACATGGGCCGCATCAACTTCGGCGGCCAGATACAGGGCGAGCGCAAGGGCATCCGGGGCCCCATTACGCTGGACGGCAAAAAGCTGGAAAACTTCCTTATCTACAACTTCCCATGCAAGGGGGTGGAGCTTATTCCCTTCTCCGGCAAGAAGCCGGCGGGCGACCAGCCCGTGTTCCACCGCGGGTATTTCAACGTTTCCAATCCCAAGGATACCTACCTGGATATGCGGGACGGCTGGAAGAAAGGCGTCGTGTGGGTGAATGGACGCAATCTGGGCCGCTTCTGGTTTATCGGCTCCCAGCAGGCTCTTTATTGCCCCGGAGAATACCTGAAGCCCGGGAAAAATGAAATCGTGGTGCTGGACGTGGACGGAGGTTCCGGCACGGTGAAGGGTGTGAAGGAAGCCATTTATGAAGTCAACAGGGACCCCGCCATGGCGGATGTCTTCCGCGTGGGCAAACCTGTGGCCCCCGCTGCCGGCCAGCTGGTGCACAAGGGTTCCTTCGCCAAGGGGGCGGACCAGCAGGAAATCAAATTCCGCGCTCCTGTCCAGGCCCGTTACATTGCTATTGTCAGTAAGAACGCTCATGACAACGGCCCCCATGCCGCCATTGCGGAGCTGAACTTCCTGGATGCCTCCGGCAATCTGCTCCCCCGCGAACAGTGGTCCGTGGTTTATGCGGATTCCCATGAAACGACGGGAGAAGCTGCCCAGGCGGGACTGGTGATGGACAACCAGCCCACCACCTACTGGCATACCAAGTGGCAGGGGGACAACCCCAGGCACCCGCACATGATCGTGCTGGATCTGGGCAAGGTGCAGAAACTTTCAGGATTCCGCTACCTGCCGCGCCAGGACCGGGAAAACGGCCGCATCAAGGACTATGAAGTCTATGCGTCTCCCAAGCCGTTCAAACCTGCCAAGTAAGATCCTCTGAATTGCTGAACTTTCCAGAGCCGCTCCCTCTCGGATGAGGGAGCGGCCTTATTGCGTCCGGATATCCCGAAAGAAAACAGTCCCCTTTTATCCAGCTTGAGGAGAATGTGGTTCAACCATTAATGTACATTGGTTGTTAATATATTAAATAAATTTTTCCTAAAGCTCATTTGAGGTTTGAAATCGCCGCTTATTTCCAGTAATTCAAATCTTGGGAGTGTGCTTTACTGACATTGCGTGAAATGTGGATCAAGTGTCCCGAACATTCAAATTTTCTGCATTTTTGCTCTGTCATACACGGTGGAAAAAATTGATATTCGTAGGTGAAGGTGCTAACACAAGCATGTTCTTAGAGAGCTCCTTTGGTGGTTGTAACCGGAGGATAGCTGTCCGGAGGTTTAGGACAGCAGGTGATAGGTTGCTGCAATGCACCAGGTGTTAATTATATTGCGCCCCCCACTTGATTGGGGATATCTTTGCTACTCTGAGGGCATAACAAACTATAAAACAGAGTTATGTCTGAAAATACAATAATTGTACGGCTCCGCAACCAGCAGGAGGTAGTTGCTCATTCTGATCCCAAGGGATTTCAATTTCAAAGGGTTTCAGGCTACATAGGTGTTAGCGATTTTATCCAACTGTTTGAGAAAGCGCTCAATGGAGTCAACCCCCGCAATGCAACAAGAAACCGCGTTGTAAAAGACATTTTGGAAACCTTGGAGTACAGCCCAGAGCTTTTCTGGATCATGTCTAAAGGAATTATGGTGTCGACGTTTTATTGCAAAAAACTGGAACGTAATCGTTATAGGCTCACACTCAAAAACGAAGCTCTCGAGGGCATTATGGATGGAGGGCACACAGCCTTTGCCATCGCGAATTACATTGTGTCCAAAATTTACGGTGAAAAGGTCGGCAAATCAATCAAGGAATGGTCTAAGTGCAAATCTTTCTGGAATGATAATTTTGATGAAATTACAGAAGCTGCTGACGGCAATCAAGCTTTTAATTTTTTGATTCCTATCGAAATTATTGCACCGCTCAACAAATTTATGGAAGGCGTGGATGAAGATGCGATCTCGCGTAGTGAGGAGAGCTTCAAGGCTAACTTTGCAAGTATATGTTCGGCTCGAAACACGAATGTCCAGTTGCCAACAGCGGCTCTTTCCAATTATAAAGGGCTCTATAGTTATCTTGAAGAGAACGTGATACGCAATCAAATTAAGGTGGTTTGGCGTTCCGGAGAAGGAGATGGATGCAAAGTGGAAGACGTTATCGCAATGGCATGCATTCCTTTGATCTTTTTGCAGGAAAACAGCTTCATGGAGATGCCGGAATCTCTTTCAAAGATCGCGATCTACGCGCAAAAAGGTAAATGCGTGACGTTTTATGAAAAAGTTCTGTCGGATTCTTCTGTTAGTCACAAAGAAGGCAACGAGTATGTTCTCTTTAACGAGACCATCATGTCGGCTCTAGATATGACGATGGACATTATTCGTTTTTGGGATAAGCTTTACATGATGTTCCAAGAGATTTACAACAAGGCTGGAGGTAGTTTTGGCAACATCAAGGCCTGTAAGTTGCCAAAATCTAAGAGTGAAAAACCGAAGTATTCTAAGCCTCGCTTTGGTGTAAATCCTGATGCAGCCCTGGAAGGTGCAATTATTCCAGATGGATTTATAACTCCGTTTGTTTGTGGTGTTACTAGTCTTATGACATACAACCCAACGACCAGAAGGGTAGGTTGGCTTAATAATGCCAATCCTGCCAATTTTGATTTGGTGGATTTTGTTAATGCGAAAGGAAGCGGCAGCCCTGCCAAGGGATATGTTGATGTCATTAAGGCCTTTGATTGGAATCCCCAAACGGTGGGAAAAACGGATCTTTCATACTCGATGGCTGGGACTATTATGGAGAACGTCTACCGAATGCGGAATAATTTACAGTAATCCTATGTATTTCCCCGTGGAACGTGTGCTTCACGTTTCACGGGGAAGCAAAAAGTAAGTTCGATACGAAGAGCTATGCTTGATTTTATTTTTTCAAATTCCCCGTTCATAGGTGATTCTATTCAATTCAGCTTTCCGTTTCCCTTGTTTTCTGCTGTTGTGCGGGCCGGTATTCCATGCCCAAAAAAGGCGGCTCCGCAGTATAACGGAGCCGCCGGAAGGCATAAAAACCTGATAGCCGGTTGTTAGAAGTTCCAGGAAAAGCCCAGCTTGATGGTGTGGTAGCCGGGATCATTATAACCCTGAATCTGGTAGTATTCGTAGCCGATCAGGAAGTCCGCGCTGTTGGAGATGCTGAACTTGAAACCGGCCTGGGCCGCCCAGGAAAACTTGGTGGAGGAAATGGTGCGGGAACGGCTGCCGTCTTCCAGGCCATGAATGGTGGTCTTCACGTCGCCGTAAGTGGCGCCGACTTTACCGCCCAGATAGAACATGGTGTAGTCGCCGATGGGAAGGTTCAGCGTGTAACCGGCCATCATCGGAATATAGGTGGAACGGAGGCTGGCGGTATAAGGCCCGCTGATGCCCAGGTCCTGCACGCTGGGATGGTGGGAACCGGCCAGGATGCCGCCGTTCAGGGAAATCTGATGAACAATGCTGCCGGTTTCAATATAGTTGAAAATGCTCAGATTGCCGCCGGCCACGTTGGGCATGGCATCTTTGGTGGCGATTCCGTAAGCCCCTTCCAGGGACATGCCGAACTGGCCGTCGTACTTGTCGGCATGATAGGCGCTGGCGGAAGACACGGAGGCCGCAAGGGCCAAACCTAACAGTATAGTCTTGTTCATATGGGGATAAATGGTAAATTTAACTGTAGTCCATTCTTGGCAGTTTTCTCTTTTGAAGTCAAACATGAAATGTCAAATGGACGCGAAATCCCCGAGCCGAAGAGATGAAGTTGCCAGAACCCTCCCGCTGGGGTACATTCTGCGCCATGGAACAACAAGCGTGTGATTTGCTGGTGACCGCTTCCCGCATGCTGGGCGGAGCGGAACAGTCCGTTGCTCCCGGGGATGCGGCCGTCGCCGTCCGGGACGGGAAAATTCTGGAAACGGGAAGCGCCGCAGAACTGGAGGCCAGGTGGAGGCCCGCCGTCCGCAGGAATTTGGGGAATGTGCTGCTGATGCCGGGGCTTATTAATGCCCATACGCATGTCTCCATGACCTTTTTGCGCGGTTTTGCGGATGACTTGCCGCTGATGGAATGGCTGACCGGACATATTTTCCCGGTGGAAGCCCGGCTGACGGATAAAATCGTCTCCCTGGGGGCCCGGCTGGGCATGTATGAAATGATGCGGACGGGCACCACGGCGTTTGTAGATTCCTACCTGTTGGAAGCCAACGTTCTCCAGGAGGCGGAACGCATGGGAATGCGCTGTGTGGGCGGAGAGGTTGTTTTTGCCTTTCCCTCTCCGGCGTACGGCGGGTGGGACGGTGCGGAAGCCCTGTACCGGGAGCAGGCGGAGCGCTTTTCCGGCCGCGGCAGGGTACAGGTGGCCCTGATGCCGCACAGCGTGTACACCACCAGTGACGAAGTGCTCCGGCGTTCCATGAAACTGGCGGAGGAACTGGACCTGATGCTGCATATCCATTTGTCCGAATCCGCCGGGGAAGTAGAGCAGTGCCGTTCCCTGCACGGGGGCAGGCGTCCCGTGGGCTATGCCCGTGATATGGGGCTGCTGAATGAACGCGCCGTGCTGGCCCATATGGTGGACGTGACGGATGAGGAACTGGAACTGGTGGCCGCTTCCGGAGCGGCGGTTGTCCATAACCCGGTCAGCAACCTGAAACTGGCGTCCGGCTTCGCCCGCGTGCGGGATATGGTGCGGGCCGGCGTTCCCGTCTCTCTGGGAACGGACGGAGCGTGCAGCAACAACAGTCTGGACATGTTTGAAACAATGAAGCTGGCCGCTATTCTTGCCAAGGGGTACAGCGGGGACGCTACTGCGGTCCCCGCCATGCAGGCGTTGAAGATGGCGACGGAGGAGGGCGCCCGCATTTTTCGGACGCCGGGGCTGGGCACACTGGTTCCGGGGGCTCCCGCGGATATGATCGCCCTGAACCTGGATGAACCGAACCTGTGCCCGATTTTCAACGAAACGTCCCATGCCGTTTATGCCTCTTCCGGCAAGGATTGCGTGTTCACCATGGTGGAAGGGAGAATTTTGTATGATCATGGAATTTACACGGACGGCCTGTATGCGGATACCGCCGCGGAAATGCGGGATCTGGTAAAGTGGGTGAAGAACTGTGATTGAGTATTGGGGATGAGCGAATAAAGGCAGGTTCTCAACACATGCTTTAATCTCTGGGCCCTTACCTCTGCTATCTGTCGGTCTCCCGAACCGGCGCATGCTCATATTCCTTCTTTACCCGCAAGGGGGGATGCCTTTATAGTAATTTCATGCAATATGATCTTATCGTCATTGGTGGAGGCCCTGCCGGCTATGTGGGCGCCATCCGCGCCGCCCAGCTGGGGAAATCCGTGGTGTGCGTGGAACGCGACCGGGTAGGGGGCACCTGTCTGAACTGGGGATGCATCCCCACCAAGGCGCTTCTGAAAAATGCGGAGGCCTACCGGATCGTGACGGACCGCGCCAGGGAATTCGGCATGACGGTGGAGGGCGTCAGCGTGGATTGGAGTGAAGTGATCGGCCGTTCCCGCAAGGTCAGCGACCGCCTGGCAGGCGGCGTGGGGTTCCTCTTCAAGAAAAACAAGGTGGATTCCGTTACGGGGGAAGCCTCCATCATTTCCCCCGGCAGGGTGGAAGTAAAGGCCGCCGACGGAACGGTGAATGTTCTGGAGGGAAAGAATATCCTGATCTGTACCGGCTGCGTCACCCGCACGGTGCCCAGCCTTCCCCTGAACGGCACTACTGTCATCGGCTCCAGGGAAGCCATGGTGCTGGAAAAGCGGCCAGAAAGCATGATCATCATCGGTTCCGGAGCTATCGGCACGGAATTTGCCTACATTTACAATTCATTCGGCACCAGAGTGACGCTTATTGAGGCGCTTCCCCGGATGCTTCCCAATGAAGACGACGACTCCTGCATGACGCTGGAACGGGCATTCAAGAAGCAGGGCATCAAGGTGATGACGGGAGCTTCCGTGGAATCCGTCACGGAAACCTGTGACGGACAGGTCAGGGCCAATGTGAAAAACAGCAGGGGACAGGAAGAGGAAATCACGGCGGACGTCTGCCTGGTGGCCATCGGCGTGAAGCCGGTCGTTCCCGCCGCTCCCGGCCTGGAATTGACGGAAAAGGGATTCATCAAGGTGAATGACCGCTATGCGACTTCCATTCCCGGCGTTTATGCGGCAGGCGACGTGATCGGCGGCGTGCTGCTGGCGCATACGGCTTCTTTTGAAGCTGTCCAGGCTGTGGAGGGCATGTTTAATCCGGACTACCAGCCCCGGAAGGTCGGCTTCTTCCCGAGCTGCACGTACTGCTACCCGCAGGTGGCTTCCGTAGGTAAAACGGAACGCGCCCTCAAGGAAGCGGGCGTGGAATACAAGGTGGGGAAATTCCCCTTCCAGGCCATTGGCAAGGCTGTAGCCGCCGGAGAGCCGGACGGCTTCGTGAAAACCCTGTACGGCGCCAAAAACGGAGAATTGCTGGGTGCCCATATCGTGGGGCCGGAAGCCACGGAACTGATTGCGGCGCTGGGCATCGGCATTCAGGCGGAACTGACGGATGAAGATATCCACGCCACCATTTTCGCCCATCCCACGCTGTCTGAGGCCATTCATGAATCCATGCTGGCTTCCGAGGGGATTGCCATTCACATGTAACGGTTTTCACGGGAAGAGCCCCGCAACGGGGCTCTTTTTCTCCATTAAAAAAGATGAACGATAACCTGCGCTGGAAACAAAGGCTTCAAAACCTGAATAAGGCTTTTTCCCGGTTGCGCCATGCTTGCACGTTGTCGGAATACAATGAACTGGAAATGGCCGGACTGGTGCAGACTTATGAATTTACGTTTGAGCTGTGCTGGAAAACGTTGAAAGATAAGCTGGTCTATGACGGCTACAGCGTTAACAGCCCCCGCGAAGCCATCAGGCAGGCGTTTGGCGCAGACTTGATAGGTCATATTGATTGTTGGCTCCAGGCGCTGGAAAGCCGCAATTTGTTTGTACATACTTATGATGATTCCATCGCGGAAGAGGCGGTTTCCCTGATTAAGGGAAAATTCTTTCCCATGCTGGCCCAATGTGTGGAAAATCTGAACATGATGGCGGAGAAAGAGGACTGAACGATGGCCTGACGGCCAAGGTGCGCTCAGGCATCCGGGAAATTCTTTCACAGACTCCGCAGATTAGGAAAGCCGTTTTATTCGGTTCCCGCGCCCTAGGCACGTGGAAGCCTGCGTCCGATATCGATCTTGCCCTGGAGGGCGAGGAGCTGGATTTGTCCGTCCTTTTGACTCTCCAAGCGCGTCTCACAGAGTTGAACCTGCCTGTGGAAGTGGACTTGATTATTCGTAACAAAATTACTAATCCTGATTTGGAGAGTCATATCCATGCTTATGGCCAGGAGTGGTTTTCCCGTTCCATGGAATGAAGGGGGGGGATTCCGGAGGGGCCTGCCTTTGAGAGGTGATAAAGTGCCTATGGGCTCGCTAAAAAATAGTTGGCCATTTCACGGAAGTTTTTTCACAAAGACCGGGAAACCGGATTTATCCGGTTGGACGGAATGCGGGCGTAAAGCCCGCAAGGCGCGGATCAAATTCTTGTCCCATGTAGCTCTGCCATTAGGGAAAACGGTAAAAGGACAAAAAACTCCATGGTTTGGCCCGAAGACGGCCGACTGGGAGCGGAAGTTTGATTCGCCACTGTTTTTCCGGGGCAACGCGCCGAAAGGACTGATTTCCGGGAAAATACTCCAAAGCAGGAAAGACATTCAGTCTTTCTTCTTTAGTCTTTTTCCCACGGTTCCTCACAGCTCGAACACCGGGTTTTCCACGGCATTTTTTACGGTAATGAGGAATTGCACGGCCTGCTTGCCGTCCACCAGGCGGTGGTCGTAGGAAAGGGCCAGGTACATCATGGGCCGGGCGATGATTTGGCCGTCCCGGACCACGGGGCGTTCCTGGATGGCATGCATGCCCAGAATGCCGCTCTGGGGCGGGTTCAGGATGGGCGTGGAAAGAAGCGACCCATATGTTCCGCCGTTGGAGAGGGTGAAGCAGCCGCCTTGCAGATCCTGCATGGACAGGTTTCCCCTGCGTGCTTTTTCCGCCAGGGAAGCGAGTTCCAGTTCCAGCTCCGGAAGCGTTTTCCGGTCGCAGTCCCGCAGTACGGGGACGACGAGACCCTTATCCGTGCCGATGGCTATGGAGATGTCATAGTACAGGTTTTTCACGATGTCCGTACCGTCTATTCTGGCGTTGACCTGGGGCACTTCCTGCAATGCTTTGACTACGGCCTTGATAAAGAAGCTCATGAAACCGAGTTTGGTTCCGTACCGTTCCCGGTACGCTGCATTGAATTGTTTGCGGAGCTCCATCACGGAGGACATGTCGCATTCGTTGAAGGTAGTCAGGATGGCCGCCTGGTGCTGGGCCTCTACCAACCGTGCCGCGATGGTACGGCGCAACGGGCTCATGGGTTTTCTGATGAAGCGCGGAGAGGACTCCTTTTCTGTTTTCCCATTTTTTCCGGAGGTTGTCTGATCCGGTGAGGATGTTTTCTTTTCCGGCTTTTGTTCCGGGACGCCTGTCACAGGTGAGGAGGAACCAGAAGCGGGTTTCTCCCGCGTTTCCAGTGGTACGGAGGGCGATGCGGCGGAACTTCCGTCAAGGGGGGAAATGCGGCCTAAAACCGCGCCGATGGGGGCTTCCGCCCCTTCCGGGACGAGGATTTCCAGCACGCCGCTTTCATCCGCCTCCAAATCCGTGGAAACCTTGTCCGTTTCCAGCGTCACCAGAGTGTCGCCTTTGGCTACCGGGTCGCCGGCATTCTTGTGCCACGCGGCTACGGTGGCGGAGGTGATGGATTCTCCAAAGTTGGGAGTCAGGATGTCGCTCATGGGAGTAAAATGGGTTCAGGATTGAGCCCGCGGCCCGAAGGCTGCGGCGATGAGTCTTTTTTGTGCGGCGGCGTGCAGCGCTTTGGCCCCCTCCGCAGGGCAGGCCATGGAGGGGCGCCCCGCATAGCGGAAGGAAGTGGCGAAGAGGCGTCCCAGCCTGTTCCGCAGGTGACCCCAGGCCCCCATATTGGAGGGTTCTTCCTGGCACCAGACGAAGTCGCGCACTTTTTGGTAGGGCGCCAGCAGATAGGTAAGCTGTTCCTGCGCCAGAGGATAGATTTGTTCCAGACGGATGATTACCGTGTCTGAAATATTCCGTTCCCTGCGGTAGGCAGCCAGGTCATAATAGATTTTCCCGGTACAGAAGACGGCGCGCGTGACCTGGCCCGGCGCGGGAGTATCCGGATCCGGCAGCACTTCGCGGAAACGGGTGGTGGCCAGGAATTCCCGGTGCGGGGAGACGGCCTCCGGACGGGAGAGCAGGCTTTTGGGCGTGAAAATAATCAGGGGTTTGTGCACGTTCCGGTGCACCTGGCGGCGCAGGGCGTGGAAATACTGGGCCGGAGTGGTGGGATTGATGACCTGCATGTTGTCATCCGCACAAAGCTGTAGGTAGCGTTCCATGCGGGCGCTGGAGTGTTCCGAGCCCGCTCCTTCATAACCGTGGGGCAGCAGAAGCACCATGCGGTTCTTCTGGTTCCATTTGGCTTCTGCGGCAGCAATGAATTGGTCCACGATGACCTGGGCCCCGTTGGAAAAGTCCCCGAATTGGGCCTCCCACATGACCAGCGCGTCCGGACTTTCCAACGCGTAGCCGTATTCAAAGCCCAGTACGGAGGCTTCCGACAGGGATGAGTTGTAAATGCGGAATGCGGTGGTGCCGTGATTCAGTTTTTCCAGGGGAGTGTACAGGGAGCCGTCATTGAAGTCGTGCAGGACGGCGTGCCGCTGGGAGAAGGTGCCGCGCTGGCAGTCCTGTCCGGACAGGCGCACGGTGTGGTTTTCCGTGAGCAGGCTGCCCCATGCCAGGGATTCCGCCATGGCCCAGTCCAGCAGGCCGCCTTCCCGGAAGGCTTCTCGGCGGCGGGCCAGGAAGCGTTTTTCCAGCGTGGGGTGGGGCGTGAAGCTGTCCGGAAGTTCCGTAAGGATACTTCCGATGCGCTGGAACAGTTCCGGACTGATTCCCGTCCGCGTGCTGGTGCGCGGGAGGGGCGTTTCATCCGCATCCTGCGCGGTGGCGGGCAGGATGTAGTCCGCGGAGTTTTCCTTCATTTGCAGGTAGGCCTGTTCCATGCCCTCCCAAAGGTCATTCCGAATGTCCCTCTCCTGCTGTTCCGTCAATTCCCCGCGCTCCCTGAGCGCCATTCCGTACAGGGCGGCGGCGGTGGGGCGCGCCTCAATCCGCTTGGTTTGCATGGGCGCGGTGAAGGCGGCCTGGTCCGTTTCATTGTGGCCCAGACGGCGGTAACAGTACATGTCCAGAATGATGTCCCTTCCGAATTCCTGGCGGAACTGGAGCGCGAAGTCCGCCGCCCACACCAGGTCTTCCGGGCTTTCTCCGTTGATGTGCAGGATGGGGGATTGGAGCATCTGCGCCACGTCCGTAGCGTAGCGGGAGGAGCGGGCTTCGTCCGGGCTGGTGGTGAAGCCGATCTGGTTGTTGATGACGAGGTGCACGGTGCCGCCCGTGCGGTAACCTTTCAGCAGGGAGAGATTGAGGACTTCCGCCACGATGCCCTGTCCTGAGAAAGCGGCGTCCCCGTGCAGGACGAGCGGCAGCACACGCTTGCGTTCCGCGTCTTGCAGGTTGTGCTGCATGGCCCTGGCCCTGCCTTCCACCACAGGATACACGGCTTCCAGATGGCTGGGATTGGAGGAAAGGCGGATATGGAGTTCTTTACCGTCCACATGACGTGTGGCGGCGTAACCGAGGTGGTATTTGACGTCGCTCCTGCCGATGGGGGATTCCGGCAGGTAGTCCGGCGTGAATTCGCGGAAGATGGTTTTCAGCGGTTTGTGGAGAATATTGGCGAGCACATTCAGCCTTCCGCGGTGGGCCATGCCCATTTCAATGTGAGAGACTCCGGCGGCGGGGCAGCGCTTGATCATGGCGTCCAGCAGGACGATGGCTCCTTCCCCTCCTTCCAGGGAAAAGCGTTTTTCCCCCATGAAGCGCTTGCCCAGGAATTCCTCAAACAGTTCCGCCTTGCAGAGATGGAACAAGGCTTCTCTCCGGACTTCCGGGCCATAATCCACGCCGTTTGCCCGGAGCTGGATTTTTTCTTCAATCCAGGAGCGGATTTTAAGATTGTCTATGTGGTGGTATTCAAATCCGATGGCTCCACAATAGATTTTTTGCAGCCGAGTGATGATTTCACGGAGCGTGAACGTTCCTCCGTCCATGAAGGTGCCGATGTTGACGGGCTGGTCCATATCCTCCTCTCGGAATCCCATATCTTCCGGATTGACGGGGCAGCCGGTCTGGTCCGGAGGAGCCAGAGGGTTAAAGCGGGCGCATTGGTGTCCCATGACCCGGTAGGCCCGGATGAGCTGGTTGACGCGCCCGCGGCGTTCCGCGCTTTCCGGAGGAACGGTGTAGGGGGATGTGTCCGCGGCGTTCCCCGCATTTTCTTTTTCCCGGGGGGCTCCACCGCTCCCCAGTTCGTAGCCGTCGAACCAGGCGGCCCAGAGAGGGTCCACGGACAGGGGATCGTTTTTCCATGATTGATGGAGCGCCGTAATTTCCTCCGGCGGGAGTTTGGAGAAGATGGAGGCATTCATGCGGCAGGGCGGATGGTACAGGGCGTTTTCGGTTCGCTGATCGCTATTTTTGCCCGCAGGGCATCAGTAACTGTGTTCGTTGAGTTGGACTTTTCCGCGGAAGACCCAGTAAATGGCAGCGGAATAAGCCAGGACGAGCGGCACGCCCAGAATGGCTATGTATGTCATCACGACCAGGCTTTCCCGGGTGGATGAGCCGTTGGCGAGCGTCAGGGAATGTTCCGGATTGGGCATGGAGTAGAGCAGGTTGGGGAACATCGCTGTCCCGAAGAGAGCCATCATGCAGCCCATGGTGGAGCAGGAGGCGACAAAGGCCCAGCCCGGACGGTTCCTGTGGATGAATATCCAGATGGACGCGATGGAAATGACCGCCAGGGCGGCGATTCCGTAAATCCAGGGGGAGCGTTTCAGGGCGGCCGCTACGTGCGGTACGTACAGCAGGGTGGCCGCCCCGTGCAGGATGATCAGGACAGTGAAGATGATGACGCAGGGTCTGAGCAGTTTTCCGATTTGTTCCTGCAGGCTTCCCTGGGTTTTCATCAGCAGGTAGATTCCCCCGTGCATGGCGAACAGGGCGACCGTCGTCAGTCCCAGAAGAATGGAATAAGGATTCAGCAGGCTGAGAAATGTTCCGGTGAAGTTGCCATGGTCGTCCAGAGGAATGCCTTTGGTGACGTTCCCCATGGCTACGCCGATGAGCAGAGCTGCCAGAAGGCTGCTGATGGAGAAAGTGGTGTCCCATCCCCTGCGCCACCATTTCATGGGCTGTTTGCTTCTGAATTCAATGGACACGGCGCGGAAGATAAGGGTGAGCAGCAGGAGCATGAAGGCCAGGTAAAACCCGGAGAAGACGGAAGCGTATACGTACGGAAAGGCAGCGAAGAGGGCTCCTCCGCCCGTGATGAGCCAGACTTCGTTTCCGTCCCATACAGGGCCCACGGCATTTAGTGTGAGTCTTCTGTTTTCATCGCCCTTGATGAAAAGCTGAAGAGCTCCGGTGCCCAGGTCAAAGCCGTCCAGGATGGCGTATCCGGAGAAAAGCACGCCGACGAGGATGAACCAGATGATTTGCAGGTCTGCGAGAGTGAGATTGTCCAACATGATTTTTAAAGAGGGATAAAGATTAGTCTTTAACAAAAGGAACCTGGAGTTTGCCTTCCCCGGCGCCGTCGTCTTCGCCAGCTTCCTGGTCCGGACCTTTGTGGATCTTATGGGTGATTTGATAGAGGAAGAGGGCCAGCAGCAGGGCATAAATGACGAAGAACATACCCAGGGAGGAAAGGGCTTCCGCCGCGGTGAGGGTGGGGGATACGGCGTGTTCCGTTCTCAGGATGCCGTACACAATCCATGGCTGGCGCCCCAGTTCCGCTACGGCCCAGCCCGCCTGGTTGGCTATTTGCGGGCCCAGTACGGAGAAAACAAAGCACCAGAGCAGCCAGCGCTTCTGGAAGAGCCAGCCTCTTTTCCACCCCCACAGGCCCGCCAGAAACAGGGCCGCCAGGGCGCAGCCGATCAGGATCATGAGATGGAAGGAGTAAAAGACGGGCAGGATGGGAGGGCGTTCGTCCTGCGGGATGTCGTTCATGCCGGTGATGGACGTGTCCAGGTCGTGATGGGTCAGGAGGGTGAGCAAGTACGGGATGGAGATTCCCGTCACTTCATGGGTGGACGGGTTCATCCAGCCGATGAGATGGAGGTCCTGAGGGGCGCCGGATTCCATGACGCCTTCCATAGCCGCGAATTTGGCAGGCTGGTGGACGGAGACTTCTCGTGCGCTGGAATCTCCCGTGATGCCCATGCCAGCCACGCCGATGAGGCCGATGACCAATGCCACCTTGAAGCTTTTTTCTGATCCTCCGGTAAAACGTTTTTTCAAAATATACCAGGCGGAGACGCTGAGGACGAGCGTGGCTCCCGCCAGCCAGCAGCCGGCGAGCGCATGTGTCAGGCGGTCCACGGTGGACGGATTGAAGACCACGTCATAGAAGCTAGTTATATGGGCCTGGATTTTCCCGTTTACTTCCACCAGCTTGTATCCGGCGGGCGTCTGCATCCAGGAGTTGGCCACAATGATCCAGATGGCGCTGAAATGGGCGCCAAGAGCGACCATGCAGGAGGAAAGAAAGTGCATTTTTGGGCCCACCTTGTCCCAGCCGAAAAGCAGGATGGCCAGGAAGCCTGATTCCAGGAAGAAGGCGAAGATTCCCTCCGCCGCCAGGGGGCTGCCGAAGATGTCGCCTACGCAGCGGGAATAATCCGCCCAGTTGGTACCGAACTGGAATTCCATCACGATGCCGGAGGCTACGCCAAGGGCGAAGATGATACCGAAGATTCTGGTCCAGAATTTGGCCTGCTTGTGGTAGAGGTCATTCTTCGTTTTCAGCCACAGGCCTTCCAGGGCGACCAGAACCACCCCCAGGCCGATGGTCATCGGCGGGAAGATGTAGTGGAACATGATCGTGATGGCGAATTGGAGACGGGATAATAAGACCGGATCGTCCATGATTGATTGGGGATGAGTGGATGTTTATGGAACAGGAGGACGGCAGCCAAACACCGATACCTTCATACTTTATACATCCCAAGAGACCCTTTGTTCAATTATTTTCCTTTTCAGCAGATAACTTTTTAGATTACGTCTAGAAAAGAATGGCTTAACACTGGATGAACACGTCCATCCCTTCTTCCGCCAGAGCAAAAAGAGCCATCATGTCCCTGGGAGAAAGGCGTATGCAGCCATGGGAAGCCGGAGTGCCCAGCAGTTCCGTATCGTTGGTGCCGTGGATGTAAATATAGCGGCTCCGGGTATTGGCGTTGTGCGGTTCCAGTCCGTCCAGCCACAGAATGCGGGTCAGGATGAAGTCGGAATGTTCATTCAGACTTTTCGGGATGGCGGTGGGATAGCGGCCTGCCGGAAGGTGTGAGATGAAAATAGTGTCCTCCGGTTCTCCGTCTCCGATTTTTTTGCAGATGCGGAAATGACCTGTGGGGGTTTTTCCGGAACCTTCTTCATGGCCTGTACCTGCCTTCCCGCTGGAAACGGGGCATTGGAGCAGGATTTTTCCGGATTTTTCCAGCACCAGTTCCTGGCGGGGCAGATTAATGCGTATGGAAGGGGAAGCCATGACGGGGGAAGGAGTCAAAGATGTTGCTACTCCTGTTGCTCCATCCGGGCAATGATGGCCTGGATGGCGGTTGTCAATTGCCGCGCTACATTGTTGTAGGCTGTCTGTCCGCAGCCGATGGGGTCGGCGATGCCGCGGTTGCCCGTGTAGCAGGTGACCAGCCTGACCTTGTCCGCATGTTCGGGGAAATTGGCAAGCAGGGCGGCCAGGTGGCTTTCCGTCATGGCGTAGACATCTGTGGCGTTTTTCATCAGTTCATCCGTAACAGGGCGGCTTTCATGGCTGGAGAGATTGACGCCATGCTCCCGGAGGACGTGGAGCGTTTCCGGACTGGCTGCCTGCCCGGGCCATGCGGCTGTTCCTGCGGAACCGGCCTGCCATTCCGGATGGTGCGCGGAAAGTTTCCGGAACAGACCTTCCGCCATGGGGCTGCGGCAGGTGTTGCCGGTGCAGATGAAGAGGATGTGTTTGCGCTGTGTCATGAGTCGGGGCGTTCTCTTTTGGAGTGATGGGGGATAGGTACTTCGTTGGGTTCCTGATACAAGTTGTCCGGGGGCAGAACATGGCCGGCGCCGCTGCCTTCCGACGAGGGTGTGCCATCGTCTTCTTCATCTTCATCCTCTGCATCGCGGGAGGGGGGGGAGAGCTGGGGGAACAGACTGCACGCCAGGGCTACGCACAGTACCGCCGTTATGGGAGTCATGACGGGAAACCATGTATCATGAGCGGAAAACAGGTACCATGCAATGAAGGGAACGAACAGGATACAGAGGCCCCAAGTGATGAAGCGCCCTCTGCGTTGAAAACGCAAAGCCCATACGGACAGAAGCAGGACATCCAGCACGATGATCCATTGTACCCAGGCGGGGGCTATGGGAATCAGGACGGCAGGGGCAGGGGCAAGCGCTCCCATGATGCTGCGGACAGTTTGCGCCGCCAGAAGGGATTGCGCGTCCGGTGTGTCGGAAAGGGCGGATGGTTCGGAAACGAGTACCGCATCCGCAGAGGAAAGCAGTTTTCTGACGGCAGTAGTATCCGGCGGACGCAGGCCGGACATGACGGGGACGATCACTTCCTTCGTGTCCAGAATAGTGGGGCTGCTGTTTGCCGCCAGGGGGATGCGGCCGTGTTTATCCAGATGAATGGAGCGTTTGCCGCCCAGAAAAAGGGTGTCTCCCGGAATGATTCTGACATCACTCGGTTTCAAGTCCAGGGCATTCAGAGCGGCGACCAGAGGAAGAGTGGGAATGATATCCCCGCCCCAGCGGATGAAAAGCGGCGGGGACACCCTGTTTTCCGGAGCTGGGGAAAACAGCTCGTTATTTTCCACGACGGTTCCCAGGGAGGGGGCTGACGTGGTTATTTGCGGAGGTTCCCCTACGAACCTGTCCGCGCGCGGGAACTGGTCCGTCTTTCCTACGATGTTGGAAGCGGGAATAATCAAGTCTTTCCAATCCGGCGGAAGGGGCGAGCAGCGGGCGGATTCGCTCATTTGCCGGCCCAGAGCCTTGTGGAGGAAGCGGTCCAGTTCATACCCCACGGCGGCTTTGACAATGCTGTCCGGCTTTTCTTCCCAGGTCATGGGGGACATCACGTAAACATTCTTGGCTCCCTGTTCATACAGGTGCCGGAACAGCACTGTGTAATCCATGGGATTGGGAGGATAGGAGGCGAAACTGTTCAGTGATGATTCCCGGTGCAGGGAAACCACGGGAAGCTGGGCCGTCTGCCCTTTGTTGAAGTAATCGTAGGGCTGGAGGACGATGCTGTTTTCCGTATTCAGCCCTTCCGGGCGAACAGTCCGGTATTCCCCAGCCAGCAAATGTTCCGCTGCCTGTTCATAACAGAAAATGGTAGGAGGAAGAAGCACATACCCCAGAATCCAGCCCAGCCCCAGGGAAATCTGGAACAGGGACAGGATAAGCAGGAATTTGGGGGGAAGCGTCATCAGAGGGGCTGGGAAAAATCATGCTAGCATAGCAGCCAGCGGTTCTGCAAGCGTGGAGCCGGGCAGAAGCTTCCGCAGGTGTCCCAGCCCGGCGGGAATCTGAGCCAGATACCAGGTTTTTCCCTGGTTGTGGCCGATATTGGCGTAAGCGCCCAGCATCTGCATAATCCGCTGCAGGGCGCAGGCACGGAAAATGCGGTGATCTATGGAGTGAGCGGAGATATTTTCCCACTCCCTGAGCAATTCATCCGCCTGTTCCGGTTCCAGACGGGCGTAGCCGTCATAGACCAGGGAGGCCAGATCATATTCCGGACGGCCGCCGCGCATGCCCTGAAAATCAATCAGCCAGGTTTTTCCCGCGTGGATATGCACGTTCTGGGACTGGCTGTCCCGGTGGACGGGGCATTCCGGAAGGGCCGCCAGAAACTGCGCCTGCTCTTTCAGGGCGGGATGGTTCAGGAAGGAAGCCGGTTCCATCCCCAGGTGGGACCCCAGGAAATGTTCAGCAAAATAGGACTGCTCCCAGCGGTACAAGGCCTCGTCAAAAGCGGGCTGGAGGGGGAATTCCTCCGGAAACGGGCAGGAGTGAAGCAGATGGAGTTGTTCCATAGCCCGGATGTAGCGCAGGCGCAGGGAAGGCCAGGGTTCTTTCCGGAAAGCCAGCAGGTTGGCGTCTCCCAGGTCTTCCACCAAGGCGGCTCCGCATCCGGGACCGAGAGGTTCATAATCGTAAATTTCCGGCACGTTGACACCGTGGGCGTGCAGATGCCGGGCTGCGGGGATAAAAGAATCATTGTCCGCACGGTCATTTCCCCACTGGATGCCGATGCATGTGCGGCCGCCAAAATGGATGCGGACGATCGTACGGCCGGAGGCTCCCAAAGCCAGGGGACGGAAATCTTCCTGACGCGGAATAATGTGAAAACTCCGGTGAACCAGACGGGACAATTCTTTCATGGAAAGGTGGCGTGGCTGCGTTAAGAGCCTTGCGTAAGGATGGCGTATGAAGGATGACGGCACCCTTCATACGCCGAAAATGAGGAAAGGCAGGGCAATCAGGCGGGGAACTGGTGGTCTTCCCCATAGCCGTAATGCTCCACGACGTAATCCACATCCTTGTCTCCGCGGCCGGAGCAGTTTACCAGAATGGCGCCTCCTCTGTTTTCCCGTGCCCACTTCATGGCATACGCGATAGCGTGGGAGCTTTCCAGAGCGGGAATGATCCCCTCGTAACGGGAAAGTTTGAAGAAGGCGTCCACGGCTTCCTCGTCTGTGGCGGTGACATAGTTAACGCGGCCGATGTCGTGCAGATAGGCGTGTTCCGGCCCTACGGAAGGATAATCCAGGCCGCTGGCTACGGAATGAACCGGTCCCGGATTACCGTCTTCATCCTGGAGCATGATGCTTTCAAAACCGTGCAGGACGCCCTTGCGTCCATAGGTGATGGAGGCGGAATGATCCCCAAGCCTGGGACCTTTGCCGAGGGGTTCTACGCCATAGATATCCAGCGGGTCTCCCAGGAAGGCGGTAAACATGCCCATGGAATTGCTGCCGCCGCCCACGCAGGCGCAGACGGCGTCCGGCAGAAGTCCCGTCATTTCCAGGAATTGTTCCCGGGCTTCCACGCCGATGCACATTTGGAAATCGCGCACCATTTGCGGGAAAGGGTGGGGGCCTACCACGGAACCGATGCAGTAAATGGAATCCTGATAACTGTTCAGGTAAGATTCAAAGGCGGAATCCACAGCTTCCTTCAAGCTTTGGAGGCCGTGCGTGACAGGCACCACCTTGGCACCCAGGATTTTCATGCGGGTGACGTTCGGAGCCTGCTTGGCAATATCTACCGCTCCCATGTGAATTTCGCATTCCAGGCCGAAGAAGGCGGCGGCTGTAGCCAGCGCCACGCCATGCTGTCCTGCGCCCGTTTCTGCGATAATGCGCTTCTTGCCCATGTATTTGGCCAGAAGGCCTTCCCCCATGCAATGGTTGAGCTTATGGGCGCCTGTATGGTTCAAATCTTCCCTCTTCAGGTAAATTTGAGAGGTGCCCAGGTGGCGGGAAAGGCGTTCGCAGTGGTAAACCGGGGTGGGACGTCCCTGAAACTGTTTGCGGATGCGCCGCAATTCATTAATGAACTGGGCGGAGTGGGCTATCGTCTGGTAGGCTTCCGTAATTTCTTCAAAAGCGGGAACCAGCTCGTCCGGCAGGTAAACGCCGCCGTATTCGCCAAAACGGCCCTGGGCGTCTGGAAAATTGCGTAAATAAGTATGGAGATCCATGGTCTGTTGCGTTCGTGACTGCCAGTATTTAGCACGATGCCACAGTTCAGGCAAAAACAATCTCCCCGGAAGCCCTTTTAAAAAAGAAAGAAAAGAAAAAGGCCTTCCCCATAACAGGGGAACGGTTTCTCTGGGAGAGACCGGGAGGAAAAATCGGAAATCAGGCCAAACGGCGCTTTCTGATGGATTTTCCGGTATCGGCAAGCGTTTGGCGTGCGTCCGGATCCGCTCCGGCCATCAAGGCTGCCAGGTCCCGAACGATGTTCTGGCGCATGCGAGCTACCAGATCGCGCCCTTCCTGGGTGATGGCGACCATGATTTTGCGGCGGTCTTTGGCTGCGCTCATGCGTTTCAGGTAGCCCATTTCCTGTAATTTATCCACCATGCCGGTAGCGGCCGCGGTAGAATGCCCCATTTTCTGGGCAATGCTGGACATGCTCAGAAAATCTTCGCTGGCCAGATAAGTCAGCAGGAAAAACTGGGGGTAGGAAACCTTGCCCTCATTCAATTCTGAAGAAAGGTTCAGAATGCAGGAACGTTGCGTGAACAGGATGAAATCCGCCAGCTTGTTTGCTTCTTCGGAAATGGAGCTCATGATCGTTGTGAATGTATGGGAGGGTTGATAGCGATACCCGTCCGGAGACTCGCCGGCGGTTCAGCCAACCTACCGCCGCGTCCTTCTGCGGGCAAGTCAAAAATATAAATTTTTATTAAAATTTTACATTTTCGGATAATAAGCATTTTGATGGTATTTGAAATACAATATGTTGACTGTTAATAGAATGGACATATTCTGAATATAGAATGTGAATAACATGTTAAGAATATATATAAACTATTGATAAACGGTAGTTTTTCACAAACCTTCCGGGAATCCGCAGCAAATCTGGCATAAAGAGGCGTTACAGCATGACAAGCCTGGATTGGAGAGGGCTCTTGTGCAGAGGCCTTTCATGGGAAATAAAGCCTTACCGGAGGAAAATTTTATACAGCGGGAAGCAATATTTTCCTGCCCTTGAGGCGGACTTGGAATCTCTGCAGGCTTGCCGTGAGAGTAGGGAAAGGGGGTGTCGAAAACTTCCTTTCATGGCCTTCTTCCTGCCGCGATGGTTGCGGTTCCTTGTTTACGGCGGTATTAGTCTATGACGCTTGTAAAGGCAGGAAAAACCTTTTTAAACGGTCTTGGAAGGAGGGGAAAAGAACAAACGGAAACCTGCCCCATACTGATGGAGCAAGCGCCGTTACAGGACTGGCCTGGGAATGACGCTCTGCTTTTGGGAGAGAAAAATTGCTTCTTCCCCAAAAGTCAAAGGCAGGCGGAAGTAATAGGGGAAAATGCTCAAGGAGCCGGGAAAAGACTGCCGGGGGTCTAAGAGGTTACCTGTAAAACTCCTATTATTCGGAACGGCCTATTTTGAAAACAGGCCAGTGGCAGTGAAAGGGCCGGGCGCATCAACCGCATAATAAATGCTCCATTACAGATGACGCATCATTTGTTATCGGCACGGTGTGTAAAAGAGCAATTGCGCCGTCCTGGTTCATGTTCTGAAGGTCCGTTATCAAATGTTCACGACCATGGAACTTACAGCCGTTACCATTACATTTCAATGATATCGGTTTGCTGGGGGGGGCATGATTCTTTTTAGCATTTATTGTTTACGAGTGGTTCTTATGTCATTCCTCGCTATTCCGCACAACGGAAAATTGTGTGATCCGCCGGCCTGTTTCCTGAAAAATAAGAAAGACGGCGTTGCTTGCCGTCCCAGCTGCCGCCATACAGCAACTCTAGTTGCTTGCAGCATTGCAGGCAGAAAATCATGGAATAAAGCATTACTGCCGGCAACATCATTGCATGCCGCCAATTTTATGCTTGTATCCGCAAGATATTTTATTCCCCTCCATTCTCCGATAAATTTTTTCTGGAACTCTTTTCCGGAGAATGGACGGAGAACAATAGCAACAACTAGTTGGCGGGAGGCGGCGTAAAGGTGCGGGCTGACATATCCTTGTCCAGAACCAGCATTCCCTGTCCTTCTCCCTTGATCATGCGTAATTTGCTGATGATGTCCTTGACGCTTTCTTCCTCTTCCACCTGTTCGGTGACAAACCATTGCAGGAAAATATCCGTGGCGAAATCCCGTTCTTCCTTGGCAAGGTGCACCAGTTCGTTGATTCGGCGAGTGACTTCCTGTTCGTGGGATAGCGTTTCTTCAAAAATTTCAAGAATATTGGACCAGTTTGCATCCGGAGCGTCTATGGAAAGCATTGTAACCTGGCCTCCGCGGGAAAGAAGGAAATCATAAAATTTCAGAGCATGAGCGGTTTCTTCCTGATATTGAATGCGCATCCAGTGGGAAAAACCTGTCAGACCGGCATCCTGCAGATAGGCGGACATGGCCAGGTAAAGGTTGGCTGAATACATTTCCCATTTGATTTGCTCATTAAGAGCAGTTGCCATTGTTGTACTGATCATATTGTAAAATCCTGTTGATTTTTCCCACTTCTACAAAAAAAAGTCCGCAGGATCAAGATAATCCTGCGGACTGTATGACGGGAAGGGGGGGAAGGGAAGGCGTCAGGCTTTTGCGGAAACCTCCTCCGGAATATTATCTCCAGGGAGCTCTTCCGCCGGAACGGAGGGGGATTCCTCAGTTTCCGTAACCACGCTGTTTTCTTCAGATGCTTCCTCTCGGGCGGCGGCCGCCTCAGAAGAAGAGGCTGCCTTCTGTTTTTCTGGTGCAGCGGAATCCGTTGTCGGCGCGTCCTGGCCCTTCTCTTCCGGTTTCCGTTTTTCCTTGGGAGTCTTCTTGGGAGAAGGAGCTTGGGCGGAGACGGTTCTTGGGCGGCTGACAGTGTTATTGGAGAAAACCAGAATGTAGCCCTGTTCGGACAGCCAGAGCAGATCACGGACCAAATTCTGCTGTTTTTCCATGGCCTGGGCTACTTCTTCTTCCGTGGCCTTTTCCTGTTCCGGGACTGGGGCCAGCTCTTTAAGCATGGCATCGACGCCTTTGCCGGGATTATTGGCCGCCCAGGTGGCAATGGACATCAGGGAATCTGATAAGACGGTGCCTTCTTCCATGGCTTTGGGGCGTGCCGGGCCGGTGTAATGGTTGCCTTTCCACTTGAAAATAGGCATATGATGCCGGGCTAACCCGTGGCAAAGGTTGGGAATCAGCATGCTGGGATGGCGGCGGGTGGTGCCGGATAATTGGATCAGGTGCGCCCATAGACCGGGGGAGAGGTGATTCTTTTTCACGGCTCCGTTGACGAACACCTTGTCCGTAACGTCATAGCACTCGTCAAAGTGGTTGGATTCGAAATCCTGTTCTACCGCGGCGGGAGATTCCAGAAGTACTTCGGAGGCTCCTTCCCGAACGGGCTTCCAGGCGGTGCGTTTGGAAACGGCTTCCTGCCATGCCTGGATAGCTTCTTCGCTCTTGTCCGTCACAATCTTGGAACGGAAAGCCTCAAAAGTCATGTTGGCAAATTTGGTGCGATGCAGGTTCATCAGGGCGGACTGGTAGCCGTGCCAATTGACGGGACCTACCAGCTCGTTGTTTAAGGAACATTTGGCAATGGCTTTGAAATCTCCTTTTGGAGCTTCCACTTCCTGTTCTACGGATTCGTAATACTTGGGCATCCAGGTGGACTGCCAGAGGTGTTTGACGGCCTCCTGTCGGGAAATAAAGCAGGCGCCGTCGCCATGCTTGCAATGGTACAGATCCGGGCCGTTTTCCTGCTTCATGAATACCAGGTCATAACGGTCGTAGGAACCCATGACCACCTTGGCAAGATCCAGCAGGGAAATGGTGCGGCGGTGTTTCTGTACTTCCTGGTGCAGGGCAGCCAGGCCGGAATCCACGGGGCGCAGCTCCACGCGCAGGCCTTCCGTCGGTTCCTCCATGGCGGAGCGGGGAGTTTGATCGCGGCGGTTGCGGAAGGAGCCGCGCGTACGGTCTTCCCGGTTAAACCTTCTTTCGCCGCTTTGACCGTCAACACGACGTTCCCCCCGGGGCTGGCGGCCTTCACGGTTGTCGCGCCGCGGTCGGCGGTCGCCTCCCTGCCTGTCGCCGGACCTGCGTTCCGGGTAGGATACAGGCCGTTCCTGACGGGCTCCCGGTCTCGCCCAGGCCGGACCAAATTGAAAGTCGGCCAAGCCGGAAAGGTCCGGAATCTGCTGCTTGGGGTCTGTGGAAGGAGTTTCGTCGGTCATCATGTACGGGTTGTTTCAATAGCAACTAAATGAGGTGGATGGCAATCATTTTACGTGCAAACAGACCGAAAATTGTTCAAAATGTCATGAAAGGCATCTGGAAATGCGACTATTTCCGGTGTATCCTTTCAACTCAACTTCTGTCAAATGCTCTATATGGATAAAATACGTCAACGACTTTCCGACCTTGGTTACGCCATTTATGATGCTCCCGCTCCCGTAGGCTCCTATGTGCAATGCGTACGCACGGGCAACCTGCTTCACCTCTCCGGCGGCATTTCCGTGAACGGGGACGACAAATACTTTGGCAAAGTAGGGCAGGAGCTGACGGTGGAAGAAGGTCAGGCCGCTGCGCGCGCCGCTATTTTGAATCGTCTGGCCGTTATTGTGCAGGCGGTGGGGTCTCTGGAAAAAGTATCCCGAATCGTGGCCGTGAACGGATTTGTGAATGCCGGCCCGGATTTTTATGACCATCCTAAAGTATTGAATGGCGCATCCGACCTGCTGGTGGAAGCCTTTGGAGAAATTGGCCGCCACAGCCGTACGGCGGTAGGCGTATCCGCCCTGCCGCTCAATGTAGCGGTGGAAATCAGCATGGTGGTGGAAGTTCGTGATTAATATTTAAAAACCGGAAGGGATTCGTGCTTGAATCCCGGCGGCATTCCTGTAGAGTGCCGTCCGGTCAATGCCCCCGTGGCGGAATGGTAGACGCTGCAGACTTAAAATCTGTTGTCCGCAAGGACGTACCGGTTCGAGTCCGGTCGGGGGTACTTTATCGAGATTAAATCTTGTAAATAAAAAGCCCGCTGTTTGCGGGCCTTTTTGTTTTGCTTCAATATCATTTGCTGGCTGATTCTCCATCAATAATTTTTGTTTTCCCGGATGAGTAAAACAAGGATGGTGGTGTTTCGTGGCTATTCTTGTCATGAAATGCAGAAAGCAGAGAGAAGAATGTTGAGTGGAAACAGTTCTGAAAAAAGAGTTTATAACAGGGCGCCTCTGGCTGAAAAATAGAAATACGGAGTATGAAATTGTTGGGTATCTTCCGGTCTGGAAAATCAGATGGTTCATGGCGCCCTGGAAAAAAGGGAATGTTGCTGGCGTTGAAAATAGCAGGAGGCATGTTTGCGGGAGCGGTTGTGGTATGCGTTGCCGCAGAATGGTACATTTATTCCGTTTCAGAGGGCAGGATTGTTGAGCATTCCAGGGATGTTCCCGTTCGTGCTCCTGTTCTGGTGTTAGGATGCTCCCCAACATTCATGGGGAGCCCTAACGGATATTTCCATAACAGGATGGATACGGCCTCGGAACTTTGGAAAGATGGAAAAGCAACGGTTTTCATCGTTTCCGGAGATAATAGTTCTCATGCTTACAATGAACCGGAATGGATGAAACAGGCTCTGGTGGAACGTGGCGTTCCAGAGGAACGGATTGTATGTGACTTTGCGGGATTGCGGACTTTGGATTCTGTCGTGAGGATGAAGGAAATTTTCGGCGTTTCGACGATGATTGTTGTTTCTCAGGAATTTCATAATGAACGCGCCCTGGCAATCGCAGCGCATGAGGGGATGGCGGCCTGGGCCGTCAGCGCGCCAGATGTTCCCAACCGCCGTTCCCGTATAAAAAGCTGGTTCAGGGAGCGTGCGGCCCGCGTATGGATGATGCTGGACTTGTGGGTTTGGAGCCGTGAACCCCGTTTTTTGGGAGAACCTGTGGTTTTGCCGGAAATAAAAGAGGAAAAATGAACAATACCTCATGCGGCAGGGCTCGTCATAAGATGTCTTTGATGCGGTACGGCAACCCAGAAGGAGGGTGTGCCCGCGCCTCGAATCATTAAATGCTGAATGGTCCAATCATGTCGGCTACGTGGGATGATTTGCCATGAAGATGAACAAGGCCAGAAAGCCTGAGTGAACAATTCGTCATGAAGACGGTCGGAGGTGGTGGCCGTACGTTTCATTGTCCTTCATGGAAGAAACAGGTGCAATCCTTCCCCTTATCTTATGCGTATGGGTGGGCAACGGTTGAAAAAAGGATGGTTGGGAAACATCAGCAAGCTGATGCTCTGGTCGGAATAAGCTTGCTTCCATGTCTTGGGAATAAAACACTCCGGAACAGGTTCTGTTGCGTTTTGATGCGGCTGACGCTCCCTGTTGGAATTCCGTATTTGATTAAAAAGGGGAAAGGATACGGTAAAAATCATTGACTCTTTCCGGGAAAGTGCTATGCAGATTTCAGTGCTTTGTGAAAAGCAGGCTGTTTTATTCCGGCTGTCATGTTCCCTTCTTCTAGCGGTCAGGAAGGCCGTCTCTCCAACGGCAAAGGCTCGGTTCAACTCCGGCAGGGAATGCCATCCGGCAGCCATGTTTTGTTTCCTGCCGTGAAGAGGCGGTAAATTGCATCAGGAAAAGCAAGCTACGGGGAGTTATGATGGAAACACGCTTTCAATGACTTTCCCCGTCCATTCCGGTAGTGGCTTTCCTCCGAATAAATGAAGAAGCATGGGAGCGGTATTGGTGGTATTGTTTGGTTCGGAAATCAGGAAATTTCTCTTAATGCCCGGACCTGAAATTCCCCATGGAACTATCATTTCCGCTGCGCTCGTCCCCCCGTGGCCCTTTCCGATTCCCCCATGATCCGTCAGAAATAGAAAATGCGTATCGTTGAATAAGTCTTCCTGCCTCAATTTCTGAAAAAAGATTCCAATTTGCTGATCCGCCTCTTCAATAGATTGAAGGTATTCTCTGGACATCCAGCCGTATTTGTGCCCCGCATGATCTGTATGAACGGAATAGAGAAAAACCACAGTCGGGTTGTAGCGGTGTTTCTTGACGAATTGGAAAGCCTGATGGTAATTGGAAGCATAGGCGTCGTTTGCCAGGTACTTGATTTCATCCAGGTATTTTTTGTTGAACGGATAGGCAAGAGGTTTCCAATTATAGTAAAAAGCTGTTTTGCAGGAAGGCTGGCATTTTTTCAGGGCCTGGAATACGGAGGGATAATATCCGTCTTCGTCTCTCCGTACGGCGGGGTAGGAGGAATTTGCCGGCGTCCAGTTATTATTGAAGACTCCGTGCTGTTCCGGGCCGCTGCCGGTTAAGTGACTGGTCCTGTTAGGTAACGTGACGGAGGGCATCACAACCCGCGTATCCAGAGAAAAAGCTCCCTGTGACATCATTCCTTTTAAAGAGGGCGCATGCGCCTTTTGAAAACCTTCCACACAAATACCGTCCAGGGAAATCATGATCACTCTTTTGGCGGAATTATCGGAAGTTCTATCTGGTACGGAATTTCTGGGAATGCCGGAATCATATTGTGTAGCGGCAAGGGCTGTATTGCCCGTTGTCATTCCTGCTGCCGCCAGGCCTAATTGATTCAGGAAATTCCGGCGTGTTGTTTGATGATAAGAGTTTTCCATATAAAGTACATACTGTTGGCTTGAAGTATTTTTATCAACGCTTCTGGATATTCGGGAAGCTCATTTCATCGTATAGTTTTTTACGGACAGGGGCCGAATCCGGGTTTCAAAGCAATTTTTCCAATAATTTGTTCCTTTCCTGTGATAGGATGGTTTTATAGAGAAAGGATATCATCATTTATTGTATTCAAATAGTTAAGTGGGTGTGACAATATAGGAATGCTCCGCAGGCTGTCTCATCTGCGATTTAGGCAAAGCATCTTCCATACGCTTCAAACGAGGGGGCATATTATATTTGTTACGAGTCGTATCCTCATCAATGTTGGCCAAAATGCCGGGCGGGAGCGGGGACTTTCAATCTGGACGTTTTACACAGGATGACATTTTCCGCGAGCTGGAGCAGATTTTTCAAGGAAGTGGGTGTTACGCGCTGCCGTGTGGTGTAGTCAGCTCCCTGAAGAAAGATCAGCCGGAGGCAGACAAATATCCCTGATGTTATTCCTCCAACAAGACGGGACAAGCCCGGCAGGTGTGGGTGTTTGCCAGCCATCACGATGCTCGCGCCGCCATTATTAAATCAGCCAATTAGCATAATGATACCATGAGAGAGATACAAATACAGTTTTCCAAGCCCGGTAACTGGAGGGAATTCACACTGACAGCCATCTACCAGGATTCGGATGGATATACCCGCATAAACCGCTATAAACAGAATGATATACCGTCCGAGCAGGCCCCGGCTTTGAGCGCGGCTGTAGCCGTCATTGCAGACATGGAAGAGGACTGGCAAGCCGTCCAGGTATGGGCAAGGCTGGGAAATACCTCTGTTCTCAATAATTCCGCAGGAGACGATGAGGCCGTTGAGTTTCGTGAAGCCGTTCTACTGACGATTGAGGCTGTCAATAGCCTCGGGGGCCGCCGTATTTTTACCCCCGGTAATTATGCGCAGTTCATACTGATGGATTTTGCCTCCATATCGTTTTTCAAGTATTTTACCATCAGAAAATAATAAGGATATCAGCAAATAAGATTGTTGGACTGACTGCATGATTGCGGCAGACTGGGGGATATGTGATGCAGTGTTTTTTCTGGACAAGGCGTTTCCGGATTTGTCGATGCATTGCAACAGTTTTAAATGGAAAAGATGTTCCTCCCAGGCAGGAGCGGATCAAAAACAGGGAATCAATGACAGTAACCTCATGAGTGACGTAAAGCAGTTCTTGGTCAACGTTGGGAACAGGAAGGGCCTGGTCTGTCGTGATGCCTCAAAAATTGCAGATTCCCTTATGCTCTGATGTTTATCGGAAAACTTGGATGGAGTATCGTCATGCGGCTTTAAAAATACAGTACATTGTTTCTAAAAGCCGTTATCATGTACTGCGGTTCTATAAAAACAACAACCGCAAGCATTCTATTTCAAACGCTTGCGGTTGTTTTGAAATGGTGGAGGCGACGGGAGTCGAACCCGTGTCCTGAAGGCCATTGATGACGGCATCTCCATGTTCAGACGCATATTGCTGCTTTCGCGGCTGCTTCGCTATGCGTCAACTAGGCAAGCTCGCTAGTTGCCTGTGGAAGTCTCGTGCGTTGCGCGGCAACCCCGCATTGCACCAGCCTGCTGTGTCTTCGTCGTCCCCTCTAGCAGGCGTTGAGGTTCTGACGCGGCTGAACTAATTAGGCAGCCAGAGCAAGGTCGTTAGACTCTGCATTTATTTTTTTAATCGGCTTTTTAGAAGGCCAGCCGATTAACCTTCACATGCAGCCAGCACCGCAGACTTCCAGTCGAAACCATGGCGCCCCCATATGTATTTACCAGTAGAGACAAAAAATCCCGCCGTGACGTTCAGGCAGGAATCATTTTATTTGCTGGCAGTGATGCAAGTGGCACGCCCGTAGGGATTCGAACCCCAAACCTTCTGATCCGTAGTCAGACGCTCTATCCAATTGAGCTACGGGCGCTTTGACTTGCGTCGTGTACCGCGTAAGCGGTGAAGGAAATATAGATTTTTCTTCGGGAAAGTCAAGATGTTTGTAAGATGATTTGAGAAAAAAATCATTTTTCTCTTTTTGGGAGAATAAATTTTCAGAGAAAGAACCGTTAACTGAGGGGTGGAGAAAAAGGGGAAAGGCGTTGCGCCATGGAATGGCCTGTGGCACACTAAACGGAGAAAATGAGCGAGTTCAAGGTGATCAGGTCGCCGATGGAGGCATTGAAGAAGTACTTCGGCTTTTCCGGCTTGAGGGAGGGCCAGGATCAAGTGGTGGCTTCCATTATGGAAGGCCGCAATGTATTGGTCGTGATGCCCACGGGAGGAGGAAAATCCCTGTGTTACCAGCTTCCCTCCTTGTGCCGGGACGGGGTTTGCCTGGTTGTCAGTCCTCTAATCGCTTTAATGAAAGATCAGGTGGATGCTCTTGTCGCCAGAGGGATTCCCGCCACCATGATTAACAGCTCCCTGAGTTTTCCTGAGCAAAAGGAACGTTTGGAAGGAATGAAAAGGGGAGCGTTCAAGCTGGTATATGTGGCTCCTGAACGTTTTGGTCATGAAGGGTTCATGCATGCTCTGGCGGAGGTGGATGTAAATATGGTGGCTGTGGATGAAGCGCATTGCCTGAGCCAGTGGGGGCACGATTTCCGTCCGGATTATCTGAAGCTGGGAAAAGCTGTTGAAATGATGGGGCGGCCTCAGGTGGCTGCTCTGACCGCCACGGCTACTCCGCGGGTGCGGGAAGATATTCTGAAACATTTGGGGCTGGATGATCCGGTGACGATCGTACGAGGGTTTGCGCGGGAAAACCTGCATTTCCGCATTACTGCGTGCGATACGCACAAAGACAAATACAAGAGGCTGTACGAATTGGTGAAGCGTTACAAGACGGGTATTATTTATTGCTCCACCCGCAAAAAAGTGGAGCAGGTATATGAGGCTCTTTCCGATTTTGGATTGAGCGTGACAGCCTATCACGCAGGCATGACGGATGAACAGAGAGAGGAAGCCCAGAACGCTTTCATGAACCGCCATGCGGATATTGTTATTGCCACGAATGCTTTTGGAATGGGTATTGACCGTGCGGACGTCAGGTTTGTTGCCCATTTTGAGATTCCCGGCAGTGTGGAGGCCTATTATCAGGAGGCCGGACGAGCCGGACGAGACGGGGAGGAGGCTTATTGCGAACTTTTGTTCAACCATGCGGATTTGCGGACCCAGGAATTTTTTATTGAAGGAGTGAATCCGGGAATTCCATTGATTGTGGAGCTGTACGAGTTGCTCAGGAAGCATTGCAGCGCGGAAACCCACGATGTCATGTGGTCTCTGGAGGAAATGGCGGAGCGTCTCAAATGCCGCAATGCCATGCAGGTGGGAGCTGCTTTATCCGTTCTTATACGCAATGGAGCGATCAGCCGTCATGACGTTCCGGGACAACGCGTGAAGCTTACCAGAGTGACGGATCCTTCCGTAAGCGGCTTGAAGATTCCTCTGGATGAAGATGCCCTGCGGGAAAAGGAAGTGAGGGACCGGGAAAAACTGAAGGCAATGACGGAGTTCGCTTATTCCTCCGGCTGCCGTCAGCAATGGATTTTGAATTATTTCGGGGAGGAAGATGGAGTGCCGTGCGGCCGCTGCGACCAGTGCCTGGCTCTGGGCGTTGAGGAAGGCCAATCCCTGGGAGAAGAAGAGACTTTGGTGGTGCGGCAGGCGTTGAGCGGGATTGCGCGCGCATCCGTGCGTTTGGCTGATGGTTCCTGGCAGGGAAGGTGGGGCAGGACGAAAATCATCCAGATGCTCAAAGGGGCGAAAACCCAGGAGTTGTTAAGAACATCCCTGGTCCGGCTGAGTACTTATGGCATCCTTTCCCGATGGAGTGAGGACGATATCCGCCAGTTGTTCCGTGCTATGCAGATGGCGGGATTGACCAGAATGAGCGGGGAGGCGGACCGTCCCCTGATTACCCTGAGTCCGAAAGGAAATGAAGTGATGATGGGGCGCAAGAAGGCATCTTTGGTTTGGCCTTTTGCCCGCCGGGGAAAAATATCCGTATCTATGGAGCAGGCCAGAGTTCGGTCTACGGGAAATTTGGCTGCCCTGGGAGAGTTTGACGAGGATTTGTTTTTGAAGTTGAAGGAGCTGAGGAATGAACTGGCACGGGAAGCCGGGATTCCGGCTTATGCCGTGTTTCATAATTCTACACTGGAAGGTTTGGCCAGGTTGAAACCTACCACCCGCCGTGGTGCTATGAACGTTCACGGCATTGGAGAGCAGAAAGCTGCTCGTTACTTGGATGATTTCCTGGAAGTCATTGCCGAGCATTGCGGGGTGTGAATTTGTCTTTCCGATTTGCTCCAATCAGGCGTACGCCGTCTCTGGAACGTGGTGTTCATGCTGAACTGAGGAACTATTTTTCATGAATTACGGAAAAAATGTTCCATGCTTTGCGAATATATTTGCCGGGAAAATGCGTATTTGTTTGAATAAATTGTTCATCAACATCAAGTTGTGGATATTTTGACTCTTTCCAGAAGGTTGTTTTCCTGCCCTCATGGAACAATCAAATGAATGGCTGTCTATCCCGATCCAGTAGGGTCGAGAAGATTGCCTGATCAATATTTTTGACTGTATTATTTATGTATTGACTTCATTTTGGGAAGCGTGTAGTCTCCTTTCCACACATTACCCAAGACGGAGCGGTGGCTGAGAGGCTGAAAGCACTCCTTTGCTAAAGGAACGTACTGGCAAAACCGGTACCGAGGGTTCGAATCCCTCCCGCTCCGCCAAAACCTTTCTTTTTAAGAGTCTGCACTTTAACGGTGTAGGCTCTTTTTCTTTGCAAACCAGGGGATTAGATGCTGGGGAATTATTTGCTGGTCTGATTGTCTTATTTTAGTTTTTTATTTTTTCATTTGAAATTGAATAACTTAGGCCAAAAACGCCGGTTAGGATGCATAGCCAGCGTTTTTTCTAATATCCTTATTATAGGCATCAGGATAATTATAGGTGCATTTGGAAAAAGGTCTGGACTGGAGGCTGTCCCTGAGGGTATTTGTGTGTGTGAATGATGATATAAATTTTTGAATGTAAGTTAGTTGTTGCAGGAGATGGACAGGATAAAACTGCCGTGGCTGGTAAAAGTGGAGAGTGCCCGGAATTGAATGGACACGAATGTGGTTCATGCGCCGGTCTCGGAGTGGTTCACGGCCGCATCGGATATGTTAACAGCTTCAGGATGTGTGGGAAAGTATGGAACAGCCACTCCAGAATGGGCTCTGTCTTTTTTTAATCTGCGGAGGATTTAACGGATTTTGGAATAATCTGGTGTTATCAATGGTCAAGACCATGAATAACAATATTAAAGAACATCCTATCCAATTTGAAGCAGATATGATTCGGGCATTGCTGCAGGAATACAGCACTCCCGGCGAGCACAAAAATCAAACCCGCCGCACGTGCGGCCTGAACCAGTTTAATGATCTCCCTGAAGCTTTGAAAGAAAGAGGGTGGGAGATTCAGGAATTTATAGAAGAGTCCGGCTCGTGGCTGGCTGTTTCCGAGGAAGGAAGCGGAAAGTTTTCAGATATTTTTATCCCGTGGATTGAATGTCCCTACGGGAAAGTTGGCGACCGTTTGTGGGTGCAGGAGGAGATTTGCCATAATAGCCGTTCTGGATGGCTTTATTCTGCTGATGGCGTTTGTTTGCCAATGTCATATCCAGACGGATGGATATCAAAAAATGCCCGCAGGCAGTTTATTCCTTCGATCCACATGCCGCGTTGGGCTTCCCGGATTTTACTGGAAATTACGGAAATCAGAGTTGAGCGGCTTTTGGACATTACGACGAACGATGCACGGATGGAGGGCATTGAATGCGTTTGGCACGATGAAGAAACGGATGCCTGTTTATGGAGGGATTACTCGGGAAAATCTGCGGGGTTGGCTTTTGCCCGGTTATCTTTCTTCTCCTTGTGGGAAAAAATAAAGGGAACCGGTTCCGCTGAACTGAATCCGTGGGTATGGGTTATTAAGTTCAATGTGTTAACTATCAACGGAAATATCAAATAAAGAATGTTAATGCCCTTTGTGAAGAACAAAATAAGAATATGTCTTTTACAGAGGGTTCGCCCACTAAGCGGAGGGAATAGTCTCCGTTGCAATTCAGATAAAATCCGAGTGATGTAATCAACTCCGTTTTATCATGAAAAAAGCGCCTTCCGGCAAGGGAAGGCGCTGGATATGAAAAGGTGAAAAAGAGGGAGGTTACATCCCCTTGTTTTTCATGGCTTCCGCTAGGGCAGCTCCCATCTGAGCCGGTGTCTTGGCAACCACAATACCGGCGTTCTTCAAGGCTTCCTGCTTAGCGGCGGCAGTACCTTTGCCTCCGGCAACGATGGCTCCTGCATGGCCCATGCGGCGGCCCTTGGGCGCCGTGGCTCCTGCGATGAACGCGGCAACAGGTTTTTTGCAGTTGTTCTTGATCCATTCAGCAGCTTCTTCTTCTTCAGAACCGCCGATTTCGCCAATCATGATGAAGGCGTCCGTGTTCGGGTCTTCCGTGAAGAATTGCACGGCCTGTTGCTGGGTCATGCCATGGACAGGGTCGCCGCCGATGCCGATGCACATGCTCTGGCCAAGGCCCATGTTGGTAACCTGCCAGACGGCTTCATAGGTAAGCGTTCCGGAACGGGAGACAATACCGATTCTGCCGGGTTTGAAGATGTAGGCCGGCATGATGCCGATCTTGCAGTTGGCGGAAGGATTGACGATTCCGGGGCAGTTCGGGCCGATGAGGGTTACGTCCTTGTCCTTCAGGAAGGTTTTCACCTTCTGCATGTCCTGCACAGGAATGCCTTCCGTGATGCAGACGATGAGTTTAACGCCCGCGTCAGCAGCTTCCATGATGGCGTCCGCTGCGAAGGGCGGAGGAACAAAAATCATGGAGGCATTGCAGTCCGTAGCTTTTTTGGCTTCCGCCACAGTATCGAAGACGGGGACTTTGCCTTCAAAGAGCTGGCCGCCCTTGCCGGGGGTCACACCGGCAACCACATTGGTGCCGAAGTCCATGCAGTTTTTGGCGTGGAACGCGCCGGCGCTTCCGGTGATGCCTTGCACGACCAGACGGGTGTTTTTGTCAATGAGAGGTGTCATTGTCGTAATAAATAGTGAGGGTTATTTAACTGCCGCAACCGCTTTCTGGGCAGCTTCGTCCAGGTTGTCGGCAGGGATAATGGAGATGCCGCTGTCTGCAAGGATTTTCTTGCCGATTTCTACGTTGGTGCCTTCCAGACGTACGACGAGCGGGATTTTCATATCGATGTTTTTCGCCGCAGCCACAATGCCCTGGGCAATGACATCGCAACGCATGATGCCACCGAAGATGTTGACCAGAAGGGCCTTCACGTTTTTGTCGCTGGTGAGGATGCGGAACGCGTTGGTTACCATTTCTTCCGTGGCGGAGCCTCCTACGTCTAGGAAGTTTGCGGGTTCGCCGCCGTAGTATTTGATGATGTCCATCGTAGCCATGGCCAGTCCGGCGCCGTTCACCATGCAGCCGATGTTGCCGTCCAGGCCGATGTAGTTCAGGTCGTACTTGCCGGCTTCCACTTCGCGGGGGTCTTCTTCCGTTTCATCCCTCATTTCCATGATTTCCGGGTGGCGGTACAGGGCGTTGTCGTCAAAATTGAATTTGGCGTCTAGAGCGCACACGCGGTCATCCGTGGTAACTACAAGGGGGTTGATTTCCACCAGAGAGCAGTCCAGAGCGGTGAAAAGCTTGTAAACGTTGGTGATGAGCTTGGTGGTCTGGCGGAGCAGGGGACCGGTCAGTCCCAGCGCCACGGCGATTTTGAGAGCCTGGAAAGGCAGGATGCCCAGCGCCGGGTCAATGTGTTCGCGGATAATGGCTTCCGGGCGGGTGGCAGCCACTTCTTCAATGTCCATGCCGCCTTCCGTACTGGCCACGATAACGGGGCATTCCCGGGCGCGGTCCTGAAGAATGGCGAAGTAGCATTCCTTTTTGAGATCCACGGCTTCCGCCACCATGATTTTGCTGACCAGCTTGCCGGTTTCCCCGGTTTGCTTGGTGACCAGAACCTGGTTAAGCATCTTGCCGGCGACTTCTTCCACTTCCTCCACGGACTTGACGACGTGGACGCCTCCCTTAAAACCGTTTTTGAAGGTGCCTTTACCACGGCCGCCAGCGTGTACCTGTGCCTTAACTACGTATTGGGAGAGGCCCATGTTCCGGGCTGTTTGTGCTGCTTCCTGAGCTGTGGCGGCGGCAATGCCCTTGGGGGTAGCCACGCCAAAACGCTCAAAGAGTTGTTTTGCTTGATATTCGTGAATGTTCATGACAGTGGGCCGTTTGGCCAAATGTTTGCGGAAGAAAGGCTAGGACTATTTTTGATGTCGGTCAAGGGAGAATGGTTTGGTCTTTTGATTTTTTGTCCGGAGGTGCCGTGAAGCCCTGTTGGAAATCAAAGAGGACAGAAGGCTTGACTGCGTGCTTAAAGATTGGGAAACTTCCTTCCCGTTTTTCTGTAGAGACTTTTTATGAAAATTTACCGTCCTTCCGATACCTGCTTTGACGAAATGAAGCGCCGGATGAACCGCCGCGCCCTCCCGGAGGATTCCGTAAGGGATACCGTGAACGCTATTATCCAGGATGTTTCCGCGCGCGGGGATGAAGCCCTTTTTGACTATGCCTCCAGATTTGACAAGGTACATCTTGATTCTTCCTCCCTGTTCGTGACGGAGGCAGAGCTGGCGGAAGCGGAGGCCATGGTGGAGGGGAGTGTGAAGGAGGCCATTGCCGTCTCTCTGGCAAATATCCATTATTTTTCAGACCGCAGCCGCAGGCAGGACTGGTCCGGCGTAAATGCGCAGGGCGTGGAGGTGGCGGAGCGGTTCCTTCCGTACGACCGTGTGGGCATTTATATTCCCGGAGGGAAAGCGCCCCTGGTATCCACTTCCATCATGACGGGCGGTTTTGCTCAGGCCGCCGGCGTGCGGGAGATTGTGGCCGCTACGCCCTGCGGGCCGGACGGCCGGGTGAATCCCGCACTTTTGTATGCGCTGAAAGCCTCCGGCGCGACGGAAATTGTCAAGATAGGGGGCGCTCAGGCGATAGCCGCCCTTGCACTGGGGACGGAGAGCGTGAAACCGGTGGAAAAGATTTTTGGTCCCGGCAACCGTTTTGTGGTGGAGGCCAAACGCCAGTTGGTGGGGGCTGTTGCCATTGATTTGCTGCCTGGACCCAGTGAAGTAATGGTGCTGGCGGATGATACTGCGGATGCAGAGTTTCTGGCTGCCGACCTGCTGGCGCAGGGCGAGCATGGCCCGGACAGCGTAGTTGTTTTTGTCACTACATCAGAGGCGTTATTGGAGCAGGTGGATGCGGAAGTGGAACGCCAGACCGCCCTGCTGAGCCGCGGATCCATCATCCGGGAGGTGCTGGACAAGCATGCCTACGGTTTTCTGGTTTCTTCCATTCAGGAAGGGGTGGAACTGGTTAATGCCTTTGCGCCGGAGCATTTGGTGCTTGTCACTCGGGATGAAGAGGCCGTGCTTAATGGCATCAGGACGGCGGGCGCCATTTACGTAGGCTCCCTTTCTACTGTAGCCTGCGGGGATTTTCTGGCGGGTCCCAGCCATACGCTGCCTACCGGCGGCGCCGGCAAGTCTTTTTCCGGCTTGCGGGCGGACCAGTTCCAGCGCCGCACCAGCGTGGTGCGCATGAACCGGAATGCCGTGCTGAACTCCGCCCCGTATGTGGCGGAGTTTGCCCGGGTGGAGGGGCTGGACGCCCACAACCACTCCATTCAGGTTCGCGCCGCCCGCGTGAACCGGTAATCCCGGAATTTTCCTCAATGCTCTCCATGATGCAACAGCAGGGAATCAGGGAACGGTTGCCCGTTGCAGAAGATCTCCTTGTTGCCGGACATGGCTATATGGGCGTTTCCCGGCATCATGGGGGTGGAGTGGGGGCCGTTGCTGAGAGCATGGTAGTCGGCTTGCCGACCCGTTTGCGAGATTTGTCGGGATGGAACGCTCATCGGATGGGCGGTTTCATCCATTTGCTCGGAAATCCCGCGTAATCGTTTCACCGTATTCCTCATGTTCAAGTCCCTCATCCGCACGTTTGCCATTGTGGCGGCCTTCATCGCGGGGTACATGATGCCCGGCCTGCATGTGTACAGCTGGACATTCAAGTGGATGCTGGTAGTAATGCTGTTTGTAACCTTTCTGGGCATCCGCTTCAAACGAATGAAGCCGGAACGGGCTCACTGGCTCCTGACGGGGGCTAATCTGATGGTCGCCCTGGCGGCATGGGGTGTGTGCCGTCTTGTTTTTGGGGATGGGTATCTGGCACAGGCCGCTTTTTTCGTAGGCATCATGCCTACAGCCACGGCGGCTCCCGTGGTGATGGGGCTGCTGGGAGGCAGCGTGGAGTTTATGCTGACCGCCCTTTTGCTAATTAACGGTATTATCTGCGCCTTGCTGCCTTTCATCCTGCCGGCGGTTGTTGGGCGGGGCGGTTTTGAGATTTATTTGAACGTGGCCCAGAATATTTCCTTGGTAATGTTACTTCCCCTGGCTCTGGCATTGGCGGCGCGGCGCTTTTATCCTCGCGCCATCGCGTGGCCCAGGAAGTTGAAAGACGTCACTTTTGGCATTTGGGTGGTGATTCTGGTTTTGATAGCCGCAAACGCCTCTTATGATATTTCCTCCCGTGAGGGCATTTCGGAACGTGTTTTGGAACAGATTGGCGTGATTGCCCTGATGGTTTGCGGGGTCAATTTCGGGTTGGGATATTTGCTGGGGGGACGCACGCGCGCTGCGGAGTGCAGCCAGGCATTAGGGCAGAAGAATACCACCCTGTCCATTTATCTGGCTTTGACGTATGCCAGCCCCATTGCCGCTCTGGGCCCCACGTTTTATGTACTGTGGCATAATTTATGGAATGCCTGGCAGTTGTACCGCGTGTCCGAACGAAAGCGCAGGGATGGATGAGGAAGGGGGCATCCGGTGCGGCGGAAGTCCCCGGCAGAATTATGGGGAGTTCCATGGTCGGAAAAACGGGAGGGAGGGTTCTTTTGAGCCGGTTCCAAGTGACGGCCGGCAGACTGTTGAAGGTTCTTTTTTATCCACTTTCAGGAACGGCAGAGGAGTTCTCCCCGAGCAAAAAGCTTGAAATTCGGGGAACGCCCGGTAACGTTATGCACTTGTTATGCAGGCGTCTTCTCCTTTGCCCCCTCTGTCTCCGCGTACCAAGTGGCTGATTGCCCTGTGCTTGTGCGTGCTTGTGATGCTGCTGGAGTTCCTGACGTACCACATGGCGTACCGCATCGGCTATGATGAAGGGATGCTGACTACTCCGCCGGTGGTGGTGCAGAAAAGCGATGAAAAGGCCATGCAGAATTTGTCCCGCTTCATGGCGGATGTTTTTGCTTCGCGCGAGAGCCTGGCCGGCATTCTGGACAACCGGGAGGAACGCCTTGCATGGATCAGGGATCCGGAACTGCGGACAGAAACGGCCTGGGGCCTCACCCGGGAGCTGATTAGCCGGGGTGGCGTCGTTCCTGCTCTTCCTGCGGCCAGGGAATTAATTGACGCCGGATACGCCGCCGGGCGCTATCAGGTATGGGCTCCCCGTGCGGATGCCGTGGCAAAGGCTCTGTTGGCGGAGCACCAGTACACTTCCGCCTACGATTATTTGAAAACCGCTGAGGAGGGATATGAGAAGGAAGGAATGGCCGAGCCGCTGGTGCGGACGCTCCAGACCATGAGTTCCATTGACCAGATGCTGAACAGGAATGAACAGGCTAATATGTTGCTCCAGCGTGCGGTGGATGCCGCTGCACATCTGGGGCCGGATGCCCTCCCTGTCAGGTCCAGGCTTTTAGCCGCCCAGGGAAGGCTGGCACGTACCACGGGGCGCATTCCGGAATCGCGCGAGTATTTCAAGAAGGCTCTGGCTCTTTGTCCTCAGCCGGACAAGACTACTGGAGACTTGGCCCTGGCCAGCATCAGCATGGGGGAGGCCATGCTGGAAGCCGGCAGGAAGGATGAGGCACGGGAATTGTTTTTAAAGGGCCTTTCCGGTTCGGAAAATGCCTCTTACCTGTTGAATGACTGCCTCAATGCCCTGCGCGGCCTGGCCCGTATTTCTACGGAGCAGGGGAATTATGAGGAGGCCCTGGCTTATCTTTACCAGGCGGAAGGCGCTGCCCGCGGCGTACTGCCGGCGGACCATGCCTTTTGGGCCGGGTTGTATGATCAGAGGGGGTGGGTCAACATCTTGCGCAAGGCCTCTCCGGAAGCCCGGGCGGATTTTTTAAAGGCCATTGCCAACAGCTCGGCTTCTCCTGTCATTTCCGCCCAGTCCCGCGAAGGGCTGGGCAAGGCGTGGCTGGATGCCGGGGAGGGGGGCAAGGCCAGGGAGAACCTGGAAAAGGCTCTTCAGTTGCGGAAGTCCCATTTCGCCTCGGATCTTCTGTCCCTGGGCCGCGTATATTATTCCCTGGGACTTGCCAGCGATATGGCGGGGGACAGGGAGGGCGCCCTGACTGCCTATGCCGGAGCGGTGGATTCCCTGCTGAAATGCGTGGAGGGGGCGGAACGCAGGGATTTGCTGGTTCAGTCTTATTTGTGTAAGGCGTACGCTCTGTGTGACGGAGAACAATGGAAAGAGGCGGCAGAAGCTTTTGAGGCGGTTCTTCCCATGCTGGAGGGGGAACAGAGGTCGGAGAATTACAAACAGCTTGGACGCTGTTATGACGAACTGGGCATGAAGGAGAAAGCGGATGACTGCTGGAAGGAATCCGGTTTTCCCCGGGTGCGCATGGCATCCCCCGGGCGCAGACCCTCCGTGAGCTCCAGATCTTCACGGAGGTAGGATGCGAGGGACTTCGTAAGACGTTGCGAGGCGTTTATTTTGCTTGATTTGTGCCGTCTTTTTGGCTCAATGCCTGCATGAGTTCCGAGCGCCATTTTTCCAGTAAGCCCTACCGCCCCGCACGCAAGAAAAAGTCTTATTGGAAGCCGGTCCTCTTTTTGGTCCTCCTGGGAGGACTCTGGTTCGGCTACATCCAGTACTGGACTACGATAGAAGGGTGGTTCAAGCCGACCATTCATGAGGTGCACAGCCAGACGCAGGCCATGGGGCATTTGCAGGATATGCTGGCTTCATGGAACGGTTCCGATGCAGAGCTGGCGCAGATGGCATCCTCCGTGGACAAGCAGGTGGAATGGATGAATTCTCCCGAAGCCAGAGATTCCTTTGCATGGCTTTTGGCGGTGGAAATGGACCGGCGCGGCATGCTGAAAGAATCCGAACCTATGCTGGCTGCTCTTCTGGGAAAAAAGCTGGCTGCTTCCTCCTCCATGACGGCGGAGGACAATACCCGCCTTCTGGGCGTCAGCCTGAACTGGGCGCGGGAATTCGCCCGCCGCAAGCATGATGCTGTGGCGGAAAAGCTTTATGAAGTGATTTTGAAAAATACGCCGGAAGACCAGGTTTCCATCCGTTTAGCGTGCTTGGAGCCATTAATCCATTATGCGTACGACCAAGCCAGGTTTGAGCGTTTTTCCGCGTTGTGCAAGCAGGCTGTTTCTCCTGTCATGAGGAGCATGCTGAATAAACCGGAGGATGTGAAGAGCATGGTGAAAATCCTGTTGCTTCAGGATACTCTGCCAGACAAGACCACCGGGTTGCCCGGTGGCACAGGGAGTGCGATTGCCCGGGAGCTTCTTACTAAATTCCGCCTGACCGCCAATCCGGACATGGGCCGCATTATTCTGAATGAACTGAAGATGCCGCTGAACACGCGCCGGAAGTATTCCCAGGAGGAATTGAAGGCCATGGCCGACCAGCTGGAAGCGGCTCTGATCTGCTTCCGTGCAGCTGAAACGGAGATGGACTGCACGCCGGAGACAATGCTTGCCCTGGCACGGGTAAGGATGCAGATGGGGGATTTGAGAGAAGCCTCCCGCCTGCTGTCCCGTGCAGAAGGGGCTGCCATGACGCTTGGCGTGGATGCTCCCCGTATTTTGAGCGGCTCCAGCCTGAGCCAGGATATTGCGTCCATGCGGTCTCAGCTTGAAAAATACAGCCAGGCAGAGGCTTTGGTGAAACGGGCTTATGAAGATGTGAATGTTGCCGCAGCTTTTCTGAAGGCGCGGGATTACGATCAGGCGGTAAAGTATCTAGAACAGGCAATGAAAGTGGCTCGTGAAAATACCACGTTTGTTCAGGCACTTCAGCCGGTCATTCTGAATCTTCAGGCGGAGATAAGCGCCGGCAGGGAACAATGGGCTCTGTCGGAGTCCCAATATGGAAAGTTGATTGCGGAGTGGGATGCGTTGACTCCGGAAGATAAGGAAAAACTCCGGAACAATCTGGCCTCCATCCAGTTGGGAGAGCTTTACAATGAAATTCACCGCAACTGGGCTGGTGTGTGCCTCAAGCAAAAACGAACCACAGAGGCCCGCAGGGTGCTGGGGAAGATAGGAGAGGTTCCGGCTGAAGAACCGGAGAGGCCTGCCTCGCGCCGACGCCGCAGATAGCAGACCCTTCCTTCAGTTAGGCCGTTCCTTTTTTGGAAAGGAAAAGTTATCCATTGGCAGATGCCGGAGGGGCTCAGAGTTCCCAGAGGCTCCGGTCGGGAGCTTGACTAAAGCGGGATACCTGCGGTCAGCTGCATGAGGCTGAAGGGGCTTTTTAAGGAAGTGTGCCGCTTTAATCTCCCTTGACGTCATCAAAGAGCTTTGGCACAGGTTCCGTTTCCCTGTATCGACGGATACCCAGCATTCCGGAAAGAAAAAATGGATTTTAGGCCTTCAACAGGTTATATGCCTCTTTTTGGGGCAAATGTAACGTTTTCGGTATGATCCATATTCTCAAGCAGAGCTGAAAAACAGCTTCTGCAGAACCTTCAGCTGCGGACTTTGGCTTTCTGTCTTACATGGCTGAGAGCCCTTTTCCCATGAACCATTTTTTCACGGCGGTCAGCTGCGGATTGACGGCGGGAGCGCACAGTATATTTTGCGAAAATTTGGCTAACCGTAAGGTTGCCTTGTTCGAAAAGTTTGAAAATATTATCTCTCACCCTCATGGCTTCCTGAAGCGCCGCGTCAGCGCCCCCGTATTGAGAATCGGAGAAATAACGGGTGAATAAACGCTTGTTCTTACAGATCGCCAACCGATAGCCCTGAAAGGCCGTTGTTTCGTAAGTGTAACGGGTGATGTTTTTACAAGGCATATGAACAGAAGTTATGGGACCGGGTGATAGAAGCAGTGATAAGCTTCTATTAGAATAGGTTCCATTTCCTGTAAAATCCAGAAAAAACACAATTTGTTAGATTGAGTGCAAAAAATGCACTACTAGATGCTTGTGGACAGGTTATTGTGGCGTGTCATCCCTGACATAAAAACAACCGTCGGAAACACGGATTTTCAATTTTTCCCCTGCATGCACCTGGTTTGTCTGCCGGATAAACTGCTTATCCTGGTTTTCCACCAGGGCATATCCGCGGCGCAGGGTCTGTTCCGGGCTGTGTGCTTCAAGACGTGCTTGAATAAGAGTGATTTGTGAAGATAAATCCGTCATGCGGGCGGCGGCTGCATGGGATAAACCGGCCTGAAGGGAAGCCAGAAGCTGTGTGCGCTCCCGGTTCCTGTGGGCGGGGTGGCGCATTTGCAGCTGATGTTCCAGTTTGTTAATATGCAGAGTGTTATGAAAAACTCTCGTGGTTGCGGCATTCTGCAGGGTTTCTTCCATATCGTCCAGGCGCTGGGAATAAGGAGAGAGCAGGGAATACGCATCCAACAGCTTCCCCCGCAGGTAAACATCCAGTTTCAGCTTGGAACGCAAGAGGGAATGCCGAGCGGATGCATGAAGAGCCTGTTCCATTCTGGACAGCTTGCGGAACCATTCAGGGCCGTCCGGTGTGGCCAGTTCTGCGGCTGCGGTGGGAGTGGGTGCGCGCAGATCCGCCGCAAAATCGGCAATGGTGAAGTCCGTATCATGACCCACTGCGGAAATCACGGGAACGGTACATTCGTAAATGGCGCGCGCCACCGTTTCCTCATTGAAATTCCACAAATCCTCAATGGAGCCGCCGCCGCGGCCTACAATGAGCACGTCCACGGGCGGGAGACCGTTGAAGGGCGCTCCGGACCAAGCGCGCACGGCTGCGGCTATTTCGTGCTCCGCTCCTGCCCCCTGCACGCGTACGGGCAGCAGATAAGCCTTCACCCACGGGGCACGGCGTTCCAATACGTGCCGTATGTCCTGGATGACGGCGCCGGTGGGGGAGGTGACGATGCCGATGGCGCGGGGGAACGTGGGAATTTTCTTTTTGTGTTCCGCGTCAAACAACCCCTCGCGCTGGAGTTTGGCTTTCAACTCCAAAAAGCGAGTCTGCAAATCTCCCTGTCCTGCAGCTTTTACCTGCCTGATGACCAGCTGGAGTTGCCCCCGGTCCGGGTATACGGTGGCGCTGCCCAGGACATGGATTTTCATCCCTTCCTGGAGCCGTATGGGGCATTTAGAAGCCGCTGCCTTGAAAAAGGCGCAGAAAATTTCCGCTCCCTGTTCCTTCAGGGTGAAATAAACGTGGCCGCTGGTGTGATGCTTGACGTTGCTCAGTTCTCCCACCACCCACTGGGTGCCCACAGCGATGCTGACCGTGTCTCTCAGGCGGTAAACGAGCTGTTTGACTGTGATGGGTTTGGGCGCGGCGGGCGTTTCCTCCGGGAATTCCATAAATTACGGTTCAAAGGGGATGTTCAGCGCTTCATACGCCAGCATCCTGCATTGCTTGATATCCAGCTTGCCGGATGGGAGCACCGGGATGCGTTCTACGGGAATAATCTCCTTGGGGCACCAGAGGGCCGGCAGCCCCTGGTCAATCAGGCCGTGCCTGATGAGGGTGCGCGCCTGGTGCACGTAATCCGTCACCAGGGTGGTGAGCAGGGCTACGGCCTCCCCTTTTACGGGGTCCGGAATGGTGACGACGGCTATCCGCCGTTCTTCGTCCGCCGGATCCAGATTCCAAATGTTCATAATGGCTGCTTCCAGGGCTTCATGAGGCACCATTTCCCCGCCTATTTTAGAAAAGCGGGAAATGCGTCCTTCAATCTTCAGGAAGCCGAATTCGTCTGCGGAACCTATGTCTCCGGTTTTTAGCCAGCCGTCCACGAAAATATCGCGATCCGTCTCCGGACCGCCCAGATAGCCGGGAAAGATGTTCGGGCCTTTCAGCCAGATCATGCCAGAAGTAGTGATGGGAACCACGCGTCCCGTGTGAGGGCTGGTGATGCGTATGGCGATTCCGGGAAGGAGGGCTCCTACGGAACTCTTTTTCATGCCGGGAATGAAGTCTCCGGCGGCATTGGATGGCGCCGGGTCAATGAAGTTGACGGAACAGACGGGAGAGGCTTCCGTCAGGCCGTAGCCTTCGCATGGAATGATGCCGAATTTTTCCCGGAAAGCGGCGGAAAGGTCTTCCGGCAGTTTTTCCGCGCCAACGATCAGGTAGCGGACGGTTTTAAAGGTGTCCGGTTCGCAGCGTTTCATGAAACCGCGCAGGAAGGTGGGCGTGGTGACTACCAGACTGATTCCGTACTGCTTGATAAGGGCTCCCAGCCGTTTGGCCTCAAGAGGGGATGGATAGGTGACCATGTCGTACCCGCCGATCATCGGATACCATAGCCCGATGGTGATGCCGAAGCAGTGGAATACGGGCAGGCTTCCCAGAAACCTGCTTTGCGGTTCCAGCGTAATGCGGGAGGAACATTGAGAGATGTTGGAAAGAAGGTTGTGGTGGGTCAGCGGCACGCCCTTGGGTTCCCCGGAAGAGCCGGAAGTGAACATCAGCACGGCTTCGTCCGCGCCTGTAGGTGCGTCCAGCCCCAGTTTTTTAATCATGAACCCCGCTGTCAGGAATTTGATGGCGAGGCCCCAGCGTTTGGCGGAACCTTTAAGCAGGGGAATTTCCCGCTCCATGAGGATCAGATCCCGCTGGGGGGGCCACGGGAAATTCTGGAGCTTTCGCATGAAGGTATCCGCAGTAATAAACCAGTCCACGCCGGATTGCTTTACAGAGCTGGCAAAGGCTCCTTCCGAGGCGGAATAATTGAAATTCACCGGTGTTTTCCCGGCGAACAGGCAGCCCAGATTGGCTATGGCCGCTCCCTTGCCCGGCGGAAGAATGATGCCGACCCGGCGATTCGAGGTAATTTTTTTCAACCTCTTGGCAAAGGCTACGGAAATGGCCAGCAGCTGGCCGTAAGTCAGCGTAGTGTCGTCAATGCCGTCGATGACCCGGCAATCGGAATGAAGTTTGAGGCTGCGGAAAAGGAGGGCGGACAGGGAACCGTGGAGCTGAGGCAGCGTGGCGTATGCCTGGGCGGAACATTCCAGCCACGCGGAGGTCAGGCGTGCCGCCATCTCGGCCCCGGGGGCCAGTTTGGGGAGAATATGTATCTGGATGTCCGCCTGGGCGTCCGTATCGGCCTCCGCATCCAGCACGGAGTTCGTGTAAAAACCGGCATAGACCGGTACGGGGGAAATATGCAGGGCTTCCAGGGCCTTGATGACCCGCGGAGGAATTTGGCTGATGGAACCTTTCACATGGGAGACGGGACCGGGTAGAAATACTACTTTTCTGCCTTCGTTAATGCGTTCCATGATGGCGGAACGCAGCGCGACAGGGTCGCTGCCTCCGGCCTGGAACAGGATGCCGTCCGCTTTAGTGGATTCCAGATGGGAGGCGGTGGCCGTATCCGGGGGGAGACCTTCTTCCACCAGGTAAGTCATGCGGTCCCTGCCCAGTTCTTTTTCGAACATCAGTAGGGTTTTATAAGATACTTTGTTGAAGATCAACAGATCACCTGAGTCGGATAAATTGGAGGAACCAAAAATGGCCATGGGAAAAGGATAAAAAATTTGCTTGAAGCATTTTAGCAACTTGAAGAGCCGGGAGCAAGGAGGAAAGGTGCATTCCCGGTTGCTTTTCCTTTATCCGGACAGGTCTTGGAAGTCTTTCCCCTCTCGGTACGTTTTTTATGGGAAGAGTGTTGTTTTTCATGGGATTGCCTGGATTTGGCGTTATCTCCTGCGAAGGAGTTTCCGCAAACCAGCTGTTCCGATATTTACTTACTGATGGATGGGCCTGGTAGGCAGCAACATCTTCGGACGAGAAGCGCTGGCAGAAATCCGCGTAAACGCGGCGCAGGACCTGGGAGACCGGAGAGGGGAAACGAACGTATCTCTGCTGGGCAACCCCGGTTTTGCGCAAAGCGTGAGGGGAGCGAAAGAGGGAACGACGGCGCTGCAGCTGGGAGCCGGACTGAGCGTGCCGGTGGGAACGAAGGGAACCATCTACGTGAACGGGAACGCGGACATCCGGGACGGGGCTGCTCAGTAAACGGGACGTATCAGCTACTGCTACGATTTCTGGTCTTTGCTCCGAACTTGCTGCGAGCAAACAATACACCCTCTTTTTCTATGTATGAAAGGTGAAATTCACGAAAGGTGTTATTTTGCTGCATCGTTTGTTCAGGAATAGGGAAGGGATGAAAAATAATTTTTGCGTCCATTTTTATTTTCATGTGAAATGTTGCATTGCGGATTAGCAATCCGCAGAAGCATTATCCAGAAAATAGACCAGAATCAGATATTTTTGATGTTTATAATGAAAGAGATATGGAATGTTTTTTTGAAAAAATTCTGAATTGGATATTAAGAAGATGATGATTTCCTGGTATGCAACATGCATTGGATCAATGTTAAATATTGACGGCGGATTGCTAATTCGGTAATAGCTATATATTGCAAACAGCCAATCAGGACGGCTGGATAGCTTTATTATTTACCCATATTTGCAAGTTATGAAGTTACGTCTACCGCTCAAGTTGTTGTCCGCCTTATTGTCGTTTTATGCCATATCCGGTTTTCATGTGTTCGCTGCTACGGAGTGGGACGGCAGCAGATATTCCGGTAATATCTATACGTGGGTAGGGAGTTCGTCCAATGATTTTCATAACGGCGGCATTGTCCTGACCAATCCGGATGGAACATACGGTCCTGTCAATACGAATTGGGGTTCCGTTTCAGAGGAGGGGAGTATTTGGAACCTTTTTGCCAATGAAACGGGACTGTCGCAATATAACACATTGCGCTTTGTCGCATCAGGCACGGAAGTGGGCGATGTCACCGTATCGGCGACCAATAAAAATCCATCCTGCTCCTTTACGCCATTTACCATGGGGGGATTGATTGTGGAGGAAGGGGTATCAGGGTTCTCCCTTGTCCCGAACAATAATGCCCAGAGGACTCTTATACTGGGGAGAGCGGGTACGGAAGAGCCGGTATTATTTACGGTTCGTGAAGATTTTTCCCTGGGTTCTTCCTCCAATGCATGGGGCCCGGTTAATGTGAATGCAGACTGGAATGTCCTTGTGGCAAATGGCAAGACGCTGAATGTTTACGGGGCACTGAATTCTTCCGGACGGACCATTACGGTGGGCGGGGAAGGATTCAGCGGTACGTTGGTTTTAAACAATGCGGCCAATGCATCCATGACTGCTGAATGGGTCATCACCTCCGGCTCTACTGTAAGGTGCATGAATAATTCCGCTTTGGGAAGCGGCCTTGTTACGCTGGATGGGGGGACGCTTGATTTTAACTCGCAAACGATCGGATCAACCATTACGTTGAACATGAGCGGGACCGGGACATTGCAGAATGTGACAGTTGATGGAGCAATTTTATCTTATACGTCTTCATCGGGAAATGATGGGATTACTGCTTCAAATACCACGTGGACGTCCGGGAAGATAGATATTGGGCGTTTGTTGCAGGGATTTAGTGCCGAAGGTTCCAATACCGTTGATTTGGGAGCGGAGCTTGGCGAGGGCTTTAGCGTACTGGGCTTAGAGACAGGGCAATATAGAATAGAAGGCAGCGTGCTGACGATAGAAGACGGGGCGATATCCAGCGTGACGTGGGTATCTGCGGGAGAAGGAGGGGAATTGGAAGAAACGGTCAAGAACGCCTTTACGCTGGCTCTTGGGGAGGGGAGTGCGGCCAACGTCAGCCTGGGATATCTGAACGGGACCCTGACGACCAGCGGGGACAAAGTCTATCAAATCACCAACACCGGCGGAACTAAAATCAACCTGTCCGGGGTATACAACAGCGGGGCGACCCTGCCGTCCGGCAACCTCAACTACCAGGGGGACATCTGGATGGACATCAACGGAGGAGCATTCGGCATCATCGCCGGAGGTGTCACCAATGAATGGGGCACCAACCTCCAGACCAGCACGCTGACTGGGGACACCCATGTGCAGCTCTCTGGAAACGCCACGGCGGAACACGTCATCGGCGGGAACAACAAGGGAGCAAGCACTACCCTGACGGGAAACACCAACGTTACCGTCAAAGATAACGCCATCGTGGCGGGAGCCATCATCGGAGGAAGCACCTCCTCCCACAATGCCGTCACCACCATCACAGGAAACACGAGCGTCCTGGTCACCAACATCCAGCACAGCAACAGCGCGACCGTCAACCTGGGAGACTTCGGCAACGTCACAGCCCAAAACTTCATCACGGGCGGAAGCGCGTGGACGGCCAACCAGACTTCAGGAACGACCATCCAGGGCAGCACCTCGGTAACGATTAATGTAGGCGATGCGGAACTCTCCGGCACGGAAGGGCACAACAACTTCGTCAAAAACATCTATGGAGGCAGTTACGCAAACACAAAATCCGAGGGCAACGGAGCCGTACAAAAAGTGGAAGGAAACTCAAGCGTCTCCATCAGCGGAAAAGAAGGAATCATCTTCACGGGAGACATCATGGGCGGCTCCTTCTGGAACTGGGGCAACGGCACGACGCTGACCACCAACGGAAACACCAGCGTCTCCATTGACGGAGGCTCCACCTTCACGGGCAAAATCGTGGGCGGCTCCTGGAGAGGAAGCACATGGACGGCGGAAGATCCCACAGCCCTGCCCGTCAGCATTGGCGGCAACATCACCGTCACCCTTGGACAGGGCACCTACCTGGGAGACATCTACGGGGCGGGCAACTGTGGCACGGTAGGAGGCGAGGTCCACGTCTCGCTGACGGGAGGAAGCATCTTTGGGGCGGAAGGAGAAGAAAGCGGCATCACCATCGGCGGAAGCGCCGGAGCGGCGGTAGAAGGAAACAGGACGCTGGAACTCAAGGGAACCTTTGGAACCGGGGACTTCCAAAACGTCACCTTCACCCGGTTTGATGAAATCAATATCGCGCAGAAAGGAACCTCGGCCACCATCTACGCGCTGACCGACAGCCCGTCCCTGACCAAAACGGGAGCGGGAACCCTGACACTCGGGGCGGACGCGGCAGGAGCGGAAACCATCCTTGACGGAACCACGGAAGGAATCACCATCTCGGAAGGCAGCCTGAACCTCTCCGGCGCCGGCGGCAGCCATATGAAAGGAACGTGGAACATCGCCTCCGGCTCCCGTCTCACCGGAGTCAGCGGAACCGTAACCGTAGGAGAAGGAGGCCTGGACGGACTGACCATCGCCCTGGGAACGGAAAACATCGGCCAGGACACGCAGGCGTCTGGCGCCGTCATCAGCAACGGCAGCGGAACGGGAAGCGACCCGAACCTGTCCATAAAGGGGGAAGGGCTGACGCTGGACCTGAGCAACGACGCCGTCGTCAACCTTCTGCTGGACCACAAAACCGACGACTCCTCCAGCTACCTGACCCTGACCAGCGGAACGCTGACCGTCGGCGACCTGGGCGACATCGCCTTCACTACCGACCTTCTGTCCAACTACGGCATCCGGGTCACCGGAACGGACGGAGGCAGCCTGGTGCTCAGCGGAGCGGCCACCGGCCTCTACCGCGTGCAGGAGGAAGGAGGAAACGCCCATGAAGTCAACTCCTATCAAACGCTCTCCGGCTACGCCGGCGTCGTCATCGGCGGCGGCCAGACCCTGACGGTCAACCTGGCCGGAGCCCCGGGCGAATCCGACGGACAGGGAGCTAAAATCAACAACCTGATGGGAGCCACGGGCAGCAGCCTGGTCGTCAACAACACCGGAGACGGCACGGCCGTCGTCATCCTCAACAACAAACAAATGACGACGGGAGAAGACGACATCGACCCGGCCGGCCAGGACACCGTCATGGGCGGCAGCATCACGGGAGGCAACAACGTCGCCTTCATCAAGGAAGGAACCGGGACGCTGACGGTCGGAGGAACGATGGACGTGGAAACCCTCGCCCTGCGTGAAGGAAACATCGTCCTCAACGGCGCGTCAAACACCCTGGACACCCTCACTCTGGAAGGAGGCGGCCTGACCATTAACGGCAACGCCGAAGTCGGAACCATCACCGGCACGGAAGCCGGAGGCTCCCTGACCATCCAGGGAACTCTCAACCTGACCGGAACAGGCGAAATAAACGACGGCTCCATCACCGGAACCGGCACCCTCCGCATCCAGGAAGGAGCGGAACTGGCCCTGGGCGGAGAAGCCCGGCTGGACGGAACCTCAGTCACCGCCGACGGCACGCTGGCCCTCTCCGGAACGGAATCCGGCACCATCAGCAGCCTCTCCGGCAGCGGCACCCTGTCCATGAACGGAGGTAGCCTCTCCATCTCCTCGGCAACAACCTCCTCCGGAACCTTCTCCGGCACGCTGGCAGGCAGCGGCACCCTGGACATCTCCGGGCAAGCCACCCAATACCTGCAAACCGGCAATAAGGACTACGACCTCGCCGTCCGTGACGGAGGCGTCCTGGTCCTGAAAGGCACCGCGGACGCCCCCACGCTGAACTACAACAGCATCACCGCCGGAAACAACGGCACCCTGCGTATTGAAGCCACCGGGGACGCCCAGGGCAGCGCCAACACCACGCTCAACGTGGAAAGCATCACCTTCCAGAACGGCTCCACGACGGAACTGATCTACAACTTCAACCAGGACGCCCCCTTTGGCGCCCCCATGCTGACGGCGGGCACCATCACCGTGCAGGACGGAGCCGGCTTCCTCCTCTCCAACATGGAAGGAAACGCCGCCATGAACGCGGGGAGCGACCTCCATGACGTCGTCCTGATGAGTGCCACCGGCAGCATCAGCGGCCTGGAAGACGGGCAGAGCCTCGCCGCCCGGATATCCGGCCTCTTCGCCGTCTACTACCAGGACGCCACGCTGAGCCGCGACGGAAACGACATCCTGCTCAATGCCACACTCCGGCAGGAAAACCTCTTCGCCTCCGCGGCCGACACGTGGAACTCCGCCGCCGGAGCCAGCCTGCTCTGGGAAGCCCGCAAAAACCTGGACCCCGACTCCCAGCTGGCCCAATTCATGAACGGCGTCAGCACCATGATCAATGACGGCAACCTCTCCGGAGCCTCCCGCGCTATGGCGGCGGCAGCTGGGAGCACGGTCAACGCGCTGGGGACGGCGCAGAGGGACGCCCTGCGCGACCAGATGGGCTGGATCAGGAACCGGACCACCCTCATGGGCGTCAACCCGGCCTACGTCAACGACGACCTCCCCCGCTTCCACATGTGGATGGAAGGCACGGGCTCCTACGCCAAGCTCGACACCCGTGGGGATGAAAGCGGCTACCAGCTCACCACCTGGGGAGGCACTGTGGGCGTGGACGCGGACTTCAGCGACCGCCTCACGGTGGGAGCGGCCTTCACGGCCGGCTACGGCGACCTGACGGCCGGCGCGGCGGACAGCGCCGACGGGCACCTGGACAGCTACTACGCCAGCCTCTTCGG